>Ga0137376_10000173_pt1 | contig 24711 bp, 30 predicted proteins | sample SagtaG_23_FD_104814 | JGI IMG/M metagenome (GOLD analysis project Ga0137376, IMG submission 104814) | Vadose zone soil microbial communities from Sagehorn Ranch, Mendocino, California, USA - Sage2_L_20_16 metaG | ecosystem: Environmental > Terrestrial > Soil > Vadose zone | place: USA...
GATGACGTAGAAGACCTGACATACAATTTCGACAAATACGGGGGTGGCTCTGGAATTATTCCGGAGCCCACCAACGAGCAAATCAAGACGTTCCAAAAAACCCTCAAACGAACAATTGCGTCAGCTATCGACTCGGAAGAAACCTCCGCAATAACGCCAGAAATGACGGATGAGGAAAAGCTAAAAGCTTTCGTCAACATGCCGGACGAAGCAATCGATCAACAGGACGGCCTTTTTGATGCGGTGCTGCAAGCATCCGCTGAATTATGTTCACATCAGCCAAGTTTTGAGCAGATCAAAAAACTACCAAGTCGTACACAAAAAGCATTCTTTGGATGGTTGTCGGGAGTGTTCGGCGACCCGGAAGCATAAGCGTCCGCTATGAGCAGCTAACAGGCGGGCGCGAACAACGGCAAGAAACATATCTAGCTGCAAGGTATTTGAATTATAAGCACCACGAATGGATAGCGCTGCCTTGGCACATTCGCCAGACCTATCTTGAGGGCATAGAAAACGAAGGGACTTCTCGCAATGAATATGACGAAAGTTCTTCGGATTCTTACCAAGATCTCGCCAGCGCTGACATGGATTCTTTGGCGGCAATGGGTTTCGACGTCAGCTAAAGCTGTGTCAGCCGTGGCGTGGCGAGGGTTTGCGTTCGCCGGTTTCATTGTCTCCGATCCCGGCGAACGCGGCCCTCGGCTGGTGCATCATTATGCCTAGTTTTGATGCGGGCTCAATTGAAGCCACAGTGCATCTGAATCGCGACCCGTTCACCGAAGGCCTACGCATCGCGCAAGAACAAGCACGGCTGTTTGAGAGCGACGACATACACAAAACAGTTATTGTCTCCCAGACGCTGCATGAAGACGGCGGAACATTTGACGAAACTTCTGTGCCCGGTTCGCAAGAACGCACGATTCACATCAACACTGAAGCGGATACAGCTGCGACAGATGCGCGACTTGCCGCACTTAACGCCGAAATCGATCATCTGGACGGCCGGACGATCGACATCCACACCGACGTGTCTCGCCGGAATGTTGATGAGTTGGGCCGGTCTCTGGACCGAGCGGCAGGAGACTCTACGAACGGCCAAGGCGGAGGCGGCGGTATGCGCGGGCTCATCCTCGCCGCACTCGCTTTAGCTCCGGCGTTAGCGCCTGTGGTGCCTCTTGTGGGCGCTCTTGCAGGGGGTCTAGCCAGCGCGTTCACGACAGGGATTGCGGGCGTGAGTGCTTTTGCTATTGTTGCGAAATCCGATTTCACGCAAATCTCGACCGCTGGCCAGCAAATCATTAAAGATCAAGCAACGCTTGCTAACGCTTTCAGCACAACAGCCCAAAAAGCAGCTGCATTACAAGACATAAACAAAGTGATGAGCGGCATGTCTTTTCCGATGCAAACCGCTGTGAACAGCTTTACGAACATGGTGCATCAGTTTGATTTATTGAAACAACGAACGTCGTCTGGTGTGCTTGACACTATCTCTAAAGCATTCATGGTTATCGATGACATTTTGGCTAGACTTGCGCCTGTCATCAACGCAACGGCGACAGCTTTTAGCGCCATTTTCACTAAAATTGACGCCGGAGTTAAAGGGCAAGGTTTCCGGAATTTTCTGAGCTTTGTGGCGACGAACATAGGCCCGCAGTTGCTGGCGCTTGCGCATGGATTCGGTGTGTTTGGTGGGGCCTTCATTCAGCTTATGGAAAAGCTCAATCCTCTGGCGATCGCGGTTGCTAACGGTTTCGTAAAGCTAGCCGACGCGTTTGCTCGATGGTCGTCCAGCCTGACTTCTTCGGGCGTGGCCAGTTTTATGGCGGGGCTGGGTGACATGCTTGGCAGATTTATGACGTTGCTGGGCTCATTTTGGATGCTTTTACGTGGCATTAGCGCGGGTCTTGCCCCGCTAGTTAGCCCGGCGCAGGATTTCCTCACCGTTTTGCTGTACGGTTTCTCAAAATTGACGCCGGCCTTAGCGGCTGTAGCAAAGCTTATAGGTAGTTTTTTTACTGCAATTGAGCCTCTAACTCCTGTTATCGTCGATCTAATTAACGCGGCTGTAGTGCCCCTTGCTAATGCCCTAAATTCTCTCGTCACTTCATACTTGACCCCCGCCATAGAAGCTTTTTCTAGGTTCTACCGCACACACAAAACTATTGTTGATGCTTTTGCGAGCGTGGCATTTGCTGTTTGGTTATTGAATGTGGCACTAAATGCCAGTCCGTACGTATTGCTGGCTAGGGCTATTTTCATTCTTGGGGCGGTGATCTATAAGTATTGGGATCAGATAGAGGCTGTAACCAAACGTGTGTGGAAAAACATCGTCGATTTTATGCGTCCGGTGACAGAGTTTATTGAAACTCGGTTAATCCCTGCATTTGTCGCTATCTATGGCGCTGTTAGTGGCTTCTTAGCGCCTTTAGTGGGTGCCGTCGAGAATTTCGCCAAAAATATCGTAAAACACATCCTAGATGCAAAAGATACATTTAGCGGTTTCGGCGAAGCGTTGGGGCATGTTCTTAAGGTCGTTGGTGTTGTTGTTAGTTTTTTGACGACTGCTCTTGCCCCGGCGATAGCTGCTGTATCGGCAGCATTCGAAGCAGGTTTCAAAATAATTCGCGAGGTTGTTGTTACTGCCGTTCATGTAATTAGCGCTGTACTTGGCGGCATTGTTGATGTGGTCAGCGATGTGATTAAGTTCGTCATCGCACTTATCAACGGCGATTGGAAAAAAGCGTGGGATGCTTTCACAGCGTTTTTCCACGATCTCGGCAAAACCGTGCTAGGTGCCCTAGGCGCTCTCGGAAGCGGCATTCTTGCTGTGCTCGGAGATCTTGGCTCGATGCTATGGAGCTGGATTAAGTCGCTAGGCTCACTTATAGCCAAAATTCCTGGCCTTTTGCTGGATGCTCTGAAAGGGCTAGGGCTGCTTTTAGTAGCTCCGTTTGTTCTCGCTTTTGAGGGCATAAAAAAGGCATTAATAGATTGGCTTCCTGCTCTCGGTAAGTTCTTTTTAGAGCTGCCTGGGAAAATTCTAAGTTTTATTGGCGATGCGGGCGGCTGGCTATTCCAAAAAGGCAGTGACATTCTTAGCGGATTACTGCACGGGCTTGGTTTTGCTTTAGGCTCTGTGGTGAAGTGGTTTGCAGATCTTCCGGCCAATATCATCAAAGCGGCCGAAAGTGGGAAGAAATTCACCGAATGGCTATGGGATAAGGGTAAGGATTTACTTACAGGTCTTGTAAACGGCCTAATAGCTAAAGAAAAAGACGTGGGTGATTGGTTTTCCAAGTTACCTGATAAAATCACGGCTTGGGTCGGAGACACTAAGAAATGGATTAAAGACAAAGGTTCTGATGTTCTTACGGGTTTCATAGACGGCATACTTGCCAAAGAAAAAGATATAAGCGATTGGTTCACTGACTTACCCGATAAAATATTAAAGTGGGTAGGCGATACAAAAAAATGGATTAAAGATAAAGGCAAAGATATTGTTGTTGGATTCTTTGAGGGGCTAGACAACGCAATAACTATGAAAGACATAGGCGAGTTTTTCCGCAAATTGCCGAGCCGAATCCTTGGATTTACGAAAGATTATGCGCGAACTCTTTTTCACGTAGGCAGTGAATTAATCCGCGGCCTTGCTTTTGGTATTGGCGCAGGCATAGGTGCCATGGTGTACCTGTTTACTCAACTACCTTTCAAGATTGCTAAGTGGCTGGACGGCGCTGCTACATGGCTTATCCACACTGGCGAAGACATTATTTCGGGGCTGTTGAACGGAGCCATACGAGGCACTCTAGTTTTAGGCGATTTCTTCTTACGCCTCCCCGGGCGTGCTATTTTGTGGACAGCGGGCGCAGGCGCGTGGTTATTCGGCGTGGGTGAGAATATAATGGCTGGGCTGCTGAATGGAGCCATTAAGGGCACTGTGGTTGTCGGCGGGTTTTTCTTACGACTGCCTGCCAAAATTCTAAGCTGGGTGTTGGATGCAGGCTTTTGGCTTATTCACATCGGCGAAGAAATTATGTCAGGGATACTTACAGGCTTGATTAACGGCCTCGCGAGTATTGGAAAATGGCTTGTCGAGCTGCCTGGTAAATTCTTGGATTTTCTCGTGGGGCCAGGAAAATCAGCAGCACTGTGGCTGCTCCAAGTGGGCAAAGATATCGTGTCAGGACTACTTAACGGGCTCAACACAGTAAGCTCAGCCATCGGTCATTGGATTTCCAGCATCAGAGATTCTCTGGTCGGCGGTTTCAAAAGCGCTTTCGGCATACATTCACCATCGCGCGTTTTCCACGAGCTGGGCTTAAATCTCATGGACGGGCTTTTTAATGGCATTGACGCTGGGCATGAAAACGTAATCGCACAAGCGCACGTTTTAGCAAATAACCTCACTAAGGCGTATAAACCGAAGTTAAGCTTGGACTTGACGGCGCATGCAATGGCGACCCAAGGCCCAGTAACTAATTCGATTATTTCGACACAGAAACAACTGGCTAAAGCTATCAGCCTGATGCGGCAAGATTTCAGCACTCTACCGAAACAGATCGGTGAAGAGACGGGCAACGCCGTGGCTAATAAGCTTGACCCTAAACTTAAGAAGCAGACAATGGATGGGCACCAGCTAGCAGTGATGCGCGCACGTCAAGGGACAGGTGAAGGCTGATGTCATCAAGCGCAACACCTTACGCCAACGCAGTGTGTCTGTCAGATGCGTCTAGCCCCGCATTCCTTATAAGCCCTCCTGGCGGCGGTGGCGCACCCACGTCAATCATTTGCGGCACTTCAGGCAATGCTGGTGGCGGAGGTTCACGAACCACAGTCGGCATCCGCACGGGCGCTATTCGCTCCTACGGCAGCGGTCGGATTCGCGCGGTCGCCGGGCCGACAACAATTGAAACACAAACCCTCACACTCCGGCGTCTTGCGCCGACCGAAGTCGCACAGCTGCTCGCATGGCGGGACGCCAGCACGTTAATGCTTTTGCGGGACACATACGGGCAACGTTCATTTGGCGTAGTTTTCGAGTGCGACATCACATACATCCCGCTTGACGCATCTTTAAGCGATGTGGCTATTACTTTCAGCAGCGTCACAGTTCCGGCAGGGTGGTGACACGATGCAAGGCTTGCTTGATGCGCCTAGAACAGATCTGACAGAAGACCAGGTGCGTTTTGCGTTGCAGGGCTCACCCACACTACAAGTCAGCTATGGGCTCGAAATAGTCATACCGTCAACATCATATTTGCCTCTCGATTCTCAGGCGTTTTTGGATGTGAGCGACATTCTTGTTGACGGTGTGGTAATGCACGACAACAGTGCTGCGATAAGCGGAACAGCGACACTATCTTTAGATCCAAACTTGTACGAGGTTTTGCATGGCTACGCACTTATCCCGCCGTACGGTCCTGCTGAGATTGCACCCGAAAACAGTTTCAGTTTAATATGGGGTAACCCCGTCACCCGGCTACGACCATATATGGTCCTTACTCCCGGTGGGGGCGTCCCCTGCAAGTTTTATTTGGGGCTGTTTGTTCCAGCAACACCGTCCGTCAGCAATGTGAGTTTCGGTAGTGGTTCTCAATATGATGTGACTTGCTACGATTCAACAGCCGTGCTTAACACAGAAATAGGCGACTCTTTTTCAGTCGCATCGGGCGCAAATGTGCTTTCTGCGGTACAAAGCATAATCCAAGCGCAAGACCCTTTAGCGCATCTTTGGTATTTAGCCGATTCTTCCAGCGGCGCGACAACACTTTCAGCTCCCATGACATGGGCTATCGGCTCTAATACAACTTGGCTTGATGTCATCAACCAACTGCTAAAAGCTATCGGCTATAACTCTTTGTGGTGTGACGAATACGGCTACTACCGCGCAACGCCGTATGTTGCGCAAGTTGCGCGAGAATCAGAATATTTACTGGATGCCACTAATTCAGAAAATGTAATTGATCCCAGCAGTACGTCGTGGGTGCCTGATGTATGGGGCATACCTAACCGGTGGGTTTTCGTTAACAACAGCGTGACCGCTACGCCAACTGAAGGCGCAGGAAAATACACAGTAAATAATATCAATTCGGGGCCGACAAGCCAGGCGGCGCAAAATCGAATTTTGCCGACATACGTAACACTCACAGCCGCGAATCAAACAGATCTTGAAACACAAGGCGATGCTATTGTGACTGACACGATTTTGCCTTTTGAGTCGTGGTCAATAAACACAGGTCCGCTACCTATCGCAGGGCATCAAGACATCATGACCCTTAACTTTCCTGAGCTGGAGCCTAACAGAATTACGGGGGGTAGCTCCCGCAAAGCTTATGCTTTAAGCTGGGCTATGCCTCTCAATGGGGACGATATGACATGGACTTTAGGGACGGTGGCGTAGATGCGTAAACGGCTCACACACCAAAACCTGGGCGTCATCCACACAGCAAGCCCGCTCACTGTGGTGCATGACGGGGCATCTACGGCAGTGCCTGCCACAAACGGCGCGATGGGTTCATATTCCCCTTCGATCGGGGATCGAGTCATTACGCTGCAATTCAACAACGTTACGTTTGTGCAAGGAAAAATCGCATGAGTACGACTGTCACGTTTGGATATTCTGGTGTTTTGCAGTCGTGGGCTGTGCCACCGGGAATAACGAGCCTCGACGTTACTTGTCGTGGTGCTGATGGCGATTCGTTTGGTGGTTGCGGTGCACAGATAAATTTGACTGGCGTGCCTGTCACTCCCGGCGAAACGCTGTACATCAGTGTTGGTGAAGCTGGCGCTCATCAAGCTGGAGGTGGGGGGCCAGTTACGGCAAGTGGCACATTTGGCGGGGGCGGCGCGGGGGGTGACGGTGGTATAGGTTTCATCACAGGTGGTTCCGGCGGAGGCTCGTCAGATATTCCGCGTGGGGGCACAGCACTTGGCAATCGCGTTATTGTTGCAGGCGGAGGCGGTGGTAGCTGTCAAACAGGGCCTGGGGGAGGGTCTGGTGGCGCGGGCGGTAGTTGGGGTGGTGGCCTTATCACAGGAGTCACATCACCGCTCCCGGGGGCGAATGGTGCGATTGACAGCGGCTCTGGCGTTGCTGGCGGCTATGGCGGTACGGGCTCAGCTGGCGGCATAGCCGGGGGATTCAGTGGCGACCCTGGCACTGACGGCTTCAGCGGCAGGGGCGGCGACGGTTCAAGCTCAAGCACCCAAAACGGCTCCGGCGGAGGCGGTGGCGGCTATTTTGGCGGAGGCGGTGGCGGGCAGGACGCCGGAGCATTGTCAAGCTGCAACGGCGGCGGGGGCGGTTCGAGCTGGTGGTCTGTTGCCACAACCGCAACATCGGCGGTAACGGATGCGCTTGCTTCAGACGGCATTGGTGGCGGCACGGGCTCCAGCGGTTTTGGTTTCATTTCGTTCACATACAACTATCCGCCAAACCCGCCAACGCCAACAAGCCCAGCGAACAATTCGTATAACGATCTTGCGAGCGGTGTAGTGACCACATGGTCTTTCTCTGATCCGAACGGCGATATCCAAAGCGCGGCTGACATACGTTTTAGAGCAGTGGGCGCAACATCGTGGACAACAATCACAAGCGCTGTCACTGGCCCCAGCAATACATATACAATCACCCCAGGCAGCCTTACAAATGGTGTGCGTTATGAATGGCAAGTGCAGGGATACGACACTTCCATAGCCGCGTCTGGCTGGAGCGCGTCTAGGTTCTTTTATGCAGTTTCTTTGCCAAGCATGCCTGCAATCGTGTCACCTGCAACAAACCAAGTCATCCTGTCTTTACCGTCGGTGTCTCTGTCATGGACTCCAGTTGCAGGCCAAACAGATTATGAATTGAAACGCCTTAACGACGTCGGCGGTGTTGTGGGTTCGATTGAGTATGAACATGTTGGGCCAGTTGTATCGGCGGCATCTTCGGCACATTTTCTTGACACAATGGTTGACATAAGTCTGTTTGAACATTGGCAAGTTCGAGTGCGAACGTATGGCACATTCTGGTCCGATTGGGCTAATGTTCGGGTTCGTATGAACCTCAACCCTCCGGCGATGCCGACAATCAGCGTCACGGCGCAAACACACACGTCCAAAGACGCCGGTTTTTTTATCACTAACAATGTAGTTACGGTGACTCTAGGTTTGGGGGGCGCAGCGCCAAACAAGCTACAGCTTTTGCGCAGTTACGATGGCGCTGTGTTCAAAGAAATACCAGGAGCACTGATTAGCGGTGCTGTCCCATCTGTTTCTGTTTTTGAGGACTATTCAGCGCCGCTGAACATTAAAACGTGGTATGCCGCTTCACTTACAGCGGCGGGGCCATTCATTATCGGGTCATCGTTGCTTGGCGGCGAAGATGTGCTTACGTAGAAAAGAGACCACTCATGGCTAATATAAAGACTTTCGTCGATGACGTAGATTTGCCTGCGAGTGATCTCAACAACTATTTGATGAAGCAAGCAGTGATTGCTTGCACATCAACAACACGACCCGCAAGCCCGGTGCCCGGAATGCATATCACCGAAACGGATACGGGTTTTGATCGCAAATGGAGCGGCTCAGCTTGGGTGCATGTTGACGATGGTTGGACAACGTATACACCTTTATGGCAAGCAGCGATAGGCACGCCTACTACAGGCACTGACGGCAGCTTGACAGGCACATATAAACTAGAAAACGGCGGCTTACGCTACCTCATTTCACATTCATTCGGCACTGCTGCAAACGGATTAAGTGGCGCTGAAGAAACATTGAATTACACGCTGCCTTCTCCTTTTGTAGCGGACTCCGGGTTGCCCAAGCAATGCGGCGGGAACGCCACATTATCTACGCCTGGCTATGCTGATTGGCCGGGGCAGGTTATGCACTATGCGGGAACTGGCACTGTCGCAGTGTTTTTTCCTACTTCTATTTCGGACACAAGGCTGTCCAATTGGCGGTCGTGTGACAGCACTGCTGCGTTGGGTAGCGGCAGGCCTGTTAACCCAGGCAATTTTAGCGTTACTGATAACGGCAATTGCTATGTTTCAGGATTTGTCAAACTATGACAGTCGTAACGGTAGCTATCACGAAAACGGCTCTATTTCTAGGGATGCCCGGGCCAACAATGCACACAAGTGTTGGAGGCGCTGGTGTAGTTTTGGCTGGAGGGTTTTCTGGGGGAGAATTGGCGGGACTGGTGGGGGCTGTTATCGGCGGCATGCTTGGGGCAATCACGCTTATAGTTACGGTTCGCGCCTCAAATGCAACTCAAGCCCGAGAATACCGAAAAGAAATACAAGACTCTCACGACAGGGGCGCTCTTGAAGCCAAAGAAAGTGCAGCCTATGAGATCGACAGGTTGCGTGATATCTTGAGAGATTTGCGTGCCGACAAAGAAGACTTGCGGGAGCAACTAAGAAACCAGGCTAGCAGTCGTGACTAAAGACAGCATTTCGCAACGACGAAACAAACTTTTACTCTATTCAGTGGTAGTGCTGAACGTCTTCTTGATGGCAGCATTAACCTCAGTCACTGTGCTTGTGATCAATTATCGTCAGCAAAGCACCAAGGATGCTGTCCGGCTAGCTAATGCCAACAAAGCAATAGCGGAATGCATCAACATAAACCTAGGGTTACGTGCGAAGCCTGGAGCCGACGATCTTATCGCACAACAGGAATGGTTGACTGAAATTAACGAGTATTTCCAAGAAGTCCAAAAAGGCGCAGTTGTAGATAAGCTACGCATCCCAACTGCGACAGTCAAATACCAGGCAGCCCTGAACGCAGACGCTGCGGTTCGAGCAGCTCATCCGCTAGGTCAATGCTAGAAACGAAAAACAGGTAACTCTAGGAGACAAAATGAATGTGTTTGACGCGGCATACCCGCCCAACATCGCAACATGCAAAGCCAATGGTGCGATCGCAATTTCTAGGTACGTGGCGGGTGGCGGGCAACGGCAGTGGAAACGTCTTTCGCTTGCCGAAACGGATCGTATCCTCGCGGCTGGACTCGGAGTGATTTACAACTATGAAGGCCAAGCCGACGAAGCGCTACATGCCGGGAGAACAGGCGGGCTGATTGCTGCGCGTATTGCGATCGCGGACTCAATCAATTTAGGCCGAGCGCGAGCCGATGGCAGCGAGGCGATTTACTATTCTGTGGACGTCAACACTCCCGCGTCTGCGTTTGGTGCAATTGCGGATTATTTCCGGGGTATTCGTGACGGCACACAAGGGCGCTTTCAGATCAAATTCTATGGACAAGGCTCACTCGGTGACTACCTACTTTCCCTCGGATTGATCGACGGAAAGTACTGGTTGTCGGGGTCAACCTCATTCCCCGGCTATGACCGCAATTCTCCGCACGTATGCATGTGGCAGCATGTCGGTTCGCCGGTCGCGGGAACGGACCTAAACACGGTCACGGATGCCAGCGAGCTTGGCGCGCATTTTGCAGGCGTTTCCTACAAACTGCTCAACCCTACGTCGCTTACCGCGCTGTTCGGCGCGGCTGCTATGGCAATCGGTTTATTGTTGGGGCTTGACCCCATTTCGACATTGCCGCAAGGCAAAGTGTTGCCGCCCCAATCGATCGCGACACCGGTACCAGGTGCGCCCATAGTGCCAGTACAGCCGCCGATCGCACAACCTGCGCCGCCAACCAGCATTTCGCCCACGCCGACCAGCCCTAAACTTCCGGCGAAAAGGGTTGTCATGCCGTCTGGCTGCTCGATCACGATCCACCCAGGCGACGTGTTGTCACGACGTGACCCATCAAATTGGCGTGCCGATGCACGGCTGAACCACATTAACGCACATCGCATTTTTCCTGGCCAAGTGATCCGGCTCGCAAAATGCGGCTCAAGCTCAAGCGTGTCGAGCCCGGTGGCTAGAGTTTCGCCTGGTAAGCACAGAGCTACAACGCGACGCGTCAAAGTGATTCATGATATCTCAACAACAGCCGCACACTATGGCCTTAAAACTAAGACTGTTTTGGCATACAATCCGCAATACAAGGCGCATCCGGATTTCATTCTCGCAGGCGCAACACTCGCAATCCCCAACTAGAAAAAAGGGTTATTTCGATGGACTTTCTTACGAAAATTCGCAACACCGCGCTTGTGCTTAGGGGCACAACCACGGACTTTCTTACAAAAATTCGCAATACCGAGCCGTTGCTTTTCGGGCAACTTGCGTTGTCGCTAGTAACAGCTGGACTGTCTGCGCTTGTGCTTCGGGGCGCAATCACGGACACGCAAGCCTCAACATTGACGCAAGTTCTCGTGCCGTTGGTAACGGCGGGCCTCACGTGGTTGGCTGGCCTTGTTATTCGGCTGTTTGTGAGCCCTGCTTCAGTGAAGCCAAGCCCTGCATCGACTCCCAGTTCGGAGCAGGCACCCACACCCTCTCAGGTCGCTGATGTTGTCCCGCCCGCGCCGCTAGTCGATCCGACGCACTAAGGTCACAGTCTAACCAGTGAGGTCAGAACGCCGGACATTGAGCTTTGCGTCCGGCGTTCTGTGGCGTCTGAGAGATCGACTCAAAAATTCCTGAGGTTCGGCCGTACACACGAGCCTGTGTTTTCAGAAATTTTTGAGAAAAACGTGCGTATGGTTGCGTTGCCGAGAAAACATGTGTTACTGTTTTATTAGTCGGTTACCGAGACTGACAAAAAACTTTGGGAGAAGTTGTGGCAGAGAATATCGAATACGCGCTTGCTGTAGAGTGGTCAAATAACAACAGAGTTTCGGAAATAGAATTCATTCCTGCCCGGAACGTGGGTCACGCCGAACAGATGGCCGTCGAATGGTATGGGCATCGGCCGTCATGGACAGTGTGCCGTGAGATTCAACCTTGGCATTACGCTAGCGCATCTTCCACTAAAATTGCTAGTGTAGCTAATCTCACGCCTTTCAGTGTGGGGACATCGCGATGAGCGCGCTACCGAAAAACTCTGAAATCAAGATCCACTACTGCCCTACGTGCGGTCGAGACAATCGAATCGATCATCTATCACAGCGACATTTCTGGGCAGGTAAAGTTTGCCCTAACCCCGAAGGGTTGCGCCGCGCGACGTACCGCTACGTCTCATCAGAACCGATAGAGCGATGAGCACGACGCGTTGTAACGTTGCTGAGCGCGGGTTGCGTAATGCCTAAAATTACATACGAGAAATGGTCGCCGCGCGGTGAAGCTCGCGAGCTAGTTTCGCAGGCCGAGGCTATTTGCGTCGATTTTCAGTCACAAGGCTACGACCTTACGTTGCGTCAGCTCTACTACCAATTCGTAGCTAAAGCTTTGATCCCCAACAACCAACTAAGTTACGATCGTTTAGGCCAGACGATAAATAAGGCGCGAATGGCTGGCTATCTTGATTGGAACTACATCGTAGATCGAACACGCAACCTGCAAAGCAATTCGCATTGGACGACTCCGGCGAGCATCATGGAATCAGCAGCTGATGGCTACGCGGAGGATCTGTGGGGCGATCAACCTAACCGTGTTGAGGTGTGGGTCGAAAAAGAAGCGCTTGCTGGTGTTGTTCAGCGGGCCGCAGATGCTCTTGATTGCGCTTGGTTCTCGTGCCGGGGGTATGTAAGTCAGTCTGAAATGTGGGGCGCGGCACAACGCATAGGCCGCTATCTTCGCAATGGCCAAAACGTCACCATTCTACACCTAGGTGATCACGACCCTAGTGGCATCGACATGACACGCGATATTCGCGAAAGATTGGATTTATTCACGCTCACCGATTTTGCTAGGCTAAGCGGTTTTCGAGATTCTCTCACGTATAACGGCATTCGAGCAAGCATGTCTGCCGAGCTTACAATTGAACGTATTGCACTTAACATGGATCAAGTGGAACAGTACGGCCCGCCCCCAAACCCGGCGAAACTCACGGACAGCAGAGCGCAAAGCTACATCGAGCAGTTTGGATATGAGTCCTGGGAGCTTGATGCACTATCGCCTGCCACGCTCGACGAGCTGATTCGAAACAGCATACATGAACGAATGGATTCGGGCCTTTACCAAGAATCTGAGGATCAGGTAGAGCGCCAGCGCGATTACTTGCTTAGCGCTTCGCGCAACTGGGACAACATCGTAGATCTAATCGAAGGGGATTGGGCAGAATGAGCGGATACACAGGCAAAATCATCGACAAAGTACTATCACCAATGCCTTACCAAGAGCGACAACTTGCTGATGACCTCGACACTGCTTTACAGGTCTTGGCAGAAATTCAAGCAACGCAGTGCGCAAGTGATGACGAAGCGCGCAATTGCTGGAGAGACTACAGATTAGAGATCAAATGTCCAGGCGCATCTGAAATTCGCTGCCTTGACGACTGGATTACCGAGCTATTGGAAAAGTACCGCGATGAGTAACGACAATCGCATCGGCGAAACTTGTTCAGGGCGCAGCATTCTTGAAATACTCTGGGAGCAGCTCGACAGCATGTATGCAGCTCTTTTAGATGCGCGCGAACATCCCTCAGAGAACCATCACGATATTCGTTTGTCTGGAGTTTGCAGAGGTTTTGCGTATTGTATAGCGACAATACAAGCGCCGTATGAGCCTGATGTCAAAGCCGTGTTGCGTGAAATGAAAGAACGAGCCCGTGGCGACAAGTAAAGCGCAGCAGTTCGCTCTCATCGCTGAAGGGCTCGGCTGGGCCGTGCGCCGGATCAAGAGAGATGAAAAACGGCAAGTCATCGCCACACGCGAAGCCGAGAAATATGTGCTCATGTGGGGTGTAGACGAAACCACGGGTCGCGATCGTTTCCTCGGGGGTAGTTACCGGTATGACACGCACCATGAGCCGGTGAGGCTTGTTAAAGCCGCAATTGAAGCCATGTCGAAAGCGCCACAGACGCAACGCGTGCATGACGACGGCGAGTTGTCTCGCCTGCCTTTTGATCCGGCGCATTCAACCGACAATGAAATTCTGGCCGCTGTGCTCGGCAAAAAGATCATCTGGCGTTCAGCTTTAAGCGGCTTGGACGACGAAGGCACAGTCTCACAAGACAAACGCTACCTACGCATCGAAACAATGCCAACAAACGGCAAACGCATCCTCACGTTTGTTTCACCTCTCCTCGGTGGCTTCCGTTCCGTGGACATCAACACAATCAGAAAGGTTTACTGATGTTCGAGCAAGTTCTTTTGCATTCGGCTGCGTCGGCGTTCCTTATTGCGCTGGCTGGGCTGATTGTCGCAATCATCTTCGCCACACCGAAACCCGAGCCGGAAGAACACGTTCACGATGAGACGCTGGAGTACGATATTGTTCGTCGCGGTCTCGTGCGTTCGTGCTGGCTTTGCGGCCCCCTGCACTAACTACGGCTAGGAGACAAGCTGATGCGCGTTACAGAAGTGCAGCAAGTTGCCGAAATGATTTGCGGCAATCTCTACAAAACCAATTTTCAGTTCCTCGGGGAAACCGATAACGGCGCGTCCACGTGGTGGACTCGTGGCGTGGCCCCTAAAATCGTGCGTGTCGAAGTGCAGCGCTCGACGCTCGCGCCCGTTGTGCTAATCAACCTAGAGTTTCCTAACATCAGTGTGCCGGGGCAAGTGTTTCGCGCCAGGAAAACCTTGCAAGTGCATTGCGCGGATGGTGGCGTGTTTTACAATGACACGCAGCTGATGGAAGCTAGTGCGCACACAATAAAGCGCATCCTAGAAACATTCCGTGACGTTCTTGAGGGCAAAGGCGCGGCCGGGCCAGATGGGCTTAAAGACAAAATCGCGCACGACACCCAATACGACACCGACCACAGCGACTGAGCTGTGGCGGGTATGCGCGCTGAGTTAGATGAAAGCGGCAAACGAATCCACCTCTACGGCTGGGTTGGCCCCACAACGCCAACGCTATGCAAAAAGATCGACGGATGCCGTTTCAGCAAGCACAGCGGCGCACACTGGAGCTACCCACTCGCAACAAGCACATGCAAGCAAATGCGCATGATATTTAAGGACCGGCTCTCCCTTGGTCCCCGGCTTAACGCGTGGGCGTGGCAAGCACGACGAAACGAGGAACAGCTAACTCAACTGATTACCGGCAGGGATGCAACACTCACACACTTGCAAATCAGAGCACCACGTATCGCCGAAGCGATGGGAAGTCGCACATACCAGAAAGTAGCAGCGGCTTTCGGTGCGCGGGTCGGTTCGTTTCTACTGTCCGATCAACCCGGCGTGGGCAAGACGATTGAAACGCTTGCCACAATTATTGAAGTCAGCGCAGGTAAGCCTGGACTGCACCTGATTTTCTGCCCCAGCATCGCTATCAACACCGTGTGGTTCGACGAGATCAATCAGTGGCTTGGTGGTCGTGCCGAAGCGGTGCCGCTCACCGGCCAGCGGCCCAACCGTGAAGCCGGGCTGGAATACGCGTTAGCTCGGGCGAAAACTAACGCGCGAGAAAACCGACACACTTTTGTTATCGCTAACCCGCACATGGCCGCGATTTTTCCACCCAAAGACGGCAAGCCTGCACGAGCCTCATACCCCAAGTTTTTCGGTGTGCAGTGGGATACATGCGTTGCCGACGAATCTCAACAGCAACTCATTCGCACGAAGCACAAAAACACCCAAATTCGCGCCGGGATGGTGCATATTCGAGCTAAGCAGCGTATCGCCTTGTCGGGCACACCAATGCGGGGCAAGCCTCAACTTCTGTGGGGCACCCTCAACTGGCTTCGACCAGGCATCTATACAAGCTACTGGCGATGGGTCGCCAAATACTGGCAACTCGGTTCGGACGGCTTTTCGAACTACGTCATTGGCGATTTCTTGCCGGGCGGCGAAGAAGCGCTCGCGCGTGACCTTGCCTCAATTTCTCTCCGGCGCACAAAAGCCGAAGTGATGCCAGAATTACCCGCGAAGCTGTATGGGGGGACGTACCTTATTTCGGGCGACACAGATTCACCGCATGGCGTATGGCTGCGGTTTAGCTCAGAGCAGAAACGTCAATACGATTCGCGTATTTCGGACGGTGTTGTTGCCGACAATGGCCGGGAGTTGATTGTTAACGGCACGTTACCGCAAGATATGCGGCGCAAGCAGATTTGTGGCGCGCCGGGAACAATCGAAGATGAGCGGTTTCAACCGAAGATTAAAGCCGCGTTAAGCGGCGAGGGTAATAGCGCTAAGTTTGATTGGGTTGTGGCTAAACTCGTCGAGCTAGGACTTACAGGCTCGGACGAGCCTGTAGAAGATGCACGTATAGTTATCGCATCCCAATTCACGAGTCTGATAAACGAGTTCGCCAGTGAGCTTGTGGGGCTCGGCATCCCTGTTTCTGTCGTCACTGGCAAGACACCCCAAAAACGACGCGACGTATTGGTGCGAGATTTTCAATCGGCTGGGCCGAGCGCGCGAGTGTTTCTCATCAACACACGAGCGGCAGGCGTGGCTATCACACTAGATATGGCGGACTACCTCGTGCTGCTGGATGAAACATGGACGCCAGATGACCAGGAGCAAGTTGAGGATAGAATCCATCGCGCGAGTCGCATCCATAACGTTGTGATTTACTACCTACGTGTGTTAGATTCGATCGAAGAAGAAATTGCATGGATCACGGCAGCAAAAGAAAACGTGCAAAAATATATACTTGATGGCTCGCGAGGCGTAGAGTACGCCCGTAAGCTATACAAAGAGAAACAAGCCAAATAGCTTTCCTCGCTCACGGGCGCAGGAAGCCAGAAAAACCGAGAAAACGCGATGCTCGAAGCGAGCTAAGCCGGTCTGGCACAACTGAATAAAGGTTCTTTTATTCTCGTGCGGTAGGTCCGACCGATCCAATATCGAGAACGAAAGGGCGCACGCCTCCCTGAAAGAAGTGCCTGCCCGGTATGGAAAGCTCGTGGGTCCAGGAATCTTAGAGAGTGGAGCTATCCGGGCAGGCCGGATCGTGCGCTAGGCACCTCGCTGACGTGAGGTTTTGTGAAAACGTCAGGGCGCTCGTGCTTTATAGATCGGGAGAAGTCTCGGTTAGAGGACAGCAGCCCGTTCGAGTCGGGCCACGAGCACAGGGAGATCCGTAAAACTAGGTGCAACGCCTCTGAGAGCCACGTCTTGCAGCCGACTTTTGTCGGTGGTTGAGCGGACCAAGCGTTAGCAGCAAGTCCCTTGTGAATCTCCCGCAAAAGTCGCAAGAAAATTAAAAAAAGATTTAACTCTTGCGAAGCATGAAGACATCAGGTAACGTGCCGGATGACCGAGAAAATCAGGAGAAAACATGCCACCGAAGGGCCAAACAAAGCCTGTCGCCGTCGTCGAAGACGAGTGGGAGGACGCTGAAGACACCGAGCTGGACGAGGACGCCGAAGAGGTCGAATCCGACGGAGACGAGACCGAAGAGGTTGAGTCGGACGAAGAGGCCGAAACCGGCTACGAAGGCGAGCTGGACGAGGCTGTCGCAACCGCGCTCAACCGCAACCCACGCAGCAACGAAATTGCTTATGCTGCATGGTTGAGCGAGAACGCGGGTATCGACATTGGTGCCGAGGGTGTTCATGCCGCGTTGTCGCTTTATCGGGTGTGGAAAGCTAGCGAAAGCTACGTCGCGTACAAGGAGGAGCTGAAGTACAACACTGAGCACAAGGATGAGGCGATTGCACGGCGCAAGTTGGCCAAGCTCGCGCAGCGTCGTGCAGAAGTGGAAGCTGAGCTGGAAAAGATCGCACTTGCTCGCACGGCAGGCGCAAAGGCAAAGGCAGTAGCCAAGGCGAAGGCTCCAGTAGCTACTAAGAAGGCTGCTGCGAAGGCGATCGTTGCTGCTCCGGCGGCAAAGCGAGGCCGTCCACGTAAGGCTGTCGAGATCGTGCCGGACATCGCGGAATACGAAGACGACGAAGACGACTTCTAAACCAACCACAAGCTTTGGGTAACGATCACGTACCGTACTGCGAGAGTCGGGGGACGCTTGCAGCACAAACATGGGGGCGAGGTCGCTGCACAGAGGAAACTCGTCAGCAAATTCCGGGGGGAACGGACTGACGAGGGTCGCGTAACACCAAAAGCGGTAGAACTTCCCCTCACCGCTAAGGGTGCGCTCGTTCACGACGAGATACGCGCACGAGGATTTCACCGACAACCAAAATCCCGGCAAAGGACTGATCGAAAATGACCCAAAACGCTAACATAATAAACATTGATGGCGAAATATTTGTGCGACAGGGATCAAAGCCGTCGTCCCATACAACAATTGATGCCGATTTACGACCATACGTAGTTGTGCGCTCCGCGACTGCATCCCCATTTGCAGGTTACTTGGTCGCGAAAACTGAAACAACGGTAACGCTGATGAAAGCTCGTCGCATTCGGCGTTGGTTTGGCGCGATGGATTTGAACCAACTTGCAACTGAGGGCACAACTGCGCCCGAAAAATGCCAATTTGGTGTTCCCGGCATCGTAGAAATTCCGTTCAATGAGATTCATCTTTGCACGCCCGTGGGAGCCGCATCTATTCAGGCGGTGAAAGAATGGAAGATCTGACGAGCTACGGCTACGGCTACGGCTACGGCGACGGCTCCGGCGACGGCGACGGCTACGGCTACGGAGACGGCTCCGGCTACGGCGACGGCTCCGGCGACGGCTACGGCTACGGCTACGGCGACGGCTCCGGCTACGGCTACGGCTACGGCGACGGCTCCGGCTACGTCGATGAGTAAAAACAACACACGCAACAAGAAAATGGCTCGCAAAATCCTCAAGCGCATGTTCGCGGATGCGAAACAAACAAAATATGAAGACCGGCTGACCGCCATACGAGCCGAAGTATCTGCTGAAATTGCAGTGAATGGCGGCGTGAGAACAGCGGGAGCATTTACTGAAGCGCAGGCCACTGGCCAGACAAGCGTCGAGACGCTGGCCCTCGGGGATGCGATCCCAGAGCCGTTCTGTATAGCTTGCTCAAAAAGCTTTAAAAGTCCGGCTGGCCTCAAAACACACGAGCGCAGTAAAAGCCACCTTGCGCTAGTTGGTGTTACGGCATGACCGACCCACTGCCAGAGCCATTGCCTGCAAATCTCGACCTCATTGAGCCGCTCGGCGCTGCGTTTAAGCAATTTCTCGATCCCTTATTAGGCACAGCCAAAGCCCTATTGGACCAGACTACTAAAGAGCTTGAATGGCACCGCGAGCAACACAAGCGCACTCAAGAGCTGAAAGACGAAAACAACAAACTTCGGCAAGAACTTGATCGAGTGAATAGGATGCTGAATGCATGGGATTTGGCCGCTACGGAGGACACCCGGCCGTGAGCGCCGCACACACACACGTGCCGCATTTTCGCACAAGTGAGCGCCGATCGCTGAAACGCTGCCCCCAGCAATGGCAATGGACGTACCGGCAAGGGCTGACCACCAAGTCCATCCGTCCCGGCGCATTGTGGTTTGGCATCGGCATCCACCTAGCCTTACAAGAGCGCTATAAGTACAAAGGCTTGCGCCGGGGTAAAGATGTTCTCAAAGTGTGGCGCGATTATGTGGGCGAAGAAATCGCTTTCGTGAACACGACAAACTATGAGGACGCCGATCCCAATGTTGCGCCAGAGCAAGAATGGGTTGAAGCACAAGCTTTAGGCGAAGCGATGCTTGGAGCCTACTTGGACAAATACGGCAAAGACGAGCGCTGGCATGTGATTAGTGCGGAGCAGACTTTTGAAATCCCAATACCGCGCCCAATGTCCGCAAGCGAACGGCGTACCAACTCGTCTGCGCAACGCATAGCGCGTATACCACTCGTATACTACAACGGTACGTTTGATCTTGTGGCACTGGACGCCGAAGCGGAAGAGGAAAACTCGTTATTGCTGTGGGATCACAAGACAGCAAAGCAGATCACAACAAGTCACCTATCGCTCGACGACCAAGCTGGAGCGTATTGGGCGATCGCATCAGATGTGTTGGCACACCAAGGACTCATTAAGCCGGGGATGAAGCTCGATGGCATTCTCTACAACTTTCTGCGCAAAACCATACCTGACGATCGGCCGACAAACGTGGACGGCGAAGCAACCAACAAACCCACCAAACAACAATATATAGCCGCTTTTCCGAAAGACGTGCAAGATTGGGCGCAGGATAAAAAGACAACACTAGCCGATCTTGTCCGTATGGCTAATGAATACGGCATAATTGTGTTGGGCGATGTCTCGAAGACACAGCCGACGCCAATGTTTGTGCGTGAAACCGTTGTGAGGACGCGTAACGAACGCCGAACACAGATACAGCGCATTCAGGGTGAAGCACTGCTAGCCGAAAAGTACCGGACGCGCGAACTGCCGCTGATAAAAAATCCGACAAAAGATTGTTCGTGGGATTGCTCGTTTTTTTCGATGTGTGAGCTGCACGAAGCAGGCGGCGACTGGCAAGAATACCGCGACGCCGTGTACAAGAAAACGGACCCTTACGCCAACCACCGAAAGGCCGCGATATGAAGCTTGGAGAACAGGCTACAATGAAAATCGAGCAGCGCCGCATTTGCTGGCCTCAATTCGATGCCACTTGCCTTGAAGGCGGCTGTCTGTATTGCAACGACCACCCATTCAAAAACATAAGCACGATCCAACGAGCAGTGTTGCAAGGCCAAGGGCAAGCCCGTAATCGAGGCAACGGTGCTCCGGCGAATCTGGAAACCGCGTTTTTCTGGGGGCTCGGCAACGGTTGGTGCAATGCCCAGAGCCGCATTCTCACGAAGAAGACTAAAGGAAGCGCGCCCCTACGAAGAAAACTAGGAAGTCAGGCATGAGGCAAACACACACCATTTCATACAAGATACCACCGACCTTCGCACAGCTAGCCTACGATTTGGGAGAATTTAACCACGGCGCACCTACCGAAGCGAGCACTCGAACACGAATCACATTTCGTGTAGGGCTTCGCGGCCAAGTTAAAAGTTTCACGGTGGTCGAAGATAGCGATAGTGATGCGAAGCCTTAAAACACGCGGCATCGAAGAAATTCGAGCATTGCACAACCGCGTGAGCCGATCGTACGGTATGCGGCGAATTAGCGCAGAGGACGCGTGTTTTCTCGATAAACGGTGCCGAGAAATCGAACAGAGATTGGCGCTACTCGATGAGCGCCTTGACGGAACGGCGGAAATCTGATGATTCAATTGCTAGCAGTCTTGTTTTTGTGTACGGCGGTCGTCACGACGCAGGTGAACGTGCATAAGAACTGGCTAGCCAATCCACACCCATATCAGGGCCGACACCGACAAGGAACGCCTTATGCCACCTAGATCAGCGCCGACAATCACGGCGCTTGACGAGTATACGGAATCCATTAATCTGCTCGCGTATTCGGATGCGGGCGGCGGGAAAACAGTTTTCGGTGGCTCGCACCCCAAAGGGCTGATTATCGCTACCGAACCTGGCACGGTAGCAGCCGCACGGCAACACAGCCAGGCGAAGCTTAACCGTGTGCACAGCTGGCTTGAACTGGAAAACACTCTCAAATGGTTGCAGGCTCGCGATCGCGGATTTGCATGGGTCACCATCGATTCTGTGACAGCGGCGCAAGAAATGCTGACCGCACACATCACCGGCGAGGGTTTCAAGGCTAACCCGTCGAAACGTAAAGACGAAGACACGATGCAGCTGCAGGATTATTTGAAGCGCGACACGAGTACCAAGAAGATGATTAACGCGTTCAATGATTTGCCAATCAATGTGCTGTGGCTTGCCCGGGAAATTCAAGAAGAAAACAGCGAAGGCGAGCTGGTTGTACGCCCCGCTATTCTCGGCAAGATGGGCACTAACGACAAAGCAGCAATGAGCCGCTGGCTGTGCGGTTCAGTGCACGCTTACGGGCACTTGGTGGTGCGTACAGACAAAGAAACCAAAACGGAGTTTCGTCGCCTCAAATTTAACCGGCCAGTCGGCAAAGACCGTTACGGCGTACTTGGCCCATACATCGACAATCCAACATTGCTCGAAATTGAGCGGCGAATTCTTCTCCCAGTCCCGGCACCGTCGCCCCGGCGTCGCCGAACACCCACAAAAGAAAGCGAGTAAGTGAATGCCCAAAAAGTGGCGCGCACCCGAAGACCATTCAAAGGTCAAACCTTCTGAAGGTTTCGGCGATTACACCGGACCAACACCCCCGGCGGGAGTTTACCGAGTCGAAATCAAGCTGGCCCGACTCGTGCAGGAAAACAAGTCCGGCAACCCTATGCTGAAGGTTTTGTTCGAAATCGTGGACGCCAAAGGCCCCAAGTCGAAGTACAAAGGCGCGGGTATTTGGTGGAACGGCAACTTGACGGCGCAAGGTGCACCATTCGTTAACCGCTGGGCTGAAGCGTTCGGAATGCAATACACGGCACTGTGGCGTGGTGGCGTTGTGCTCGATGACGACAACGACGACCAGCCGAGCATCCTTAAAATCGGTGGCAAGAAGCCGGTCGGTTTGACAGCTAACGCTAAATGCCGCCGCCGGGAACACCCGAAAGGTTCGGGCGAGTTTTCACTGAACGCCAACGATTTTTTTGGTGTCAGTGAATCTGACGACGAGGATGATGGCGAAGAAGACGACGACCTCGACGATGAAAGCTCGGACGACGATTTCGACGACGATTCGGACAGTAGTGAAGACGATGACGACGAATACGAGGATGACGAAGAAGAGCCAGAGCCAGTAAAGAAAGCACCGGCTAAAAAGGCTCCAGCTAAGAAAGCAGCGCCAGCGAAACGCAAGCCAGCGCCCGTCGAAGACGACGATGAGTACGACGACGACGACGAAGACGCATACTAAACCACGTAATTCGTAGCTGTCGTTTACAAAGCTAGTTTCTGGTAGAATCGAGTTTGGCGAGGAAACGTGCATAGACTGCCCTGTGTGCGTTTCCTCGCCTTCTGCGTTTGGAGGACGTTTTGAGCAACAAAGTGAGCCCGATCGAAGAGATGAGCGACGACACTCTTGTGAAACATTACAACGCCCGGCATATGCCAATGGCAGGCTGGACCGAAATTAAGCCATACAGCAACAATGACGGACAGCGCGTATTGCGCGCATACCACAAACACGTGCACAGCCACGACGAACAAAACCACACTCATCGGGATAGCAGGGAAACAACATAATGAAAGATAAGAACGTTGGCTACCTGCTTTGGGGCGGTTTAATGGCTCTGTGCTTTGTTGTGTGGTCTGTTGTCGGGCTGCTTACGCTTCACTACTTCACGTAAACTGACATGGGCACACGACGAACGTACGAGGTCGCCGGGGAGAAGGTGGCCGTTGTAGCGCTGCCCAACTCGACGCAGGAGCGGCTTGACGATTTTTACAAGTTCGTCGATTCGGATCGAATATTAGGGCTTGACGTCGAGACAACCACCATCGAAGACATGGGCGTTTTTGCGCCCAACGCTCGCATGCGACTGCTTCAGCTGGGAACCAAAACTGAGGCGTGGGTGCTTGACCCCCATGATCCATTTTGGCGACCCCAGATCCAGCGCGTGCTTGAAGGCGCGGACGTCTGGAGCGCAGGGACACGATTTGTCACGCACACCAACTACGACCCGCTATGGGTCCGGCGCGAATTCGACATCAACCTCAATGAGCGCAGCATCGACACCCTGCCCATGACTTGCCTTTTACTCCCCGGCGAACGCAACGACCACACGCTTAAAACATGGGCAAGCCAGCACATTGACCCCGGCTTACGTCACGCCGAAGAGGAACTACACGCAGAGTTTAAGCGCCTCGCGCCGTCTGGTTCACGCGTGGGCGGCAAAATGAAATCGTGGGGTTTCACCAACATTCCATTGAATAACGAGATTTATACCAAATATGCGGGCCTTGACGCGATTTATGTGCGGCGTTTGCTCGATATTTTGAGCGCCATGATGCGAAGCAAAAAAGAGCGGGCGTTGTCGCGACGCGAACAAAACATTGCGCGGATGGCAAATGACATGCAATGGCGCGGGATGCGCATTGACCGCCAGTACACGCGCAAGATCCTCGACGACATTGAATTCGATTACCTCAAAGCCGACAGCGAGCTGCTGGAGCTTTTCGGTTTCTCCCCACGTTCGCCGAAAGTTGTGGGCTGGCTTGAGGAACGCGGTGTGCGTTTTCATGAGCGCACCAAGACAGGGCGCGGCAAGCTCGACAAAACCACACTGCCGATCCTTGCGGCGCAAGCCGATCCTTTAAGCGAAGTCGGGCAAGCCCTGCACAACAAGCTCATTCTGAGCACTAACCAGAATTTGCTTAATAATTTGCGGGGGATTCTCACGGTCGCTGACCGTAACGACATGATCCACCCGCGCATCAACACGCAAGCGGCAGTCACCGGCCGGTCATCCATTGTCAACCCGGCGATGCAGACGTTCAAGAAAACCGACAAACGCTTACGTGGTTGTTTTATTGCACGTGACGGCTATTTGTTTGTCGGTGCTGACTACGACGGCCAAGAAACACGGCTAGCCGCCGCATACAGCCAAGACGAAATGTTGCTCAAAATTCTCGACCGGGGGCTTAGGCAGCATGTCGAAACCGCGATCTCGATTTTTGGCAAAAACTACACTGAGCCTGAGTACGGTGATGCGAAAATTCTCGACTTCGCTCAACAGTATGGGGCAGGCCCGCGTAAACTGGCCGCGCAAATGGGCGTGCCGTATGCCGTGGCTTTAGAGCGCTGGAAAGCGTGGCGAGGAACCTACGCTGGGCTGGTCAGCTGGACTGAGTTTATGAGTACGTTGCCGA
>Ga0137376_10000177_pt1 | contig 24482 bp, 25 predicted proteins | sample SagtaG_23_FD_104814 | JGI IMG/M metagenome (GOLD analysis project Ga0137376, IMG submission 104814) | Vadose zone soil microbial communities from Sagehorn Ranch, Mendocino, California, USA - Sage2_L_20_16 metaG | ecosystem: Environmental > Terrestrial > Soil > Vadose zone | place: USA...
GCCGGTCCCGGTCACCTTCTGGTAGATCGGCATGAACGTGACGACGTGTGAGGTCGCCGAGTTCAGCAATGCCGCCTTGCACGCGTTGGAGAGTCCGGAACCGGGGTCTGCAGCGTAGATAGTCGTGCCGTTGGCGGGGTTGAAGTTGAAGTTGGTTACGCACGTGGCTGTCGGATCTTGAGTCGACCCGAAGTCACCCGGCACGTCGAACCCCGACGGCCCGGCGATGCAGTGCGTCGGGTTTGGGTTGGTGTCGTGGAAATAGATCACGATCTGCGCGCTTGCAGCTGGCACGGCCGGCGGCGGGGCCGCGTATACCGGGTTGGTGGCGGTTCCGCCCTGCGACTGGATGTAGGACACCCACTCGCAGTAGGAGATGGTCAACGCCAGGCCGTTGGCCTTGGCCGGTGGGCCCCACGCAGCGCGCGCGCAGGCGTTGACGGTCATTCCCGCGTAGGAGCTGCCGAGCACGGCACGGCCGAACGCCGGCGGCAACACCGAGGCGCCGGCGGACGTGCGGGTCCTGGTGTGGGCCTCCGCGTAGTTCGTCGTCGGCACGGCATCCGAGCAACTGAGGCTCTTCGTCGGGCTGGATGGCGGGCAGCTCGTGCTCAGCTTCCCGGTCGCGTCACGTCCGCACAGGACGGTGACGGACGAGGTCCCGTCCTTCGCGTTGCTGCTCGCATGCGTGCCGGCGACGCTGGTCGCAGACGTCGCGGGATCGCAGAAGCTGGCGCCGCGCGCGCAGCCCCGGGCCACGGCAAGTGCCGCGCTGTCGGCGCCGTTCTGCAACTGGGCGCGCTCGCCGTACGCCTGCCCGACGTCGACCACGATCGCGCCCAACGCGAATACCAGGCCGGAAGCGAAGATGACGGCTACCAGCGGCGCCACGGCGCCTCGGTCAGACGATGCGCCGCGAACTCGTCGCATTATCCCAAACATGGCATTGTCGCCTTTCCGCTGAGCGTCAAGGCGTTGCCGACGACAAAGGTGAAGGTCTTGGTGATCGTCACGGTCGCATCGGTCGTGGGTGACGACGCGAGCGTGCACGGGGTGCTACCGGTGATGTTGCTCGCCGTCAGGCCGAGGGCCGGCGGTGCGGCGCTGACCAGCCGTGCTTTGTAGTCGGTGGTGCCCAGCGACACCAGCCGTGCGCCCTCGCGGGCAAGCTGGGTGAGGGTGATCTGCTGGTTGTAGGCGCGGCCGAAGTCGATCATGCCGAGAATCATGGCGATCAGCAGGGGCAGCACGAGTGCGAACTCCACTGCGGCCGCACCGCGGTCGCCGCGGGGGGCACGTGCCACCTTGGTCCTGTTCACGGTCGCCTCCATGGGCGTGGTTCTGGGCGCGAGCCGGGCATGCCGATCTCACGCCCAGAACCGTCGCAAGCGCTGTGACTGTCCGAGTCGCCGCGAGCGCGGCGACCTCTTCGTCGGGCGATTACGTGCCGGGGAGTGCGTCCTTGACCGTGGTGAACACGGTGTTGACCTTGCCGCCGAGGAGCGTCACGGCGGTGACGATGACGCCGGCGATGAGGGCGACCATCAGGCCGTACTCAACGGCCGTCGCGCCGCGCTCGTTGTCAGCGTTGCGGATGCGGTCCGCGAGATCGCCGAAGGCGATCTGGACCATTACCAGCATTCGAGTGATTGTCATGATGCCATTCCCCTCAGGGCTTCGCCTCGACGTCCGTCGATGCGGTGAGATCGGCGCCTTGCCGTCTGAGACCTAGGTTCCATGGCGATCCATGACTTCACACCAGCCAAACGTCCTGACGAGGCGTACCCGAAAGACCTACGCTGCGTAAGCGCATGTCTGCGAAGGGTGATCAGGCTGGTTTCGTCGATTCGCGCCTGCGTCCGTGCTGTCTGGCTGCGCGCTCATTGTCGCGCTCGCCCGTCCGCCGGTGATCATGCTGGCTACGTCCGCCGCATCGGGTCAGGATCGGTTCCAATCGCGGGTTGCGCGTCGACTACGGGCCGTGCATACTTGGAGCGCCCTGGTGGTCGTTCCCCCGTGCGACCACCAGGGCATTTCTATGCTCTGAGCCCAGCATTCGACGGGCTTGTCTGACTGCGTGGCCTGCGCACGGAGCTGCTCGCGCAGCGGCAGATGCGAACGTCCACGTACAGCAAACTCACATCATGTGATGTTGGGTGTTTACGACCCGCGCCGGGTGATCTTGCTGCCGAGCCAGACCAGCGGGTCGTACTTGCGGTCGACGACGCGCTCCTTCATCGGGATGAGCGCGTTGTCGGTGATCTTGATGTGCTCCGGGCAGACCTCGGTGCAGCACTTGGTGATGTTGCAGAGGCCCAGGCCGAATTCGTCCTGCGCCTGCCTCTGCCGGTCCAGGGCGTCGAGCGGGTGCATGTCGAGCTCGGCGATGCGCATCAGGAACCGCGGGCCGGCGAAGCTGGCCTTGTTCTCCTCGTGATCGCGGACGACGTGGCAGGTGTCCTGGCACAGGAAGCACTCGATGCACTTGCGGAACTCCTGCGAGCGCTCGATGTCGACTTGTGCCATCCGGTACTCGCCGGGCTCGAGGCCGGGCGGCGGCACGAACGACGGCACCTCGCGGGCCTTCGTGTAGTTGAACGAGACGTCCGTGACGAGATCCTTGATCACCGGGAACGCGCGCAGCGGGGTCACGGTGATCGTCTCGGTCTCGACGAACGTGGACATCCGGGTCATGCACATCAGCCGCGGCCTGCCGTTGATCTCGGCGCTGCACGAGCCGCACTTGCCGGCCTTGCAGTTCCACCGCACGGCGAGGTCGCCGGCCTGGGTGGCCTGCAACCGGTGGATGACGTCGAGGACTACCTCGCCCTCGTTGACCTCGACGGTGTAGTCGCTCAGCTCACCGCCCTCGGCGTCACCACGCCAGACCCGGAAGTTCGCCTTGTAACTCATGCCCGTTCTCGCTTCGCTGCGAACGGGCACGAGGCTCTAAGCGCACTGTGTCGATTGATTCGCTCACTCCGTTCGCTCATGTGGGCTCCTCGGATGCAGCGGGCAGTTCTTCGTCGGTGAGGTACTTGGCCAGTTCGTCGCGGTCGAACAGCGCGATCAGGTCCGAACGCATCGGGATCATCGGTTGCTCGACCACGTCAACCGCGGCGCCGTCCGTCAACGAGCAGACCAGGTTCTTCTGGCGCCACTTTGGGTCCATGGTCGGGAAGTCGTCGCGGGTATGCCCGCCGCGGCTCTCCTCGCGCAGCAGCGCGGCCCGAGCCACGCACTCGCTGACCGCGAGCATGTTGCGCAGGTCGAGGGCGAGATGCCAGCCCGGATTGAACTGGCGGTGCCCCTCGACGCTGACCTTCTCGGCCCGCACCTTGAGCTCGTCCAGCTTGGCCAGCGCCTGGCGCATCTCCTCGGCCGTGCGGATCAGCCCGACCAGGTCGTTCATGCCCTGCTGGAGCTCCTGGTGCAGCGTGTACGGGTTCTCGCCGCCCTCGACATTGAACGGCGCGAGCGCGGCGGTCGCGGCCGAGTCGATCTGGTCCTGCCGGACGGGCGGGTAGCTGCCACCGAGGCGCGCTACGTACTCGGACGCGCCGACCCCCGCGCGGCGTCCGAAGACGAGCAGGTCAGACAGCGAGTTGCCGCCGAGACGGTTCGAGCCGTGCATGCCACCCGCGACCTCGCCGGCCGCGAAAAGGCCCGGCACGCGGGCGGCTGCCTCGGTGTCGGGATCGACCTCGACGCCGCCCATCACGTAGTGGCAGGTCGGGCCGATCTCCATCGGCTCCTTGGTGATGTCGACGTCGGCAAGCTCCTTGAACTGGTGATGCATCGACGGCAGCTTCTTCAAGATCACCGCAGCCGGCAGCCGGCTCGACACGTCGAGGAACACGCCGCCGTGCGGTGATCCGCGCCCCGCCTTGATCTCGGCGTTGATCGCCCGCGCCACCTCGTCGCGCGGCAGTAGCTCGGGTGGGCGCTTGTTGTTGACCTGGTCGTCGTACCAGCGGTCGGCCTCCGCCTCGGTGTCCGCGTAGCTCTTGCGGAACACGTCCGGAACGTAGTTGAACATGAACCGCTTGCCCTCGGAGTTCGTCAGCACGCCGCCGTCGCCGCGCACCGACTCGGTGACGAGGATGCCCTTCACCGAGGGCGGCCAGACCATTCCCGTCGGGTGGAACTGCACGAACTCCATGTTCAGCAGCGTCGACCCCGCGCGCAGCGCCAGCGCGTGACCGTCACCCGTGTACTCCCACGAATTCGACGTGACCTTGAACGACTTGCCGATCCCGCCGGTGGCCAGCACGATTGCCGGCGCACGGAACAGCACGAATCGTCCGGACTCCCGCCAGTAGCCGAAGGCTCCGCTGATCCGTCCGGACTCGTCGCGCAGCAGCTCGGTGATCGTGCATTCGGCGAAGACCTTGAGCTTGCCATCGGAGGATGTGCCGCTGCCGTCCGTCTTGCCATCGTCCTGCTGCAGCGAGACGACCTTCTGCTGCAACGTACGGATCAGCTCCAGCCCGGTGCGGTCGCCGACGTGGGCCAGTCGCGGGTATTCGTGGCCGCCGAAGTTGCGCTGGCTGATCTTGCCGTCCTTGGTGCGGTCGAACAGCGCGCCGTACGTCTCGAGCTCCCAGACGCGGTCGGGCGCTTCCTTCGCGTGCAGCTCGGCCATCCGCCAGTTGTTGAGGAACTTGCCGCCGCGCATCGTGTCGCGAAAGTGCACCTGCCAGTTGTCGTTGCTGTTGACGTTGCCCATGCTGGCCGCGATGCCGCCCTCGGCCATGACCGTGTGCGCCTTGCCGAACAGCGACTTGCACACGATCGCGGTGCGCATCCCCGCCTCGCGGGCGGCGATGGCTGCACGCAGCCCGGCGCCACCGGCACCGATGACCACGACGTCGTAGTTCTGCTTCTCGACTTCGGTCATGAGACGACCTCCGATGTGAGCATCGCAGCGAGTACCGCAGCGCAGCGAGGAACGCAGCGAGGAGCGGAGCGGCGGAGGTCGGCGGGATATGCAGTCACTTTTTCCTCAGTTGACGATGCGTAGATCGCTGAACGCGCCTGCGGAGACGAGCGCGATGTAGCCGTCGGTCAGCATCAGCGTGCCGAGCGTCGTCCAGGCAAGTTGCATGTGCCGGACGTTGAGCTTGGAGACGAACGTCCAGGCGCGGTATCGCAGCGGGTGGTGCGAGAAGTTCCGCAACCGGCCACCGGTGATGTGCCGACAGGAGTGGCACGACAGCGTGTATGCCCACAGCAGTACGACGTTGGCCAGGATGATCAGGGTGCCGAGGCCGATGCCGAACCCGCCGTCGCCGCCGTGGAAGGCGCGCACGGCGTCGTAGCTGTTGACCACCGACACGATGAGGGCGGCGTAGAAGAAGTACCGGTGGACGTTCTGGAAGATCAGCGGGAACCGGGTCTCGCCGCTGTACCGGGCATGCGGCTCGGGTACCGCGCAGGCGGGCGGTGAGAGCCAGAACGAGCGGTAGTACGCCTTGCGGTAGTAGTAGCAGGTCAGCCGGAAGCCCAGCAGGAACGGCAAGATCAGGATTGCGAACGGGATGAACGGCGGGAAGTGGCCGAACCAGGTGCCGAAGTCTCGCGCGCCCTTCGCGCACGAGGACGAGACGCACGGCGAGGAGAACGGCGAGAGGTAGTCGTACTTCTCGACGAAGTAGGCCCGTTGCGTTGCGGTGCGGACGAGCGCGTAGAGCACCCAGGCCGACAGCCCGGCAAAGGTGAGTAGTGGCTCGAGCCACCACCGATCCGTGCGCAGCGTGCGTGCGGCGATCCGGGCTCGTCCGGTCGCGCCGACGCCGGCTTCGGTTGTCGTCTGCGCGGTCACCGGGCTAGGCCGCGGACGTGGCCGCCGAGCCCGTCGTCAGGCAGCGCTGTCAGCTCTGCGGTCTCGGGCATCCTCGACTCCTCACTGGCACACGGGACGGCGCCGCCTGCGAGTCTCGTACTCCGGCAGTCCATTGCCAAGATCCTGGCGTGAACAGTGGTGCGCGTCGCGTTCGGGGTCGCCGGACGCTGCATCCAGGGCCCGTCGATGGCCGGGATCGGCGTCGTCGTGGTGACGGCAGGTCGTGTAAGCTCAGCCGTCGGCGCGAGCGCCGCGCGTCGGAGAATCCTGCCGCTGCAGCGCGAGCGTGCCGGCCCCTTTAGCTCAGTCGGCAGAGCGTCTCCATGGTAAGGAGAAGGTCTACGGTTCGATTCCGTAAAGGGGCTCTGCGGCACACTGGTAGCAGGTTCACCGAGGGCGGGGTAGCTCAGTCAGGCAGAGCAAGCGGCTCATAATCGCTGTGTCGCCGGTTCAAATCCGGCCCTCGCTACGTTCGACCAACTATTCGAGAGGCACTTCTCCGTGGCAGCCACCGACGTCCGACCGAAGATCACCCTGGCGTGTCAGGTGTGCAAGCACCGCAACTACATCACGAAGAAGAACCGGCGTAACGACCCGGATCGTCTTTCGCTGAAGAAGTTCTGCCCGAACTGCGGCAAGCACACCGAGCACCGCGAGACCCGCTGATCGATCTTCATATAACGCGGCGTCACAGATAGCGTTATGATCCCGGCGTGACCGGAACGCTGACGCACGGCGAACGCCCGGCCGACGGCCGCCGCGATCGATGGAACGACCACCGCGCCCGGCGCCGGGCGGTGCTCGTCGAGGCCGGCGTGCGCGCCATCGACAGGTACGGTGCCGAATCCAGCGCCGAGGAGATCGCCGCGACGGCGCAGGTCAGCCGCACGGTCCTCTACCGCTACTTCCGCGACAAGGAAGATCTGCGCCTGGCCATCTCCCGGCGCGTCGTCGACATCGTCGTCGCCGAGTTGCTGCCGCCGTTGCGTACGGGCAAGACGGCGAACGAGATCATCGGCGGCACGCTCGACGCGCTGACCGTCTGGGTCGAGGCGCATCCGCGCCTGTACTACTTCCTGCGCCAGCGCGGGACGTCCGGCGAGCCGGCGCTCGGCGAGGTCGAGGCGACGATGGCCGACCAGCTCGCGGACCTGCTCGGCGGCCTCATGGAGTGGTTCGGCATCCAGACCAAGCTCGCCCAACCCGCTGCCCAGTCGATCGTCGGCATGGTCGAGCACACGATCGCGTGGTGGATGAAGGTCGGCAAGCTCAGCCGTCCGGAGCTCGTCGCGCACCTGGGCCGGGCCATCTGGGACGTCATCGACGGTGAACTGAGGCGGTCGAACGTCACGCTCGGAGCGGACGACCCGCTACCGCTCGACGAGGCTCGCAGGCAGCAGGCATGACCGGACGGGACGACGGGTACGACGGCGCGGCCGAGATCGTCAGCGGCGAGGCGGTGCTCCTGGTGTCGGTGCGCCTCGCCGGGCACTTCGACTCGATCAGCGGCTCGTACAGCTGGTACGGACGGGTCGCCGCCGACCCGGCTGTGACGGCGCTGGTCGACGCCGGAGCGCGCACTGTCACGCTGCGCACGCCGCAGGGCGCGGCTGTCACACCGCTCACCGACGTCGACCCGTGGGGGCGCTACCGGGTCGAAGGATTCGGGGTGCCGCCGTTCCATGTGACGACGGACCTGCCGGGCGCTGAGGATTCGGCTCACTGATCGAGATGCTCTAGCGTTCCGGGCATGCCCCTGGATGAATCATTCGTGGGCCGGGTCTACCCGCCGACGGACGCGTACGAGGTCGGACGCGAGAAGATCCGCGAGTTCGCCGACGCGATAGGCGACCCCAACCCGGCATACCGTGATCGCGAAGCGGCGCAGAGCATCGGCCACCCGGACGTCATCGCGCCGCCGACGTTCGCGATCGTGGTGACGATTCGGGCGAGCCGCCAGGTGATCGCCGACCCCGAGCTGGGCCTGGACTACTCGCGCGTCGTGCACGGCGAGCAGCGATTCGTCCACGCCCGGCCGATCCGCGCGGGCGATTCGCTCACCACGGTCGTCTCGGTCGGGGACATCCGGTCGGCGGCGGGCAACGACATCATCTCGACGAAGAGCGACGTCTCGACCGTCGACGGCGAGCCGGTCGTCACGGCGTACGCCACCCTCGTCGTGCGGGGCGCCGCGTCGTGATCAGCTACGCCGACGTCGAGGTGGGCACGGCGCTGCCCGCGCAGACCTTCCCGATCGAGCGCGGCGACCTTGTGCGCTACGCGGGAGCGTCCGGAGACTTCAACCCCATCCACTGGAACGAACGCTTCGCCACGTCCGTCGGCCTGCCGAACGTGATCGCGCACGGCATGTACACCATGGCGGTCGTCGCCCGGGTCGTCACCGACTGGGCGGGTGATCCGGGCGCGGTGGTCGAGTACGGCGTGCGGTTCACCCGTCCGATCGTCGTCCCGAACCCGGACGGCGCCGTGCTCGACGTCGCCGGCGTCGTGTCCGCCAAGCGTGGCGACGGGCTGATCGACGTCGACCTGCGCGCGACAGTCGGCGGGCAGACCGTGCTGGCCAAGGCGCGAGCAGTCGTGCGCCTGCCGGCCGGTGGGCCGGGGTGAGCGTGCCGCGCCGTCATCTCGGCCTGGTTGCCGTCGCGCTCGCGTTCGGCGTGACGGCGTGCACGGCGAGCACGTCCGGCCACGGCGCCAGCTCGCCGGGCAGCTCGACGAGCCACGGCAGCCCGTCCAGCGCGTCGTCGTCCAGCCAGCCCAGCACGCCGTCGCCGTCGCCGAACCAGCAGCCGGCGTGCCCGACCAGCTACGCCGCGCCCGACCCGAAGCGGCCGAGGGTGCGGCTCGCGTTCGTCGTCAGCCCGGATCTGGCCACCGTGCAGGGCGCCGAGCACGTCGAGTTCACGCCGGACCTGCCGATCACCGAGCTGGTCTTCCGGCTCACCGCCAACACGGCTCCGACGGTCGCGGCGGGCAACAAGATCGTCGTCCACAAGGCAACCGCCGACCACGGGGCGCGGGCAGCGACGTATACGACGTCCGGCGCCGCGCCGTCGACGCAGGGTGGGTTGCTCCACATCCCGTTCGCGTCGCGCATCCCGGCCGGGACGACGGTGTCGGCCGACCTGACGTTCACCGTCACGCTCGGCAGGGGAGCGTTCGACCGGTTCGGGCGGACGAGCTCGGGCTACGCCTGGTTCGCATCGGCGCACCCACTGCTCGCCTGGGAGCGCGGGCATGGCTGGCACACCGAGCCGATGATCAAGTTCACCGCCGAGAGCGCCACCAGCGAGGCGATGCAGACCGACCTGACCGTCGTCGCACCCGCTGCCGACACGGTGATCATGTCCGGCGACCCGCCGAAGGGGCCGCCGAAGGGCGGGTTCCGGACGTGGCACTCGACGGTCGACGCGGCACGTGACGTCAGCGTCGCGGTCGGCCCGTTCGCCGTGGTCGACACGACCGTGAACGGCGTGAAGCTGCGCGTCGGTGCGCCGAGCGCACGCGAGCGAGACCAGGCCGTCCCGCTGTTCAAGCAAGCGATCACCGCGCACGTCAAGCGGTTCGGCCCGTTCCCGTTCCCGTCGCTGTCGGTGGCGCAGGTGCCGGCCGGTGGCGGCGGCATCGAGTATCCGAGCTCGATCCTGATGCTTGGTCTCTCGCAGGTCGTCGCAGTGCACGAGACGGCGCATCAGTGGTTCTACGCCATGGTCGGCGACTCGCAGGCCCAGCACGCCTGGCTCGACGAGGCGTTCGCGTCCTACGCCGAGCAGCTCGCCGACGGCACCCAGCCGCCGCTGGATTCGCTCACCGAGCCAGGCAGTGTCGACCGGCCCACCGCGTCCTATGGCGGCGACGTCGGCGACTACTACAGCGTCACCTACGACAAGGGCGCTGCTGCCCTGCACGCGGCACGCGCGGCGGCCGGCCCGGCCAGGTTCGATGCGGCGATTCGCTGCTACGTCAACGCCAACGCATGGCGCATCGCCAACCCGTCCGACCTGCGGCGCGCGCTCAGTGGCCTGCCGGCCGCGCTTGCCGTCTTGCGCAGGGCCCACGCGCTGCCGTAGGCAGGGCGCCATGACCAAGCACCCCGCCTCGGCCCTCCACTCCGCTCCTCGCTGCGTTCCTCGCTGCGCTGCGGTACTCGCTGCGATGCTCGTGAAGGACCTCGGCTCATGACGATCGAGGTGCACAACAACCAGGAGGCCGGCCGCTACGAGGCGCTGCTCGACGGCCAGCTCACCGGCTCCGCCTTCTACCGCCCGGACGGCGACCGCATCGTGTTCACCCACACCGAGGTCTCGCCGGAGGCGCAGGGCATGGGCGTGGCCAGCTCGCTGATCCGCGCCGCGTTGGACGACGTGCGCGCGCACGGCAAGCTCATCATTCCGCTGTGCCCGTTCGTGGTGGCGTTCCTGAAGCGCCACCCGGATTACGTCGACCTCGTCGTCGACCATTACCAGGCGAGCGTGACGCCATGAGCACGCTCTTGGTGCCGTACCACCTCGACGAGTACTTGCCGGCCATCGAGGCGCCGATCACGCCGGACACGACGGTCGTCGCCGACTTGCCGCCGGGCGACGCGTGGCAGCGGATGACCGTCCTGTACGAGCAGGTCGCGGCATCCGTCGCGGACGCGGTCCGACTCGGCGGTAGTCCGACGGTGGTGTCCGGCGACTGCACGACGTCGCTCGGCACGATGAGCGGCCTGCAGCGCGCCGGGATCGATCCGGCGATCGTCTGGTTCGACGCGCACGGCGACGTGCAGACCCTCGAGACCACCGCCTCGGGTTATCTCGGCGGGTTGCCGCTGCGCATCCTGGTCGGATACCGCCCTGAACTGATTGCCGCTGCGATCGGCCTGGCGCCGGTGGCCGAGGACCGCGTGCTGCTCGTCGACGCCCGTGACCTCGACCCACCGGAGGTGGAGTACCTGGCGCGGTCGGCCATCCGGCGCAGCGCCGTTCGCGACGCGGCGACGGCCCTCCCCGACGGCCCGCTCTACCTGCACGTGGACCTCGACGTCGTCGATCCGGACGAACTGCCCGGCCTGCTCTTCCCGGCACCGGGCGGGCCGTCACTGCCGGTCGTCGCCGAGGCCGTGCGCGACATTCTCGCGACCGGTCGAGTGGCCGCGTTCGGCGTGGCGTGCACCTGGAGCTCGGGGCACGGGACGGGCGCGCTCGTCGCGCCTTACCTCGAAGCCGCGCTGTCTGCCGGTTAGCCCGCGTCGGCGACGAGCTTGGCGATGCGGCCGATGCCCTCGGCGAGATCCGCGTCGCTCAGCGCATAGGACAGGCGCAGGTAGCCGGGCGTCCCGAACGCCTCGCCCGGCACGACGGCGACTTCGGCCTCGTCGAGGATCACGGCGGCCAGCTCGGCCGATGTCGTCGAGATCCGTCCGCGCAGCGGCTTGCCGAGCAGGCCCTTGACGGACGGGTACGCGTAGAACGCGCCGTGCGGCTCGGGGCAGACGATGCCCGGGATGTCGCCGAGCAGCCCGACGATCGTGCGCCGTCGGCGATCGAACGCCTCGCGCATCTTCGCCGCGGCGGACAGGTCACCGCTCACCGCCGCCAGCGCTGCCGCCTGGGCGACGTTGTTGACGTTCGACGTGGCGTGCGACTGCAGGTTCGTCGCGGCCTTGACGACGTCGGGCGGGCCGATCAGCCAGCCGACCCGCCAGCCTGTCATCGCGTAGGTCTTGGCCACCCCGTTGACCACGATGACGCGATCGCCCAGCTCAGGCGCGGCCGTCGCGATCGAGACGTGCTCGGCGCCGCCGTAGACGAGGTGCTCGTAGATCTCGTCGGTGATGACCCACAACCCGCGCTCGGCGGCCCACCGGCCGATGGTGGCCACAGCGTGGGGCGGGTAGACGGCGCCGGTCGGGTTGGACGGCGACACGAACAACAGCACCTTGGTGCGGTCGGTGCAGGCCGCGTCGAGTTGTTCGACGGTGGCCAGGTAGCCGGATGCCTCGTCGGTGACGACCTCGACCGGGACGCCGCCGGCGAGCTTGATCGACTCGGGGTAGGTCGTCCAGTACGGGGCGATCAGCAGAACCTCGTCGCCCGGGTCGAGCAGCGCGGCGAAGGCGTTGTAGACGGCCTGCTTGCCCCCGTTGGTGATGAGCACCTGGCCGGCTTCGACGCCGTACCCGGAGTCGCGCACCGTCTTCGCGGCGACGGCAGCACGCAGCTCGGGCAGCCCGGGCACGGGTGTGTAGTGGTGGTACTTCGGATTGCGCGCTGCCTCGATCGCGGCCTCGACGATGTAGTCAGGCGTCGGAAAGTCGGGTTCGCCCGCCCCGAAGCCGATGACGGGACGTCCGGCGGCCTTCAGTGCTTTCGCCTTGGCGTCCACGGCCAGCGTCGCCGACTCGGCGATGGCGGCGATTCGGTCAGAGATCCTCGCTCCCATGGCGACCATCGTCGCAGATGCGGCGAGCCCAATTCCCTTGCGGTTCTTGATCATTTCTGCCGGATGTGCGGACGCGCTCAGCCGGATTGGAGTCGACGCACCGTGACCCGTACACTCGCAGCTTGGGGTCGGCGTGGCCTTGCGTCAGCATGCGCCAATGGCGCCCCGGCCAAGGGGCGTGGCTCAATTGGTAGAGCACCGGTCTCCAAAACCGGCGGTTGCAGGTTCGAGTCCTGTCGCCCCTGCGACATCGGCGCACCGACGGTGCCCGGTGCCGGATCGTGAGCCCGCAAGGCGCACGACCCAGACAGCGTGCCAGCCGGCACGTGCTCGAGAGGAGACACCGTGACCGCGACCCGCACCGAGACCGCGTCACCGCGCCCCGCAGGCGGTGGGCCCGGTGGACGACCGGGACGGTTCATCCGCGAGATCATCTCGGAGATGCGCAAGGTTCTGTGGCCCTCGCGCAATGAGCTGGTGACCTACACGATCGTCGTGATCATCTTCGTGGTGATCATGATTGCCATAGTCGCCGGATTGGACATCGGGTTCGCCAAGCTGGTGCTGAAGGTGTTCGGCTGAGCCACCGCGGCCTACTCGGCTCACGGCCCAGCGCCGTGGGCGTCGTCTGACCCACTGACCGTAACGTTGCAATAGGAAGAAGAAAGCTGTGTCCGACTACGACAGCGCGTCCGGCGAAGCTCGCCAGAGCGGTCCCGACGTCGCCGCTGCCGCGAAGCTCCTCGGTGCGAGCGAGCCAGACGCCAGCGCGGCGGCCGAGGCCGAGGCGCGCGACGACGCCGAGGAGGCTGCCGCCGCGCAGGCAGCAGCCGAGGTCGAGACGCAGGCTCCCGAGGAACCGGAGCCCGCGCCGGCCTCGCCCGAGGCCGACGACAGTGAGATCGCCGAGGTCGCCCAGATCGCCGAAGCCCTCGAGGCGGCGGCCGAACCAGTCGACGAGGCCACGCCCGAGGACGCGACGGCCGACGAGGACGAGGAAGAGGATCCGGTCGAGACGCTGCGCCGCGAGCTGCGGACGGCGTTCGGCGACTGGTACGTGGTGCACTCCTACGCGGGCTACGAGAACAAGGTGAAGGCCAACCTGGAGAGCCGCATCCAGAGCCTGGACATGGAGGACTACATCTTCCAGGTCGAGGTGCCGACCGTCGACGTCGTCGAGATCAAGAACGGCAAGCGCCAGCAGGTCCAGCGCAAGGTGTTCCCCGGCTACATCCTCGTGCGTATGGAGCTGAATGACGAGTCGTGGGGCGCCGTGCGCAACACGCCGGGCGTCACCGGATTCGTCGGCGCCACGTCGCGCCCGTCGCCGCTTTCGCTGGACGAGGTCGTCAAGATCCTCGCGCCCGCGACGCAGAAGGCGGCCGCGGTCGGTCGCGGCGCCGGCACCTCATCGGCGGAGAAGCCCAAGGTCGAGCTCGTGGACTTCTCGGTCGGCGAGTCGGTCACCGTCATGGACGGCCCGTTCGCCACCCTCCCCGCCACGATCAGCGACATCGACCCCGTGCACCAGAAGCTGCAGGTGCTGGTCTCGATCTTCGGCCGCGAGACCCCGGTCGAGCTGTCGTTCAGCCAAGTAGCCAAGCTCTAACACGAGAAAAGAAGAAGAATGCCTCCCAAGTCGAAGAAGCTCGCCGCGGTCATCAAGCTGCAGATCCAGGCGGGCGCTGCGAACCCGGCTCCACCGGTCGGCCCGGCGCTCGGCCAGCACGGCGTCAACATCATGGAGTTCTGCAAGGCGTACAACGCGGCCACCGAGTCGCAGCGCGGGCAGATCGTCCCGGTCGAGATCTCGGTGTACGAGGACCGCTCGTTCACGTTCATCACCAAGACCCCGCCCGCCGCGCGGTTGCTGCTCAAGGCCGCAGGTGTCGAGAAGGGCAGCGGCGAGCCGCACGTGAACAAGGTGGCGTCGGTGACCTGGGATCAGGTGCGCGAGATCGCGAGCGTCAAGATGGAAGACCTCAACGCGAACGACATCGACCAGGCCGCGAAGATCATCGCGGGCACTGCTCGGTCGATGGGCATCACCGTCAACTGATCGGAAATCGTGGGAGGGCACCGAAGGACGGTGTCCGTGACTACCACTCAGAGGAGAGAAAGATGAAGCGCAGCAAGGCCTATCGCCAGGTCGCCGAGCTGATCGACCCGGAGAAGATCTATTCGCCGCTCGAGGCCGTGAAGATCGCCAAGCAGGCGTCGCCGACAAAGTTCGACGCTACCGTCGAGGCCGCCATGCGCCTGGGCGTCGACCCGCGCAAGGCCGACCAGATGGTGCGCGGCACGGTCAGCCTGCCGCACGGCACCGGCAAGACGGTCCGGGTCATCGTGTTCGCGACCGGTGACAAGGCCGAAGAGGCCCGCGCCGCAGGCGCCGACAAGGTAGGCAGCGACGACCTGATCGCCGAGATCACCGAGGGGTTCCTCGACTTCGACGCCGCGATCGCGACTCCGGACCAGATGGCCAAGGTCGGACGCATCGCACGGGTACTCGGTCCCCGTGGTCTCATGCCGAACCCGAAGACCGGCACCGTGACGCCGGATGTCGCCAAGGCAGTGTCGGACATCAAGGGGGGCAAGATCAGCTTCCGGGTCGACAAGCAGTCCAACCTGCACCTGATCATCGGCAAGGCGTCGTTCAGCGCCGAGCAACTCGTCGAGAACTACGCTGCCGCCCTGGACGAGGTGCTCCGGGCCAAGCCGTCGTCGGCCAAGGGTCGCTACCTGAAGAAGGTCACCTTCGCCACGACGATGGGTCCGGGAATCCCCGTCGACGTCAGCCGCACGCGCAACCTCCTCGAGGAGTCCGCAACCACGGCGTAGCTGGTGCCCCGCCACTAGTGTCGAATCGGGACGGCACGGGAGGCGCTATGCGGCGAGGGCTGACAGTGGTTGCCTGCGCGGCGATCTCGGTTGCCGCGACCGGCTGCTCGACGACGCAGACCGGACGCGGATTCGGGCCGGTGTTCACGACGGTCGCAGGCCTGGCCGCCCAGGCCACGAAGGCCGGCAACGACATCACGAGCGTGCGCGGCACGTTGCGCGTGAAGTCCGGGCCGCTCGACCAGACGAGCACGTTCTCCGAGCAGCTGTCCCGGGGACGTGTGACCGCGTTCGACGACCGGATCAGCACGACCTACCAGAGCAAGACCACCCCGCTGCACCTGATCATCGTCGACGGCAAGGTCTACGTCGACCGGTCCGGGCAAGGCGGCAAGCCGTGGGTCATCGCCACCCGTGACAGCAGCGATCCGGTCGTTGCCAACCTGGCCGAAAATGTCGACGGAACACTCGACCAGGCCGGCATGCATGGCTACCTCCTGATGGTCTCGGTGGGCCAGGATCTGCGCCTGGTCGGACCCGACACGGTCGGCGGCGTGCCGTGCGTGCGCTACCACTTGTCGGTCGACGCGCGGGTCGCAGCGCAACGGCTGACCGGCCCGCAAGCTGAGCAGATGCAGCAGGCCGTCGACGCGGGCGTCGACACCATCCCGCTGGACGTGTGGGTCGATGCCACCGGCCGTACGGTCCGGGTCACGGATCACGTGATGGCAGGCGCGCAGTCCGCGACGGTCGACCTGCGGCTGACCGACTTCGACGAGCAGGTGTCGATCGACGCGCCACCGCCCGATCAGATCGCTCCGCGCTGAGCCCTGTTCATCTCGGCCGGGAAGTGGTTCTATCCCGGGGACGCGATCTGCGCGGGCGCCGGTCGGCCGCTGCCGCTGTCAAGATCGCCCGAGGGGGTCGGGACCATGCGTGCAGTCCGAACGGTCATGATCATCGCAGTGACGGCGGCGAGCTTCGCGGTCGCCTTCACGCCGGCCGCCGTGGCCGATGCGACGGACGGCCCGGGCGCACTGAGTCATTTCGACCTCGCGCGCAAGGACTGCCTCGGCACAGCGCGCAACACCACGTCCAAGATCTGGTACACGGTCGCCGGAGGCGTGCTGTCTGACGTGTACGCGCCGACGATCGACACGACGAACGTCGAGACGATGCAGTACGTCGTCACCGACGGCACGTCGTTCACCGACCTGCAGACGCGCGACATGACCTACACGGTCAGCGCCGACCCGACCGGGATGATCTGCACCGTCACGTCCACGGCGAAGTCCGGCAAGTACCGGCTGACCACGACCTACCTGACCGACCCGGCGCGCGCCAGCGTCGTCGTCCGCACGCACTTCACGCCGCTGCGCGGAGCAGCTTCCACGTATCAGCTCTACGTCCGGCTGGACGCGACCGTCGGCGGTAACGGTGGTGGCGGAGATGCCGTCACGGGCAATGGCGGCGCCGACAACGCGGTGGTCGACACGACGACCGGCTCGCCCGTTCCCGTCTCCTACGACACCGTGACGGCCACCAACGCCGCCAACCGCGACTACGCCGTGCCGACCTACCTGGCGTTGCGAGCCAACCCGCCGTTCAGCAAGGCCAGCAGTGGTTTCGTCGGGCAGCCGAGCGACGGGCTGACGCAGCTCGACGCTTCGCACACCTTGGCCGACAACAGCGCGGCCTCGCACGGCAACGTCGAGCAGACCGCGGCCGTCTCGCCGGACAAGCAAGGCGACGTCACCCTCGCGCTCGGCTTCGGCACCACGCAGGCCTCGGCGGTGGCGACGGCAGGGGCGACCGTCGGCACGCCGTTCGGTCTGCTGAACCGTGACTACGGCAGCGGTTGGCGCAACTACGACGCCGGCCTGCGGCGCCCGTCCGACAGCCTGCCCGGCCTGTCGAAGTCCCAGCAGGCGGCAGCCGTCCGCGAGTACTACGCGTCGGCAAACGCCGTGAAGGCCAGCGAGGACAAGACGTTCCCGGGCGCAATCGTCGCGTCGATGGCTTCGCCCTGGGGGCAGGCCGTCTCGGCCGGCGACCCCGCGAACACCTACTTCGGCTCGTACCGCGAGGTCTTCTCCCGCGACCTGTACGAGGCGTGGACGGCGCTGCTCACCGACGGCGATCTGGCCACCGCACGGGCAGCGACCCGATTCCTGCTCGAACGCCAGCAACTCGCCGACGGGTCACTGCCCCGCAACTCGCTGGTGAACGGCAAGCCGGCACCCGACACGTTCAACATCCAGTTGGACGAGGTGGCCTACCCGATCCTGATGACGTTGCAGTCCGGGCTGGGCAGCGACGCGGGCCTGTGGCCGCACGTGCGCGACGCGGCGAACTACCTGATCGCCCACGGGCCGGCGTCCGGGCCGGAGCGGTGGGAGGAGCAGAGCGGCTACTCGCCGTCGACCATCGCGGCTGAGATCGCCGGCCTGGTCGCCGCGGCGACGATTGCCCAGCAGCGCGGCGACGCGGTCGACGCCCGCATCTGGTTCGCGACAGCTGATCGGTACCAGCGCTCGATCAAGGGCTGGTCGGTCACCACGAATGGCCCGCTGTCGAATCAGCCTTACTTCATAAGGCTTTCCAGGAACGGTGACCCCAACGAGGCGGTGACGTACAACCTCGGCAACGGTGGCCCGACCCTCGACCAGCGTTCGGTGATCGACGCCGGCTTCCTCGAGCTCGTCCGCCTCGGCGAGCTGCCCGCGACCGATCCGGACGTCCTCAACTCGCTGCCGGTCGTCGACAAGACGATCAAGAAGAACACACCGAGTGGTCCCGGCTGGCTGCGTTACAACGGCGACGGGTACGGCGACTGCTTCGGTCCCGACCCGTTGACGGATTGCGACGCCACGGGCCGGCCTTGGGCGCCGACGAACCACGGCACCGGTCACGTCTGGCCTGTGTTGTCCGCCGAACGCGGTGAGCAGGCGCTGGCCACCGGCTCGCCGGCCTTCGCCGGACAGCTGCTCGGCGCGATCGACGCGATGTCGTCCGGCGTCGGGCTGGTGCCCGAGCAGGACTGGGACGTCCCGGACGTCGCGCCGTCACCGTTCGGCACCGACCCGACGGTTGCCTCGATCGGCTTCGTGAACGGCAAGCCCGCGGGGTCGGCCGCACCGCTCACCTGGGGCGCCGCGTCGCAGGTCCGGCTGACCGCCGACCTGACCGCCGGCCGGGCGATCGAGCGTCCGGCGCAGACCGTCGACCGCTACATCACGCACACCCAGAACGCGACCGCGCTCACCGTCACATCGCCGCCCGACCAGACCGTGGCGACCGACCCGATCCAGGTGAGCGGCACAGCGGTGCCCGGCGCGACGGTCGACGTGGCCGACGTGGCGGGCACGACCACCCACGCCACCGCGACTGTGGGCGCCGGCGGATCGTTCAGCTTCAGCATCCCGGCAGCCGTGGGCAGCAACGTCATCGTCGTCACCAGCACCGCGCCGGACGGCGGCACCGCACAGACCGTGCGCACCGTCGTGAACGACATCGTCGAGGGCGACCTGATCCTCGACACGGCCGACCCGACCGGCGACGACAACGGGCCGGGCAACTACGCCTACCCGACATCGTCGAACTTCAAGCCCGGCGCGTACGACCTCACCGACTTCCAGGTGTACGACACCGGGTCGACCGTCACCTTCCGCGTGCAGACCCGCGACCTGACGCCCACGTTCGGCAGCCCGCTCGGCGCGCAGCTCGTCGACGTCTACGTGCACGATCCGGGCGCGCCCGCGGCCTCGACGGCCACCGTGGCGTCCTTCCCGCAACGCAACTACAGCATCGCTGCGGCCGACGCCTGGAGCCGCCTGCTCGAGGTGCAAGGCTTCGGGCAGCGGTTCGTCGATTCGTCCAATGCCGGAGCGGTCGGCTCGATCACGATCAGCGCCAACCAGATCTCGCGCTACATCACGTTCTCGGTCGACAAGACCGCGCTCGGCGGCACCCCGACGACCGGCTGGAAGTTCACCGTCGTGCTCACCGGCCAGGACGGGTTCAGCTCCGATCAGGCGCGCGGATTCCAGCCCACGCCGGAGGACTTCCAGTTCGGCGTCTGTGCTACGGCGCTCGACACCCCGCTGTGCAAGTTCTCGCCGGGCTCGGTGCCGAAGGTGCTGGACACGATCACGCCGTCCGGCGTGCTCCAGTCCGACGAGCTGAACTACGTGGTGCACTCGCCGGTCGTGCTGAGCGGCGTTACCGTGCCGTAGCCGTCCACTACGGTCTGTGCATGCTTCGGATTTACCGGGTTTGCGCTGCCGCCGTTGCCGCGGGACTGCTCGTTGCGGCGTGCTCGTCGACCACGAGCGGTGACGGCGGGCCGGGCAGCACCGCGCCGGCAAGCAGCGGCCCGGCAAGCATGAGTCAGGCGTCGAATCCGGCACCCGCGCCCGACGAGTTGCCGGCCGCCGCCGCGATCAAGGGCGTCACGTACAAGGCCGAAGACGATCGAAACCACCAGGACGGCGTCGTGCAATACGACTCGTCGCCGCCGATCGGCGGTGCGCACTCGCCCATTCCGGCCGACTGCACCGGCACCGTGTATCCGAACCCGATCGCGAACGAGAACGCCGTGCACTCACTCGAGCACGGCGCGGTGTGGCTGACCTACCGACCGGGGCTCCCGGCGGACCAGGTGGCGGCGTTGACGCGGCTGGTTCAGGGTCAGCCGTACGTGTTGATGAGCCCCTACAACGGGCTGTCGTCGCCGATCTCGGCGCAGTCGTGGGGCTACCAGCTTCGGGTCGACAGTGCCGCTGATCCCCGCCTCGCCCAGTTCATCAACGTGCTGCGCAACAATCCGCAGACCACACCCGAGTACGGAGCGAGCTGCAGCGATCCGCCGTTCAAGCAGAACCCGAGCACGCCGGGGAACCCGATCGACGGCTGATTTGGCGGCGAGCACCCGCCGCCCGTACCCTTACGTTGATTCAACCGAAGACCGCTGGTCGTCGCGTGCGCGCACGCGATCGAACGCCTCCGGAGCGCCGGAGCGGCCCGCGCAGGCTGGACGGTTCGAAGCGCAGCGCGTTCTACGCGCTGGACTCCGCCCCGTGCGTTCTGCGCCGGGGCGTTTCTCGTCTGCGATGCGGGTTCAACCAGCATGACTTGCATCGAGAGGAGGAAGCATGCCGAATGCCGAGAAGGTCGAAACGGTCGCCGAGATCAGCGAGCGCTTCAGCCGGTCGTCCGCGGCAGTGATCACCGAGTATCGCGGCCTGACGGTCAAGCAGGTGACCCAGTTACGGCGCTCGCTCGGCCGCGACACCACGTACGCGGTCGTGAAGAACACGCTCACCAAGCGGGCGGCGTCAGACGCCGGAGTCGCCATCGACGAGGCCCTGCTCGTCGGCCCGACCGCGATCGCGTTCGTCAGCGGCGACCCGGTCGAAGCCGCCAAGGGTTTGCGCGACTTCGCCAAGGCCAACCCGCTGTTGGTGATCAAGGGCGGCATCCTCGACGGCAGATCGCTCAGCGCCGACGAGGTCAACCGGATCGCCGATCTCGAGTCGCGCGAGGTACTGCTGGCCCGGATCGCCGGAGTACTCAAGGCGCTGCCGACGCGAGCCGCGGGCCTGTTCCAGGCTCCGCTGTCGCAGATGGCCCGCCTGGCCAAGGCGCTGGAGGAGAAGAAGTCCGCGGAGGCCATCGCTGCCGATGCACCAGCCGCCGACGCCGTTGCGACCGAGGCGCCAGCCGCCGACGCTGCCGAGGCCGACGCTGTCGAGGGCGACGCTGCCGAGGCGCCGGCCGAGGCGCCAGCCGCGGAAGCCAGCCCCACAGAAACTCCCGCCGAGCCGGCGGAGTAACCACCACCCAGCCGGCTCAACCGGCGAATCAGAAAGGACGCCAACCATGGCGAAGCTCAGCACCGACGAGCTGCTCGACACGTTCAAGGAAATGACGCTGCTCGAGCTCTCGGACTTCGTGAAGCAGTTCGAGGAGACATTCGACGTCACTGCGGCCGCCCCGGCCGCCGTCCTGGCCGCCCCGGGCGCCCCCGGCGGCGCCGCACCCGCCGAGGCCGTCGAGGAGCAGGACGAGTTCGACGTCATCCTCGAAGCAGCCGGTGAGAAGAAGATCCAGGTCATCAAGGAGGTTCGCACGCTCACGAGCCTCGGCCTGGGCGAGGCGAAGGCACTCGTCGACGGCGCGCCCAAGCCCGTCCTAGAGAAGGCGACCAAGGAAGCTGCCGAGAAGGCGAAGGCCGCCCTCGAGGGTGCCGGCGCCACCGTCACGCTCAAGTAGAGCAACACGCACGCCCCGCGGGGCGGCTCCATTCGTGGAGCCGCCCCGCTTCGCGTTTCCGCCTGCTTCTGCGCCGCCGTTTCATGATCATGTCGCGTTTGCCAGCGCAGGCAGGCGCGCCAGAGCGGTCAGACGCGACATGATCATGAAATGTGAACCCTCGACGGCGCGCACTGGAGCACATCACGCCCTGCGGGTGGCCAGATCGATGCGCCGGGAAGTCAGCCAGGCACGGACCGTCTCGATGAAGCGTTCCGAGCTCCGCAAGGCGGCGGGCGGCTGGTGGATCACCGAGTAGCCGGCCGTTTCGAGGGCCGCATGACGATCCATCGTCGCGCGCCATTCGGCAGCCGAGAAGTGGTGTTCCTCGCTGTCGATCTCGAGGACGGCGCGCAGCGCTCGCCACAGGAAATCGGCAACGTATCGCTTGCCCGCGGCAATGAGCGGAACGTTCTGCTCGAAGCCGCCCAGCCCGGCCGCGCGGAGCAGCGCGGCGGCCTCCGCCTCAGGCGCCGATCGTGCGCCGCGACCGACATCATCGACCGCCAGCCGCAGCAGTCGGCTGCCGTTCCGGCGACCAGCGGCCAGCTCCGCCGACAGGTCATCCACGCGCGCCAGGTCACGCCGCACCGCCTCGGCGACGAGGGCGCGGACGTCGCTTAGCCTGGCCATCTCGCGTGCGGCGTCCGCGACGGCCCGGGCGGGCGGTGCCAGCGGCGGACCGAGCCGCGGTTCGGCCCGCGGCAGCCGCGACGTGCGCCGTACCCGGACCCGGCCCCAAGGACGCGCGCCCGAACGCCGAGCGACGAGCAACAGCACGCTGTCGCCGTCCGGGGCGGACCGGAAGCCGTACTCGCGAAGTGCCGCCGCCGCTGAGATGACCGCGCCCGGGCCGCCGTGCAGCACCGCCGCGTGGAGAAGGTCACGCCACGTCGGTGCTCCTCTGGTGAGGTAGATCCCGGGGCAGAGAAGCTGCCACCGCCCGTGCGCGACGTGTCGGTCGATCACGTGGTCGGCGACGCCGCGTCGCATCGACTCGGCCCGGGAGATGATGCGGGGGAGCGCGTCCCTGTCGAGCGGGGCGAGCAACGGGACGGCATCGTCGAGCCAGGCGGGAAGGCGGCGCATCCGGCCAGCCTGGCTGCGTGAGCCGCGAAGATCACCATGCCGGCGCGATCTGTGGATTGTGTGATGAGCCAACTCGAACGTATGGACGGCTCGAACCACACCCTCGCACAGCCGCTCGCCACCGCCGCCGTCACCCGAGCGGGGCACGGCCCCGCCCGGATCACGGAACGGGAAGCGGCCGGACGGAACGGGGAAGCGGCCGGCGGATCGCCGAGCTCGCGAAGCCATCTGGGACGGCCCGCAAAGTTAGGAAGTGCCTGTGACGCGACGCGGCGGCGAACTACGACACCCTCGGTGGTTCGACTTGCGCGGGACACGATAGTTTGTGCGTATTCTCGCAGCCGTGATGAGAACGGCGGCGTGGCTTCGGGTTGAGCCCCCGCCGTTACCGGGCGGTAGGAATCTCGTTTAATGTCTCGCCGGTAACACGCGGGTGACGCGCTGGAGACGTCACCTCGCAGGCCAGGGCTGAGGAAGAAGGGGATCAGCGCGTGGGCGTCGAGGTTGCCGTCAGGGGCCTTACCAAGTCCTTCGGCAAACAGGTCATCTGGGGCGACGTGACGCTCACCCTCCCGCCGGGCGAGGTGTCCGTCCTGCTCGGCCCGTCCGGCACGGGTAAGTCGGTGTTCCTCAAGTCCTTGATCGGCCTGCTCAAGCCCGACCGCGGTTCCATTTTCATCCGCGACGTCGACATCGCCCGGTGCCGCGAGCACCAGCTCTACGAGACGCGCAAGCTCTTCGGGGTTCTGTTCCAGGACGGCGCCCTGTTCGGCTCGATGAGCCTGTTCGACAACATCGCGTTTCCGCTTCGCGAGCACACGCGCAAGGGCGAGAAGGAGATCGGGAGCATCGTCATGGAGAAGATGACGATGGTCGGCCTGGAGGGGTCCGAGCGCAAGCTGCCGGGCGAGATCTCCGGCGGTATGCGCAAGCGGGCGGGCCTGGCTCGCGCGCTCGTCCTCAACCCCGAGATCATCCTGTTCGACGAGCCTGACTCGGGGCTCGACCCGGTGCGTGTCTCGTACCTGAACCAGCTCATCGTCGACCTGAACGCGGTCACCGACGCGACGTTCCTGATCGTCACGCACGACATCGGCACCGCCCGCACCGTGCCCGACAACCTCGGCATGCTGTTCAGCAAACGGCTCGTGATGTTCGGCCCGCGCGAGGTGCTGCTCACTTCGGAGCAGCCAGTCGTGAAGCAGTTCCTCAACGGACGACGCGAGGGCCCGATCGGCATGTCGGAGGAGAAGGACGCCGGCCAGGTTGCCGCCGAGCTCGCGTCACTGGCCGAGCAGGGCCCGCCCGTGCCCGGCACCGGGCCCAAGGGCGCCTCGGGAACCGGAGTGCCGCCGCAGTTGCAGCCCTCGCCCGGCCTGCCCCCGCGCAGGGCCGCGGCGCGTCGCCAAGCCAGGGTGCTCGACATGCTGCACACCCTTCCGCTCGAGGCCCAGGCCGCGGTTCGTAGCGCGCTCGATCAGGAGCACCGGCAGGAGGTCGAGTACCAGGACGCCATCGCGCACGGGCAGACACCGCACGAGATCACGCAGCTGATCACGGGGATCTAGGAATGGCTCGACTCCTGGCAACACCGGAACGGCGCTAATGGCAGCACTTTCTCCCGTCGCGGGCGTCCGGCAGAGCGGCCGCTTGTTCGCCCTCTTCCTGGACGTGGGGCGGCTGACGTTCCGGCGGCCGTTCCAGTTCCGCGAGTTCATCCAGCAGGCGTGGTTCATCGCGAGCGTGACGATCCTTCCGACCGCGCTCGTCGCGATCCCGTTCGGCGCGGTCATCGCCCTGCAGCTGGGCAACCTGACCCGGCAGCTCGGCGCGCAGTCGTTCACCGGCGCCGCGAGCGTGCTGGCGATCATCCGCGAGGCCAGCCCGATCGTCTGCGCCCTGCTGATCGCAGGAGCGGGCGGCTCGGCGATCTGCGCCGACCTCGGCA
>Ga0137376_10000179_pt1 | contig 24445 bp, 20 predicted proteins | sample SagtaG_23_FD_104814 | JGI IMG/M metagenome (GOLD analysis project Ga0137376, IMG submission 104814) | Vadose zone soil microbial communities from Sagehorn Ranch, Mendocino, California, USA - Sage2_L_20_16 metaG | ecosystem: Environmental > Terrestrial > Soil > Vadose zone | place: USA...
CCTTCTACATCATCGGGATGGCGTTCGAGAACCAGTGACGCGCGCCGATTGAGCAACCGGCGGCGGTCCTATTCCGCCACCGGTTGCGCGATCGGAAGCCCTAGCGGGAGACCGCGTCCAGCGGGGTGAGCCTGTTGCGCGGTCCGGCGCGCAGGACGTTCGAGGGCAGCTCCTTGCCGACGGCGAGCTGGGCGAACGACGCGGCGTCGAGCAGGGCCTCGATGTCGATGCCCGTCGCGATGCCCATGTCCTCGACCATCGCGACGACCTCCTCGGTGGCGATGTTGCCCGTCGCGCCCGGCGCGTACGGGCACCCGCCCAGACCGCCGACGCTGGCGTCGAAGTTCGTGACGCCGAGCTGCAAGGCGGCGTAGAGGTTCGCGAGGCCGGTGCCTCGGGTGTTGTGCAGGTGCAGGGCGAGCGGCAGGCCGCCGAACGTATCCCGGGTGCGTTCGACGAGCTCGACGACCCGGACCGGCGTGGCCATCCCGGTCGTGTCGCCATAGGTCAGCGAGTCGGCCCCGGCGTCGACCGCCGCCTTCGCGACCTCGATCACCCGCTCGACCGGCACGTCACCCTCGTACGGGCAACCCCACGCGGTGGAGATGATGACCTCGAGCGTGCCGTCACCGTCGTGCACCGACGCGACGATGTCGGAGATCTCGGCCAGCGACTCGTCCGTCGTGCGGTTGATGTTCCTGCGGTTGTGCGTGTCGGACGCCGACACGACGACCTCGATCTCGGTGAAGCCGGCTGCGAGTGCCCGTGCGGCACCTCGCAGGTTCGGCACGAGCGCGGAGTACCGCACCGACGGCTCGCGGCGGATCCGGCTCCACACCGCGTCGGCGTCGGCCATCTGCGGGATCGCAGCGGGATGCACGAATGACACCGTTTCGATGCGGGATACGCCGGTACGAGACAGTGCGTTGATCAGTGCGACTTTCGCGTCCGTCGGGATTGGGTCTTCGTTCTGCAGCCCGTCTCGCGGGCCGACTTCGCGGATGGTAATCGCGGCGGGCATACGCCCCACGGGGGTCATGGCGACACCGTACTTCCCAGCGTGTGGCGCCGCGATTCGAGCGCTACCGGGTGGGCCGGGGCCTACTGCTGCGGGGGGTAGGGCTGCGTCTGCGGGTAGCCGCCGGCCGGCGGGTTCTGGGCTCCCCCGCCGTAGGCCTGCCGGGCTCGGCGCTCACTGTCCTGCTCGATGAGCCGGTTGAGTATCTGCTGGACCTGATCGGACTTCGGGATGTAGCTCAGCGTCTCCTGACCGTGCTCGCCCGCGGACTCGATGGTGATCGTGCCTGCCTTGACGATGCGGTCCCACAACGACTGCGAGAACGCCACGTCGTTGATGCGCTGCAGGGAGATGTCGCGGCCGACATGGCGCAGCACGCCGCGGCGGATCAGCACCCGGTGCGTGGTGAACACGTAATGCGTCGTGCGCCAGCTGATCCACGGCCCGAACGTCAGCACGCACAGCAGCAGGAACCCGATCGCGATGATGGCGATGAGGAGCGGCCCGTGCGCGCCGCCGGACGGCAGGAACGCGATCGCGACCCCGGCCGCCCCGCAGATCACGATGAACCAGAACGTCGCCGGGACGAGCGTGATCCAGTGCGGGTGCAGGTGCTCGACGACTTGCTCGTCGTCGGCGAGGACTTTCTCCGGATACGACACGGCAGCCTCCCTGCGTCACCACGCGCGTCCCTGGCGGAAACGCTGCCGCCACGCTATCCGGTCCGGACGGCCGACGCAGCGACCTACCTCAGATGTCGAACGTCACCCGCGGCGACGAGGCGCTGGCGCCCGTCGCTGGTGAGCACGAGCCGGCCGTCAGCGTCGACGCCCGTGGCCCGGCCCTCGTAAGAGTCGCCGTCCGTGCCCGAGACGACGACATCGCGTCCGATCGTGGCGCACCGGTCCCGGTAGTCAGCGGCCAGCCCACTGACCTCGGCGTCGCCGCCGGCAGCGTCCCACCGCATATATCTCGCACCGAGCTCGGCCAGGATCAAGACGAGCAGGTCCGTGCGGTCCGGCGGTGGCGCGCCGCCCTCGATCGCGAGCGACGTCGCGGTGTCGACGGGCAGTTCGCCGGCCGTCGTCGTGACGTTCAGGCCGACTCCGACGACCGCTGCGTCGCCGACGACCTGGGCGAGGATGCCGGCCGCCTTGCGCCGCGCGGCGCCCAGCAGCACGTCGTTCGGCCACTTCAGCGCAGCGTCCAGGCCGGTCAGCTCGGCGACGGCATCTCGCACGGCGACGCTGGTGAGCAGCGGCAGCCATCCCCACTGCGACGCCGACGCGGACGGGCGCAGCAGGACGGAGAACGTCAACCCGGCACGCGGCGGCGAGGCCCAGCGGCGGTCCAGGCGTCCCCGGCCCGTGCGCTGATACTCCGCGACGAGCACAGCGCCGGCCGGCCGGGCCGGCGCGGCTTGGATCAGGTCGGCGTTGGTCGACTCGGTCGCGTCGACGATCTCGATGCCCGACCACGGCTGGCCGAGCGCGGATTCCAGCCGAGCGCGATCGAGAGCGAGCCGCACGTGGCCGGCGGGAGGCTCGGTCATGAGCCGGCCGCCGCTGTGAGCATCGCAGCGAGTACCGCAGCGCAGCGAGGAACGCAGCGAGGAGCGGAGCGGCGGCGGCCGGCGGGGGGCTCGGTCATGACCGCCAGCGTAGGGAGTACCGGGGGCGAAGGGTCAGGCGATGCTGGCGCGCCCGACACTGAAGCCGGGACGGATGTCACCGCGCGGCGTCGAGATGGCCAGCCGGTCGGCCAGCGTGCTGCGCTTGGCGATCGCGGCGAAGTAGGACGTGCGGTTGGCCACCTGGCGTCCGGCCTTCTTCTTCGGTGGCGCGACCGCCCACGGGTCGAGCTGGGAGTTCATGCCGTCCTTGAGCAGCCGCAGCGCCTCGGCCCGCATCTGGGAGACACGCGACTCCGTCACGCCGAGTTCCACCGCGATGTCGCTCATCTGCTGCTGCTCGAAGAAGTAGGAGGTGACGACGAAGCGCAGCCGCTCGGGGAGCTCGGCGATCGCGTCGTGCAGGTAACCGAGCTGCTCGCGCTGCATGATCAGCGCTTCTGGCCCGGGCGCCTGCTCGGCCAGCAGCTCGGCGCCGGTCTCCGGGGCGAAGCCTTGCAGGCTGAGCACACTCGCGCGCGCGACGTCGGTCTGCACCGCGTCCAGCTCGCCGAGCGTCATGCCGAGCGCCGCGGCGACATCGGCAGCACTGGGAGTGTGGCCGAGCGCGGCGGCCAGTGATGCCTGCACGGACGCGACCTCGCGGGCGCGACCCCGCACCGACCGTGCGGCCCAGTCCATGCCGCGCAGCTCGTCCAGCAGGGCGCCACGGATGCGGATCGCTGCGAAGCGCGCGAACGGTACGCCTCGGTCCGGTTCGTAGCCCTGCGCGCTGACGACGAGCGCCATCATTCCGGCGGACGTCAGAACGTCGCGGCCGACATGCGCGGGAACCTTGGCCAGAACCTCCCGCACGAGGTAGCCGACCAGAGGTAGGTTCTCCTCGACCAGTTCGGTCACTGTGCGGGGTGCATCGGCCACGCTAAGCGTACTGGCGGGCTGAGCCATGAGAGACCTCCGGGTGCTAATGGCCCGCCGGTGGTTCTGCCCACCAGCGGAAGTTCCGTTCCCCGAAGGCGCGCGACTCGTGAAGTAAGCGTGAGACGTGCTCCTGAAAGTGAAGGTAGACGTGTACGCAGAGTCAGGGGTGGGCCAGAAGTCCCGAATCCGAGGGACTCGCTCAAGTCGCAAGTACCGAAATTTCCGGCGCTTGCGCAATCCAGCCGCCCGCAAGCGCTCAGATTCCGCTCGTCCGCGCCGATGTTTCAGGGGTCAGGAGCGAGTTTCTCGGAAGCGGGGCGGCGGGCGTGAACAACAAGGTCAGCGGGTTCCCGGAGCTGGCAAGCCTGCTCTGGCGCGAGCGAGCCCACCGCGAACGAGTTCTTTACAGGATCGTCCAGGAGCAACTCGTCCTCGCGGCCGGACGCACTCGCTGGCTGGTCCAGGCCGGTCAGGAGGTCGAGGAAGCCCTTGCCGACCTCCGCCACGGCGAGGCCGTGCGGGCGGCGGTCGCCGGCTCACTCGCCGCGCGACTCGGCCTGCCGGCGAGCGTGACTCTCCTACAGCTCGCCGACTCGGCACCCGGACCGTGGGACGAGATCGTGCGCGGGCATTGCGAGTCGCTGCGCGAACTCGGCATCGAGATCGACGAGGCAACCAGCGAGAGCCGGCGCCTGCTCGTCGAGGTGGCCAGCGTCCGCGAACCGTGGCCCTGGCTGGCGAGGCTTCGCAGGTCAAGCTTCGTGCCGTTGACCGGCTAGGCCTACCTCGTCGGACTTGTCACCCCTGCGCCGGCTGCTCGCGCGCGGGCGGTATGACAGGTCCGAGAATGCCAGCCCGCATGGCATAGGCTCGCAAGCCATGGCAGCAGAGCCGGCTCCGCGTGGCCTCGACCCGCATTCGACAGCGGGCAAGCTGGCCGATCTCGAACGACGCTACGACGAGGCCGTCCACGCCGGTTCCGAGCGTGCCGTCGAGAAGCAGCACGCCAAGGGGAAGAAGACCGCACGCGAGCGGATCGCCATCTTGCTCGACGAGGACTCGTTCATCGAGCTGGACGAGTTCGCGCGGCACCGCTCGTCCACGTTCGGCATGGATCGCAACCGGCCGTTCGGCGACGGCGTGGTCACCGGCTACGGGACGGTCGACGGGCGTCCGGTCTGCGTGTTCAGCCAGGACGTCACTGTGTTCGGCGGCAGCCTCGGCGAGGTGTACGGCGAGATCTTCTACCGAAACGTGCAGGCCTCGGGCGTGATCCCGCAGATCTCGCTCATCATGGGCGCTGCCGCGGGCGGCCACGTGTACTCGCCGGCGCTGACCGACTTCGTAGTGATGGTCGACAAGACCTCGCAGATGTTCATCACCGGCCCGGACGTCGTCAAGACGGTCACCGGCGAGGACGTCACTCTGGAAGAACTGGGTGGAGCTCGGACTCATAACACGGACAGCGGCGTCGCGCATTACCTCGCCTCCGACGAGGACGACGCGATCAACTACGTCAAGGCGCTGCTGTCCTACCTGCCGAGCAACAACCTCGACCCCGCGCCGGTCTACGACACCGACGTCGAGGACGACGTCCACGAGGACGACGCGTTTCTGGACACGGTCATCCCGGACGCCGCCAACCAGCCCTACGACATGCACCAGATCGTCGAGCACGTGCTCGACGACAGCGAGTTCCTCGAAGTGCACGCCCTGTTCGCGCCGAACATCGTGGTCGGCTTCGGCCGGATCGAGGGACGCCCAGTAGGCATCGTCGGCAACCAGCCAATGCACTTCGCCGGTTGCCTCGACATCGACGCGTCGGAGAAGGCGGCCCGCTTCGTCCGTACGTGCGACGCGTTCAACATCCCGATCGTCACGTTCGTCGACGTGCCCGGCTTCCTGCCCGGCGTCGACCAGGAGCACAACGGCATCATCCGCCACGGCGCCAAGCTGATCTACGCCTACGCCGAAGCCACCGTCCCCAAGATCACCATCGTCACCCGCAAGGCATTCGGCGGCGCGTACGACGTCATGGGCTCCAAGCACCTGGGCGCTGACATGAACGTCGCCTGGCCCACGGCGCAGATCGCCGTCATGGGCGCGCAGGGCGCGGCGAACATCCTGTACCGGCGCGAGCTGGCCGCTGCCACCGATCCGGAGACGCTGCGCGCGAAGGTGGTGGCCGACTACGAGGACACGCTCGTCAACCCGTACATCGCCGCCGAACGGGGCTACATCGACTCGGTGATCCCGCCGTCGCACACGCGCTCGTACGTGATCCGGTCACTGCGGATGTTGCGCAACAAGCGACAGTCGCTACCGCCGAAGAAGCACGGCAACATCCCGCTATGAGTGAGCACCTGCGCATCGTGCGCGGCTCGCCGACCACGGAGGAGCTCGCCGCGATCACCGCAATCGTCACAGCCGCGGCCGGTGCCTCCCGCGAGTCCGAGCGCACCGACGAGCGGCCGAGGCCGGGCCGGTGGAACGACCCGGCCTACGCGCACCGAGGCCATTGGACAGTGGGCCCCGGAGGCTGGCGCTCAGCTGCGCGCCGCGGCTAGGCGCAGTGCAGCTCGGCGCCGGCCCAGTCGGCGTTGTCGTGACCGTTTCCGTCGCCGGCGTCGCCCACCTGCAGCGTCAACGTGTGCGCGCCGGAGACGTCGGCCGTCAAGTGCTGCGCGGCCTGCGTGCCGGTCATGACGCCGGTGCTCGCGACGACGTTGCCGTCGGCGAGAACGGTGAACGTCACCGTCCCCCGTCCGCCGGCGAGGTCATCGATGCCGACATCGCTCGCGAACGATGAGCAGGTGCCGCCGAGGTCGATCACCACGCTGCTGACGGAGTTCGTGCCGAGACCCTTCGCGTAGGGGACGCCGCGGATCGCGAGCGACGTGCCGTCGCCCAAACCGCTGCCGCCGACGTTGGTGTCACGCTCGACCGGACCGAAACCGTTCGTGGCCGAGACGAACGGCAGGTCGCTGACCCACAGGTCACCGGTCCGGCGCACCACGACGTTCGTCGTCGCGCCGGTGCTGCCCGCCTTGCCGTCCTGCGTATAGGTCGCCGCCGCGGCGAGCTGGTAGGTGGCCGTGGCTGCGTCGGCCGGCACGGTCACCTGCCACTGCAGGGTCTGCGCGCCACCGGACGGCAACGACGGCACGACGACCGGATCGCTCGGCGCCACCGTCCAGCCGGCCGGTGCGTGCAGCGATGCCGAGACGTCGGTCGCGGCCCCGCCGGCGTCGTTGTGCACGGCCCCGGTGACGGTGATGACGTCGCCGCCACGCGCCGGGTTGGCAGCGTCGCTCGACAGGTGGTCGAGGCTGACCCGCGACGGAACGGCCGGGTCGCCCCAGGTCTGCGCGTTCCATCCCGGCGAGGCGTCCATCGCGACCGGGACGCCGCCACGTACGGTGCCGAGATCGGTCAGCCGCACCGACTCCAGGCCGTTGTTCGGGCCGCCGTCGCTCGTGACCGCGATGGCAAGCGTGTTCGAACCGTGCGGATCGAGGATGCCGTTCGGCACGACGAACGTGTGCTGCGGCCCGACATTGGCGATGTACTGCCCGACGTTCCACCCGTTGACGTAGATGAGCGCTCGGTAGTTCGCCGCTGATCGCGGGGTCGTCGGATCGCCGATCGTGATGCCGAGCGACGCGTCGTCGGCTGCCGGGATGTTCAGGCCGAACGTCGTGCGGTACCAGGACGTGCCCGCACGGGCGCCGCTTGCCGGAACCGTCGCCGTGGTCCACGACGAGTCCGGGTACCCGGGCAGGTGCCAACCGTGCCGCTCGCCGTACAGCCCGCCGGCGTTCGTCACGCCGCGCGTGGTGTCGGCGATCGCCTCGCCACCGAGATTCCCCTGTATTTTCCAGGCAATCGTGGTCGGAACATTGACCGACGAGGCGTCGCTCATGGTGACCGAGATGAGCCCTCGACCTTCCTTCTGCGCGTCGTTGACGCCGCCGTCCTCGTTGTGGCCGTCGTTGCGCACCATCACCGACAGCACGTGATCGCCGGTGCGCAGTGCCTCCGGGATCGTGAACTTGGCGGTGGCCGTCGTGGCGGGCGAGGCGACGGCATTCGGCACGACGTCCTGGCCTAGGTAGGTGCCGTCCAGCCAGGCCTGCAACAGGCCCGCACCGCCGCCGCCGTAGCGCAGCGACACAGTGCTGGCCGTGGACGAGCCGGTGTACCGGCCGCGGTACCAGGCATCGCCCTGGTGGAAGCCGTAGTCGTCAGCGGTCAGCACGGGCTGCCCGGCCGGCGGTTTGGTCGTGCTGTTCGTCGTGGTCTTGTCCGCGTTCGCCCAGGCGGAGTCGTCGAAACTCGGTGCCGCCTCCGGCGATTCCGGCGCCGAGCGCCACGTCGCATTGCCGAGGTCAGGCAGCGAGATCGGCACAGCGCCGGCCAGCTTGGCGCCCGCGGCCCGGCTGGTGTCAGCCTGCGGCGCAGTCGCGACGGCAGCGCCGTTCCAGGTCACTGCGGTCACCTGCGGCGGTGCCCACACCTGCAGGTCGCTCGGGTCCTTCGTGTCGCCGGTGAGGCGCAGCGTCGTCCCAGTTACCGCAGCCGTGCGCACGAGTTCCGGCCCGCGCTCGAGCACCGGCCCGGCCGCAGTGTCCTGCCGCCAGAACGTGCCGGCCGTCGTCTCGTCGGCGAGCAGCAGCGTCAACTGCGGACGGTTGCCGCCGTTGATCTGGACCGTGGCGAGGCCGTTGTGCGTGTAGCTCAGCTTCAGGTCGCCGGTCGCGGCGTCATAGGTCGACGTGACGTTGCCCGACAGCACCTGGACGTGCGGCTGGTCGTCGTAGCGCAGTACGGTCTCGCCGTCCTCGCCGTTGCGGCCGTGCAGCAGCGCTACGTCCTTGCCCGCTTGGGTCAGCTGCGTCATGAGCTCCGACGTCGAGTACACAAGATGCTGCCCGCCGAAGCCGTAGTCGGCGACGAGCGTCTTGGCGTCCTGGCCGTTGAGCCGCAGCGGCACCGTGTAGTTGCCGTCGCTCGTGCTGATCGGGAACGTGAACGCGTCGTTCGTCGTCGCGCTCGACGGGTTGTGCACCGCCATGTAGAAGTGCGTGCCCGTGTCGGTGTTGACGTCGTTGTACACCTTCACGGCCGTGGACGACGGCGTAACGACATCACCCTTGTCCAGCTTGGTGATCGGCGCGACGCTCTGCAGGAACAGCCCGATCTCCTTCATGGCCGTGGCCTTGTCCCTGATCTGGCGCGCCTCGTTGAACGCTGCGCCGTAGTCGTAGGACGTGTAGACGACCGGGGCCGGGAGCCAGCCCCATGACGTGCCGCCGAAGGTCATGTAGACGTTCTGCAGGGCGATCCGGTTCGCGATGTTCGTCTCGTAGAAGACCCGCTCGTAGCCGGGTCCTTCGCGGACGGCCGTGCAGCCGTACGTGCCCACGCTGCCCCAGTAGTCGAACCAGCCGCCGCCGAACTCGGCCGCGAAACCCGGCGTGTTTGGTGATGCCGTCGCGCCGCCGGTGGCTCCGCCGGGACCCCACATGCCCCAGTCCGGAGCCGTCGACGGGCCGCCGACCGTGCCGTCGGTGTGGCAGGTGCCGCCCGGGTAGCCGTCGAACGCGTACATGTCTGTCGGCCCGGCGACGGTGCCCGGCACGCCGGAGTTCTGCGGCACCCAGATGCCGTTGCGCCCCTTGTCGTTGTGGAAGATCGGCACGGTGATGCCGTCCGCGCGCGCCTTGTCGTACATATGCTGCATGTAGTTCTTCTGGGACGTCCCGGTGCTGGCCAGCTCGTTCTCGATCTCGTACAGGATCACCGGCCCGGTGCCGTTCGTCAGCTGATGGCGCTGCAGGATCGCGTTGATGTGCGTGTACCAGTCGTCCATCGCCGCCAGGTAGTCCGGAGCGTCGCTGCGCGCCCGGCCGGCCTGCGTGGTCAGCCAGCCGGGAAAGCCGCCGGCGCTCGTCTCGGCGTTGATGTACGGACCGGGCCGGGCGATCACGTAGATCCCGGTCTGCTGCGCGATGTCGAGCAGCTTGTCGACGTCGCGCACGCCGCTGAAGTCGTATACCCCTGGCGCGGGCGAGTGATACGCCCAGTCGAAGTAGATCGAGACGCCGTTGTAGCCCTCGGCCTTCATCTTCTGCAGCACGTCGCGCCACAGGTCCGGACTCGGCAGCCGCCAGTAGTGGAACTCGCCGGACCAGATGAACGTTCGCTTGCCGTCGATCATCAACGAGTACTTGTCGAAGGTGACCGTGTGCGGCGTCGTGTCGGCGGACGCCACCGCCCCGCTGACGACGGTCGCGCTCGCGACGACGCAGGCGACGGCCGCCGCCATCGCGGCCGCACGGCGGCGAAACTTGCTGGCCATGCTGGGTCCTCTCGCGTGCTAGCTACAGCTCACCCGGGCATCGGCCCAGTCGCCGTGGTCGTTGCCGTTGCCGTTGCCGCCGTCGCCGACGAGCAGGTCGAGCAACTGCGTGCCGGTGATGTCCACGTCGAGGGTGATCGACGCGGAGCTCCCGGTAAGGACCGGCGTGGTCTGCAGCGTCTTGCCATCGGAGATGACGCTGAACGTCACCGAACCAGCCGAGCCCTGCTCGTCGTCGACGCCGACCACCGCGTGGAACTGGGTGCATCGGCCGCCGAGGTAGACGCCCACGTCACTGATCGCGTTGGTACCGATGCCCTTCGCGTAGACGACGCCGTTCAGAGTGATCGGCTTGCCGTCGCCGGCCGCCTGCTCGCCGTTGCTGGTGTCGCGCTCGACCGGACCCCAGCCGTTCGTCGCCGAGAAGAACGGCAGGTCGCTGACGTAGTCGTTGCCCGGCGGCGGCGGCGGTGGGATCGCGCGGACGATGCGCTCGTCGCGGTTGCTGGCCGCGCTGGTGTGCTGGGTGTAGTTCACGACGGCGGTGAGCGCGGACGCCTGCGGCAACGTGCCGGACGGTGCCTGCACCTGCCACTGGAACGTCGCGGACCCACCCGGATGCACCGCGCTCACCGACGCCGGATCGGACGGGCCGGCCGTCCAGCCGGCCGGCACCTGCAAGGACGCGGTGACGTTCGTGGCGTTCGCCGCGTCGGTCGGCACCCCGACGGTTGCCTTGGCCGTGAAGGTCTGACCGGCCTGCACAGCGTCGGGGACGTCGAGCGTGACGCGCGTGCCGGGCGGCGCCGGGATCGCGTACTTGTGCGGGTCGTAGCGCGGGCTGACGTTCTGCGCGACCTTCAACGAGGACGCGTAGTTGCCGTAGTTCGTCAGCGAGACGGTGCCCAGCCCGCCGGTGCTGCCGTCGAGGTTCCACACGGCGATCGCGATGCTGTTCGAGCCATTCGGGTTCAGGATGCCGTTCGGAACCGGGAAGCTGTGCTGCGGGCCGCGGTAGTTGACGTAGTTGCCGATCTGCCACCCGTTGACGAACAGGGTCGCGCGGTAGCGGCGCGACGGGTCGTCGCTGATTGTCAGGCCGAGCGAGGTGTCCTGCCCCTTCGGCAGGTCGAGCGGCACATCGGTGCGGTACCAGGACACGCCCGGCGTCGTGTCGTTCGTCGGCAGGTTGACCGTCGACCAGTCGGCGTCCGGATAGCCGGGCAGTGACCAGCCGGCTCGTTCGCCGTACAGCCCGCCGGTCGACAGCGGACCGCGCACCGGATCGATCTGGTCCTCGCCGCCGCGCACACCCTGCAGTCGCCAGGTGACGGACGTCAACGGCGCGCTGAGCAGCGCGGCGCTCGTCAGGCCACGGGCTGTCTTGTTGCCGTTCGTCGAGTTGTAGTCCTCCTCGTGGCCCATGTTGACGGTGAGCACCGAGAGGACGTTGTCGCCGCTCGTCTTCAGCGCGCCGGCCGGGAAGTTCAGGTCGGCAGTGCCGGTCGTCGACGTGCCCACGAAGACACCGTTCAACCAGGCCGACACTGCCTGTGCGGTGCCGCCCGAGTCGGAGACGAGGTGCACGCCGGTCTCGCTGCCGGAGGCGTGGAACCGGCCGCGGTACCAGGTGTTGCCGGTGTGGAAGCCGTAGTCGTCGGCGTAGAGCACGGGTAGTGCGTTCGCACCGCTGACACTGAACGTGCTCGTCTTGTCGGCGACCGGCCAGCTCGAGTCGTCGAAGCCGGGCTGCGCCTCAGGGGACTCCTGCTGGTGCTTCCAGGTTGTCAGCGCGGGCAGCGTGACCGGCTTGGCGGTCGCGACGCTGCCGGTGAGGCTGCCGCTGTCAGTGGCCGTTGTCGCGACCGCGGCACCGTTCCATATGACGTGCTGCGCCGCGGTGAACACCTCGACTGCCGGGTCGCCGCCGTTGTCGCCGGTGAGCGCGACGGTGCCGCCGCCGTCCAGGCTTGTGGCAGTGCGCAGCAGGTGCGCGCCGCGGACGAGCACCGGTCCGGCCGCGGTGTCCTGCCGCCAGAACGTCTCGGCGGTCGCCTTGTCGGCGAGCAGGAGCAGCAGCGGACCACTGCCGCCGCCGGTGATGCTCACCCGGATCAGCCCGCTGTGCTGGTAGTTCAGCCGCAGGTCACCGGTGTCCGCGTCCCAGGTCGTGGTGACGGCGCCGCCGGTCGCATGCACGGTCGGCTGCGTGGCGTAGTGCAGCACCGTCTCGCCGTCGGTGCCGGAGTTGCCGTAGAGCACGGCGACGTCACGGTTGCCGATGGCTGCGTTGGTCATGATCTCCGACGTCGAGTACTGCAGCTGCGAGTCGCCGAGCCGATAGTTCGCGACGATGATGTGCGAGTCGCGGCCGTTCAGCGTGATCGCCGTGCCGGGCTGCTGCGGCACGACCGGGTAGGTCGGGTTGCTCGCCTGGCCGGGGAGCGGCAGGTCGATCGCGTCGATCGAGACGAAGTTGTCCGTCGAGCCGGAGGCGTGCGTGCCGTCGACGACGATCTTGAGGGTGTGCGGTCCGTCCGCGAGCCCGCTGGCCGAGTAGAGGACGGCCTGGTTCTGGCTACCCGAGGAGTCGACGGTGGCGACCTTGTTGCCGTCGAGGAAGACGTCCGCGAATCCGTGGTTGTTCGTCTTGGAACCGATCCAGCGGATCGCGGTGCCGCTGAACGGCACAGTCAGCGAGTCGCCGGCGTGGTTGGAGAACGACTCGGTGTTCTTGTAGTCGCCGCCGGTGTAGCTCTGGTTCGCGACGTGCGACCAGCTGGTGCCGCTGTACTGCAGCACGGGATCGGGATCGTCGTAGGTGTAGCTGATCTCGGGCGCCGGCACCGCGTTGAGGTCGATCGCGACGTGCGTCGTGTCGACCGATGTCGACGTCGAGTTCGAGTGTCGCAGCACGTGGAACTGCGTCTTCGTATCCGGGTTCATTCGTGCGGTGTCGACGATGGCGGTGTTGTCCGGCGGCGTGACGTTGATCCGATCGGTCTTCGTCAGGGGCGCCACCGACTGGGTGAGATAGCCGATCAGCTTTTCCTCGTAGTACTTCGGATCGAGCTGGCGGGTCTCGCGGATCGCAGCGCCGTAGTCGTAGGACGTGTAGTTCTCAGGCTGGCCCAGCCAGCCCCAGTTGGTGCCGCCGTAGGTCATGTAGAAGCTCTGCGCCGTGGCGCCGACTGCGATGTTCTGCTTGTAGAAGACATTAGCGAACTGGTCGTTGATCAGCTGGGCGCACTTGTCGTAGCCCGGCCCGCCCCACGGGTCGAAGGCGCCGCCCTGGAACTCGGGCGTGTACAGCGGGCGGCCGGTCGGGTGGTCGTAGCTGATGTCGGGGGCGCCGTTCCACCTGGTCGGGTTCGAGCAGTTGAACCCCTGCGGATACGAGTCGGGTCCGTCGACGTCGAGCATGCCGACGCCGGAGTTGAACGTGCCGTTGTTGTTGCCGGTGAGCGGGACCGTGATCCCGTCGGCGCGGGCCTTGTCCTCGAGGTGCTGCATGTAGGTGCGGCCCGCGGTGTTCCCGTTGTAGTACTCGTTCTCGACCTGGTACGCGATCACCGAACCGGTGCCGTTGGTGAGTTGGTGCCGCGCGAGGATGCGGTCGATCTGGGTCATCCACTCGTCGGCGTAGTGCAGGAATTTCGGATCGGCGCTGCGGTTCTGCTCGTCCTTGGTGGTGAGCCAGCCGGGCAGCCCGCCGCTGTCGACCTCGGCGTTGATGTAGGGCGCCGGCCGGGCGATGACGTACAGCCCGGCCTGCTGCGCATAGTCGAGGAGCTTGTCGACGTCGCGGACGCCGCTGAAGTCGTACTGACCCGGCTTGGCCGAGTGGTAGTCCCAGTCGAAGTAGAGGGACGTCGCGTTGAAGCCCGCCGCCTTCATCTTCTGGAAGATGTCCAGCCATAGGTCCGGGCTGGGCAGCCGGAAGTAGTGGAACTCGCCGGACCAGAGGTAGACCCGCTGTCCGTCGACCTTGAAGGAGTAGCCGTCGAAGGTGACGGTGTGCGCAGCGGCCGCGGCGGATGCGTCCGCCGAAGCCGCGGCCGCTGCCGCTGTGGGGGTGACCGCGAGAGCAAGCACGGTGCCGACTACGGCGATCAACGCGGCGATCCGCCGCTGCCATCCATTGCGCGTGCGTCGGGGCAGTGCGGGGCGAGCCATCGTCGACCTCCGGGGGCGGGAGCGCGGGCTGGTGTTTAGTTTTGTTGAAAGCGAGACCCGTCGTTGGGTGAATGACGCGAGATGGACGCTAGCTTCCCGCTGGACCGCACGTCAACGCGCAGTTCCGAACAAATACCAGCAGCGACACTGGTCCGAGTCCGAGTTGTCATATCTTCGCGGCGCCTCACTCGTCGGCTGTATGACAACTCGGAACGGGCAGCGGCTTACGGTGCGAGGAACGCCGGCGGTGCGCAGGCAACGCGACGACGTCGCGAACCTAGACTCGGGACGTGCCGCACGTGCTCGTCGTGGACGACGACCTGACCCTCGCTGGAGTGCTCGTCGGCTACCTCGAACGCGCCGGACATCGCGCGGTACATGTCGCCGACGGGCGCAAAGCGCTCGAAGCGGTGGCCGCCGAGCCGCCCGACCTCGTCGTACTCGACGTCATGCTGCCCGAGATCGACGGCCTGGAGGTCTGCCGGCAGGTTCGGGCCGCGCATCCGAACCTGCCGATCATCATGCTGACCGCGCTCGGCGAGGCCGAGGAGCGGATCGCCGGGCTCGAGGTGGGCGCGGACGACTACGTGACCAAGCCGTTCTCGCCGCGGGAGCTGATCCTGCGCATCGAGTCGGTGCTGCGCCGTTCGCGGGACGTGCCGGGCCCGCGCCGGGTGCTGAGCTCCGGGTCGGTCGCGCTCGACACCGCGGCTCGCGTCGCGACCCGCGACGGCGCCGAGTTGCCGCTGACGACCCGCGAGTTCGACCTGCTTGCGTTCCTGCTGGCCCACCCTGGCCGGGCGTTCAGCCGCGCCGAGCTGATGCAACACGTCTGGGGCTGGACGTTCGGCGACCAATCGACCGTGACCGTGCACGTGCGCCGGCTGCGGGAGAAGATCGAGGACGACCCCACGTCACCGGCACTGATCAAGACGGTCTGGGGTATCGGCTACCGCCTAGAGGCAGCATGAGCTCACCCCACGAAACTGCTCCGCAAAGAACGCTCCGCACTTTCGCGGGGGCCCCAGCATGAGCCACATCCTGTCGATCGTCGCGATCGCCGCGGTGTGGGCCGCCGGCGGCGGTGCACTCGCGTGGCTTGCCACGATCCCGCTGCATCGACGCTCGCTCGCCGGGCTGCTCGCGTCGGTGGTGCTGACCGGCGCAATCGCGTCGGTCGCCGCACTGGTGGGCAGCGACCGGGCGATGTTCGTGTCGACGAACGACCTGCGCGTAGGCGTCATCGTCGCGATCGTGGCCGGGCTCGTCGCCGCCTGCACGGCGGCCCTCGCGGCGCAGCGCCTCTCGCGCGATAACCGTGCGGTGCGCGAGGCGGTCGCGGACATCGGCCAGGGCCGGCTGCCGCGCGACGACGGCCGCCGCCTCACCGCCGAACTCGGGCAACTGCGCACCGACCTCGCCGCCACCGCACGACGTCTCGCCGAGTCGCGTGACCGCGAGCTCGCACTCGAGTCGTCCCGGCGCGAACTCGTCGCCTGGGTCAGCCATGACCTGCGCACGCCACTGGCCGGGCTGCGGGCGATGTCCGAGGCGCTCGAGGACGGCGTCGCCGAGACACCCGAGCTGTACTACAAGCAGATCCACGCGTCGGTCGACCGGCTGGCCAGCATGGTCGACGACCTGTTCGAGCTGTCGCGCATCCAGGCCGGCGCCGTGACCGCCAAGCCCGAGCGGGTCAGCCTGGACGACCTGGTCTCCGACTGCATCGCAGCCCTCGACCCGCTCGCACGTGCGCAGGGTGTCCGGTTGACCGGTCGCAGTGCCGGACCGGCCGACGTGCACGGCAACAGCGCCGAACTCAGCCGCGCGGTCACGAACCTGCTGGCCAACGCCGTCCGGCACACCGAGCCTGGCGGGACGGTCGACGTGCAACTCGCCGTGGTCGACGGCACCGCGCAGGTGAGCGTCCGGGACGAGTGCGGCGGCATCCCCGCCGCCGACGTCGACCGGGTCTTCGACGTCGGGTTCCGCGGCGAGCCGGCCCGATCGCCCGGGTCACCGGCGTCCGGCGGCGCGGGCCTCGGGCTGGCGATCACCCGTGGCATCGTCGAAGCGCACGGCGGGACGGTTGATGTCGTGGACGTCGCGGGCGGATGCTGCTTCAGCGTTCGTCTCGCGCTCGGATCGTGACGGTTTTGGCCGTCCGGGCGGTCATAGGCCGTCCGGACGGCCAAAAGCGGGCCGCGGAGGCCCAACGCCTAAGTCCCTAGTACCTCGATCGGTTGCCTAGTCCGGGGATCTGAGGTCGGCAGCCCCTGGATCTAAGGTGCACGCCCGATGTGGCGGGTGGGGCCTTACTCGGAAGCTTGTTCTATCAGGCCAACCGAGGAGGAAACACCATGAACACCAACCTGAGCGCCGCAATCGCCACCGAGCGTCACGAGCGTCTGATCAGCGACGCGAGCGAGTACCGGCGCAGCGCGTCCCGGCACACCCCGCGCCGACACCGCTTCGCCGCACTCGTGAAGGATCTCGCCGCGGCATCGCTGTGACGGGCCCGCAGACGCTAGACGAGTTCAAAGCCGCCAGCTAGTCGGACGAACCGACGAGCTGGCGGCTTTGTGTTCGCCGTAGCCAGGTGATCGCTTTGCGACGGACGGTCCATTCGTTGGGTTCATACTCTGCGTGTGGCTCGCAGGGTAACCAGCCGCCAGTTGGTCGGGCGGACCGATCAGTTGGCGGCATTGCGTTCGGCGACGGACACAGTCGCGGGGGGCGAGTCGCGAGTCATCCTGATCGCGGGTGATGCGGGCATCGGCAAGACGAGGCTGGTCACCGAGGCGGCCGAGCAGGCCCGGGCTGCCGGCTTCGTCGTCGCGGTCGGTGGCTGCGTTCAGCTCGGCGAACTCTCCGTGGCGTACGCACCGCTGGTCGAGGCGTTGCGGGATCTGCGCGGCCAGCTCGGCGAGGACGAGTTCGCGACGTTGAGCGGGCCGGGAACCGCCGAGATCGGGGCGCTGCTCGGCGGCGCCGCCAGCGCCTCGTCGTCCGGTTCGGGCCCGCTGTTCGAGCACCTGCTCGCGTTCCTGACCCGCCTCGGGCAGCGCCGGCCGGTGATGCTCGTCTTCGAAGACATGCACTGGGCCGACGCGTCCACCCGCGACCTCGTCGCGTTCCTCGGGCGCAATTTGCGAGACACCCCGGTGGCGTTCGTCCTCACCTACCGCGCCGACGAGCTGCACCGCCGGCATCCGCTGCGCCCGATGGTCGCGGATCTCGAACGCGACCCGCTGGTCGAGCGCATCGTGCTCGGCGGCCTGGATCGCGGCGAGTTGGCCGGCCTGCTTGCCGAGATCAGCGACGACGCGCTGCCGGACGACGCCGTCGACGAGCTACTCGCCCGCAGCGACGGAAATCCCTTCTATGTCGAGGAGCTCGTGGCCGCCGGCGGCGTCCAACGTGGCCTGCCGGCGACCCTCGCCGACGTGATCCTGGCCCGGGTGGCGCGGCTGTCGAAGGATGCACAGTCCGAGCTGCACAAGGCGGCTGTCCTCGGCATCGAGGTCGACGACGCGCTGCTCGCCCAGGTCACCGGCCAGTCGCTCGACACCGTGACCGCCGCGCTGCGCGAGGCGGTATTCGATCAGTTGCTCGTCATCGAGGGCGACACCTGCCGGTTCCGGCACGCTCTCGTTCGCGAGGCGCTCTACGACGACCTGTTGCCGGGCGAACGCGAACGGCTGCATGTGGCGGCCGCACAGGCCCTCGAATCGCCCAGCCGGCTCGGCGAGCAAGCGCGGTGGGCGCAGATCGCCTACCACTGGGATGCCGCCGCGGACGCGCCCAAGGCATTCCGGGCGTCCGTCCGGGCAGCCGTCGAAGCCGAGAAGGTGCACGCTCTCGCCGACGCGGCCGAGCAGTTCGAACGCGCGTTGCGGCTCTACGACCGGGTGCCCGACGCCGAAGGCAGCGCCGGCATGACGCGTGCCGACCTACTGCTGCGCACGGCCGATGCCGTGCAGGCCAGTAGACCCGGTCACCGGTCGATCGAGCTGATCGAGGCCGCGCTGCACGAGCTCGACGGCGCCGCGCCGGAGCAGCGTGCGCTCGCATTGGAACGGCTCGGCCGCAGCAACTACACGCAGCATCGCGCCGCGGCAGCTGTCGCGGCCTACGAGCAGGCCGTCGCCATCCTTGACGGACGACCGCCGTCGCGAGAGCAGGCATTCGCGCTCGCGGCGCTCGCGCAGAGCCTCATGGAGCGCTCCAGATTCCGCGAGACCGTGCCCTTGCTCCGACAGGCCATCGAGATCGCCGAGGCTGTCGACGCACGCGACGTGCAGGGTCATGCGTCATGCAGCCTCGGAGTGGTGCTCGTCGGCCTCGGCAACGTCCACGACGCCATCGACGCGCTCTACCGGGCACGTGAGCTGTCGGGCGAGTTCGGCACCGTGGAGGACGTCAACCGGATGCATGTCAACCTCTCCGACAGCCTCTACCTCAGCGGGCGTTACGACGAGGCGGCACAGGTTGGCGCCGAGGGTGTCGAGTACGCGATCCGAACCGGACATCGCCGGTTCAGTGCGCCGGCTGCAAGCAACCTGATCGCGGCGCTCGTCGCCGGCGGGCGGTGGGCCGAAGCCGACCGGGCCCACGCCGACCCGCGCGTGCCGACCGACGATCCCTACCACGAACTGAGCTGGCTGCCATTGCTGTTGCGGCGCGGACGCTACGACGACGCCCGCGAACTCGTCGGTGGCGCGCTCGACGCGACAGCGGACTCGGATGACGTGCAGTACCGCGCTCGAGCGCTGATGCTCGCTGCCGAGCTCGCAATGGCGGACCAGCTCCCTGACGAGGCACGGCGCCTGCTGGCGGACGCGCTTGCACTTGCCGTCCCGACGGACGACCAGCACTTCATGGCGCAGGCGCTCAGCGCCGCGATCACGGTCGAGGCGGATCGCGCCGCCGCCGCGCACGGGCCACACGCCGACCGGGAGATTGCCGGTGCGCGGGCCGTCGCCGACCGGCTCGCCGAGCAGGCACGCCAGTTCGCCGCCGACTTCGTGGCTCGCGGCGGTTCGCTGCTACCCGGATCGCATGCCTGGCTGGCCACCGCCGCCGTCGACCACGAGCGCGTGCTCGGTCACGACACCGCCGAAGGCTGGGCGGGCGTTGCCGGGAACTGGGACGAGCTGCGCCAGCCGTTCGAGGCCACGGTCGCTCGCTACCGGCAGGCCGACGCGCTGCTGCGGACGCGACGTGATCGGGGCGAAGCTGCGGCGATCGCGCGGGAGGCACTACGCATCGCCGACGATCTCGGCGCGACGCCGCTTGCCACACAGGTTCGCCAGCTCGCGCAGCGCGGACGTCTCGACCTGGCCGACCAGCACGTGGATATCGCCTCCGATCCCGTCGGCGAGCTCAACCTCACCCGTCGCGAGCTCGACGTGATGCACCTGCTGGCCGAGGGACGCACCAACCGGCAGATCGGCGAGTCGCTGTTCATCAGCGAGAAGACGGCGAGCGTGCACGTCACGAACCTGCTGCGCAAGCTCGGGGTGCACAACCGCGTCGAGGCGGCATCGATCGCGCAACGCGTCGGCCTCTGACCACTCAGATCGCAGCGCGGGTAGCGGATATGCCTACGCCGGGGTCAGCAAGCGCAGGCAACGGCCGGCGGAGCGGTCAGCGGGTCGACCTTGCCCGGTCGGAGTCCGGCGTGCGTCTCGAACGCGAACCCCTCCCGTACCCAGTACTCGTAGCCGCCGATCATCTCCTGGACGTGGTAGCCCAGCTTCGCGAACTCCAGCGCCGCACGGGTCGCGCCGTTGCAGCCCGGACCCCAGCAGTACGTGACGACCGGGACGTCGACCGGGATCTCGGCCAGCGCCCGATCGACGATCTCGCGCGTGGGCAGGTGCTTGGCGCGCGGGACGTGCCCCTGCGCCCAGCTCTCGATGCCCCGCGAGTCGACGAGGACGAAGTTGTCGCCGGCCTCGAGGCGGGCGTGGACGTCGGAGACGTCGGTTTCGTAGCGGAGCTTGGCGGCGAAGTGCGCGGCGGTGTCGTTCATGTCGTCCACGCTATGAGCAGCCACCGCGCAGCGGCACGGACATTTCCCGGCACTTCTCCGTCGACGCCGGGAATTCCACGGTAATTTGGCCGTATGACCGTGACACTCGACAGCACCGACTGGGCCCTGCTCGCCGAGTTGCAGCGCAATGCCCGAGCCAGCGTCACCCAGCTCGCGCAGGCCGTCTCGATGTCGGCGAGCGCCGTGACCGAGCGGGTGCGCCGGCTCGAACAGGCCGGCGTCATTCGCGGCTACCGCGCCGAGCTCGACCTCGCCGCTGTCGGCTACGCGGTGCTCGCGTTCGTCCGGCTGAAGTACCCGCACGGCAACTACAAGCCGTTCCACGACCTCGCTGCCTCCCGCACGGAGATCCTCGAGGCACACCACGTGACCGGCGATGACTGCTTCGTGCTCAAGGTGGCCGCTCGCTCGATGGCGCACCTGGAAGAAGTCGTCGGCGCGATCGCAGGCCTCGGCGGCGTCAGCACGAGCGTCGTGTACTCGACCAGCTTGCCCGGCCGGGTGCTGACCGGGCCGGCCGCCGAGCCCGACGGCCGGCGATCGCCGCGTCAGGGCAGGTCGAAGGGCGGCGGCGCGGCCGCGTAGGTCGTGCCGCACTCGCAGTCGCCCTGCTCGGCGGGCAGCCGTTCGACGGTCGCGACCAGCAGCTCGCGCAGCCGCGGCAGGTTCGCCGCGAATTGCTCGAGCACCTCGCTGTGGGTGACGCCCTCGCCCGCCTCGACGCCGGCGTCCAGGTCGGTGACCAGGGCGAGCGTGGTGTAACACAGCGCCAGTTCGCGCGCGAGTCCCGCCTCGGGCATCGCGGTCATGCCGATGATCGACCAGCCGTTGTGCTGATACTCCAGGGACTCGGCACGCGTCGAGAACCGTGGACCGTTGATCACGACCAGAGCGCCACCGTCGACGAGATCCGCACCCGCGTCGCGCGCAGCGGCCCGCGCCGCCGCCCGTCCCCGAGCGCAGTACGGGTCGGCGAACGTCGCGTGCACGACGCCCTTGCCGGCATCGAACAGGGTGTGGTCGCGCCCGTGCGTCCGGTCGACGATCTGGTCGGGCAGGACGAGGGCGCCCGGGCCCAGGTCGGCTCGCAGCGACCCGACCGCTGACAGCGAGACGACCTGCCGGACGCCCACCGATCGCAGCGCCCACATGTTCGCGCGGTACGGGACGACGTGCGGGGCGTATCGATGATCGGTGCCGTGCCGCGGCAGGAAGGCGACGCGGCGCCCGCCCAGCCGGCCGACCGTGACCGGCGCGCTCGGGTCGCCATAGGGCGTGGACGCCGCCACGGCGTCGGCGTCGTCGAGCAGCGAGTAGAAGCCGGAGCCGCCGATAACGCCGATATCGGCTGGATCGGACGCGCTGGATGTGGCAGTCACTGATGGAACGCTAGCCGGGCCCGGGCGGTTGCACCGTGGCGGGCTGTTCGCCGCTTTCTGCGCGATATACCGCGAGTATATGGGGGCAGCCGGCATTTCAAGTTGCGAGCCGGGAAAAGCCGTAGATCATGTGGGTTGAACCGGAGCACGGGACCCCCGACCTGCGCTCCGGTTCTTCACGTCGCCGGCTCGATCGCGGGGCCCCGCGCGGCCCGAACACAACGCTGACATTCTCCCTGCCGGACGTTCACACGGCCCGCGCATGATCGGCCGTACTGGACTTCAGGACGACCACGGGAGAGACCATGTGGATGAAAGTCGCAACCGCCGGAAGCGTCGGCGCGATCATCGTCGGGGCCGCCGTCGGCGCGCTCGCGTTCAGCGGCTCGTCGAGCACACCGCCTGCGGAGGTCACACCGTCCGCCGCGTCCGCGGACACGCTGCTCAACGCGGCAGGGCCGGACGCAGCCCAGGGCCTGCCCCGGCGCGAGCGGATCAGGCTGCGCCACTTCGAGCACGGCGAGTGGGTCACGCGCGACGATTCGAAGGACGTCACGCACGACGCAATCAAGGGCAAGGTGTCCGCGGTCGACGCCAACTCGATCCAGGTCAAGGCCAGCGACGGGTTCAGCCTGACCTTCGCCGTCGACGCCGATACCAAGGTGGTGCTGCGCGAGGACGGCAAGGGCTCGGCCAAGAAGGGCGCGATCGCCGACGTGAAGACCGGCGACACCGTGCTCGTGGCCGGCGTCAAGACCGCGTCGGCCCTCGACGCCAAGCACGTCGTGGACGCCGGAACGAGGTGACCGGCCGCCCCGATACTAGGAAGCCCTAGCATCTAGGCATGCAGCGCAGGCACTACGAACCGGAGCACGAGGCGTTCGCGGACGCCGCCCGCAGCTTCCTCGACAAGGAGGTCGTCCCGCACTACCTCGATTGGGAGCGCGACGGGATCACGCCCCGCGACGTCTTCGCGGCAGCCGGGCGGGGCGGCTTCCTGGGAATGGCGATCCCGGAGGAGTACGGCGGCGGCGGAACCGACGACTTCCGGTTCAACCAGGCATTCGGCGAGCAGGTGTCCTACGCGGGTGTCACGGGCACGGGGCTCGGGCTGACGCTGCACAACGACATCTGCCTGCCGTACTTCCTCGCGTATTGCTCGGACGAGCAGAAGCAGCGCTGGCTGCCGGGCATCGCGTCCGGCGAGCTGATCACCGCGATCGCGATGAGCGAGCCGGGCGCGGGATCCGACCTGGCTGGGATCCGCACCTCCGCCGTGCGAGACGGCGACCACTACGTCGTCAACGGGGCCAAGACGTTCATCACGAACGGCGTCAACGCCGACCTGGTGATCACCGCCGTCCGCACGTCGGCGGAGCGCCATCGCGGGCTCACTCTCGTCGTGCTCGAACGCGGCATGGCCGGCTTCGAACGCGGCCGCAACCTGGCCAAGATCGGCCTGCACTCGCAGGACACCGCCGAGCTGTCGTTCACCGACGTCCGGGTGCCGATCGCGAACAGGCTCGGCGACGAGGGCGCAGGCTTCGCGCAGCTCGTGACCAAGCTGCCGCAGGAACGGATCTCGATCGCAATCGCCGGCCTGTCGGCCGCGCAGACCGCGTTCGACCATACGCTGGCGTACGTCCGCGAGCGCAAGGCGTTCGGCAACTCGATCGGGTCGCTGCAGAACACCAAGTTCGTGCTTGCCGAGATCGCGACCGAGATCGACGTCGCGCAGGCATTCGTCGACGCGTGCGTCCGGGCGCTCGGCGACGGCGAGCTGACCGCCGACGACGCAGCCAAGGCCAAGTGGTGGTGCACGGAACTGCAAGGCCGCGTGGTGGACCGCTGCGTGCAACTGCACGGCGGCTACGGCTACATGCTCGAGTACCCGATCGCACGCGCGTACGCCGACGCTCGGGTCACCCGGATCTACGGCGGCGCCACCGAGATCATGAAAGAGATCATCGGCCGCTCGCTAAAGCTTTGATGCGCTTCGTCCTGGCGTCGGCGTCACCCGCGCGGCTGGCCACGCTGCGCGCTGCGGGAATCGACCCCGAGGTCGTCGTCAGCGGCTTGGACGAGTCCGTTGTTGCGGCGCCGGACACCGCGTCGCTCGTCGAGCAACTGGCTGCCGCCAAGGCCCAGTCGGTCAGCGCGGGTGTGCCCGGCGATGCGCTCGTGCTCGGGTGCGACTCGATGCTCGACCTGGACGGCGCGATGGTCGGCAAGCCGTCCTCGCCCGCCGACGCGATGGCGTTCTGGCAACGGATGCGCGGACGCTCCGGCGTGCTCTACACCGGCCACGCACTGATCGCGGTGTCGGGCGGCGTGCCTGGGACGCCGGCCCTCGCCGTCGCCGCGACGACGGTGCACTTCGCCGAGATCGCCGACGACGAACTGGCCGCGTACGTCGGCAGCGGTGAGCCGCTCGCGGTGGCCGGGGCATTCACCATCGACGGGCTAGGTGGCTGGTTCGTCGACTCGATCGGCGGCGATCACCACAACGTCGTCGGGCTGTCGCTGCCCGTACTGCGGCGTATGTTGCACGAGCTCGGGCTGTCGCTCACCGATCTCGGCTGGCCCGCGGCGAGGTGATCGCGGCGATGCGTCCGCGACGCCAACGCTCGTATCGATCGTCTTGCGCAGGACGCTCCTTCAGGGCGGCCATCACCGCGGCCAGCTCGTCCGCGGTGGCGTTGCCGCGGATCTCGATGTCGGTCATGTCGGCGGGACGCCGTGGCGCTTGCTCGCCAGGTGCCGCGACTTGCCGACCAGCGCCCGGTAGCGCTGCACCAGCTCGTCCCGCAACTCGGTCGGGCTGATCACCGCGTCGATCACGAGATCGGACGCGAGCCGCATGAGGTCGACGTCCTGCTCGTACTCGGCACGCATCGCCGCG
>Ga0137376_10000184_pt1 | contig 24176 bp, 20 predicted proteins | sample SagtaG_23_FD_104814 | JGI IMG/M metagenome (GOLD analysis project Ga0137376, IMG submission 104814) | Vadose zone soil microbial communities from Sagehorn Ranch, Mendocino, California, USA - Sage2_L_20_16 metaG | ecosystem: Environmental > Terrestrial > Soil > Vadose zone | place: USA...
AGTAATAGTCTTTTCAACTGACTATCGCCTAATCTAGACTGCTCGATGATGAACTGTTGCATTATCGTGGACAGATTAAGCTCAGCCGCGAAGCAGACGCGTCCGTCTACAAGAACGGGAAGACCGCACCACCCAATGGGAAGACCGCACCCGCCGCGCGGGCAACATAAATGGCCGCTACCACCAAGGCCAAGGGGCCCCAGGCGCGCGCGAAGAAGCCGCCGGTACCAAAGGTCTGGAAGCTGCGCCTGTACGTGGCGGGCCAGACCCCGAAATCGAATCGAGCCTTTGCCAACCTCAAGGTGCTCTGTGAGCATCATCTGAAGGGCCGCTATCAGATCGAAGTGATCGATCTGCTCGAGCATCCGGAGATGGCGCGCGGCGATCAGATCATCGCGCTGCCGACGCTGGTCATCAAGCTGCCGCAGGCGGTCCGTCAGATCATCGGGGACCTCTCCAACACCGATCGCGTGCTGGTGGGGATGGCCCTGCAGCCACTGGTCTGATGAAAGCGCACATGAAAACGTCCCCCCGTCCCCACACCTCCCGTCCCCGTCTCGACAAGTACCTTCTCCGTCTGTACGTCAGTCGATCGACGTTGAAATCGAAACTGGCAGTCAGGAATATCCGGCAGATGTGTGAGGACCACTTGGAGGGGCGATACGAGCTGGAAGTGATCGACATTCATAAGCACGCGCAGCTTGCCAGGGACGAGCAGATTATTGCCGTCCCCACGTTGATCAAGCGTCTCCCCGCGCCGCTCCAGATACTTGTGGGCGACATGTCGGACATGGAGAAAGTGCTCTTTGGATTGGACCTGAAAGTGCGGACTGCATAGATGCCGGCCACCGAAACGATGCCGGCGCCGTTACGCCATGCGTCCGCTGCCGTGGCCGTCACGACTGGCCACGGCGACTGGGACACTCTTCTGGCCCGAATCTCCAAGGGCAAGACGCCCTTGCGGTTCGCGGAGGAGGAGACGGTCTTCGTGCAGGGACAGCCTGCCGATTCGCTGTTCTTCCTCGTGCGGGGCAAGGTGAGACTGTCTGTGACAAGCCAGGACGGCAAGGGAGCGATTGTCGCCACATTGAGCGCGGGAAAGTTCTTCGGCGAAGGATGTCTTGCCGGCCAGCCGCTCCGCATGGCGACGGCGACGGCCGTCGGGGACTGCAGCCTGATGAAGATCGACAAGCCGATGATGGCGCGTATGCTCCACGATGATGTGGGACTCGCCGAGATGTTCGTCGCGCATCTGCTCGCGCGCATCATCCGCTACGAAGCGGATCTCATCGACCAGATCTTCAATTCCAGCGAGAAACGCCTGGCGCGCATGCTCCTGCTGCTGTCGCATTTCGGCAAGGACAGCACGACGGAAACCGTCGTGGCCGGGGTCAATCAGGAACACCTTGCGCAGATGGTGGGAACCACGCGCTCGCGGATCAACCTGTTCATGAACAAGTTCAGGAAGCGCGGCTTCATCGACTACAACGCCGAAGCCGGACTGACGGTCCATCGCGGGCTGCTCAGAGTTCTGCAGGACTGACGCCGGCGCCGCCCATGGGGATGGGCTGCATGGGACAGCGGGGCGCGTCTCACTCAGTCACGCTCGCATACATGCATTCGCTCCAGATCCTCGTTGCTCTCCTGTTCTGCGTGGGGCCGGCATGTGCGCTCAGGTCTTCCCCGGTTCGAAAGGCAACCTCGATGATTTCTAGCGCGAGCGCTTCATCCAGTCCGTGCGCGGCGGCCGCGTCCGGTTTCATTACCGCGGTGCCTGGCGCGAGCCTCACCTCACGCACGGGCGGACGCTTGCCGACGTGCGCTGGATTTCCGAGCGCCTCGCGCGCATGACGGCCGGTCAGTGGAGCGATGCCTTCAAGGCGGCGGGATGTACCGAAATGGAGACCCAGCGATACGTGGTCCGGCTTCGGCAGAAGGTTGATGAGGGCCTGGCCCTGGAAGGCGGTTCAGCGAAATGAGCACGAGCAAGACCAGAACCGTGGCAAAGGGCAGCAGGCGGCTTGGCGTGCACGTCGCCAACACGAGTGCTCGCTATCGACCGCACGAAACGGTCTTTGCGCAGGGGGACACGTGCCCCGCCGTGTTGTACATCCAGAAGGGCCGCGTGAAGTTGACCGTGACGTCGCGGGCTGGACGTGAAGCCGTCGTGGCCATTCTCCACTCAGGCGCGTTTGTCGGCGAAGGCGCGCTGGCGGGGCAACGGCGCCGCACGTGCACGGCAGAAACCCTGACGGCGAGTACCATCGCGAGTGTGACGACGGCCGAGATGCGGCGAGGCCTGCGCCAGGACGCGGTCCTCTCGGAATGGTTTCTGTCGCATATGCTAGCCAGGCACATTCGCTCTGAGACGAATCTGATCGGCCAGCTCTTCGCCGGGCCTGAGAAGCGGCTCGCGCAGGTACTGTTGGTCCTGACGAAATTCGACGAACATCAGTCGCTGCGCGCCCCATTGCCAATCATCTCGAGGAATTTACTCGCCGCGATGATCGGCACGACGCGGTCGCGCGTGGACCTGCTGATGAACAAGTTCCGCAAGCGTGGGTTTCTGGAGCGACGCGGTAACGACGTGCAGGTGCATCGCTCGATGTTGAGCGTGGTGCTGCAGGACGAACTCAGCCCGAGCCGCTGAGTCAGGCCACTACGTGCGCTTGTGCATGCTTCCGACGAGCAGCGCGACGCCGCCCACCACGGCGATGACGAACGACCGGCTGCAGCGGAAACGTCCGCTCTCGATCGGCGGTTGCCTTAAATGCGCCGATGTCGATAACGGTCTCTGTCGTCGTGTCGGTAATGCCGCCATACCCAAGGGCCGCGAGACCGAGCACGATCAATACGCGATGCCGACGATTTTCGTTGCATTGCTAAATCGCCGTCTTCCGATGGGCGAGCAGGCGCAGCAACCCGTTGACGCCGGCATGGAGTAGCGCGTAGACGACAAGCGCGACGACAATGGGTAGCGCCAGTGTGTAGCCGCCTTCGGCTGTTGGGCTCGCCACGATGCCACGGAACGGCGCATAGAGCGGATCGGTCACCGCGCGGATGAATTGCACGAACCCGGCGCCTGAACGGGCCGCAAGCAGGGCGAGCACGAGGCGTATGGCCAGCAACCCATACGCGACGTAGAAGATGTAGTCGACGACTTGCGACACGCGCGCGATGCTGCGCGCACGCTCGATTTCCCGCTCGGTGCCGACAACGTTGTCAATCGACCTGCCGCGAAAGTCCCCGGCGACCTGTTCCATCTTTTTCGCTTCGGTGGGTGTGGTGTGATCGGCGCGCGCAGTGAGCTCGGCGTTCACCTCACCTTCGACCTTGGACTTGACCGCGCCGTGCTGCGTGGTCCGCCGTGCTTCCTCGACCGCAAGTTTGTCATCTGTCATCTCGTAAGCGTAGCCTCTGACTGACGGCGTCGATGTACCCGAAGGCACACCGTTACGAAATCCGTCTCAAGCACGAACCACGTGATGATCAGGCAGCCGCCGTCCTCCCCAATGTGCAGTCGGGAACAGAGGCCACCGCGTGCGCTCAGTACGATCGCGCTGTATGAACAGGCGACCCGCCGCCGGCAACGCCGCGGCCGCCTGCATGGCGTCAACAACGGCACGGCCCGCAGCGCATCAAAGGTCCGATCGCTTGTGGCCGCGACAAGATCCTCCAGTTCGGCTGCGCGGGCGCTGATTGCGGGAAAGCCAATCGTGCCGGCCAGACCGCGCAGCCGATGGACGGTCGGCGGCCGGCTGTGCCTACCAGAAAGTCAATCTGCCCGCCAATAGGGACATTCCGCCGCGTGGTCTGAACGCTGTTCGCCTGCCGATTCGTCATGCCCGTCGGAAGACGGTGACGTCGTGGCTGCGCTGCGCGGGGGTTGAGAGTTGGGGACGAGATTTGACGGCCTGGCGTGTTGTCGCGGTAGGAGGAACGTGCCCGAGACGTTCAAGCTGTCGACGGATCCGTTGCTGATCGAAAAGGTCCGGGACATCGTCGGCTTCTATATGCACCCGCCGACGCATGCCGTCGTCTTCTGTGTCGACGAGAAATCCCAGATCCAGGCTAGCGCGGCATGAAGCAACGAAGCCGCGCCACTGCGCTTGCTGCTCGTTGAAGAACCGGAAGCGCACCTCCACCCGTAGCTACAAACTCTTCTCGCCAATCACCTTGCTAGCTAGTCGTCTGTGGCACGAACGTCGCATCTGAAAGTCACGCACAGTCTGTCCGCGATTGATCGTGTATTCGTGTCATGTTTCCGACTGCGATCGCACCGAATGCGCTTGACAATGAATCGGCAGCCGCGATATCTAGTGGCGCCGATTTCCAAAGCAGCACGATGCTCTCGCACGCCTTGACGATCGTCGTCAATGAGTTGGACAAACACCTGACCGACACGTACGGGGCAGGAGTAGTCACGCCTCAAGTGCGGTTGGGGAACATCGCGGAAGGCGTTGGCAGTGGACCGAATGCGGTGCCGCGCGATGTGCTCGTCTTCTCGATGGTCAACATCCGCGAAGAGAAGACGCTCAAGAACATTTCCAACCAGATCCGCAACGACGCGGCGCTGAAAGTTGTGTATGAGAATCCGCCGGTCTTCCTGAATTTCCACATCCTCGTGGTGGCGACGCACAGCACGTATACGAATGCGCTGCTCGTGCTCTCGCGGGCCATTCGGTTCTTTCAGTTCAGGAACGTATTCGACCAGGATTCTGTCGCGCCGACGTCGCTCACGAGCAACGCTCCAGCCAATCCGCTCGATCAGCTCGAAACCTTCAAGCTGATCTTCGATCTCTATTCGCCGACGATGGAGGAGGTCAACCACCTATGGGGTACTCTCGGTGGCAAGCAGTACCCGTTCGTGGTGTACACCCTCCGACTGCTTGAACTGAAGTTCAAGGCCGCCCAAGGCGAAGCGGGCCTCATCACTGAAGTCGTCACCGGCTTCTATCAAAAAAACCCGGCGGCGAGCTGAGCATGGCGGAGCGCACCACGACGTCCTATCGCCGTCTGTTCGAAGTCCGGCTGCTGCACCACTACTGGCTGGACGAGGGCGCCACGGTCTTCGATCAGATTTCTGATGCGGCCGGGAAGACTGCGCGTCTGTTGGCCTACGATCGGCGGCCGTTTTTCGATGTCAGACCGACGCCTGCTACGGCGCTCAGCCTGAACGCCGCGCGCTGCGTGTACCGGAACACCGCGCTCGGCTTCGTGGTGGGGGCGCCTGTGTCCGCGGTGTTTCGCGCCAACACAGTCTTGTCGTTCGTCGTCTCCGTCGAGAGCGCCCAATTCTACGGCTATACCTCGTTGACGTTACGGCCGCAGACGATCTACGAGCTGTTCAAGACCGACGATCGGCGCACGTATCGATTCAAGGAGAACGTGCCCGTCCTGTCGAATCTCACAGGGGCGACTCGAGGCACGGGCCCGACGAGCGATCTGTTTCTGTCGATGGAGATTCCGGCGCCCGACGCATCAGACACTGTGGAATCGCTCGTACGTTCCGGTGCCGCCTTGCTACAGCTGACGAGCGACAATCCCGCGGCCACGACGCAACAGCTCGGCACGCAAGCGACCGATCTGCCGGTCTTCGTTCATCAGGGCGATATTCCCGCCATCGTTCCACCGGCCGGGGTGACCGGCGCACCCGCGAGGGGCGTGCAGCTGTCGGACGACATCACAGACGACGTGTTCGCGGTCATCAGCCTCACGGCGGTGCGTCCTGACGACGGTGCCTTCAGCTTTGTCGATGGCGCAGGCGCGCCGAAGGCCGATCCGCCCGTGTATCAGGTCCGTTTCAAGAACCGCTCGACCCGGTGGACCTATTTGGACAAGACCACGTATGCGCCGATCGCGGCTTCGCCGAATCCGTTGCCGCTGACGTTCTTCGGCAACGCCGGCACGAAGCAGAAGCCATCCACCGATGGTGTGAAAGCAAGCATGACGGGGACGAAGGTCACCCAGCTGATCTCAGAAATCTACGTGTAGGGCTTCACCTCACGAGGTGAAAGGAGCTCCATGGCAACGGCTTACAAGACCCCGGGCGTCTATGTGGAAGAGATTGCGAAGTTTCCGCCGTCGGTCGCACCGGTGGAAACCGCGATTCCGGTGTTCATTGGCTATACGGAGAAGGCGCAGGAGGACATCGCCGCCGATCTGCATCTGAAGCCGACCAGGATTTCCTCGCTCGTCGAGTACGAGCAGTTCTTCGGGAGACCGCAGAAGGAAGAATCGGTCACCGTGGCCGCGACCGTCACCACCAAGAACAGTGTGGTGATCGAACAGAAGGCCGTCGCGAGCCTGTCGGAAACCGCGCGATCGAAGCACATCCTGCACTACGCGATGCAGATGTACTTCGCCAACGGCGGCGGACCGTGCTGGATCATCTCGGTCGATCCGTACAAGTCGACGTTCGGTGCTGCCCTTGTCGAAACCGAGCTGCACGCGGGGCTGGATGCGGCGAAGAAGGAAGACGAGCCGACGCTCATCGTCATACCCGAGGCTCAAAGTCTGTCGATCGGCGATTTCAAGACACTGCAGGACGCCGCGCTCGCCCAGTGCGCCGAGTTGCAGGATCGCTTCGTCATCATGGACGTGCATGGCGGTGCCGTGTCGATGTCGGATCCGGCGTCGAACCTGCTCACGGCAGCCGGAAATTTCCGCAGCAACGCGATCGGCACGAATAACCTGAAATACGGCGCCGCCTACGCGCCAAATCTCGAGACGACGCTGGACTTCCTGGTCGACGGGACGAAGACGAACGTCACGGTCACGACCGACGGCACGGCCGCGACAGCCGTCGCCCTCGACACGCTGGAGGCGGGCAACAACGCGCTGTACGCACTGGCGACGGCCGCGGTCAGGGATATGGTCTGCAAGTTGCCGCCATCCTCGGCGATGGCAGGCATTTACGCGGCGGTCGACAGAACTCGCGGCGTCTGGAAGGCGCCTGCGAATCTGAGCGTGGCCAACGTGCTCGCGCCAACCATCCAGTTCACCAACGTCGAACAGGATCAGCTGAACGTCGACGTGACGGCGGGCAAGTCGATCAACGCGATCCGGCCGTTCATCGGTCTCGGTACGCTGGTGTGGGGCGCCAGAACGCTGGCCGGCAACGACAACGAATGGCGCTACATCAACGTGCGCCGCTTCTTCATCTTCGTCGAGGAGTCGGTGAAGAAAGCGACCGGCCAGTTCGTGTTCGAGCCGAACGACGCGAATACATGGGTCAAGGTGCAGGGGATGATCGAGAACTTCCTCACCACGCAGTGGCGCCAGGGGGCCTTGCAGGGCGCGAAGCCCGAGCAGGCATTCTACGTCGCGGTGGGTTTGAACAAGACCATGACGGCGCTGGACATTCTCGAAGGCCGGATGGTGATTGAAATCGGGATGGCCGCGGTACGGCCCGCCGAATTCATCATCCTCCGCTTCTCACACATGATGGCCCAATCCTGATCGCCCGCTTATAGGAGGCACACGTGGCACAAGACTATCCAATCCCGCGGTTTCATTTCCAGGTCGACTGGGGCGGCGCGAAGATCAGCTTCACGGAAGTGACCGGGCTCGTGATGGAGCGCGAGAAGATCGAATACCGTCACAGCGACAGCAAGGACTTCAACAAGATCGCCATGCCGGGCATGGTGAAGAACAACAACATCACCCTGAAGCGCGGCAAGTTCGAAGGCGACTTCGACCTGAACAGCTGGCTCGAGGAGATCGCGGACGACCGCGCGAACAAGCGGCGCGACGTCACGATCCGTCTGCTGAACGAAAAGCACAACCCTGTCGCGGCCTGGACGGCGGCCCGGTGTTTTCCCGTGAAGATCACCGCGCCCGATCTGAAGTCAGACGCGAACGAGGTCGCCATCGAGAGTATCGAGATCGCGCACGAAGGTCTCAAGCTGATGAAGGTGTAACAGCAGCATGGCGGCCGGCTATTACCCCCCTTGGGGGTTTTACTACAAGGTCGAATTCGACATCAGCAAGGCCGGTGACGATACACGGTTCCAAACCGTGTCCGGCCTTTCGGTCGAATACGACTACGAGAGCTTCAAGGAGGGCGGCGAGAATCGGTTCGAGCACAAGCTGCCCGTGCGCACCAAGTACGCCGACATGGTGTTGAAGCGCGGCATGTTGACCAACTCCGACGTCATCAAGTGGTTCCTCGCGGCGTTCCGGAACCGCGAGTTCAAGCCGTCGGACATGAACGTCATTCTGATGGGCGAGAACGGCCAGCCGCTCCGCACCTGGAACGTCGCGCACGCCATTCCGAAGAAGTGGCAGGTCAGCGACTTGAACGCGAACGAAAACAGCATCGTCGTCGAGACGATGGAACTCACATATCGGTACTTCACGATCCAATAGCCTTTCGCGCGGGATACGCCAAACTCCGATGCCGGTCGAAATACGAGAACTGCACATCCGCGTCGCCGTCAACGCCGACCCGACGAAGCCCGCGCCATCCACATCGTCTGCGTCCGGGCGTGATGCCGCAGCGGACAAGGACGCGATCGTGGCCGAGTGTGTGGAGCAGGTGCTGCACATCATCCAGGCGAAGAAAGAACGCTGATGGCGCAGACCGGCAAGCTCGAAAAGATGCTGATCCTCGCCTTCGCCGATTCGGAGAAGGCCGAGAGCGGCGGCAAAGCCGAGGCGGACGCGTCGTACGAAGCGCTGATCAACCCTGAGACCTACACCCTCGAATACAAAGTCAATTTCTCGGATGGAGGCCAGGGGCAGGGGACCAGCGGCAAGCAGCTCAAATACGAGAACACCGAGCCGGCGGACATGTCGTTCGAGTTCCTGTTCGACAACACCGGCATCATCGACGGCCGCGCGCGCGAGTCAGTCGCCGACGACCTCAAGAAGTTCAAGGAGCTGCTGATCGACTACAAGGGGGATGCGCATGAGCCCCGGCACTTCAAGCTCGTCTGGGGCGAACATTCGATCTTCAAGGGTCGCGTCACGGCCCTGAGCATCACCCACAAATTGTTCAACAGCAACGGCACGCCGATTCGCGCCGTTGCGAAGGTGACCTTCAAGAGCAGCGTCGAAGAGAAGAAGCGTGCGGGAAAGGAAGACCGGAAGTCGCCGGACCTGACGCACGTCCGCACAGTGAAGCTGGGCGACACGCTGCCGCAGCTCTGCTTCGAGATCTACGGCGACCCGAGGTACTACATCCAGGTCGCCCGCGTAAATGCGCTGACGAATTTCCGCCGGTTGACAACCGGCGTGGACCTCCTCTTTCCGGCGATCGAAAAGACCAGGCCCGTCTCGTGAGCGATTCGTCCACCATCCCGACGCCGGCGACGCCGGATGTCTGTACCATGGCGCTTCTCGTCGACGGCAAGGACGTCTCGGGCGATCTGCAGGTGAGATCCATCGCCGTGAGCCGCGAGCTCAACCGCATCCCGGCGGCGAGCATCCACGTCGAAGACGGCGAAGCCGCCAGGAGCACGTTCACGATCAGCAATTCCGATCGGTTCGTCCCCGGAAAGACCATTGAGATCCAGCTTGGCTATCGCTCCCAGAACGACACCGTCTTCAAAGGTGTCATCGTCAAGCAGCGCATCAAGGTACGCACCCACGGAAGCGGCCTGACGGTGGATTGCAGCGGCGAGGCCGTGAAGATGACGAGCGGCCACAGGAGCCGCTATTTCATCGACAAGAAGGACAGCGACATCGTTGAGGAGCTGCTCGATGCGCATGGCCTGTCAAAGGACGTGGAGGCGACGACCGCGACGTTGAAAGAGGTCGTCCAGTACGACGCCACCGACTGGGACTTTCTGCTGTGCCGTGCCGAGGCCAACGGGCACGTCGTGTTCGTGCAGGACGACAAGGTCCGCGTGGCGAAGCCGGCAACATCCGGCTCGCCGGTGCTGCAGATGGCCTACGGCTCGACGGTGCTGGAGCTCGACGCGGAACTCGATTCCCGGGTGCAAAACAAAGGGATCAAAGCGAGCAGCTGGAAGGCCGCGGATCAGGCGATCATCGATGCCGACGCGAAAGAACCCTCCACGCCGGCGGCCGGAAATATCGCCGCCGCCGATCTCGCGAAGGTGCTGGGCGACGAGACCGAGGAAATCAAGCACGCAGGTGCGATTCAGTCGGACGAGCTGCAGGCCTGGGCCGACGGGCGCCTGCTTCGCACGCGGCTCGCGAAAGTGCGAGGCCGAGCCAGGTGTCAGGGCTTCGCGGACGTGCTCCCGGACACGATTGTCGAGATCACAGGCATCGGTGAACGCTTCGAAGGAAAGCTGTACGTGTCCGGCGTTCGCCATAGCGTCGCGGGCGGCAACTGGGAGACGGATGTCCAGGTCGGCCTGACGCCGGAAGTGTTCGCTGAAACGTACAACCTCCGGCCGCTTCCCGCCGCCGGCCTGATGCCCGTCATCAGCGGCTTGCAGATGGGCATCGGCACCGCGCTGGAGGATCCCGACGGCGAAGACCGCATCAAATGCCGGTTGCCGCTCGTCAGCCGCAGCGAAGAGGGCGTCTGGGCCCGGCTCGCCACGCTCGATGCCGGCAAGGATCGCGGCACATATTTCCGGCCGGAGATCGATGACGAAGTCGTCCTCGGATTCCTGAACGACGATCCTCGCCATGCGGTGATTCTCGGCATGTGCCACAGCAGCGCGAAGCCCGCGCCTGAGTCGGCGAAGGACGACAACCACCACAAGGGATACGTCAGTCGGGAGAAGTTGAAGCTGACATTCGACGACGAGAAGAAGATCATCGGCATCGAGACGCCTGCGGGAAACAAGATCGCGTTGTCCGAAGATGCCAAGGGCATCGTTCTGGAAGATCAGAACGGCAACAAGATCGCGCTCGATGACAAGGGCATCACGATCGAGAGCGTCAAGGACCTCGTCATCAAGGCGTCGAACGACGCGAAGCTGTCCGGAGCCAACGTGGAGCTGAGCGCGCAAACCGCGTTCAAGGCGTCCGGCACCAGTACCTCGGAACTGTCCGGCGGTATGACGACCGTCAAGGGCGACAGCATGACCACGGTCAAGGGTCCCCAGGTGCAGGTGGGTCCATGAGTCTGGCCGCACGAGTGACGGACATGATCGTCAGCAGCGCGACGCAAGGCGCGCCAGTGCCCATCGCGACCTCTGGTGCGCCGACCGTGCTGATCGCCGGATTGCCGGCGGCCTGTCTTGGCAGCAGCTGCGGCGTCGACGCCATCGTCATGGGATCGACCGCAGTGCTGCTGGGCGGCAAACCCGCCGCCCGCGTCGGGGATCCCACCGGTGCTGGCGGCTCGGTCATTGGTCCAGGCGCGCCGACCGTGGTCATCGGAGGCTGAGGCAATGAAGCGTGACTATCTCGGCCGAGGATGGTCCTTTCCTCCGACCTTCGTCGGCAAGCCGCCCGGCGTCGTGATGCTGGAAGAAGAGGCCGACGTGGCGTCGAGCCTGGCGATCCTGCTCGCCACGAGGCCCGGCGAGCGGATCATGCAGCCGCTCTATGGCTGCAATCTCAGCGAGCTGGTGTTCGAATCGCTCGACACGCGTATGAAGACGCTGATGGCGGACAAGGTTGAATCCGCCATCCTGTATTACGAGCCGCGGGTGACGCTGGAGAGCGTGACGCTGGACGACAGCAAGGAGGTCGAAGGCGTTGTGCTGATCGGCGTCATCTATCGGGTCAAGACGACGAATTCCCGTTTCAACTTCGTCTACCCCTATTACATCCGGGAAGGCACCGACATCAATCTGACGACGACCGTCAACCTCCTGCCAGATGGCGATTGAGCGATGAGCGCTCCGGACGATTGCTCGCAGAACCTGGACCCGCTCAAGCTTGTGCGCGAGGGGACCACCCAGAGCGCACGATCGCCGAAAGCGCTGGATCCCGCCTACGTGGCTGTCAACGAACGCGGCGTCGCGCACAACCTCGTGTTCGCGCGGAACTACGCGGCGTTGCTGAAGTATTTCGATGCCACCAACACGCAGGCAGGCGATTGGACGCCGTTCTTCACGAGCGACATCGCGGCATTGATGGCCGTCCCGGCCATCGAAGACATCGACGCGTACACGTCACGCACCCAAGCGTGGTTCGACTATCTCAATGAGTTGGAGAACCAGTCGAAGACCACAGAGCTGAAAGATCGGTTCGGCTATCTGTACGCCTCCGTCGCGAGTCTTGCCAGACGACTGGACGAATTGAAGCAGGCGTTACCGGTCGATTCAGCGTTGCGCGGCACGTTGCAGAACCTCATTCAGACTCAGCTCGCCCCAGCGTTCACACGGCTGATTGCCTGTTACAAGGGGGGGACAGCGCTCGGTCTGGTGAATGCCGTGGCGCCAGACGTACAGATCCTGCGCGCCACAGCGGTCACGTTCGACTCGGTGATGAACGCGAGTCCGGCTGCGTTGTCGTCCGATTGGAGCGCCGACCAGGCGTGGGCCGCGTACGTCGGAGGAATCAATCCGGACACGTCGGTGTACGGCACCGCGCCGGGTGTCTTCGCGCGGATCAATCACTGCTCGACGCACACGCTGTTCAAATCCGGATTCGACCAATTCCTGCGGGTCTTCGCCCGCATTGTCGCGGACGCCAGACAGGCGCTCGAACGCACGTTGACCGACAGCGACTCGCACGAACCACACGACACGCTCTTCCTCGCGTTCCTGCGGCTTCTGGAGTATGCGCGGAGTTCCGCGAATACGTTGACGAAGCGTCACCTCGATTTTTATTACCGCGATGTCCTTGGCCTCGAGGAGAAGGCCGCCGAACCTGGCCACGTGCATCTGCTGGCCGAACTCGCCAAACAGACGACCAGCCGGCGATTCAAGGCGGATCGTGAAGTGTTCAAGGCAGGCAAGGACGCCTCGGGGAAGGACGCGTTCTTCGTCAACACGGCGGACTTCGTCGCCAATCAGGGCAAGGTATCCGCGCTGAAGACGTTGTATCGCCACGGCGGGGAATGCGTCGGTGGAACGATGCTGCACGAGGGGCGGCTGTTCGCCTCGCCCGTGGCGGATTCCGACGATGGTCTGGGTGCGCCGCCGACATCGCCCGACGGCTCCTGGCACCCGTTCTTCAACAAGGTGTACGCGGATGGATCGCTGACCGCCATCCATATGCCCGAAGCGAAGGTCGGCTTCGCCATCGCATCACACCATCTGCTGATGGCCGAGGGCAGACGCTGGATCTCGGCGGGACTCATGGTCAGCGGCTATGCCGGTCCGGTGGCCGACCCGTTCTGGACCAACGTCGCTCAAGTCGATCTCGCCGCTGACATCACGTGTATGGTCACCACCGAAAAAGGGTGGTTGAAGAAGCGTCCGTCGTTGTTCGTCCCCATCGACGGCGCCTTCTATGTCGCGATCGAGATTGACGGCGGTGATCCGCCGATCGTGCCGTATTCACCGAAGGTCCACGGCTCCAACTTCCAGACCGACCAGCCGATGCTGCTGGTCGTGCTGAATCAGGACGACACGCGGCCCTATGTCTATTCCGCGTTTCAGGGTGTGGTCGTGTCCAGCGTGTTGCTCTGGGTGAACGTGGACAATCTGAAGACCCTCTCGGCGTCGAATGATTTCGGGCCGCTCGACACATCGAAGCCATTTCAGCCGTTTGGCACATCGCCGGTCGCGGGCAGCAGCCTGATCATCGGGTCGAAGGAAATCTTCGAGAAGAATCTCTCCTACGCCTGGATCACGATGAATTGGTTGACCGCGCCGACGGTCTACCCGTCGACCGATTCGGTGCCGACCGTCTCGCTCGACGTCCTGCAGGGCGCGCAATGGTCGGCGACGGCCAACGCATCGCTGCCGGTCAACCGCACCTTCTACGGTCTCACCGCCGACCTGGACAAGGCGGTCGTCGATGCGCCCGACTTCACACCGAATGCGTTCTACAGCACGCAATCGCGCCATGGCTTCGTGAAGCTGAGGCTGAACGGCAACTTCGGACAGGACGCGTACCAGGCGGATCTGGTCAAGTACCTGCGTAAGGACTCGACCAACGACCCCGGCAGCAAGCCGCCAGCCGGTCCGACGGCGAGCTCGTTGTCGATGGGATACGTGGCTCGGACGACGCTGGCGCTCGACAGCGCCAGGAAAGACAGCTACGAGCGTCGAGCTGGCCGATTCTTCCACCTGACGCCATTCGGGACGGCGGAGCAGCACCCGTACGTGAATCGCAAGGGGAAGGCCTTCCTCTTTCCTCAATTCGAGTTCGAGCGCACGGACCGCAACGTCACGCGGGTGTTCACGAGCGAAGCCGAGTTTTATGTCGGCGTCTCCGGGCTCGTGCCTCCGCAGAACCTCTCGCTTTTGTTCCAGGTCGTCGACGGCACAGCCAATCCACTGGCGAAGAAGCCCACGCCGCACATCGCCTGGGCCTATTTGAAGCAGAACGAGTGGGTCGAGTTTGACACGACTGCGGTACAGGACACGACCGCTGGCCTTTTGAAATCCGGCATCGTCACGTTGTCCGTCCCGGGTGATGCGACGAAGGACAACACGGCGTTGCCGGGCGGCGTCTTCTGGATCAGGGCCGCGGTCGACAGCAGGAGCGACGCGGTGTGTCGGTTGTTGCGCGTCGCCGCGCAGGCGATGGAAGCCGTATTCGCCGACCGCGGCAATTCTCCTGAATTCTCGGCTACGCCGCTGCCAGCCGGAACGATCGCCAAACTCGACAAGCCCGATGCGGCCGTCAAGAGCATCGCGCAACCATTCGTGACCTTTGGCGGTCGAGGTGCTGAACAGAGTCACGCGTTCTTCACGCGCATCAGTGAACGGCTTCGGCACAAGAACCGCGCGATCGACCTGTGGGACTACGAGCGGCTGATCCTCGAGGCGTTCCCCCAGGTCTACAAGGTGAAGTGTCTGAACCACACCTGCTATGAGCCCAGTGAGAGCACGGTTGGGGGGTGTGCGACAGGTGGTTCCAGTGGCGGCATCTATCGCGAGCTGGCTCCAGGCCACGTCACGATCGTCGCGATCCCGAATCTTCAGACACAGAATGTCCGCGATCCGCTGAAGCCATTCACGAGCCTTGGCGTCCTTGAAGACATCAGGACATTCCTGACGACGCACGGAAGCTGCTTCGCGCAGCTCCACGTCAAGAATCCGCAGTTCGAAGAGGTGCGCGTACGGTTCTCTCTTCGCCTTCGGAGTGGGTTCGACGAGACGTACTACCAGAACCTGCTGAAGCAGGCGATCACGCGCTTCCTGTCGCCGTGGGCGTTTGCCGACGGCGGCGTGCCCTCCTTCGGCGGCACGATTTACAAGTCGGTCCTCATCAACTTCGTCGAGGAACAGCCCTACGTCGACTACGTCACCAACTTCGAGGTGTTCCACGACATCGACGGCGTGCGGGGCACCGTCGATCTCGACGAGGTGGAAGGTTCGCGCGCCGTCTCGGTGCTCGTCTCGGTGCCGGCGCCCAGGCACGAGATCGCGCTCATCACACCTGCACAGGACGCTCCGCTCGGCGAGAACTGTCTGTGTGACTCATGACGCAGACCTCCAAAATGCTCCAGAAGAACCCAACGCTGGAGGCGGGCCAGGATTTCTATCGGCTCCGCCGTGAAGGCATCGGCTTCATCGCGCAGATGGGGAGCCGCAAGTGGACGGACTACAACGTCCACGATCCCGGCATCACCATCCTGGAAGCGTTGTGCTACGCGATGACCGACCTCACCAGCCGCCTCGGCTGGGATATCGCGGACATCCTCACGCCGCAGGTCGCATCCGCCGACCCTCTTCGGCCCTATCCCCACCAGGCCTTCTTCACTGCCCGCGAGATTCTGACCGTCAACCCGGTCACGCCAGACGATCTCCGCCGTCTCTTGATCGACCTCGATGGCGTCCGCAACGCGTGGATGCTCTGCAAAGAGTGCGCGTGTGACGCGAGCTATTTCGCGTGGTGTGACAACGACGCGCTGATGTTGTCGTATGCGAAGCCGGCGGACGGGACGATCGTGCCCGTCATCGTGTCGCCGCGCGGGCTCTATGAGGCGCTGTTGGAACTCGAGAGCGATGCCGAGCTGGGCGACCTCAACGACAGGAAGGTCGAGCACCGCCAGATGTTTCACGACACGAGCGGCGCGCACACGACGATCCTCGAGCTGCGCTTTCCGGACATCTTGCTGACGAATCGCGATCAGTGGCAGCTCTTCCTAACCAGCGACGCTGACTGGGACAACGGATCTGTTGTCGTCACCCTCACGCGGCTCGGCAGAGACAAGGTCGACAATCTTCTCGCGCTGTCGACGGCCGCGGCCCGCAACGCAGCGATCCGCGACTATTGGCGCTCCGTGTTCTATGCCAGCTTCTCGATCGATCTGACGCAGTCAGGAACGACCATCGTCATCGACAACGCCGCCCTGCGACTGTTCGGCGATACCGCCGCCAAGAACGCGATGACGGCCAAGGACCTCAAGGCACGACTCGAGGATTCGCAGGCGGCGGGCTTCATCCAGCGGTACCGGAAGAAGGCACGGAAGTCGTTGGCCGCCGTGAAGAGCGCGAAGGCCGCTTTGCACAGCCATCGCAGTCTCGACGAAGACTACTGTCTAGTCACGACGGCCGTCATCGAAGAGGTCGCGGTGTGCGCAGATGTCGAGGTCAGTGCCTACGCTGACATCGAACAGGTGCAGGCCGAAATCTGGTTCAGGATCGACCAGTATTTCAACCCGCCGATTCTCTTCCACACGCTGCAGGAACGACTGGCTGAGGGTGAGCCGGTCGAGGACATCTTCGATGGTCCAGAACTCGCGAGCGGTTTCATCAGACCTGACGACCTGAAAGCCGCGTCCCTGCGAACCGTGCTGCGTGCCTCGGACATTCTCAACAGCCTGATGGACATCAAGGGGGTCATCGCGATCAACCACCTGCTGCTGACCAAGTACGATTCCGAGGGTAATCCGATCGAAGGCGCCGCCGACCCCGCATGGGACGCCAGCGGCAACCCGATCTTCGATCAGAACAAGACCAGCGCGTCGTGGCTCCTGTTCCTCGCCAGCCGGCACGTGCCGCGACTCTATCTGAACCTCTCGCGCTTCCTGTTCCTCAAGAACGGCTTGCCGTTCCTCCCCCGGATGGACGAGGCGACCGACGCGCTCAACCGACTGCGCGGCGACGCGGAGCGGCCGAAGAACCCGGGCGCCAAGAAAGATCTCGCGATCCCGAAGGGGGAGTTTCGAGATCCGAACGACTACTATCCAGTCCAATACAGCTTTCCGCTGACGTACGGCGTCGGCCCGAGCGGTCTTCCGTCCAGTGCCTCCGCCGCGCGCATCGCACAGGCGAAGCAGCTGAAGGCCTATCTGATGGTTTTCGAACAGCTGCTCACGAATGCGCTCGCGCAGCTGTCCCATACCGCCGACCTGTTCTCCCTTGATCCGTCGATCAAGCGGACCATCTTCGTCAATCTGTTCAGCGAGGCTTCGATCAAGGGGTTTGCGGAGATCGCACAGACAGGCATGACGTTGCCCGCGCTCGAGGTGATGACCGAAACCATACTCGAGTTCTACAAGCGGCGAAACCGGTTCCTCAACCACCTGCTTGCGCGGTTCGGCGAGGATTTCAGCGAGTACGCGCTCCTACTGACTGATGTGGCGGGAAAGGACGTCGCTCAGCAGCGCCTCATCGACGACAAGATCGCATTCCTGCAGCGCTATCCGGAGATGAGCCACGACCGGGGCAAGGCTTTCGACTACACGATTGCGCCGTGCGCCGAAGGAAACGGTCCCGAGATCAAGAAGCGCGTTGCTCTCCTGCTTGGGCATCCCGATCTTGTCTTCGCCTGGACCTCGAGTGCGCCTGCGGGCGTCGTCTACCCCATCAGTTTCCGGCTGAAGGACGGTCACGGCCAGGACTGGCTCGGCGGATCGCTCTCGGTCACAGCGCCGAGCGAAGCCGTCGCCAAACAGATCGCCTATCGCCTCGTCGTCGCACGGATGGTGCGCGAGGATGCCTACGACATCGTCAACGAGGGCGGCAGATTCCGGCTCAAGCTGAAAGACGCCGCGTCAGCGCCCCTGGGGGTCTTTCCGCGGCTGTTCGACAGCACCGCAGACGCCGTGGCGATGCGGGAACAGATGATGGCGTGGAGCGCCAACGAGCGTGTAATCGTCGTTGAGCATCTGCTGCTGCGTCCCAAGTTTCCTGGCGACGCACTCTTTCCGGCCTGCTGCGATGCCGGCTGCAGTACCTGCGGAGACGAAGATCCGTATTCCTTCCGTTTGACGTTCGTGATGCCGGGATGGGTCGCCCAGTACACGAACAACCTTGATTTGCGCCGGTTCGCGGATCGCACCATTCAGGAGGAAACGCCCTCTCATCTGCTGGCGAAGATCTGCTGGGTCGGCAATGACGGCTTCGTCGAGGATGTGTGCGACGACATCATCGATCGCCTCGCGGATCTGCTGATTGCCGAGGGGATGACCACGGCGAACGTGCCGCCCAATCGCCACGACGCCTGTGCCTGCGCCATCGGCATTTACAAGGCGTTCAGCGCTGCCTTCACCACGTGGTACGGCGACAAGACGCTCGATGTCATTCACGAGGATGCGCTGGGCACGCTCATCGGTGCGGAATTCAGCGCGAAGGTCGATGTCTCCGCGGTGTCCTGCACGACGGTGCTCACGGCGTCTTTGTGGGCCGACGTGCAGGCGATGATGACCCCGCATTTCGTCGGCATCGCTTTGAGGGGCTGGCAGTTCGAGCGGTTCGAGAACGCCTGGTGCAAGTGGCTCGATGCCAATGCCGCGATCGATTGGACCGAAGAGCGCCTCCTCGCACGGGTGCAGTCGCTGCTCGAGCGAGACCTCTCGCCGCCGGCGTCGAATGCCGCGCTGTGTGAATGTGCGAAGGACATCCTGATGCAGTACGGCATGCAGTTCTTTGCCTGGATGCAGGACAACCTGCGGGCGGGGAATGCGTTCGGGTCGCTGACGCCCTTTGGGCCGCCGGCCGTCACGTTCTGTGCGGGAATGATTTTCAAGCCCGGCACCGCCGCCGCCATCGAGTCGCTTCTTCGTGACCGGTACGCCGACTACGCGGAAGTGTCCTACCGGCTGTCCGTGGTCGTGAGACTGCTCGGTGAGCTGCGCAACACGTATCCGGGCGCCACGCTTCACGACTGCGACGACGGTAGCGACCACAACCCGGTTCGCCTGAACAGCACTGCGCTCGGTAACTACCGGCCGCGCACCACTCTTACCTGACAACGGAGCTCGTCATGGCGCCCATGCTTGACTTTCCGGTCTTCGAAGCGAACCAGGTCCTGACCAGCGGACATCTGAACGGTGTCTTCGACTATCTGGACGAACAGACGCGGCTGACGCGGTCCAATCTGATTGGTATCGGGATCGTCTGCGGCCTGGACATCACGCTGGACACGTCCACCGGTGCGTCCATTCGGCTGTCCAGAGGCTGTGGCGTCACGTCGGAAGGATATCTGCTCATCGAACCCGACGATGTGTCGCTCGTCTCGTATCGGACCTACACGTTACCGACCGACATCGACTATCCCCCGTTCAAGGCGCCGGACACGCAAAAGCAGTATCCCTTGTGGGAACTGTTTGCGGCAGGTGAGCCCAAGACCACCGCACTGACAAGCCCTAATGGCTTCCTTGACGACAAGGCGGTCCTGCTGTTCCTGGAACTGAAGAAGCAGGATCTGCGGAGCTGCAGTCCGAACAACTGCGACGACAAAGGCGCCGAGGTCACGATCACGGTGCGTCGGCTGCTCGTCGGCGTGTCAGACCTCGAAAAGATCATCGCGGCGGCACAGGAACTTGGGGAAGGGCTGACGGCGACCGACCTGGATGCCGCGCTGTCGGGGAAGCTCAATCTTCCCGACCTCCAGGTGCCGAGGTTCGATGTTCTGAATTCCGGACCAGTGACGTCGAACGATGTGTATGCCGCGTTCCTGAACGTGTTTCGAACGACCAAGCTTGCCCAGGCAACAGCCCGCGCCTTGAAGGCACTATACGCAGCGTTCAACCCGTTGCTTGCACGCGCGTATCCCAGCGATCCGTTCGGCGCGTTCGAGACATCGTTCGCATTCCTCGACAGTGCGCCAGCAACCACGGCGCAAGTGCGATTCCTTCAGTACTACGTCGGCCTGTTCGAGGACCTGCTCCGCGCGTACGACGAGTTCCGCTGGAAGGGTCTGGAGCTCCTGTGCGCGTGCTGCCCGCCGGAAGACCTGTTCCCGCGCCACCTGATGCTCGGACTCGTTCATCCTGAGAAGTCGAACCACCCTGCGAATTACCGGCAGCCGTTCCTGCCTTCACCGGCCGTCGGCTGTTGTGCGTCGGATTCGAAAGAACTGCTGGCGCTGTTCTCCAGACTCGTTGAGATGGCCGTGCGATTCAGCAACGCGCCGAGCCTGCCGAAAGCCATGGAGAAGTCGAGGATCGATCCGCAGATCCGCATCACGCCAAGCGTGCTGGGCGACAAGGCGTTGCAGGCGAGGGCCATCCCCTATTACTACCGACAGGACGGCGCGCCGCCTCTGTATCACTTGTGGAACGGTGAAAAGACGCGGCGGAAGCGCGCCAATCAGAACCTGAGCTATCGCTACGATGAGTACAACCCGGCTGCGCCCGCGTTTGCCGCGGAGCCCCTGCGCTTTGATATCGAGCCCTACAACTTTCTGCGAATCGAAGGCCATCTTGGCAAGCGCTATCAGGGGGTGCTCTCGACGTTGCTCCAGCTGGCGTCGCAATACAGGCTGCCCATCGACGTAATCGCACTGCGCACCGGCCCGTACGATGATTCGCAGCCTGTGGACCTTACCAAGGAATCCGCGCGCTTTCAGGATTTGGAGACGCTGTATGACTCGTTGCGAGAGGAACTGTTGTCGTCGCTTGCCGCGGGCGCGATGGACCTCTACGACGCTTCTGTGCCCAACAGCAAGTTGCCCGGCGGCACACCGACGCTCCCGCTCCTTAAACGATACGCGCCGAACTATCGCTATCCGGCTGCCAGTGTCGGCGCCTCCTACGAGGCACATCTGCAAGGGTTTCAGAACACGCCATATATCGACGTGGATCAACGGCTCATTTCGGATCCGTCGTTCTCGAACGAGGTGCTGCGGGTCTATTGCACGCTGTTCACAGGCGTGAACGACATACCGGCGCAGAACTTCGCGCAGGTCGTCTGTATCTACTACTTCACCAGGCTCTCCGAGATTCTTCCCGCGGCGCTGGATGCGCTGGCGTATGCGGATTTCGAGAACAAGTATCAGGACCTCGTGGCGCTGGCCCGATATTTCCGGTCGGACGCGATGGCGAACGTTCCCGCGGACCTCAAGGCGTTCGTGCCGAAGGAAGAGCTGGTCGACGAGTTCGATCAGGTGCTGTTCAACTGCAAGCTCGAGCCGATCAAGGCGGTCCACGACGAATATGCCAGGCGTCTGGGAGGGCTGAAGAAGAGACAGTTCCTCTCGAATTTTCTGCAGCAGCACGCCGGCATCCAGCACAAGGCGGGCGCGCCCCTCGGCGGGACGTTCATCATCGTCTACCACCAGGATCCGGCGCCGCCGCTGCAGGACAACGGCAGGGTGATCATCAACACCGCCATCTTTGCCGACAGGTTCGCGGAGAGGCTCGAGAACGCGGGAGATCGGGCGAGCGACGCCATGTCGATCTCCCGGATGGCCGATCTGGCTGCCCGCACGGACATCAAGGAATTGGCGCTGACGGACGCCATCGCGCGGATCAGCAGCAACAGGAACCTCGCCGAGAACGCGGACATCCATCTACTCATTGGCTCGCTCACCGGCAGGATTCCGATGTTCGGCGACAAGGCCCCGAAACTCGACGTGGACGATCCAGCCTCGAAGGTCATCGGGGCGGCCGTGGACGAACTGGCTGACGGCACGGTGATCGCGGACTTCTTTCTGCCGTACCGCATTGCATCTGACTTGCCTGGCATCGAGTTCGTGCTGCCGAAATCGGCGCCGAGCTTCAAAGCGACCGCCGCGTGCACCAATGCCGATGGCGTCGCCGCAGTCACGGTGACTGCGACTGGCGGAACGGCGCCGTACGACATCTCCATCGACAAGAAGGCCTATCAGAGTCTGGGCGATGCGCTGTCGATGACCGTCGGCACGCATACGCTGATGATTCGCGACGCCGACAGCGTCGAGTCCGGCGAGCAAACCCTCGTGGTGAGCCCAGCGATCACGATCGGCATGCCGAAGTTCGTCTGCGAGAACATGCAGTTCACCGCGACATTCGACATTGCCGGCGGCACGATGCCCTACAGCGTCAACGGCAAGGCGCTGGCGGACAACCAGTCGAGTTTCACGACCGATCCAGCGCCAAGCGGTACCAGCGTGCCAGTGGTGGTCACGGACAGCCGCAATTGCAGCGCGAAGACCTCGTTCAGCTTCGCCTGCCCGTCGCCGTGTGATCTGCCGTGCGCGGGCATCTCGCTGCACCGTGGCTTCCGCTTCTGGGTGCCCGATCCCGATCCGAACGATCCCTACAAACAGATCAAGTTCGGCGACGTGGTGTTCAAAGTCGAAAGCGCCCCAGGAAAAATGGTCGATCTGTCTGCGGCGGTTCGCCCGGTCCTCAAAGCGACGGCCGCTGATCTGAAGGTCGATGCGTTCCCGAAGCGGGCAAAGGCGTGGATCGCGGAGATCAACAAGGTCATCGGCAGCGATCCCGCCCTGAGCACAGCCGGTAAAGCGACGTGGCTGACGTTGGACTACGATCCGGCGGCTCCCGGACACCTGGGCACGCTCTCGCTCGAGTGGTTCGAATGTCTCACGTTCGATATCCAGATCACGGTGCAGCTCACGCGCGCCTCGGGTGCGGATGTGCTCCGCCTGAGCTATTCACCTGCCGGAACCACTATTGTCCTGAGTGATGTGACCAGCACCGTACCGGCGTTCGAAGGGCAGCGGCTCGATAAGTGCAATCCCGCCACTCCGCCGGTACCGTTCTGCCCGCAGCCGGCGAAGATCAAGCTGAAGATCACTCCCACCGTTCACGGCAAGACGATCAGACTCCAGGTCGTGGCGTCACCCGATCCTGGACTGACCTATTTGTGGGAGGTGCAGGACTGCAAGCCAGCGATGGGCAACGGACAGAGCTTCGCCACAACGGTGAACAAGTTCGGTCAGAAGCTCGTGGCCGTCACAGCCTTTACCAAGGCGGGATGCCGGGTGACGCAGTCGATTCAGGTCTCAGTGCTGGGGTAAACGATGGCGAGTGGCCAGGTCCACATCATTCGCCGCCAGATCCTGGACATCGACTTCGAGGGAGCCGAGTCCGACGGGCATGCCCTTCAACGCCGATTGCCGGGGCTGTGCCAGGACATGTTGATGGCATCGCTCGAAGCCGTGTTCGATCGTGTCGTGCCGCAAGACGAGTACTGGACGATCGACCGGCTGGACATCGACGCGGGAACATTGCACCCTGACACGTTCGAACGAGCACTGGTCGACGCGGTCACGCAGGAAGTCGAGCGCTACCTTCGCGAGCATGCGCCTCGTGGCGGTTTGGTGTCTCGGGCGAACGACGCGGAGCTGGATAGTGCGGCCGGCCCTGTTGCCCGGAGAAGCGAAGGACAGTTGCTTCTGCGCGCACTTCTGCATTTTCTCCAAACCGGGGTGTTGCCCTGGTGGTTTCACGTACCGCAAGGCCGGACGCTGGAAGACCTCATTCGCGAATCGTGGCAGGCAGCAGGCACGCGCGACGGTAAACCGCGCGATTTCCTGATCGGGTTGAGGGATGCGATTTCGACAGTAACCGCGCGCACGCGCCTGGTGCGTCAATTCTCCCATGACTTCCTGGACACGCTGCTTGCAGCGAATTCGCCGGAATGCGCGTCCGCGGTACGGGACGTTGTCGCCGAGTTGATGGCATTCGGTATCGCGGCGAACGGTCTCGAGCGTGTGGTTGAGCAAGCCTGGCAAGCCGCATTCCTGATGGAGTCCGTTGGCGAACGGCCGACCGCAGAAACGCTCCTGGCCGAGGCATTGAAGTCGACGCCGCCCGGCGCGGAACGGCCGAGCGCGCTACCGCGGCGGTTTGCCGGGCTGTTGTCCGACAGAGACCATGACACGTCTGACGAGAGCCCCGGCGTGCTCGCTCAGAAGCGGCACGGCCTGCGAAAGCCGGCAACGCCGCCGAAGCACGCGTCCGCGACACGTGACGAAGCCACGCCGCGCATCGATCTGGACGAAGG
>Ga0137376_10000185_pt1 | contig 24122 bp, 25 predicted proteins | sample SagtaG_23_FD_104814 | JGI IMG/M metagenome (GOLD analysis project Ga0137376, IMG submission 104814) | Vadose zone soil microbial communities from Sagehorn Ranch, Mendocino, California, USA - Sage2_L_20_16 metaG | ecosystem: Environmental > Terrestrial > Soil > Vadose zone | place: USA...
CTCTGGACATCCTCGACAAGTGGTACGCCGACCGCCGCAAAGAATGGCGTGACATATCGGTAGATGTAACCGGCCGTATCCAGGTCATGATCCATCGCAACGCCTCGCACCTAGCGTGGCTGATGAGTGGAGCAGACGTGGTACCGAACGCCGAGGCGGCCAAGGTGCCTATCCAAGTGGACTGCGACGAAGACATCATCGAGCGGGCCATAGCGTTGGCCGAGTACGAGTTAGACGCTCGCGCGGCGCACCAGCCGGTTCCTGGTCGCAACGATTACGCCGTAATGGAAGGTTTGATCAAGACGGTTGTCAAGAGGCATGGATCAATCGTTAGATCTAAACTGAGCCGTGAAGTGCGATCGGATAATTTTGGAGTGCAGATATTTGACAAGGCGATACAATCCCTCTTGCACGAGGGGTACATCAAGATCGGCCTACGCGAAGGCGAAACCAAGCGTGGTAGGAAGGCTCAGATCGTCTCGTGGGTCGAGGATTAAATGAGTCGAGAACTTCATTTCGATTACGAAACCCGAAGCCCCCTAGACCTCACTGAAGTAGGGGTTCACAAGTATTTCGCACATCCTCAAACCAAACTGCTGATGGCCGCATATGCTTTCGGCGACGGCCTGGTCAAAGTTTGGGAATGCCACAAAGGCCCAATCCCTCAGGATTTAGAGAAAGCTTTGCGCGATCCAGACATCACGAAGGTGGCCTGGAATACACACTTCGAACACACCGCTACCGACACGCAGCTTGGCATTTTCATACCGTTTGAGCAGATGAAAGATCCGTCGGTTGGCGCGCGGTATCTGTCCATCCCCGGCAAGTTGGCCAACGTTGGTCGCGCGTTGGATCTGCCGCTTGAAGTCTACAAGGACGAGGAAAGCGGCGCAACGTTGCGCAAGTTGTTTACCGAGCCCAGACCGTCGAAGTTCAAGAGACAGGCGGAAGACGAGAACGTCCTATTCGATATAAGCCCTGTGTACGACCCTAATCGCGAATACATATTCAATGACCACCGGTCTCACCCCAAAGAATGGGATGAGTTCGTCGAGTATTGCCGCCAGGACGTCGTAGCCGAGCGCGCCGTCCAGAAGTGCACAGACGTCTTCCCCTTGACCGAGACCGAGCAGAAGATGTGGTATTTGGATCAGAGGATCAACTATCGCGGCATCGCCGCCAACAAGGATTTTGCTGAGAAGTGCTTCCGGTTGGCTAAACGTAATCGAACCCATTACACAGATCAACTCAAGAAGATAACAGGTCTTGAGAATCCAAACTCCACCCCTCAAATGCTGGCGTGGGTTACGCCTAAAGGGTATCCATACGGCTCCCTCCGTAAAGAGCCCGTTCGCGCCGCGCTTTCCGACGATCAAGTCAAGATGACGCCCGACTGCCGAAAGGCGTTGGATATTCTCAAATATTCCAAGAAAACTTCCTACACAAAATTACAAGCCATCAGCGAGGGCTTGAGCGCCGACGGCCGGCTGCGCGATCAGTTTCTGTTCTACGGCTCTCCCCGCGCGGGACGATGGGCGGGCCAGGATGTGCAGTTTCAGAACATGGCGCGCCCGATCAAGAGCATCGAAAAGAAGGGCGGGCTCGATAAAGCCATCAAGTTAATCTTCGCGGAAGACTACGACGGCATCGCTACAGCGTTCCCAAGCGACCCAATCATCGACGTTATGACGTCGTGCATTCGGTCTTCGTTCGTCGCGGAAAAGGGAAAGCGATTGGATGTGAGCGATCTGAACGCGATCGAAAACCGCGTGCTCGGGTGGGTTGCCGGGGAGCAAGCAATCCTAGACGTGTTCTCTGCAGGCAAGTGCCCGTATATAGATTTTGCGTCATTCTGGTTCAACATCCCGTACGAGGTGTTGTTCGCGGCGTACGAGAACGGAGATCCAGACGCCAAGTTCAAACGGCAGATTTCCAAGCCGGCCGTACTCGGCTGCGGGTATAGGCAAGCTGGCGGCGACTGGGGCACCAACAAGTACGGCGATCGCGTTAAGACTGGTCTGTGGAAGTACGCAGAAGATATGTTCTGCCCGATGACCAAAGATCAGGCGCACGAGGCCGTGCACATATTTCGGTCCAGGTTCAAGAAGGTGGTCAGTTTCTGGTATGACGTAGAGCGTGCGGCCATCCGCTGCATCAAGATGGGCTCCACCGAATGGCTAGGGCCCACCAAGTTGGTATGGTGCGATCGCAGGAAACGCAAGAACGGCACATTCATTTTCAGGATCCACCTGCCGTCCGGCAGATGCTTGCACTACCTGAACGTCGGGGTTGAAGAGCGCGAGCAGAAGGGCCGCGATGGGACGACCTACGTCAAGGACACAATATTCTATGACGGCATTGATCAGACCACGAAGATGTGGACTCAGATCACCACGCACGGAGGGAAGCTCACAGAAAATATCGTACAGGCAATCGCCAGGGATCTGTTGGTGGTTGGCATGTTGCGGGCCGATGAACTTGGCTTGAATATTGTTGCTCACGTTCACGACGAGATCGTCTGTGAGCACCCAGAAGACGGGAGTATGGGTCTGGAAGATTTGGTATGGTGCATGTCGCAGCCAGTTGATTGGGCCCCAGGATTGCCCTTGACAGCGAACGGCTGGTCAGGGTACTATTATAAGAAGTGAGGAGAACACATTGGCACACCTAGAATCATTAGTCGTAACCGGTGATTTGATTCTGCTAGACGCGGAGCAGCGGACACAGTTCTATATCCAGGTCTGTGAAGCCCACGGGCTAAACCCCCGCACCCGGCCTCTGCAGTACTTTGAGCAGATTGATCGCAACGGGAAGCGTAACTTGATCTTGTACGCGTTGCGCGGCGCCTCCGCGCAGTTCAGCAAGCTACATCACCTAAGTTCCTCAATCGTCAATCAGAACCCAACGTTCGAGCGCGATATCGCCGTATTCGAGGCCACCATCAAGAGTCCAGACGGACGCACCGAAACCGCGTCCGGCGTGACGTCCTTGAAGGGATTGAGTGGCAAGGAATACGCCGACGCCATCATGGCCGCGCAGACGAAAGCCAAGCGGCGCGCGATCCTGGACTTCGTCGGTTCTGGCATGCTAGACGAATCCGAAGTAGAAGGCATGCGGGGATCCGTGGTCGAGGTCACCGACGCCGACCTTGCGGGTTACGTGCCTATTCCTGCGGTCCCAGTAGTGGTCGCCCCGGCCCCGTCTGTGGAAGTGGTTCTTGCACCGCTGCCCCCTACGTCTACCGCCCCTATAACATTTACAGAATACGGCAGGACGTTTGAGGCCGCTGTGCCCCCGCCGTTCGAGCCGCCCCCGCTGCCTCCCCCGTTTGTTCTAGAGGCCCCGCCATCAAAAGACGAGATGGAAAAGATCTTCGCGCGCCTAGGAATATACAGGCGCGATGTGCTCCAGCGCGGCGGCATGCGCCCATCTAAGGGTTTCGGCATTGCGGCCAAGTGGGAAAAGTACGTGCGCAAGTACGCGCCGAATAAGACCATCGAGGAATACAAAATGCTGTTGGGGGACCTCGACGTTGTGCTTAAGAATCAAGGTGATGCCGCCGTCGTTAACGCGATCGAAAAGGAAATCAGTGCTTAATCCCGAGCAAATGCAGGCAGTCAACGCCAGGGGTGGTTATTGGGTTTGTCAAGCCGGCCCCGGCAGCGGCAAGACGCGCACGCTAGTCGAGCGCGTTCACTCCTTGCTTAGAGAGGGTTACCCGCCAGAGAACATCCTGGCCCTAACCTTCACGCGCGAGGCCGCAGCCGAAATGGCACGCCGCGCCAAGCTTCCGGAGGATCAGAAGATATTCCGGACGTTCCACAGCCTGTGCCTTGAACTCATCCACCGAGAGCGCGAGAAACTTCCGTTCGTGCTACACAATGCGCCGCCGGAGCCCGGGCAGCAGCGTAAACTGCTGTATACGTTGTGCCGCGAGAATAGACTTGACTTTAAACAATTGGTAGGGTATATTTCTCTTATGAAGCGTACCGCCAAGACACCCGACCAGGCAATGGAAGAAGCCCTAGGGGCTGTCGGGCTGCACCTGGCAGTGGCGTACAAGTATTACGAAGCGCGCAGCCGCGAAGAGGGCTGGCTCGACTTCGATGGAATGCTCATCGAGAGCGTCAACATCCTCCAGAACAACGCAGACGTACTGGCCCGCTGGCAGTATCAGTTCGTGCTGGTCGACGAGGCTCAGGATACCGACGACATTCAGTGGAAGTTGGTCGAACTACTATCCAAGGAGAACAAAAATGTATTCGCTGTTGGGGACGAAGAGCAACTCATCTACGCTTGGCGGGGAGCAAAGCCCGACGGACTTTCTAACTTTGCTACGCGTTTTCCTGGCTGCCGAACCATCTATCTTTTCCGCAATTATCGTTCTACTAGGCAGATCGTGGACTTTTGCAAGAAATTCGCTCCGAAGAAAAGCGAACTTATCGACCGTATGGTATCTGAAGTCGGCGATGGACCAGATCCGATTGTACGCCGGTATTGGTCCGACTCCGACGAAGCTGCAAAAATTCTTGGCTCCATCCTGGACCCCGAACACACCGCAATTCTCACGCGCACGAACCGTCAGCTCGCGCGCTTCGAGAATGCGTGCATTGATCGGGGAATTAAGTATAACCTGTTGGGGAAGTCTGGATTTTGGACACAGCCCGAAGTCAAGTACCTTCTGGGATACACAAAAGCGGTTGACTTTCCCAATGACGCAGCAGTTAAATCAATTATCCAATCACCGTACCAAGTTACGAAATACCTCAAAAAGCGCGATCTTATCTGCGCCCTACAATCTAAAGCCAAGCGAGAACTAGAGGCCACTGGCACCGCACCGCCGTTCATCAAGCTGATGGCGGACCCCGAGGTCTTGGCGGAATTCAATCAATCACAGCGAGACAACATTCAGAAGGCCGCAGCATTCATCAAGTCATTCAGGCAGCCAAGCATGAAGCCCGTAGATGCGCTGAGAATGATTCTTGACCACGCGGACGTCGAAGCCTATTACGAAAACGAAGAGGAGAGCGATGGAGACAACGACGCCAAAGAAAACATCGGAGAGCTATCTAAGGTCGCAGCTAGGTATAACACAATTCCCGAGTTCCTGGACCACGCCCGACGGGCGATCGCAGCTTCTAGGCGATCACGAAGTTTGCGACTTACTTTGTCGACCGTTCACCAAGCCAAAGGAAAAGAATGGGATGTTGTTTATGTTGCGGGAGTTTCTAAGGATCTACTACCTCACAAGCGAGGGGACATTCACGAAGAGCGCAGAATAATGTGGGTCGCGCTCACCCGTGCAGCCAAGCAACTCACGGTGACATTCCACGGCACTATGTCCGAGTTTCTTGAAGGGCACTGGACCGAGGACAAGCAGAAAGTGCTGGACGCAGAACCGGTTTCTGGATTCAAAGGGCAGCCTGGGCTGTTTGAAGGGATGATGGCATAATGGCAATCCTCTACATCGATTCCGACGGCAATGAACGCAACCGACACTCTTATAGTGCCGGCCTAGAGTTCGACCATTGTCCCTACAAATATTGGCTGCATCGTGTCATGGGCTGGAGGGAGAAAGACTCCAAAGCGGCGCTCCTGTTCGGCCGCGCGCTCGAAGACGCGGTGCAGTTCCACCACGAAGTCAAAGGTCGCGCGGGTGCAGGCGAGGAGGAATTCGCGCGCCTATGGACTAGCGCGCGCGAGAAGCCCCTGGTCTACACCAAGAAAGAGATCAATTGGGAAAGCCTTATGCGCGCCGGTCGCGAAATGATGCGCCTATACGCTGTTCGTCAACCGTCCCTGCCGATCCCTCTGGATACCGTCTTCCAACGTCAGTTCACCAAAGAAGTTTTCCCCGGCGACCCTAAGTACGGTGGTATCGAGTTCTTTGCCAAGCTCGACATGATCTGCCACGTTGACCCCAATCATCCGGCGTTGCCGAAACTTGAGTGGAAGCCAGAAGATGGCATCTATAGGAAAGTCATCGTCGACATGAAGACGAGCGGCATAGATTTAGACGATTCAATAGGAATCGTCGCACATGATCTGCAGTTACGGCAGTATGCTTGGGTGCTCAGCGAGAAGGACAAATGGACAGACGTCGCCTTCCTGTGGTTCAAGAAATGCGGCCACGGTCTCAAGAAGGGTTACAGCGTAACACTGCTGGTGGATACGATGCACTTTCCCGCGGGTGCCGAGGCTGTGGTTGCGTGCGTCGACGATGAGGCTGGTGGGGTGTACCTTGTTGGCAACGACCTGATGATTGAAGAGATGCGAAAGGCCCAGGGTTTCCGCGAGGGCACCACCAATCTGGATACCACTAAAGTCGCCAAAGAGCGGGCGGCGCGTTGGGTCCAAGAGAACGCCGTATTTGTTAAGCGAGAAGACATCACTAGGCAGCGTTTGCAGTTCAGCGCGGCGCGCGTGAGTCCAGAGAGCGCCAAGGACGCCGGTGCCATAGCAGCAGATCAGATCGTACGGATCGTCAACGCGTGGGAGTCGAATCGGTGGACCAACACCTTCGGAGTGCGGTTCCCGCACGACGATCGGGGCGACGGATACTTCAGGGCTTTCGTCTTACGCGACAGTGTGTTTCGTGACAGCATGTTTGAGCAGAAAGCAGAAGAAGATTTGAGTGACTATTTTGACGAGCCTGAGGAGGCCACTGAATGAAGCTATTTCGTTGTTCGAGTCCAGATTGTCCGCACAGCATATCGTTGCCGGAGGAAAGTATCAGCAAGGAGTTCATTTTCCTATGCTATGAATGTGTTGTCGCCGAAGAGGACGTACACTTTCAGGATCACTCTTTTGATCCGAATTTAAATGGTAGTCGCGAGCCGGACGGCACCGGCCACGTAAACGTATACAAAAATCGCAAGAAGCGCGGGCTCTTTGCGGAAGTTTCTAAATTCGTAGATCTAGGATCAAATTTATCAAATAGACCTAAGAACGAGCCCATAGGATTTCAGATCAAGAAGATCAGGCGAGAAGAGCGTAGCATGCCGGATTGGGCCAAATCCGATACGGGCGTTCAAAAAATTCTTCTAACGGCGTTCCCTAAGCTTCATGAGAAACCGTTGCAGCGAAAGCGTGCTGGAAGGTGGGCGCAGGTGATTCAATTATACTTCCGCCAGGGGTGGACATTCTCCGAGGTCGCGGATGAACTGAACGAGAAGCCAAGATCCATCGAGATGGTAATTCGTGGTATTACCTGGACTTCTAAAGGAATGCGCGCCGACGGACGGGGTCCACGACGTAACCAGCAGGTTTAACGGAGAGCCCATGGCAAAAGAAGTTCTAACACATACGTGTTACTCCATAGAACGCGGCGAGCCCAAACCTAAGGTTTGTGCGTGTCGGAAGCGTGTGTCCAGGTTGGTAGCCAAAGTGATGGTAGTAGACGGTTTGGCGGAATATGTTCTCAAATACGACAAGCAAAGCGTCTACCACAGTCCTAATGAGATTTGCATAATAGAGCGCAAGAAATCAACTCCGCGCGCCGCTACGATCGAGAGGGCGCATATTGAGCGCGCGTATGTGGCCGGGGATTTGCAAGAGCAAGAGCGCATCAAAGTGTACGGCGAAATGCAGCGAGAGTTTTTTGCGTCCATTACGAGGCTATACGACAACGATGAGTGGGTGGTGGCTGAGAAGAAGTACCGCGGTCGCTATTTGTCCATAGTGGATGGCGGCGATTTGATTAGGCCGATTGAGGAGAGAAAATGATCAAGATCAATATGCTCTCGAAAGAGCAGCAAGCAGCCAACGAATTGATGTTCAAGTTTCAGAAGGCCTTCCGCGAGCGGTCGTTCGCCGGCCGCAACGCTGAGCTCGGCAAAATGATGGATTGCCCTGTGTGTGGGTTTCGCCACCGCGCGGCTCTGTCGCAGTGCCACAAGCGCGGCGAGGTCACCTACGCTAACAGGCCTGGAACGCCCGAAGGTGAGAAGGACCCGATGATCGCAGAAACAAAGCATGCGCACGGTACAGCGAATCCGTATTGGAGAGCAAAGCCCGGGAAGATGTTTTGGATCCCTGAACTAAAGAAGTTCATGACAATCACGAGGTAGTCATGTTGCAGCTTTTGTTGATGGTGATCCTCAACGTATGCTTTTGGGGACACGTATGTAAAAGGGTGATTTATGGCAAACTTCGGAAGTATTGTGGATTGGGTTCTTCGGCTCGAAGACCGGACCTTGGCCGGAAAGACCGTTAACCTTGGTGACGGCGCGGGCTGGACGCGCTTCGGTATGACGTCTAAAAATGGCCGAGGAGTTCCCTGGGAGTTTTGGAATGACGTTATGGGTGCTCCGCGCATGAACAACGATCTAGCGCTCATCGTGGCTAAGCATTTCTATTGGAACGAGTTTTGGACGCCGATGCAGCTTACGCATCTCCAGAACGACGAGTTGGCCGCCACGCTGATGTCGTTCGGCGTGAACGACGGAGTGGAGCGCGCCACGAAACTTCTCCAGCAAGCCCTGGGGCTCCAGGTTGATGGCAAACTGGGCCCAGTAACCTTGGCCGCCGTCCTGAAGAATGACAGCGCCATATTGGCTTCTGAACTCAGGGCTGCCCAAGAGAACTTCTATCATGCAGTGGTTGCACTGCATCCAGACCGGCTGAAGGATCTAGCCGGATGGGTGAAAAGGGCTCGGGCAGTCTATCCTGATCTACCGTGAGTGTTTGTTTGGAGTAACTCGTTTGTTTTCATACTACCAAGTGCCAACATATGGGCACACGACGTAACCCGCGGGTTTAACGGAGGAACGGTGAAATATCTTTACCGCTGTGCCCAATGTGGTGGATCTGTTTCAAAGCCCCCTGTCAGTGCTGACAAGGAGGGCAAATTCCTCCACGGTCTCCATGGATGGAAGTGTGCCGTCCACGGCCCGACGAGTGTCACTCGTTCGATGGCCAAGAAAGACGAACAAGTTTCGGGGTAAGGTCCTTGATTGGAATCGTCTGCCCCTTAAAGCCTAACACCGGAGGGTGTCATGCCTGTCTATGAATATTTGTGCAGCTCGGGCCATAAAATAGAGCGCGTCAAATCGATCAAAGTCTCCGACAAAGAGCGAGATCATGACGTTTGCAGCTGTGGTCAGAAAGCTGAACTGACGGTTTCCCAAACCGGCGCGCCGATCCTTGTAGGTCGTGGTTTTCACGCGAATGACTACGGCGCTCCAACAAAAGCATAACCGCTGACGCAAACCAAATCAGAGGGCGACCGTGCTAGCGGCCGCCCTTTATCTTTTCTGGAGTCCGCGAAATGAATTTCGACAAAGTTTTCGACACGCTGATCAACAAATTCCACATTCTTTTGGCGGCCACAGCGCAGGGCGCGGTTCTGGCTTATCATTTCAAGACCGGCCACGACATAGGGTCCGGCATTCAAAACAGTTTGTATGGCTTCTACGCGTTCCTGGCTGGCCATGCTTTCACATACCAGCGCTATCCGGACGCAGACACGAAGGTGTAATATGCCGTTCAAAAGTGAAGCGCAAGAAGCTTGGGCCCACACCAAAGAGGGCACTGAAGCCCTAGGCGGGAAAGCCGCAGTTCAAGAGTGGGAAACGGAAACCAAGAAACAAGGCAAGAAGCTCCCGGCGCACAAGCGTCCGAAGCAGGAACCAAAACCAGCACCGGTCGTTCGAATTAGACACACCGCTAAGCCCCGAGGATAAGACAATGGCACAAGATGGAAAGAAGATGGCGGACGAAGCGATCGCCAAGAGCAAGAAACTTTTAGAAGTCGCCGACAAGACCAGCGATAGCATGAAGGTGGCGCCTGCGCCTCCTCCGAAGAAATCTTACACGGGCATGCTGTCCGACATGATCAGCAAAGGTGCAAAGAAAGTAGGAGACGCGCTTACACCGAAACCCAAACCAGCGGGATCCGGGGTAGGCGAAGAAGCGAAGTCCGCGGCTGAAGGCATCAAAGCGAAGGCCGACAACGTGGATCAGTACAACAAAGCGAATCCTGACCAGCCGCTGAAGCCTTACAAAAAGGGCGGTAAGGTCGACAAGACCGGTCCTGCCATTCTTGACAAGGGCGAAATGGTTCTGCCTACGGACAAGAAAAAGGCTGAGAAACTTGCCATGGAACATCTAGGCAAGAAGGCTGGCGCAATGGCGTCCGCTGCCGAGGAAGAGGAGCAAGAGTCTCCGAAGAAAGAAAAGGCCGAAGGCAAGAAGGGCGAGAAGGCCGAAGAGAAGAAAGACGAAAAAGACGACAAGCCCAAGCACAATTTCCATAGATCCGAAGTCGTTCACCACGCGAACGGGTCGCACACGACGACGCATCATCACCACCCGCCAAAAAACGGGGAAGTGGCAAAAGATGCCATCACCTACGCGTCCCCCGATTTCGCGACCATGATTAGCGGAATGCACGACAACGTTGGCGGCGGGCAAGCAGTTGGTCCGCAGCAAGCTGGCCCCCAGGCCACGCCAGCACCAGAACCAGGCGTCTAAAACCCCGCCGGCCTCGCGCCGGTCGCGTCCATCGAAGTACCACGAGTAGCCCGGATTGGGCCCCTCCCAGGTCACGACAATGTCAGAACAATTAGTTTGGAACACGGAGTATTTGCTCCGTGAAGCCCAAGCTCTCGCCGCAACGCGCGAAGAGGGCTTGGCATCGAAACACTTTTGGTTGGTAGCAGATCGCGATATGTCCGGCGATCCGCCGAAGGAGTTGCTCGACCTTAAAACTCGAGCGGAGAATTATCTCGCCTTCGATTTGGCCTTCATCAAGCATTCGACGAACAAGTCGGATCCGGATGTGGCCGCAGCTGTCAAGCGCATCGAAATTTTCAAAAGCAACGACGGCAGAAAAGCATTAGCAGAAGGCCGCACCTTAGATTTCCTGAGGTTGATGTGCCAAACGAATTTGTTGTTTCTCGGCCGCGAGATGTTCAACAAGTTCTTCACGTTTTATACGCACGCGCCGGTCTGTAATTTCTTCGTCCAGAAGGATCCCTCAAAGAAGATCGAGGATCAGGACGAGACGAAAGAGCGCTTGCTTCTGTACCCCCGCGGCACCGGGAAGTCCACGCTGGATGTTGTGGATTGCGTACAATGGTTTATTAATCTGCCGAGCATACGTATTTTGATCTTGGCGGCAGAAACAGGTTTGGCGGCGTCGTTCATCGGAGAGTTGAAGAACTATTTCTTCATCCCGAAAGGCGCGGCGCCCACCAACTTTCAGAAGCTGTTTCCCGAGTGGACGATCGCTTCAAATACCGACGGCGTCGAGTCAGAGTTCATCTGTCCGAAGCGTACCGTCGGCGACGAGAAGAAAAAAGATCCCTCTGCTTGGGCGGCTTCGATTTTGTCTAACTTGCCTGGATGGCACTGCGATCTGGCGAAGGTCGACGATGCCGTCAACGACAAGAACGCCGAGACACCGCAGTTGGTGGCCAAGGTAATTCGCAAGGTCAATTACGCCGCGTCCCTAGTGGACCCCGGCGGTATGACTGACCTTCTCGGCACGCCGTACGCCGGCAACGACCTCTACGCGTTCACGATCGAGAAGGCTGAGAAGCCGGAAGATCTCCGGTTGCTCTCGACACCCGCGCGCTGGCTCAAGCCAGCGTCGATGCACAAAGACGAGCGGGATTGCACTGACGCGGATTGGGAATTATTGTTTGAGTTCGACAAGACTGGCCGCAAGCGCCTGACCAGCGATTTTTTGAACAAGAAGAAGCGGAAGGATCTTGGCATTTACCTTTCGCAGTACATGCTTAATGCATCAGGAACTAGGAAAGTAAAGTTCCCGATGGACCTGCTGGTTCAGCGCACAATTCCGTTGGATCAGTTGCCCCATCAATTGAGATATTACATTCTGTGGGATTTCGCGTATGCCGCGAACCAGCAGAGCGACTACTCTTGCGGAGCCGTGATTGGGCTAGACAGCGAGAATCGCATGTATCTGGTCGAGTTATATCGCGACCACTATACGGACAGCGAGTTGGCGCGCGAGATTGTGGCGTCGTATCAGAAATTTCAACCCCGCCTGGTGTGCATCGAGAATTCGAACGGAGCTCAGTTCCTTGAACAAACGATCCGTCGGTATTCGGAAGAGTCAGGGATTTCGTACATTCCTCTGGATTTCTTCAAAGTCGACCGGTCACCAAACGCGAAGGCTTCCCGCGTAGGCGCATTGCAACCGCTTCTAGTCGGCGCGCAGCTGTTCTTTTTGAACTCAATCTCGTATCTAGATGATCTCTACAAAGAGTTCAAAGATTTTGGAACGGCCCTTCACGACGATATCCCGGACGCGATCAGTCATGCGCTCCGCGTTCTTCCTACCGGCGTTATAGAACCTGGCGGTCCCGGCGGAAAGAAACGCCAGGAAGAATTCAATAGGATGCTTCAAGAGAAGGATTTTTATGACATGCTCTTCGGACAAGGCGATTACGCCCCCGTGATCGTCGAGCAGCCTGTATCACCAGAACCAGGAACCGGCGGCGAGGATCTGTATGATCCGTATTCCATATCCGGTTTCGGAAAGTAGACATGGCACTCGTCCAAGAGATCCCCGGCACAAGTACCGCCGGAAAGATAGATATTACGCAGATCAAAAGTCCTGCGGAAGTATCGGACGACGTCGCCCTCAAACTGGTAACGCGTGACGCGCAGTACACGCGATCCTGGATCGAGAGCCGTTATTTCAACATTCGATGGATCGAGATCGACCTTCTGTATCAGTCTCCCCCGACGCTACGCGTTTGGGAAGGAACTTCGATGCCGAAGGCGAACATCGCCAAGTTCACAGTGGCGACACACGTCAACGCTATCAATTCGAAGCTGGTCGGCGGGCTATTCTACGAGACACCCTCGTTTGATCTGTCTCCGAAATCAAGCATCTCTTCGGACACCGCGCGCTCAATCGAAGAGATCCAAGCATTTCAGTTGGACGAGATGGGCTTCCAGCAAGAAGTAAAGTACGGCTTCTTTTCGTGCCTGTTGAACGGAACTGGTATTTGGAAGTGGGGCTGGAAAGATCGCTACGTCGACGAGTGGGATTTTACACCCAAAGAAGAGCCGATGAAGGTTTCGGATCCGGACAATCCCGGACAAATGATCGAAGTTCCGACGCCTGAGTCCGATCTCTTCACGATGGTCAAAAAAGAAGTTTTGAAGTCGCATCCGTATTTGGAGAACTGCGACATCCGACAAGTCCTGGTTGACCCAGGCTGCCGCGTTCCTGACATCACCAAGGCCAAGTTTGTCATTCACGAATTTCCGGTTACGTATCGCGACCTCATCTGCATGAAGGATGAAGTCTATTACAACGAGAAGAACGAGCCGATCTATCGATACAACCTTCCTTCCGAGGAAGAGATCAAGTCGTGGTTCGAAACGCCAGTAGCAGCAGATGCAGGCGGAATGGCTGGCGGTCATAACTACACGTCCGGTCAGAACAATTCTCAGTTCGTTCAGCACGCGGCACCCCTGTTCACAAAGACGACAGAGGACCCCCTGGACGAGCCTCTGGTTTTGCAAGAGCGTTGGGACAACAACAAGGTGCTTACGGTTCTCGCCGGCAAGCGCATCATTCGCAACGAGCCCAACGTGTTCGGTTGCATTCCATTTTATTCGGTCAACTGGTGGCAGATTCAAGACTGCTTCTGGGGCCTCGGGCTTGGGACCATCCTGGGCGGCGAACAACGCCTCCAGCAAGGTTTCATCAATGCTGTAGCTGATATCGGCTCTTTGGCTGCGAACCAACCAATAGTCAGGTCGCGCGGAGCCAATATCAACACGCAGCAGGTTCGTGCCAGACTTGGTGGATTTATCGACGTCGATGGACCCGCCGACAAGGCATTACATCCGCTGGACATCCCCAAGATTCAGGGCGAACTGTTCCAGGTCGTCGCTGCGTCCGAGTCGCGAACGGAAGCCTCTTCCGGCGCGAGCGAGATGCTGACGATGGGCGCATCCAAGCCAAGTGGCCGCGGATCCTCTATGGGTCGCACCGCCACGGGCGCTGGCAATCTTATGACGGCCGCCATGGATCGTATTGGTGGACTGGTCGAGGATTTCGTCCGTCAGGTGTTCCAACCGTGGTTGTGGAAGATGTACGATCTGAATCGTATGTTCTTGCCGCCGTCGGTGTACCGTGAAATTTTGAATGAGTCTCTGGAAAAGGATCGTCAAGCCTCGTTCCAGGATTTCATGAAAGCCAAGAAGGGCATCAAGACTTTCAACGTCCTGGCCGGCAGCCATTTGGCGGCTCGTCAGCAGATGGCGCAGTCGATGCCTTTGATCATGCAGTATTTCACCAACCCCGCGTTGGCTGGACAGATCGCTGACATCAACCAGGAATACATTTCCTACTCTGAACTGCTCCACATGTTGACAGACGTCAGCGGATGGGGAAGTTCGGCGTACTACTCGATCTTCAAGAAGTTGACGCCCGAGATGATTCAACAGCGGCAACAGCAAAGCCCCGGCGCCCAGAAGATGGCGGCGCAGGCGGCCAATAACGATCAAAAATTCAAGCAGAAGGCGCAGTTACAATCGCAGGCGTGGACCGAGCGCGCGGCCGGAGACGTCATCCGCCATTCACTTGAACAAGCAGGAATTAACGAAGCTGTTGGTGGATCCCCCGGCGGCCCAGGCCTCGGCGGCAGCGAATTAGCAGGATAAGGAAAGCAAATGCCCAACCAACTTGCAGGACCAAATTACCGAATCGTCGGGCTCATGCCTGTATCTCTGAAGAATTCGCAGCCAGGACTTCTTCCTAATCCTGGCGACCGAATCAGGATTTACAAGATTACATACAACACGTCCTTCACGTTGACGGACGGAGCCGCGTCGGGCCCTATTACCCTCATGTCGCCCACGGGACCAGCGGGCACACCCCCTGTTGCGCCGTTGACTATGGATTTTAATCCGCCGCTAGAAATTGCGGATTTTCAGGTCACAACTTTCACTGCTGCTTCAGGGGCGGAAATAAACATTTTCGCGAAGTAACTCGCCGGGGCAGAACCGTCGATATAGTTTAAAGAAATTTGGAGAAACAAATGTCTCAACCAACATACGCATCGAGCACTGCCGAAGGCGGAAAGCTAGGAACTCTCTTTTCTAGAGGGTCCGGCACTGGGAACTATGCTGTCGCGTCCCAGGCGAACTACACGATTCTTGACCCCACGAATCTTAACGCGGGACAGAACCTGTTCGTCCCTGCGGGATTCTGCGCCATCGTTAGCGCAGGCGGATCCGTGGGCACTCTGACGGCCGCCGTTCAGGCGTCTGTCGGACTGTTTGTCGACGGCGTTCTGGTGGTTGAACAGCAGATCACGGCTGCAGGAACTTCTGTTGCCGCGACCTTCGCCAACTATTCGAACTTCGGGCTGAACTGGCTCATCAAGGGAGACAACAAGTATCACACTGTCACCCTCGGCGCGCGCACCGCAGTCGGCGCAGACGTGGTCTCCATCCTGAACGATGCGATCACGCGCGCTCCGTACCTGATGGTTGAGATCACCCAGAACAGCTTTTTCGGTGCCAGCACCTTCGCGTCTTCGATGTCTGAGGCGCAAGGCAAGCTCGGGGCCCAGATGGTTGTTGGCTCGGGTGCCGGCAATTACAGTTCTGCCTCCAAATCGTTCCAGCCGGTTGACGGCGGCGGTGGGCAGCTTACTGTCACGACTTTGATCCCCAAGGGTTTCGTTCTATTACTCGCTTCCGGCGGCGTTATTGGTTCTACGCACGCGGGCGATGCGGTCGCGGTTGGCCTCTTGGTCGACGGCGTCCTAAAGACCGAGCAGGACATTGTTCCACATGGAACATCTCAGCTGTCGCCTTTCGGCCTCAGCTACGCGGTATTCGGCGACGACAAGATTCACTCGATCGCTCTCGCGTACCACACGCAGGGAGCCTCGGCCACAAACGTCACGATTGGAAACAACTCGGCGACCCATGCCCCGTTCATTTTGGCTGAACTCACGCAATCTAACCTGACTGGACAGAATACAGACGCCAGCAGCTTGTCTGAAGGCGGAAAACTTGGTTGCACGTTCTTGTCCGGAGCAGGGACTGGAAATTACGCCACCAACAGCCAGTCGTACGTTAACGTTGATTCCACCTTGCTGTCTACGAACATTCTGGTTCCCTTTGGATACGTTCTACTCGTTTCCGCGAACGGCGTAGCCGGAACGGCGACAGCAGCCGCGGAAGTCAGCGTCGGCATCGCGGTCGACGGCGTGCTTGCAGCGGAGTCTATCAACGAAGGCGCGGCGGCCAATAATCTCGTCGGCTTCGACGTCCAGTACATGATCGTCGGGGATAACAAGACGCATAGCGTTGCCATGGTGTTCAGAACGAACGCCACAGCGGATAACGCTCTCATCGGCAACAACATCGCCACCAACGTTCCGTCTATGTTGCTGGAACTGACCCAATCGAATCTGAACTAACCTTAGCGGGGTAGTGAACTCTTTGGAGGAATCCCATGAGCGTTTTAGACGAGTTTCAGGACGGCCCGTCTGCCGATCCCGTCCCGGGGCTAGCCCCGATCGGCGATCGCAGGTTCGTTGCCCTGACTCCGCAGGACAAAGTAACGCTGGCACAGTTCTCGTCTTCGCCCGCATATGCAGTATTGTTCAAGCTGATATACGGCGAAGTTGAGAAGGCCGAGACAGAGCATTTTCGCAAGTGGAGATCCGAGGAAGAGTTTCACCGCACCGGAATTTTTGCGGTCGGTATGAGGGTGTTCGCGGAACGCCTAGAGGCAGAGATCGGCCGTCAGGTCGATGAGTTCTCTGGCGAACTAGAGTTCCTTCGAGACAAAAAGAAATTGAACGATACGCCGCTTGAGGATCGAATCATTCAAGGCTTCAAATAATTTGTGACGGGTTTCTATGACGGGTTTCACCGCTCCGTCTGGCCAGCGGAGAGTAGCAACCGTCTCCAAAATTTAAATCGTACAAATCCCAGAAATGGGACGAAGCAGTACAAGACTCATTTTACGCACCGGATTGGTGCCTAAGGAGATAGTACCATGAGAAGCGTTCAAGAATTAATTGCAAGCGGGAAAGTCCCAGCCAACACTGTGCCGTCCCATAATCGCCCGGTATATCCAGATGGCTGGCCGATTTTCGTAGAATTGACCAAGCAGGTCGAATACGACTGGAACAGCCTTCCGTCTGATCGTGTTCGTCTTCTGAGACAGGACTCGGCGTATAGGACAGCCCTTGAGGCTTTCTTGACGCCAGCCGTGGCCCCCGCGCAGGACGCATCGTCGGAGATTCCGACCGCTGCCGCCCAGGCGCAGGCCGCTTCTCCTGAGGAAGCGATCATTAATGCGCCGGCCGTCGAAGAGGTTGTACCGGCAGCCGAAAACGCTGTTGTTCCTGAGGTGGCCGTCGAAGAGCCGCCAGTGCCGGCCGCCCCTGCCGAAGAGGCCGATGGTACCAAAATTGAATACCCTTTCGGAACCGTCGAGAAAGTCAAAGGCGGCTGGGAAGCGCGCGTCGACAACAAAGATGGATCCGGTGTCCAGGTTTACAAGAGCAAGACCTTACACGAATTGATCGGAAAGCTGATGCAGGCCCACGCGCATGCGTCGGCAAAGATCCGAGAGCAAGAAGCAGAGCGGCTGCAGCGACTAGCAGACGAGCCTGCCGATGTCGCCGTTGAGCGCAGGCGCCTAGCGCCCCGCAAGATGACGGCGGACGAGCAGTTTGAGTTCGGCGAGGCGATGTCTTCCGGAGACCCGGTTCGCATCAACAAAGCGATGGCCAAACGCGACGAGATCATTCTCGGCGGGGCCGTTGAAGAAGTCATCGGCGAAGTCAACAAGACGCGAGACGAATTAGAGCTCGCGGGACACATGAACACCGCCAAGTCTTTCATCAGGCAAAATCCTGATTTCCTTTTTACCCAAGAAGTCGGCGCCAAGATGGACGCCATCCTTTTGGAAAACAATTGGGCCTACACCGTTCGGAATTTGAACAAGGCCCTCGCCATTTTGCAAGAGCAAGGCGAAGTTACAAAACAAGTTTCGACACCAGAACCGGAGATACCTGTTCCGACTTCTGCAGCAGTTCCAGTAGCACCAGCAGCGCCCGCACCTAAACCGGCGGTGGCGCCTGCTGTACGGCCAGCACCTCCAAAACCTACGCCTGCGCAGGTTGAGGGACGGTTGAGGCCAGGGTCCGCATCCACAGGGGTATCGCCGCGCCAAGCCAGTGTCAGGCAAGGAGCGACTCCCGTAGCAACCGTGGGGCTGACCGCCGAGGAATACAATAGAATGTCTGTAAGCGATACTCGTCGCAAGTACAAAACCGATCCGGGATTCAGATCGGCTGTCGACAAACTAATCGCAGAGGGCCGAATCTAGCGTAGACCGCGCACATGCAGTTCATTGGGAAAAACTCTAATGTCTCTAGGATTCCCCGCGTCAAACGTGACCGGGAACTTGCCTCAATCGACTGTCAAGTTCTATGACAAGCAATTCGTAGAAAACTTGAAAGCCGAAACGCCTTACGTCCGTTGCGCGGAACGTCGGGATTTGCCGCTGAATAGCGGAAACCAGTTGGTCCTCTTCGAATACAATACGTTCGGAGCCAACACTACACAAGCATCGGAAGGCAACCCGCCTGCCGGTCTTATCGCTTCTCTCGTCAGCAACACTTCGACTATCGGGGAATATGCTGATTACGCCTCGTTCTCGAGCCTCGCTCTGGCTACCGCCATTGACGACACTCTCGGAAACGTAGCGAAAGAGCTGTCGTATCGCCTCGGTCAGTCCTTGTCGAATCTCGTCCGTTACACCGTTGACGGCGCTTCGGCGATCGATTCGTCCGTTCTCGTGTCCCTGGCAGCGGCTTCTAGCTCCAGTTTCACTTCACTCTCTATCGGGACCGTGCGCGCCCAGATCCAGTCCATGGCTGGCCGCTCGATCAAACCGTTTATGGCTGCTAAGAAACGGTTTGCCGGAATCGTTCACCCCTTTGCTTGGGGCGATGCGATCAACGACACCTCCAACAACAGCCCCATCGACACCCTGAAGCACACCTCAGAGGGTCTGATGAAAATGGAAGAGCTGCCTTCTGCCGACCTCACGGAAGTTTTCGAACTCCCGGGAACCGGTGTTGACTTCTTCCAGACGAACCTCGTCACCCAGACGGCGAACTATAAGACCTCTGGTGCGACGGCTCTTCGTACGTACATCTTCGGGCGCGACGGCGTTATTGCCATCAACCTCGCGGGCCGTGGCGACACGGGGTACGGCGACGGGAACTATCGCGGAATCAAGTGCAACGTTGTCCAAAACGCCGCTTTGAGCGTTTCGGATCCCGAAGGCTTGATCCCCGGCTGGACGAGCTACAAAGTGCACTTCACCGTCACTCTGCCGCCCGATCCGACGCAGCGCGTCCGCCTCATTGACGCCTTGTCCGGAATCAGCTAAACCCACGCAGGAGGGAATCCTGCCTTACTTTCTCTGGCAGAGGGGCCTTAACAGTTCCTCTGTCTACGCAATCCTTCAAGACTCTTGAGGGATTACGTAGACACGATTATTGTCGTGGGCGGCGTGAACCGAGACGCCCGCGGCTTGACTGACGAGCTCTCTCGGGGGACGCACCAGCGCGGGCTTCGACGTTCTTAAAGCCCTAGGAGGACTTTCCCATGGCAGAAGCAAACATCGTTCGAAAGGCATTACCGGCAAATCTACCAGAGCACGTCAAGCGTAGGCTGATGGGAACATCGGCCGACGAGCGCGCGCCCTGGGAGACTTGGACAACGGCGGATCCGTTGGCTGGATGTTCGCCGCAACTCAAAGCCGAGATCGCCGAGTATTCGCAGAAACACCACGGCAAAACATCTTCAGCTAACCTCGAGGAACTCTGTCGACAGAAAGAAATGTCGAAAGAGATGGTTAAAGAATACAGATTCTACAACCAGGAAGACCTCCTCGACACCCCTTCGCGTAAAGGCCGCGTCCTCAATTGCCTTGAATTTTTGAAAATGCTCGAGACGATCCGTCCGGCATATCTCTCTGCCAACATCCGTCGAGGTCTTACTGGGCTCGCGGTCTATCACCCTAAAGATATTCAAACCGCCGACGGCGTCAAGCGCGTTGATTGGCAATACGTTTGCGGCGTTCAGGTCGGCTTCATGTGGGAGTATTCTGTCGTTTGGTTGGATGCTCACAATCTGCCGTTGAACGAGAAGTGGCGCGGCTGGAGAACGGTTCTCCTCCGTTTGATTCAGCAAGGCCACGTCACCGAGAAACAGGCTCTAGAAGTTTTCGGTGAGCCTACCCCGGCCGGCGCAAAGCGTTACCAGGAGCAGCTGTATTACTGGCGTAACAGAAAAGAACTTGACAACTTCATTCAGGAGTAGTAGCCTTAAATTTCTGGGATGGTATGCCGAATCCGCAATGGCATTGCGGTACGATCTAAGGAGGCAAAGAGTCCCCAGAAAGCGACCTGGTTCGCACCAGGCCGAAGTCGCCCTTTGTGCACACGGGCGGCGCACAATCGGTCCCGCGCAACAAAGCGCGCTGCCGGCGTCCGGGGGTTGTGTACTGGCCCCCATTAGTGACGGCCGAACACGTTAGCGGCTTGTGCTATACCTTTAAAGGAGAGCGCAAATGGAAAGCAACATCTTCGTTCAATTGGCAACAGCTGGTCTGGTGTATCTGGTCGCCGCGATCATCGTCGGGTTCGGCTTGTACGTTGGGTTCAGAGCAGCCTACAAGCTCATCGGGTAAAACCATGGATTTCCACAAGTACATTTGTCCTTGCGGGAAGAAGATCGAGGCCACCGGGCCTAGATCCCTGTGCATGTTTGTGCGCGCCCATGAAGGCCTGGGGTGTCCCATCGTGGGCCACACCAAGCCGTTCATTGAAAAGACGGACGCCGAAATTTTGGTCCCAGGTCGCTACACCAAGCCGTTGATGGCTAGCACCTATGACCCCAGGCCGATCGTTCCGTATGGCAGCCCGATTTGGACCGCGAACGACTATTCGTTTCTTGCTGACATGAAGATTTCTCCGTTAGCGGATCTCCGCGGCGAGGTGGAACTTGCACACCGATACCGTACTATCGCCTGAAATCCAAGAGCGGCTACGGCTGGCCAACGACCTTATCGAAGGCAAGCTACAACGCATGCCGGAAAAATTGGCTAGGCTTTACAGGCCTGGTCTTGCGCAACTCCAGATCCTACTCAGACGGTGCCTTGCCCCACCTAAAGAGGTTGAGACCGATCCGCCGATCACGGGCGGCAAGAAACTTTCTCCTGATCTAGCGCTAGCGGCGGCCGCAGCCGTCCCGGTGTTCCCAAGGCTACTGCCATTCTGGGGTGCAGGCCTGAACCTGTAGTTTTACTGAAAAATTTCAGTTTACCCCAATAGCGGCCCTTAGCCGTGATACTGTCCATTTTTAAGACTTCTTTAATCGTCGAGCAGAGGATTCCCCAAAGGAAGCGACTACGAGTGGCTGATGCTCTGCAAAGGGGCCATTCCTAAGGTGTATTTCAATGCGTTTAGGAACCGCGTTGTTGGCTGTGGTGTTGTTTGCATCGTCAGCGTTTGGAGAGATCCAACCCCTCAAAGGTTTTGACAAAAAGGTTTACGACGGGTCTCTGGCGCTTTACACCACCAGCGAATCACGCGGCGTCAAGGACAAGTTCACTTGTTCGGCGCAGGTCATCGCCAAGGTCGACGGCGGCTACGAAGTCCTGTCCGCGGGCCATTGCACTCCTGCGAGCCAGGAGATGCCGGCCGACATGACGTTCGCGGTGGCGAATAACCTGGGCAATACCAGGCATCCCGTCACCCTGATTGCGGCGAAGAAGGACGGCTCTAACGATTGGGCCATCTTCTACTACAAGACCGATAAAGAATATCCAGTCATTCCGTTAGGCGACGAGAATGAAGTTCAACTCAACAGCCCGACGATCGATGTGAACTATTCCCTGGGTATCGCCAAAGAAGTCAGCATGGGCGTCGTGTCCAGCACCGTTGCTTTGAGTGGCCCGATGAAAGGCTTCTTCGAAGTCACGCAGTTCGACTCGCACGGCGCATCCGGAAGTTCTGTAGTCAGCGAGAAGACGCACAAAGTTATCGGCATCGTGATCGCCGGCGTGGATGGAACCACAACCCCAACGTGGGTTGAGCCCGCCTCTTCGATTGCACCGCAGATCAAGGACCTAGATGTCGCGCACGCTCCCGCGTACGTAGCCCCACCTAGAGTGTTTGAGCCGTTTCAAGACTACCATTGAATAGCAGCGTTGATCGCTGTTTGGTTTATGCTCGCCTGCCTTATAGCGATCAGGCTTATTTTTAAAAGGAACGAATGAGTACCAGACAAAATCCGCCGTCTACCGATGACAGCCAGATCCACAAGTCCTGGCTGTTCACGCAGAATCCCGATGGTACCCTTTCTCCTGCGGATTTGTCGAAGTCAAACATCTTCGTCAATGGCGCTCTCCCTTCCCTCACGAACCCGCTGCCAGTTGAGTTATCAGACGGTACCCAGGCATTCGGCACCCCTTCAAATCCTGTAGGTGTAAATCTAGCAAAAGTCGGCAATGCTGCCGTCTCTCTCGGCGCAAAAACATCTGCAAACTCTATCCCAGTTGTATTAGCCTCTGATGAAGCAACTCTTCCGGTCTCCCTCGCCTCAACTACAGTAACCAACACAGTTGCTGAGAACCTTACTCAAGTTGGCGGCTCCGCTGTCACCTTAGGCGCAAAGACATCTGCAGCCTCGATTCCTGTGGTGTTGGCTAGCGATGAAGCGAATGTCCCGACATTAGGGGCAATATCCGCCATCGTAAGTACAACCATTACTAGCGCAACTTCTACTGGGACCGTTTTGTCAATTCCGTGCGCAGGATACTCAACCGTACTCGTTGATATACGCGCTCTGAATTCCTGCACAGGCGGGACGATACAGTTTGAGGGCGTGGGTCCAGGAGCCTTTAACTCATCTGTAACGGGGATGCGTCAGATCGATTCAAACTCTCAGCAGTTTTACGATGCTACATCAAGCCAGTCCTTAGCTTTGAGCAACGACACGAGAATTATATACCAGATTCCTGTGGCGGGACTCTCGACAGTAAATGTGATCTTGTCTCCAGCTTTCACAGGTTCAGGCAGTATATTATTGGCAGGCAGAGCATCTAACGGTTCAGCACCAGGCCCCACCACCGTCGGTCAGAGCGATGCGAGTAAGTTGAACGTTACGAATCAAGCTCCAGTAACAACCAATCCTCCTGTTTACACCACAGGTACAACAAACCCTTTATCACTAGATGTGAATGGGGGTTTGAGAACGGTTGGCACGGTAACGCCGGTCTCATCTGCCACCTGGACTAGTGCCACAGCCGCAGGTACACACGTCGATATAAACTGCGCTGGCATGGGCAGCGTTGTTGCTATCATTTCTACAACCGGAGGAACTTTCTCTACCGGACAGATTCGATTTTTCGCAGAGAGCAGCGGCGGTTTCGGTTTTGATACCGTTGGTATGAGAATGCGCACGCAAGGCGGAGTTTTTACACAGCAGTACGACGCAGACCACACCCTAACTCTACTAACCAATGATGCGTACTCTTACTGGTTCCCAGTATCGGGTTTCACGGTGTTCAGAGTTTATTTGAACACAGCTATCACAGGTTCTGGTCAAGTATCCATCAGTTTACAAGCGGCACCTTCGACCATTACTGGTCCTACCACAGTCGGGCAGGCTGATCCGACAAAGTTGAATGCGACTACGATTGGAGCGGTTTCTTCTGCATTAACAGCGACTTGGACAAGTTCTTCTTCGCCAACACTAGTAATCCCGTGTGCTGGCTACAATTCGGTTGTGGTTACTATTGTCACCAACGGCGGTACCTTTACAGGCCCACCTGTTATCGGATTTGCTGCACTCCTAAACGGGGTCGCATTCTTTTATCCAGGAATGCGAGTAGGTCCCTCCTCCGTTCAAGCTTACGATGCTAGTACTAGCCACACTCTTAGAACAAGTGAGACATGGGGCTACTGGTTCAACGTAGCGGGTCTGGACACTCTTGAGTTATTTCTTGAGGGCGGCGGGACAATAGGAGGAACGGGGACGGCAACGCTCGTCGGCAAAGCAATGGTTGGTGCATCTCTTGGTCC
>Ga0137376_10000188_pt1 | contig 24093 bp, 28 predicted proteins | sample SagtaG_23_FD_104814 | JGI IMG/M metagenome (GOLD analysis project Ga0137376, IMG submission 104814) | Vadose zone soil microbial communities from Sagehorn Ranch, Mendocino, California, USA - Sage2_L_20_16 metaG | ecosystem: Environmental > Terrestrial > Soil > Vadose zone | place: USA...
GGGCGGTCGCGCGACGCTGAAGCACGCGGATGGCGACGACGGGCCGCGCAGCGGGGTCGAGATCCTCGTCCAGCCGCCGCGTAAGCGACTGCAGAACGTCACCTTGCTGTCGTCCGGCGAGCGCTCGCTCGCGGCGCTCGCCCTTGTGCTCGCGCTCGACGAGGTCAACCCGAGCCCGTTCACGATCCTGGACGAGGTCGACGCCGCGCTCGACGACGCCAACGTCGACCGCTTCGGCCAGATGGTGGCGCGCCTCGGCTCCGAGCGACAGTTTCTGGTCATCACACACAACCACGTGACGATGTCGTATGCGTCGACCCTCTACGGCATCCACCTGGACGAGAGCGGTTCCTCGCATCTCGTGTCGGTGCGGCTCGACGATATCCGCAAGCCGGCGACACGCGCCGCGAACACAGCACAAGCAGGCTGAGCTTCTGGGACCGCGTCGGTAACCGGACTCGGACGGCCCTTGCGGCCGGGCTCCGAGCGCTCAGCCCGCCACTCGCGGCCGGGTTCTATGAGGAGCTCGAGGAGGTGCTCGTCGCCGCCGACGTCGGCCCCGCGATGGCGGCGCGAATCGCTTCCGAGGTGAGGTCGGCCGCGCCGCGTACACGACATGAGGCGATCGACTCGCTGGTGCGTGTCGCGATGGGACTGATGTCCAGGCAGCCGCGCGAGCTGAACCTCTCCGGCAAGCCGGCGTGCGTGCTTCTGTACGGGGTCAACGGCGCGGGCAAGACCACGACGGCGGGCAAGCTCGCCCACCTGCTCATCAAACAGGGGCGCAAGCCGCTCGTGGTGGCGGCCGACACGTACCGCGCCGCCGGGATCGAGCAGATGGTCGCGTGGGCGGAACGCGCCGGCGCGGAACATTTCGAGGGCACGAGCGGAGCCGACCCGGCCTCGGTCGTCTTCGAGGGCATCCAGGTGGCGGCCAAGCGCGGGCTCGATGTCGTCATCGCCGACACCGCGGGCAGGCTGCAGACCCAGCGCAACCTCATCGAGGAGCTGGGCAAGATCGGGCGCGTGGCGACCAAAGCGCTCGACGAAGCGCCCTACGAATCGCTCCTGGTGCTCGATGGAGTGCTGGGGCTGTCCAACCTCGTCCAGGCCCGCGAGTTCAACAAGGCGATTCCGATGAGCGGCCTGGTGCTGACCAAGCTGGACAGCAGCGCCAAAGGCGGCGCGGTGATCCCGATCGAGGCGGAGCTCGACGTGCCGGTCAAGCTCGCCGGGGTCGGCGAAAGCATCGACGACATCGCGCCGTTCGACGCCGAGGCCTTTGTCCGTGCGATCTTCGAATCGTGATCGCTGATCCGCACTGCCACACGCTCTCCTCGGACGGCATGGTGTCCGCGGCCGAGCTCGTCCAAGCAGCATCCGCCGCGCGCCTGGACCTGATCGCCGTCACCGACCACGACACCATGGCATCGGTCAGGCAAGCCCAGGCGTATGGCGAGGACGCGGGGGTCGTGGTGGTGGCGGGCCAGGAGATCACGACCAGGTGGCCCGCGCAGACGCACGTCATGGGCTGGTTTCTCGAGAAGCCTGTCAGGCGAGGAATGTCGATCGAGGACACGGTCGACGCGATCCACGAGCAGGGCGCGCTTGCGATCGTCCCGCATCCTTTCATGCCTGTCTACTTCGGGTCCATCCAGCCGTACATGCTTCGCCGGCTGCTCGAAAAGCACCAGGTCGATGGGATCGAGATGGTGTTCACGGTTCCGATCGGAGCTCGCCGCCGGAAGGAGCTCGACGGGTTCTACGCGGCGAATCGGGACCGTCTGGGAGCGGCGATCGGCGGCAGCGACTGCCACTTCGGGGTGCATGACATCGCGTCCGCCGTGACGGAATTCGAAGGAGACTTCAAGACGGCCGTGCTGGAGCGCCGGACCTCCCCGCGCCGGCTGCGCAACGCCGGGCGCGCCCCGGCGGGCGTTGCGTTGCGCCAGCAGTGGCGTGCCCTGGTGGCGCTACCCCTTCGCAGGATGCGCGGCCGCCAGCTGTAGAAGCGCCTCATGCACCGAAGGCGCGCCGGCGAGTATGTCGCCGGTCTCGATCCAGGCGTCGCCGCCTGACCAGTCGGTCACACGCCCGCCGACCTCGAGCACGAGCACCGCCCCGGCGGCCACGTCCCAGGTGTTGAGACCCAGCTCGAAGTAGCCGTCGAATGTTCCCGAGGCAGTCCAGGCGAGGTCGAGCGCGGCCGCGCCCGCCCGTCGCAGGTCCTCGAACGTCGCCAGCGCCTTTTCCATCGCCCCCAGGTAGCGGGGGAGAAGGCCTTTGTTCCGAAACGGGAATCCTGTCGCGACCACCGCGTTCGCGGGCTCGACGAAGCGGTGCTGGGGAAGCTGCTCGCCGTTCAGGAATGCGCCGCCGCCGCGTGCCGCCGTGAGCTCGCGCTGCAGGAACGGCGCAAGCACGACACCAACCAGCGGTTCGCCTGCCTCGAGCAGCGCGACGGAGACTCCGACGCTTGGGAACCCTCGGGTGAAGTTCGTCGTCCCGTCGAGCGGATCGACGGCCCACATCGTGGACGCGCGCACGCCACCGCGCTCCTCGGCGAGGACGGCGATGCCAGGGGCTTCGCGCGCGAGCACCTCGAGGATCGCCTCCTCGGAGCGCCGGTCGGTCTCGGTCACGTAGTCGCCGCGCCCCTTCAGCTCGGCTGCCATCCCGGGATGGGGAAGACCCGCTTCGAGGATCACGGCCGCGCCCGCGCGTGCCGCGCGGAGAGCGACCGGTAGGAGCGAGCTCAGGCCCGCTTGTCCTCGAGGCCCAGCCCGAACATAGCCTCGAGGTCGTGCGCCGAGAACTGTTGAAACGCGACCATCGTCTGGGTGCGCTCGATCCCGTCGAGCCGGGTCAGATGGTGGGTGACGACCTTGGCCAGATCCTCGTGCTCGCGGACCCTCGCGATGGCGATGAAGTCCCAGTCGCCGGTGACCGTGTAGACCTCGGCCACGCCTTCCACGTCAGCGAGCTCCGCCCCCAGATGGGACAGGCCGTCACGCGTCGACTTGACGAGGATGAACGCCGTCAGCATGGCCCGAGGGCATTCTAATCGGCCTGCTAGACTGTCAAGGCATGGCCCTTGACACCCTGCAAGCCCGTTGTCGCACGCTTGCCCTCTATGAGCGGTATGGAGCGCTGCTCACCACGCACCAGCAAGCGGTGGTCGACCTGTATCTGCGGAGCGATTGGTCGCTGGCCGAGATTGCGTCGCATCAGGGGACCTCGCGCGCCGCGGTGCACGATATCGTGCGCCGATCAACGCTTGCCCTCCAGGGCTACGAGAAGCGGTTGGGCCTGCTCGCCGAAACTGCGCGACGGCGCCGAGCGGTCGAAGGACTGGAGCGCGAGCTCAACGGCTTGAAGCGCCGTCTCGCGCGCATCGAGGGCGGCGCCTAGATGTTCGAAGCCCTGAGCGAGCGGCTCGCCGCCGCGCTCAAGAAGATCAGCGGCCGGGGCGTCCTCCGGCCCGAGGACGTAGATGCCGGCCTTCGCGAGGTCCGGCTCGCGCTGCTCGAGGCCGACGTCAACTTCAAGGTTGTAAAGGAGTTCGTGGAGAAGGTAAGGGGCCGGCTCGGCGGAGCCGAGATCTCGCCGGGCCTGACCGCGCCGCAAACCGTGGTCAAGGCCGTCAGCGATGAGCTGGTCGAGCTGCTGGGTGGCAACGCGGAAGGCTTGCGTTACAAGGCCAAACCTCCGACGGTCTTGATGCTCATCGGTTTGCAAGGCTCCGGCAAGACGACGACCGCCGTGAAGCTTGCCTTGCTGGCGCGCCGCGAGGGACACCGGCCGCTCGTCGCCGCGCTCGACCTCCGCCGTCCTGCCGCGGTCGATCAGCTGCGTGTCCTGGCAGAGCGCGAGCACATCGCCTTTCACACCGTCGAGGGGCCGGTGGAATCCATCGCACTCTCGGCCGTCGCCGAAGCCAGCCGAGTGAACAGCGACGTCGTGGTCCTGGACACCGCCGGACGCACTCACGTGGACGGCGAGCTGATGGCGGAGCTGAAACGGATCAAGTCGGCCGTGCCGGAAGCCGAGACGCTGCTCGTGGCCGACTCGATGACGGGGCAGGAAGCGGTCAAGGTGGGTGAGGCGTTCGGCAGGGAGATCGGCGTCGACGGAGTGATCCTGACCAAGCTCGACGGCGACGCGCGCGGCGGGGCCGCCCTGTCCTTGCGGGTCGCGACCGGCGAGCAGATCCGCTTCGCCGGCACCGGGGAGAAGCCGGCCGACCTCGAGGTCTTCCACGCCGAGCGGATGGCTTCGCGGATCCTCGGCATGGGCGACGTGCTGTCCCTGATCGAGAAGGCGGAGAAGGTCATCGACCAGGAGAAGTCGGCCGACCTGGAGCGTCACCTGCGGTCGGGCCAGCTCAGCTTCGACGACTTCCTGGCCCAGATCCGCCAGCTGCGCGGCATGGGCTCGCTGGAAGGGCTGCTCGAGATGGTGCCGGGAGGAGGCCAGCTGAAGGGTCAGCTCTCGGGCGCCAATACCGAGCTGGAGATGAAGCGCATGGAAGCGATCATCCTGTCCATGACGCCCCGGGAAAGGGCCCATCCCCAGCTCATCGACGGGGCGCGGAAGCGGAGGATCGCGCGGGGCAGCGGCGTGCAGCCGGCCGATATCAACAGGCTGCTCAAAGCGCGAGACGCGATGCAGAAGATGGCGAAGCAATTCGGCGCGGTCAACCGCAAAGGCAAGCTGGGCGGAATTCCGCACCTCGGACAGATTGGATAGAAGGAGGAGCAGTTGGTAAAGATCAGGCTGAGGCGGATGGGGGCGAAAAAGCATCCCTTCTACCGTCTCGTGGTTGCGGACGCGCGCTCACCGCGCGACGGCCGCTTTATCGAGCACCTCGGGTACTACGACCCGATGACCGACCCGGTGCAGGTCAAGATCGATGTGGACAAAGTGATGAAGTGGCTGCAGCAGGGCGCGCAGCCCAGTGAAGCGGCGCGCAGCCTGTTGAAGCGGGAGGGAATCCTTGAGCGACGTGCAGAGAAGTCGACCCCCACGGCGTGACTTTCGGCGCGGAGGCGGTGGTTTCCGGCGCGACCGGCCGGCGTCCAACGGGCCGGGCATCGACTACCGCGCGATGGTGGAGTACGTTGCGAAGTCGCTCGCCGAGAAACCGGACGAGGTAACCGTCGAGGCGTTCGAGCGTGGCGGTGGGACGGTGGCGATCAAGGTCAAGCTCGCCGACGAGGACATCGGACGGTTCATCGGCAAAGCCGGCCGCAACATCGAAGCCCTCCGGACACTGGTCCGTGTCGCCTCGTTGCGGGATCGCAAGCGCGTGTTCGTCGACCTTGCCAACACGTCGCTTTCGCCGACACATTTCGCGCCGGGCAAAGGACGGAGACCGAGCGGCGAGGTGACTGCATGATCCGAATCGGCCAGGTCACGGGGGCGTATGGGCTAGACGGAGCTGTCAAGGTGACACCCTTGACAGACTTCCTGGATCGCTTCGATCCCGGGGCAAGCCTGCTGCTCGATGGCTGCGCGCGTCAGGTCGAGTGGAGCCGCGAGAGTCAGCCGGGCCTCGTGGTCAAGCTGCGCGGGATTGAAAATCGGACGGTCGCCGAGCTTTTCCGCGGGCGGTACATGGAGGTGGCCGACGAGGAGATGCGGTCGCTCGAGGATGGTCGCTTTTACCACCGGCAGGTCGTCGGCCTGGCCGTCGTGACCCAGTCCGGGCAGCGGGTCGGCGTCATCGAGGAGGTGCTCGAGAGGCCGGCGAATGACGTCTGGGTGAGCCGGGAGGGATCCATCGAGCACCTGATCCCGGCCACCAAAGACGCGGTGCTCAGCGTCGACGTGGGCGGCGGCCGCGTGGTCATCGCCGATTGGCTGCTGAAGTTCGAGCAAGCTCAAGACAAGCCGTGAAAGGCCCATCGCAATGAGATTCGATATCGTCACCATCTTTCCGGGCATGTTCGGGCCCGTGTTTCAGCAGGGGGTGATCGCGCGCGCCATCGAGCGCGGTGCCATCGAGCTTGAGGCACACGATCTACGGGCTCACACCCACGATCGGCACCGCCAGGTCGACGATATGCCCTTCGGCGGCGGTCCCGGGATGGTGATCAAACCCGAGCCGGTGATCGAAGCTGTGGAAGCCATCCGGGCGGCGAATCGCGGCCCGGTGGTCCTGATGGAGCCATGGGGCGAACGCCTGGACCAGGAGCTCGCCGCCGAGCTCGCCACGGAACCCGGTCTCATCATCGTCTGCGGCCGCTACGAGGGAATCGACGATCGCGTGCGCACGGCGCTGCAGGCGCGCGAGATCTCGATCGGCGACTACGTCCTGAGCGGGGGAGAGATACCGGCGATGGTCCTGGTCGACTCCGTGGCGCGCCTGTTGCCCGGGGTGGTTGGCGATCCAGGCTCACTGGCGCAGGACAGCTTTGCGGACGAGCTCACCGGCTGGCCGCAGTTCACGCGGCCGGCGGAGTACCGCGGCATGGCTGTTCCCGATGTGCTCCTGTCGGGCGACCACGCGCGAATTCGCCAGTGGCGCCGGCAGCAGGCCGCGCAGAGGGGCGATTCATCAAAGTTGAGGCACACCAAGGAGGTGAAGAAGACGTGAATGTGATCCAGCAGCTCGAGAAGGAGCAGCAGAAGAAAAAGACTCCGGCGCTTCGCGCGGGCGACACCGTGAGGGTGCACGCCAAGGTCGTCGAAGGGACCCGCGAGCGCATCCAGGTGTTTGAAGGGACCGTGATTCGGGTGACCGGCGGCGGGCTCCGGCAGAACTTCACGGTGCGCCGTGTCACCCACGGCGTCGGTGTGGAGAGGACATTCATGGTCCACTCACCCCGGATCGACAAGATCGACGTGTTGCGCCACGGCGATGTCCGGCAGGGCCGGCTGTACTACTTGCGCGGCAAGGTCGGTCGCGAGGCTCGCATCCGCGAGCGCCGCCGCCTCGTGCCGGAGACGCAGGAGGAGTCGGCCGCGGAGCCCGAGGCGGTTGAGGAAGAGGCGGCTGAAGGGGCGGAGACACAAGAGGCCTAGCCGGCTGTAAAGGCGGTTGGTGGTCGGCGCTTGGCCGCAGTAGTCTCGATCTGATGCGTCCCAAGCTCTGGAAGTTCGAGCGTCGCGCCGCCGCCATGGGCTACGAGGTCGTGGCCGGCGTCGATGAGGTCGGCATGGGCCCGCTCGCGGGTCCGGTCGTCGGGGGCGCCGTCGTGCTCCGCATCGGCGATCGGATCCCGGGCCTCAACGATTCCAAGCTGATGACGCCCGAAGAACGCGAGCAGGTTGACGCGATCATCCGGCGGCGCGCGGTCGCGGTTGCGGTCTGCGCCGTCGACCACACGCAGGTCGACCGACTCGGTCTGTTCAAGGCGCGGATCCTTGCCAGCGCTGGAGCCGTCGCGGGCCTTGCCGTCAAGGCCGAATACCTGTTGATCGACGCGTTCGACATACCCGACGCGCCGCTGCCGCAGATCGCTGTGGTGCGAGGCGACAAGATCTGCGCCTCCATCATGGCGGCGAGCATCGTCGCCAAGGTTGCCCGCGACCGCGCGATGGTCGACTATGACCGGCTCTACCCCGGATGGGGTTTCGCCGACCACAAGGGATACGCCACCCCGTCGCATCGCGCAGCGATCCGGCGACTCGGCCCAAGCCCCATTCACAGGACGTCTTGGGCGCCCTTCCGCGTCTCCGAGCTGGCGAACTAGGCCGCGCAGGCGAACGAGCGGCAGCTGACCTTCTGAGGTCGCGCGGCTATCGAATCGTCGGCGCCGGCTTTCTCGCGCGCCGCGGCGAGCTCGACCTCATCTGCAGGCGCGGCCGGGAGCTCGTGGTGGTCGAGGTGAAGACTCGGTCCTCGGACGCGTTCGGCACGCCGCTCGAGGCGGTCGGCTCACGCAAGCGGCGCGCGCTGAGGGCAGCCGCGGCCGAGTACAGGGCGCTGGCGGAGTGGCGCGGCCCGATCCGCTTCGCGGTGGTGGGCGTGACGGTCACGCCTGAAGGCGGCCTGGATGCCGAGTTGATCGAAGACCCCTTCGATTGAGAGAGAAAAACTCTTCCCCATTCATGGGGAAGTCCGGCCGCAGGCCGGGATGGGGCTAGCGCCAGTGTCGGTCGAGCTCGGACGCGTACTGCTTGCCGATCACATCGGCACTGCTCAGCAGCCAGTTGTCGAGGCGCCGAGTGCCGCGCGGTCTTTCGTGCGAGACGAGCAGCTCCTGCATCAACCCCTGCAGCTCGGGCTCGTTCAGCGTGACGTCGTTGACGATGCGCCCGATGACCCTGGCGGCGCGCACGGTGTTGCGGGGGGAGATATGGACGAACCGCGGATGCCGTCGCACCGCGATCGCGATCGCTTCGACCATCTCGCTGTAGTAAAGGATTTCCGGTCCCGCGGCGTCGACCGTGACGTTGTCCGGCTGGGCCGCGGCCCATGTCGCGATCTCCGCCACGTCTTCGCCCGCGACGGGTTGCACGCGATAGTCACCGCGGCCCGGAATTCCAAACATCGGCAGCCTCCTCAACAGCCAGGCGATGTTGTTGATCAGGATGTCGCCCTGGCCGAAGATCAAGGTCGGGCGCACGATGGCCCACTGCAGGCCCGACTCGCGCACCGCTTTCTCGGCGCGCGCCTTGCCCGCGTAATAGTCCAGCTCCGACTCCTCCGAGGGGTTGCTCACCGAGATGTGCACGACTTTGCGCACCCCGGCGTCCCGCGCCGCGCCGGCAAGGATTCGCGTGTTGGCGACCGCGTCGCCGAAGCGGACGCGGCCGTGGCGGAAGCGGACCCAGTACGTGTTGTAGAGCACATCCGCTCCGCGCATGCTCTCGACCAACGCCGCGCGGTCGGTGAACTGGAGCGGAGCGACCTCCGCCGTGATGTCCTCGACACCGGCGCGATTGGGATGGTTGGTCAGCGTCTTGACGCGGCGCTCCTGGGCGAGCAGGTGGCGCGCGATGTACCGGCCCGTGAAGCTGAAGGCCCCGGTGACGATGTCGAATCCCCGCTGCTCCATCAGCCGATCAAAAGGGAAAGCGCGTCAGGTCGTACGCCGCCGACCCGGGCCGAACGTGGCCTGAGATGACCACGCGAGGGCGGTGGCGAACGGCTTCCGCGGGATCGACCTCGGGGCGAAGGCCGTTGAAGATCGGGAATCGCAGCGTCCCATCCGGAGACCACTCCGAGTACCGGATGCTCACGACCAGATCTGGCCTGACCCAGTTGACCGGCCGGATCATGATCGGAGGCGGATCGAGCGGCGATTCGTTGGTCGCCAGCTCGGCGAGGCGGTGGCGAAGGGCGTCCGTCGCGTCCTCGTCGTAGCCGCCGCCCACGGTGCCGCACGGCAGGAGGCGTCCATCCTCGTGATAGCCGACCACCAGCGCGTCGAAAGGCTTCGCGCCAGCCTTGTCACCGAGCCACCCGATGACGACGAAATCATCGGACTTGACCGCCTTGACCTTCAGCCAGAACGGGCTTCGCTGCCCGGGCACGTATGGACTTTGCCGGTGCTTGGCCACCACTCCCTCGAGACCACGCTCGAGACATGCTTCGAACAGCTCCACACCATCCTCTTCTATGTGGTCCGGGACGAACAGGTGGCCGCCGGCCTCCACCGCCTTCGCCAGCCGGGCGCGCCTGCGAGCCACGGGCTGTCTCATCAGCGGCCGGCCTTCCAGGTACAACGCGTCAAAAGCCAGGTAGGCGGTCGGGACCTCATCGCGCATCCGAGCCCCTCCGCTCAGTCGTTGTCGCAGGCGCGGGTAGTCGGGGCGACCGTCGACATCGGTCGCCACGAGCTCACCGTCGATGACGCTGCCCGGCGGCACGCGCTTCGCCGCCGCGGCGACTTCGGGCAGATCGGCCGTTACGTCGTTCAGGCCGCGGTCGGTCAGCCGGACCTGGCCGTCCGCGGCGCGAAACAGAACGCAGCGCAAGCCGTCCCACTTCACTTCGAAGAGGTACTCGGGCGAGCTGAACGGCGCTTCGGCCGACGCGGCCTGCATCGGCCTGAGCTCGTCCGGAAAGCTTTCCAGCTCGATCTGCAGCTGGTCGTCTTGTTCTGACGTGCGCCCTGCGGGCGCCCGGCGGGGCTGCATCCGCCTCACATTAGGGCCAGCAGAGCTACGAAGCCTTACGACGTCTCCTTGTCTCGGCCGCGGGCTTCTCGCGTCCCGCGCGCTGCTTCTTTGCCTGCTCGACCGATTGGCGCAGGGCTTCCATGAGGTCCATGACCTTGGCCGGCTGCGGCGCCTCGGGCGCCTCGATGACCTCGCCCTCCATCTTGGCCTGGACGACCTTCATCACCGCTTCGCGGTAGTTGTCCTTGTAGCGGCTCGGATCGAAGCTGTCCGCCAGGCTCTCGATGAGCGCCTTTGCCATCTCGAGCTCCTTGGGATTGATCTTCACCTCGTCCTCGAGGCCCTTCAGGCCTTCGGTAGAGCGGATCTCGTCCGGCCAGTGGAGCGTGTTCATGATCAGTCCTTTGCCGTTCGGGTGGAGCGCCGCCAGGTGCTCCTTGTCGCGCAACGCGATCTTGGCGATCGCCATCCGGCCCGTGGCCTCCAGCGCCCGACGGAGCAGGTGGTACGGCTTCTTGCCCAGCTCTTCCGGCTCGACGTAGTAGGCGCTGTCGTAGTACAGCCCGGGTTCGACGTCGTCAACCGGCACGAACTCCTCGATGTCGATCGCATGGGCGGTCGGCAGCGGCAAGTTGTCGAGATCCTTGTCCTCGATGATCACGTAGCGATCCTTGCCGATCTCGTAGCCGCGCTGGATCTCGCTGTAGGCGACCTCATGGTCGCCTTCGGCGCACCAGCGCTTGTAGGAGATGGGGGAGTGGTGATCCGGACACAGCTGACGAAAGGAGACCTTGGCGCTCGACTCCGTGGCGTTGTAGAGGCGGATCGGGATGGAGACCATCCCGAAAGAGACCACGCCTTTCCACATCGATCTCGGCATGGGGACGCAGTTTACCTCCTAAGTTCGTGGTTGGCTACTTTTCGTAGGCGCAGCGGACGGCGCGCCTCTCTTGAGCAACGCTCAAGCGCCGACGTCCCGCCTCTGCATAGCAAGTATCGAGCCTGCGAGCCCGGCGAGCGACAGCAGGACGAGAAGCGCGAGGTTGCGGCCGTCGACGCCGGTGAGCAGCGGCGTGCCGAACAGCTTGAACGCCGACAGGTCCTGGACCCACAGCGGGAGCTTGTAGATCGACCCAAGCTCGGTGTCGAGGTAGCTAGCGAAGGCAAACGCCCCGAGCACACCGACCGCGGCCCGCGGATTCCATGCCGCCAGCAGCGATCCCGCGGAGGCGAACACCACCGCGAATGGCACCAGCATGAGCGAGGCCGCGACGACACGCCCGGGGTTCAGGTCGATGCCCTGCATGTGCGACGCGTAGTAGAGGGTCGCCCCGCTGGCGGCGGTGATCACGAGCGCGCTCGCGATCAGTGTTGCCATCCGCTCCACGACGACCGCCGCGCGCGACACCGGCTGGCTCAAGGTCAGCTCGAGCCGACCATCGGTGTCCTCGGCCGACCAGCGCGCGACGTAGGTGATGGCGAGCGCGGCGAACAGCAGCTGCGCCACGTTGAACCATGTGAAACCCAGAACGCCGGGATAGACCTGCTGCCGCACGAAGATCGAGAGGTAGGGAAGCAGTGATGGGATCGAAAGCAGGACCTGGACGATCGTCCTGGTGAGAGAGACGAAGACGATGGCAAGCACCGCCATACCGATCGCCCAGACGGCGATTCCCAGTCGTCGCTCGTACATCCCGCGCCAAACTGGAAAGCGCCACCAAGCCGCGCTCGTGACTGACTGGCTTTCCGGCCGTACGGGCATCGGCAGACGAACCAGAGGCGCACCAAGGTCGCGAAAGTCGAAAGCCGCGGCCGCGATGGCCGCGCCGAAGATCGAGACGCCGGCCAGCACGACGAGCGCACGCGGCTCGAAGGGGCCGCCGGGCGGCAGCGGTTGATTGAGGTCGTAGTACCGAAACGGGGAAAGCCAGCGCCATATCGAGAGCGAGTCGAAAACCCTGCTGAGGCTGTTGACGAGAAACAGCGCGAGCAACAAGACGCCCGCCGCCGCGGTGGCGGCGCGCGCGGCCGCGAGCTGAGCGACCAGGAGCGCGAGCGTGTAGCAAGAGAGCCCGATCGCGACAAGGAGCCCAGACGCTTCGATGACGCCAGGCAGGGCGACGGTCTCGTGACCGGCGGCGACCCCGACCAGGAAGCCGGCCGCCGCGGCGGCCGAGGCGACGACAAGCGCGATGGCGAAAGCGGTGGTGCGCGCGCCGATGAGCCCGATCCGGGAGATCCCGGCCGCGAGCGAGGCCTCGACCAGGCCGCGCTCCTCGTCACCGCGCGCGGCGCCGGTGGCGCTAGCGAGCGCCCAGATCGCGAACAGGATGGCCAGGGGATGGAATCCGCGGAACTCCACGTAACCGCCGACGGTGTCGGGCCGGAAAGGTGGTGGGAACAGGGCGCTGAACTGCGAAGCGAGCGCCAGGATCGAATTTCCGAAAGCGATGCGCTCCCCGGGCCCCTGCCCGGCGATCTGGTAGAAGCCGACGGTCTGGACGAGCGTCGACACGAACGCGGCAAGCGAAAAGCCCACGATGCCCCAACGGCCAAGCCGGAGTCCGAAAGCGATGGCGATCATGACGTGAGCGCTTTGGGCTTCCTCTCGCTGAAATAGCTGAGGAATAGCTCCTCCAGGGTCGGTTCTGTGCTGACGAGGTCGACCACCGTCGTGTCGCCGATCGCGCTGAGCAACGGCTGGAAGCTTCCACGCACCCGGCACGTCACCCGCTGACCGGTCACGGTAACGTCCTCGACCCCCTCCGCATCACGGATCTCCGAACCCGGCACGGCGGAGTCCTGCGCGAATTCGATCTCCACGTGATGGACGCGAATCCGTCTCAGCTCGTCGAGCTGCGCGACGCGGACGAGTCGCCCATCGCGAATGATCCCGACGCGATCGCAGACATGCTCGACCTCGGACAGGACATGCGACGAGAGAAAGACTGTGGCACCGTCGTCCCGGGCCTCGCGCAGCAAGGCGTAGAACTCCTGCTGGTTCAGCGGGTCGAGGCTGCTGGTCGGCTCGTCGAGGATGAGAAGGTCCGGCCGGTGCATGAACGCGAGCACGATCGCGAGCTTTTGCTTGTTGCCGCTGGAGTATTCGCGAAAGCGCCGGCTGAGGTCGAGGTCGAAGCGCTCGGCCAGCTTGCGCACGCTCTCGCGGTCGACGCCGCCCCGCATGCCGCCCAGGTAGGCGATGATCTCGCTTCCCCGAAGACTCCCAAACTGAGGCACGTCACCCGGCAGGTACCCGACCTTCCGCTTGACATCGACCGCGTCGCGCACGGAGTCGAGGCCAAAGATGAACGCCGATCCGCTGGTCGGCCGGATCATCCCCATCAGCATCCTGATGGTTGTCGTCTTGCCTGCTCCGTTAGGGCCCAGGTAGCCGAAGACTTCCTGCGCCGCGACCTGGAGGTCGAGGTCGAAAAGGCCACGTCCGGCGCCGTAGTCCTTGGTCAGCCGGGAGGTCCTGATCGCCGTGGTGGGCATTTCGCGCAGCATATTAGGCACCGTGCAGCTGGGCGACCTCGAGCTTCATCTTTTGGTGACCGACAAGTGGAAGGCCGACGGCGGCCTGATGTTCGGTGTCGTACCGAGGATTCTCTGGGAGAAGGAGAAGCCGCCCGACGCCAACAACATGATCGACTGCGCGTGCGTTTGCCTGATCGCGCGCATCAACGGCCGGGTCATCGTCTGCGAGACCGGGATCGGCACCAAGCTGAGCGAGAAGCGGGCGCGGCAGGTCGCACTCCGCGAACCGGAGGACCTGCTCCACGCGCTGCGGCGGCTCGGCATCCAGCCCGACGAGGTGGACGCGGTGATCACGACGCACCTGCACTGGGATCATGCGGGCGGCCTGACACGCCGCAACGACCTGGGCAAGCTCGTGCCGACGTTCAAGAAGGCACGCCATTTCGTCCAGCGAACGGAATGGGATTTTGCCCTGCACCCCGACGTGCGCAGCGCGACCGGCTACTACATCGACGACTTCACGCCTCTCGCCGATGGCCATCACTCCGTCGAGTTCCTCGATGGCGATGCGGAGGTCTTTCCGGGCGTTCACGTCCGCCACGTCGGCGGCCATACGCCCGGAAGCCAGATCCTGGTCCTGCAGTCCGGCGAGCTGGGCTGCGCCGTGACGGGTGACCTCGTCTGCCAGACCCCGCACCTTCGCGTCCCCTGGAACATGTCCGCGGACATCGAGCCGCTGCGCGTGTTCGAGGAGAAGGCGCGCTTGTTCGAGGAAGCCGAAAAGCACCGCTGGCTGCTCGTGCTCAGCCATGAGACCGACCACCCCGCCGGTTATCTCGAAGAAGGTGGACGCTGGCGCCCCGAGCCGCGGCTGACGACCTGAGCTTCACGACCGCCGACGGCCGCAAGCTCACCTTTCGCAAGCTGGGTCACGGGCCCGTGCTCGTGTGCCATCCGGGGGGGCCGGGTTTCTCGTCCGCTTACCTCGGCGACCTTGCTGGGCTTTGGGAACGCTTCACGTTGGTGATCCTGAACCCGCGCGGCACGGACGGCTCGGACCGGCCGGCCGACCCCGCTGCGTACCACCTCGACGACTACGTTGCGGACCTCGACGAGCTGCGCCGGCACCTGGGGCTGGAGCAGATGTTGCTTTTTGGCTACTCGCACGGTGGGCTCGTGGCGCAGGCGTATGCGTCGGCGTATCCGGACCGCGTGCTGCGCCTCGTGCTTGCGTCGACCACAGCCCGATTTGGGCCAGATCAGGAGGCGGCCACACAGGCTGCCAAGGAGAAGAGATCGGCGCAGCCTTGGTTTTCCGATGCTCTGGCGGCGCGCGACGAGCAAGACGCGATGGACGAAGTGACGGACGAACAGCTGCGAGGCTTTGTCTTCCGGCAGATGCCGTTTTACTTTGCGCGATTCGGACCCGCCGAGGCAGGCTACCTGGACACGTTCAGCTCCGAAGCAATAAACGCGGATGCCCTCAGAGTTTTCGGGGAGGAGATCTCGAGTCTCGACCTTCGCGCCCGGATCGCCGCTATCACAGCTCCGACGCTGGTGATCACCGGCGAGGAAGACTTCATATGCGGCCCTGTGTGCGCGGCGGAGATGAGCGGGGCCATCTCGGGAGCGCGCGAGGTCATCATCGGCGACGCGGGTCACATGGTTTTCGTCGAGCAGGCGCAAGCCTTTCATGACGAGGTGGCGGAATTCCTGACGGGCTAAAAACCCCAGGGGATGGGGCCTCTTAACAACCTGGGCTCCTTCCGGAGCGCAGCCTCAGTAACTTCGGCGTGTGTTCGGCTGCGTCGACTCTTGCGTGCTCGCCGGCCTCGACGTGCGACTCGTGCGCGTCGAGGCGGACATCGGTCGGGGAAATGACCACAGGTTTTTTCTGGTGGGTCTTGCCGCGACGACCGTGAAGGAGGCTCGCGAGAGGGTCCGCTCCGCGATCCGCAACAGCGGCCTTGAATATCCGACTACGAGGCTCACAGTCAATCTGGCGCCGGCCGAGCTGCGCAAGGAGGGGACAGGCCTTGATCTCCCGATCGCGATCTCGATCGTGCTGGCGCGCGCTCACCGCCCCGCTCCGCCGCGAAGCGCTTTCCTCGGCGAGCTGGCGCTCGACGGATCGGTGCGCCACGTCGACGGAGTCCTGGTCGCCGCCCGCGGGTTGCGCGAGCTTGGCTTCGAGCGGATCTTCGTCCCCGCCGAGGACGCGGCGGAGGCTTCGCTCGCCGATGGACTCGAGGTGATCCCGTGTGAATCCCTTATCGCGGTCGTCAACCACCTGCTCGAGAGCGGTGTCATCGCGGCCGCGTCGCCACGCCCCGGAACGATCGCTCTGGACAGCCCGCTCGAGCACGACCTGGTCGAGGTGCACGGCCAAGAGGAGGCCAAAAGAGCGCTCGAGGTCGCTGCCGCCGGCGGTCATCACCTCCTCTTGAGCGGCCCGCCGGGCGCCGGCAAGACCATGCTCGCGCGCTGCCTGCCGGGAATTCTTCCGCCGCTGGAGCTTGGCGAGGCGATCGACGTCGCACAGGTGCGCAGCCTCCTCGGCGAGCTGCCGCGCGATCGCCCGCTGGACTGGGCGCGACCGTTTCGCGCCCCGCACCACGGGATCTCGATGGCCGGCCTCATCGGCGGAGGCGGCGGCCTGGCGATGCCTGGCGAGATCAGCAGGGCCAGCCATGGGGTCCTCTTCCTCGACGAGCTGGCCGAGTTCCAGACGCCCGTCCTGCAGGCGCTGCGCCAGCCGCTCGAGTCCGGCCGCATCACCATCACCCGCTCGGGTGGATCGGTGACTTACCCGGCGCGCTTCACTCTGGTGGCGGCGACCAATCCCTGCCCGTGCGGCTGGTCCGGTGATGGCGTGAGAGCTTGCCGGTGCACGCCCGGCGCGGTGGACACCTACCACCGCCGGCTATCCGGCCCGCTCCTCGACCGCATCGACCTCCAGGTCTCCGTCCGCCGCGTTCCGCTGGAGGCGCTCGCATCCGAGCCTCGCGGCGAGACGTCTGCCGTCATCAGGGAGCGAGTGATGACGGCGCGCGCCCGCCAGCTTGCGCGACAGGGGTGCCTGAACGCCCAGCTCAAACCAGCGCGCCTGCGTCTCCTGGCGACGCTGCCTGCCGTTTCGCGCCGCACGCTCGAGCGATGGTCGGTGCAGCGGGGCCTCTCGGCGCGCGGCTTCCACCGGGCGTGGCGCGTGGCGCGGACCTCCGCGGACCTCGATGGGCTGGACGAGATCGGCGAGCAACATGTGCTGGAGGCGCTCGGTTTCCGACTGCAGGATGTCGCAGCCTGAGTCGCCGGAGCTGAGGGTCCGCGGCCGGTGGCCTCCGCCGGAAGGACCGCGGGCCGCGATCGTGGGCTCGCGGCGGCCCTCGCCGTATGGCGAGGCGGTGGCCGAACAGCTCGGCCTCGAGCTGGCCAGGGCGGGTGTCGTGGTCATCAGCGGGCTGGCCTTGGGCATCGACGCCGCCGCGCATCGGGGCGCGCTCAACGCTGGCGGGGTGACCGTCGCGGTCATGGGGACCGGGGTCGACGTGATCTACCCCTCGGCGCATTCCGTGCTTGCCGAGGCGATCCTCTCCGGCGGCGGCGCGCTCGTCAGCCAGTTCCCCGACGGCACCGCGCCGCGCCGCCACAACTTTCCAGCTCGCAATTACACGATGGCCGCGCTCTCCGACGTGGTGGTCGTGGTCGAGGCTGGCGAAGGCTCGGGCGCCTTGATCACCGCCGAGGCCGCGCTCGACCTACATAAAGAGGTAATGGCCGTGCCGGGTAGCGTCTTCTCGCCGCTGTCGGTGGGCACCCATGGCCTCATCCGCGACGGCGCCGGGCTGGTGCAGAACGCACGTGACGTGCTGATGGTCCTGCATCTCGGAGCGGAGGTCCTGGATGACCCGCTGGCCGCCCCGGCCGGCCTGGGGATCAAGCTCCCGGCCGAGCGCGACGGCATCCTGTTTCACCTCTCGGACGTTCTTGCCTTGAACGCCTCTGAGATCGCCCGGAAGCTTCAGCTTCCGATCGCCGATGTGCTCGGCCGTTTGACCTCTCTGGAGCTCGAGGGGGCGGTTAAACGGCACCAGGGTGGGTATGTAAGGGCGTTGCGCCGGGGCAAAGATCGGGCGTAGGATGCCCGCCACTCGGCTCTAGTGGGCCCTGCGCGAGCCAGGCGCCCGAAGCTGGAGCGGGAACAAAGACCCGGGATTGGGAATAAAGAGAAAGCTGTGCCGGAAGGTTTGATCATCGTCGAGTCGCCTGCCAAGGCCAAGACGCTCAAGCGGTTCCTGGGGGACCGTTTCGACGTCAGGGCCTCGATGGGGCACGTCCGCGACCTGCCTGAAAAGGAGATGGGCGTGGAGGTCGACGACGGTTTCAAACCGCACTACGAGGTGGTGGAGAGCCGCCGCAAGACGATCAACGAGCTGCGCTCGGCGGCCAAGAAGGACACCGAGGTGATCCTTGCCTCCGACCCCGACCGGGAAGGCGAGGCCATCGCCTGGCACCTGGCGGAGGTCCTCAAGCTGCGCGACCCCAAGCGCATCGAGTTCCACGAGATCACGGCCGACGCCGTGCGCCGCGCGCTCGAGTCGCCACGCGAGATCGACATGCGCCTGGTCAACGCCCAGCAGGCCCGCCGCGTGGTCGACCGGCTGGTGGGTTTCCGGCTGAGCCCGTTCCTGTGGGCCAAGGTCCAGAAGGGAATCGGCGCCGGCCGCGTCTCCTCTGTGGCGCTTCGTCTCGTGGTCGACAGGGAGGAAGAGATCCGCAAGTTCGTCCCGGTTGAGTCGTGGACGATCGACGCGGAACTGTCCCAGAAGGCAGCCGATAACCACTTTCTGGCGCGCCTGAACCGACCCGTTGGCGCGGCGGCGACCGAGAAAGACGCGAAGTTCGAAGTCCACAACGAGACCGAGGCGCAGGAGATCGTCCGCAGGCTCGAAGGCGCGAGCTACCGCGTCATCGGCGTCGAGCAGAAGCGGCGCACCAAGAGCTCGAACCCCCCGTACATCACGTCGACCCTGCAGCAGGACGCTTCCAGCCGGCTGCGGATGCGCCCGTTTGCCGCGATGCGGGTGGCTCAGCAGCTGTATGAAGGAGTCGAGCTCGGAGCAGAAGGTCCCACCGGCTTGATCACGTACATGCGTACGGACTCGACCCGGATCTCCGCAGACGCTGACGCAAAGGTCAAGGGCTGGATCAAGCAGGCGCACGGCGAGAAGTACCTCGGTGTGTCTCGAGCCGCCAAGGCCACTCCTGGCGCGCAGGACGCCCACGAGGCGATCCGGCCGACCGACGTCGGCCGAACCCCGGACTCGATCCGAGAGCACCTGTCCGCTGACCAGTACAAGCTCTACGACCTCATCTGGCGCAGGTTCGTGGCCAGCCGGATGGCGCCAGCCGTGTACGACCAGACCCAGGTCGAGATCCAGGGCGCTGACTATGTCTTCCGCGCCAACGGCTCTGTGCTGGCGTTCGACGGCTTCTACAAGGTATGGGGGCGGGAAGAAAACGGCGAAAACGAGCTACCCGTCCTGGCCCAGGGCGAGGATCTCGACTACCACGGCATCAAGCCGGAGCAGCACTTCACGCAGCCACCTCCGCGCTACACGGAGGCAACGCTGATCAAGGAGCTCGAGCAGCGCGGCATCGGCCGCCCATCCACCTATGCGCCGATTGTGCAGACGATCACCAGGGCGCATGGCTACGTCGAGATCAAAGAGCGCAGGCTCTATCCGACGCGCGTCGGAGAGGCCGTCAACACGCTGATGGTCGACCACTTCAAGAGCATCTCGGACGACCAGTACACGTCGCAGCTCGAGCAGCGGCTCGACCAGGTGGAGAGCGGAAGCCAGGAATGGGTTCCGGTGGTGAAGGACTTTTACGGCCCGCTGCAGCGCATGCTCAGCGCGGCCGAGGAGGCCACGCCGACGGACACCGACGAGGTCTGCCCCCTCTGCAACGAAGGCCATCTCGTGCGCAAAGCAAGCCGCTTCGGCCCCTTCATGGGCTGCTCGCGCTACCCGAAGTGCAAGTTCCGGCGCGCCCTGACCCCGGAGGGAGAGCCGCCGCAGCCCAAGCTGCTGGACGAGGCGTGCCCGACATGTGGTCGCCCGCTGCAGCTGCGCACCGGGCGATACGGCGAGTTCGTGGGTTGCTCCGGCTATCCGGAATGCAAGTACATCAAACGCGACGCCGCGCAGGCCGACTCCAAGCTCACCGGTGAGAAATGCCCGCAGTGCGGGGAAGGGCAGCTTGTCGAGCGCACCGGCCGCTACGGGCCGTTCGTCGCCTGCTCGCGGTATCCGGACTGCAACTACCGCGCCAACATCGGCAAGGACGGCAAGCCCAGCCAGGGCCCGAAGGTCCTGGACGAGCCGTGCCCGATCTGCGGTAAGCCGCTGGTCGAGCGCCGTGGGAGGTTCGGGCTGTTCAAGTCCTGCTCGGACTACCCCAAGTGCCCTGGCCCCAAGGGGGTCGCCGGGCGCGTGCAGGGCGCATCCAAGAACAAGAAGGCTGAGAAGGCCGTCGAAGCTTAGAAATCCGGAGGCTGGGTATACTCACCAAGCCAATCCAACGGGATTGAGTTAGCACGCCCGGGCCAGTGCCCCTGTCCTTTTCAACCAAAGGCGGATTCTCGGGCGGAAGTGGAACAGGAGGCAATCGAACGTGGCTCAAGTGACTTTGAAACAGCTGCTGGAAGCTGGCGTGCACTTCGGGCACCAGACCAGCCGCTGGAATCCGAAGATGAAGACCTATATCTTCACCGCCCGCAACGGCATCCACATCATCGACCTGCAGAAGACCGTGCGGCTGCTCGACGATGCGTGGGATTTCACGCGCAACATCGCCGCGAGCGGACGGCCGGTGCTTTTCGTCGGCACCAAGAAGCAGGCCCAGGAGACGATCCAGACCGAGGCCGCCCGCTGCGGCATGTACTTCGTCAACCGCCGCTGGATGGGCGGCATGCTGACGAACTTCAGCACGGTCAAGAAGAGGATCGAGCGGCTGCAGGAGCTGCGCAAGATGCAGCAGGAAGGCCAGTTCGAGCAGATGGCGAAGAAGGAAGCCAAGCGGCTCCAGGACGAGCTGGACCGGCTGATGTTCCACTTCGACGGAATCGCGGACATGAAGCGCCTGCCGGGCGCCCTCTATGTGGTCGACCCCCGCAAGGAGCACATCGCGGTCACCGAGGCCAACCGGCTGAAGATCCCGGTGGTCGCCATCACCGACTCGAACTGCGACCCCGATCTCATCACTTATGTGATCCCGGGCAACGACGACGCGATTCGCGCCGTCAAGCTGCTGACGGGCAAGATCGCTGACGCGTGCCAGGAAGGGCGCCAGGAAGCGGCGGCGCGGGGCGAGATCCTGCCCGAGGTCGAGGAGCGCGAGTTCCTCGAGACGCCTCGCTACGAAGAGATCGAGGAATACCTCGAGGACGAGGAGGACTACCTGCCGACCGTATCGGAAGAGGAGTTCGCCCGCACCGTCGACGACGAGGAGGCGCGCTGATGGTGAGCGTGCCGATGGAGCTGATCAAACAACTTCGGGAGCTGTCCGGCGCAGGCATGATGGACTGCAAGAACGCGCTGGAAGAGGCCGGCGGCGACATCAACAAGGCGTTCACGATTCTCCGGGAGAAGGGCATCGCAAAGGCAAGCAAGCGCGCGGGACGGGCGACCGGCCAGGGTGTCGTCGATGCGTACCTGCACAGCCCCTCGCCGGACTATCCGCCGCAGGTCGGGGTGCTGATCGAGGTGAACTGCGAGACGGACTTCGTCGCCAAGAGCCCGGACTTCCGCAAGGTCGCGAGGGAGCTCGCCCTGCAGGTCGCAGGCTATGAACCGCGATGGGTCTCGCGCGAAGACGTGCCCGATGACGTGCTGGTCACGGAGCGGGAGGTCTACGAGGCGAAGGCGCGCCAGGACGGCAAGCCGGAGCAGGTGATTCCGAGGATCGTGGAAGGCCAGGTCGAGGCGTTCCTCAAGCAGAGCTGCCTGATGGAGCAGGAATACTTCCGCGAGCCAGGGCACACGGTGCAGGACTACATCGCTGAGAACATCTCGAGGCTGCAGGAGAACATCACGGTCCGTAGGTTCGCGCGATTTAACATCAGGGAGACCTGATCGACCGCCGGTCGCCCGAGGGGCGAACAATGGAAGTGGAAGTGGGAGATCGATCGCCGAAGTACAACCGCGTTCTCCTGAAGCTGAGCGGCGAAGCGCTTGGCGGCAGCCGCGATTACGGCATCGATCTCGAGGTCGTGGAAACCATCGCCGCTCAGGTCAAGCGCGTGCACCAGATGGGGGTGCAGGTGGCGCTGGTGGTCGGTGGAGGCAACATCTTCCGCGGCCTTGCCGCGACGGAGCGGGGGTTCGATCGCGCGACCGGCGACTACATGGGCATGCTGGCGACCGTGATCAACGCGCTGGCCCTGCAGGATGCCCTGGAGCGCGCGGGCATCCCGGCGCGGACGATGACCGCGATCCAGATGCCGCAGGTCGCCGAGCCGTACATCCGGCGGCGCGCGGTGCGCCACCTGGAGAAGGGAAGGGTGGTCATCCTGGCCGCGGGCACGGGCAACCCCTATTTCACGACCGACACCACCGCGGCGTTGCGCGCGGTGGAGATCGAGGCGGACGTCATCCTCAAGGCGACCAAGGTCGACGGCGTCTACACGGCTGACCCCAAACGCGATCCGACCGCGACGAAATTCGAGCGCCTCGGTTACCTCGAGGTGCTCAACCGGGGCATCGAGGTGATGGACAACACGGCGCTCACGCTCTGCATGGACAACAACGTCCCCATCGTCGTCTTCAACCTTCTGACGCCAGGGAACATCGAGCGCGTGGTTCTGGGCGACGAGATCGGGACGCTCGTGAGCTCGGCTTCATGATCGACCCGATACTTCGCGACGCGGAGTCCAAGATGGGCAAGTCCGTCGACCATTTCGCGGCCGAGCTCGCGACGATCCGGACCGGCCGGGCGAACCCGGCGTTGATCGACAAGATCATGGTCCCGTACTACGGCACCCCGACGCCGCTGAACCAGCTCGCCCAGATCAGCGCTCCGGAACCTCGCCTGCTGGTGGTGCAGGTCTACGACAAGAGCCAGATGGGGACGGTCGAGAAGGCGCTGCGCACGAGTGAGCAGGGCCTCAATCCAGCCAGTGACGGCCAGGTCATCCGAGTGCCCATCCCGCCCCTTACCGAGGAGCGCCGCCGGGAATACGTGAAGCTCGTCCGCCAGAAGGCAGAAGAAGCGCGCGTCGCGATTCGCAACGTCCGCCGCGACGAGCTCCACCGCATGGATCACATGAAAAAACAGGGCGAGGTGGCCGAGGACGAGTCGAAGCGCGGGTCTGGCCGGCTGCAGAAGATCACCGAAGCCGAGATCGAGAAGGTCGACGCCCTCGCGAACCGCAAAGAGCACGAGGTGATGGAGATATAAGAGGAAACCCGGATGGTTTCCTCTCATCGCGGCCGAGGTGAACTCGGCCGCCCTGGCGACCAGGGGTAGCGGCCGGACGGTTTTGATCCCGGTCGGTACTCTTTCCTCACCCGTGGACTCGCAGGTCCCCCGCCACGTCGGGATCATCATGGACGGCAATGGACGCTGGGCCCGCCGCCGCGGGCGGCCCGCGACATTCGGCCATCGCGCCGGCGTGCGCGCCATCAAGCCGGTGCTCCAGGCGTGTGAGGACATGGGGGTGCACGTGCTTTCCATCTACGCGTTCTCGACCGAAAACTGGGCTCGTCCGCGGGCCGAGGTGCGGGCTTTGATGCGCCTGTTTCACGAGACGATGCTCCGCGAGATTGACGAGATGCACCGGCGCGGAGTGCGCATCGTGGTCAGCGGGCGCCGCGAGGACCTGTCGCCGAGAATGCGAGACCGCATCGACGAGGCGATGACGCGTACCGCCAAGAACACGAACGGCGTGCTCAACGTCTGCCTCAACTACGGCGGCAGGGCGGAGATCGTCGACGCGGTCCGCGGTCTTGTGCGGGACGGCGTCGATGGGGATAAGGTCGACGAAGCAGCGATCTCGGCGCGCATGTATCAGCCCGAGCTTCCCGATCCAGACCTGATCATCCGCACAGCCGGCGAACACCGCGTGAGCAACTTCTTGCTGTGGCAGGGCGCTTACGCCGAGCTCGTGGTGACCGAGACTCTGTGGCCGGACTTCGGTCCCGAAAACCTCAAAGCCGCGCTGGCCGAGTATGCCTCCCGAATCCGCCGATTTGGGGCGCGCCCAGCAGATGAAGTAGTGGCGAGTTGACCACCCCGAATGTTTCGATGACCGGCGGCTGGAAACCGAGCGCGCTGATGGTGCGCATCATCAGCGCGTTCGTCATCCTCGCGGTGGTCATCGGGCTCGTGCTTGCCGGCCTCTACGGCGTCTACGCGCTCGTCATCATCATCGGCGGCTTCGCCCTGTACGAGTTCAACGGCCTCTCCGACCGCATGGGCTCGCGCGCTCCTGCCTGGCTTCTCTACCCGCTCGGCGCATTCTTCGCGTTCAGCGGCACC
>Ga0137376_10000194_pt1 | contig 23761 bp, 39 predicted proteins | sample SagtaG_23_FD_104814 | JGI IMG/M metagenome (GOLD analysis project Ga0137376, IMG submission 104814) | Vadose zone soil microbial communities from Sagehorn Ranch, Mendocino, California, USA - Sage2_L_20_16 metaG | ecosystem: Environmental > Terrestrial > Soil > Vadose zone | place: USA...
GAAGCTGGTCAAGTTGGCCCTGCCCACCGGAGATCCGCTCAGGATTATGCTGCTCGGTCCTTCCGGAGTGGGAAAAAGCCAACTGGCCGAGCACCTGGTCCGTTGCACTGGCGCTGGCAAATTCAGCATCAGCCGTTACAACGGCACCGGGTTTCGCATTGACGATGCCGAGGAAATGCTGCGTGCCTTCCGGTTCAAAGACTTGTTCAGCGGGTATCGGGTACTCCAGATCGAGGAAGTGGATCGCGTCCCACAAGTCGCCCAAATTGCGTTGTTGAGCCTTTTAGACTCACTTCCAAGCCAAACCGCCTGCATCGCCACCAGCAACTGCCGGGTCAAGGACTTCGAGGTGCGCTTCCAGAGACGCTTTACCGTGTGCGATGTGGCGGCACCGACCGAGGAAGAGTTGCTGGCCATGCTGCGGCTGCACTGGCCATCCGTGCCGAAGAAGCGGGCAATCGAAATCTCAACCTTCGCCTGTGGTAACGTCGGTGCTGCGCTCTGCGACATGGACAACGCGCTCGCCGAATACGCGAAGACAGCTTGACATGGGGAAAGGATTCTGATTCATTTCGTGCGTGCGTTACAGGCGTGCAATTCAGCATGACGGCCTGCCAGTCGGCTATTTAGGGCTATCCCTGGCGACGCAGCCCCTAAGCTGCGCCTGTAGGCCGCCCTTTCTTTTCTCACCCCGCACGATTCGCCTGTCATTCGCACCCGTTCGCAAGGGAAGAGGCTCAACACGCGGCGCTCGAACGGTGATCGCATTTCATGGAAGCCGAGACGATGCCATGACCGGAGGTTGCGAAAGGCTAGAACCGGAGTCTGGTGGGAGTCAGTCTCCCTAGTAGGCTGGCCAAGCGGGAGCGACTGACGCGCCCCGTGCATCGGAAGCCACCCCAAAAGTCAAGGGGCTTTCCCTTCCGTTCGCAGCGCGAGTGCCCTGGGGGTGCTCTGCACCGGAGAGACCCAAAATCAGAAGCTTCCCATCCCAAAAGAGCGAAGCGACACACTGTGCGCGTACACTTGAATCAGCCAGTACCGGAAGTGAACTCCAGTCTTCAGATCGAGGTACAGGCAAAGTGATTTTACCCGAACCATCCATAAAACTTCACCGTGAGAACTCAATGAACTACGCCATCGCCGTCGTGCTGGGTGCAATCGGCACGGTCGTTTACTTAATTCTCTACAGGAAATTTATTGAGCCTAGGTTGTAGGCTATTTCCATCACACAATGAGACCACCAACCAAACCATGAGCAAATACAAAACCGAAGAAGGAACGATCCTCGACACTGACAAGGCGCAGAAGAACTGGGATGAGGCCAGTGACTGGGACGGAAAAAACCACGTAAGCCGGGCGACTGGATCACAATGGAACCATGAGACGTTGTATATCAGTGCCAAGGGCCGCTACTATATCGTCCGCTCCAGCCAATGGCAGGGCAGCCTGCCGAGCGCGGAGATCATCAGCAACGAGGACGCAGCGCGCTGGCTTTTGAACAACGATCACAAACTGCCGGAGGATTTGAAACATCTGGCCGATGAAGTCAGTGAATAGGAATCAAACCATGAGAAACACCGACAAACAAATCCGCTACGCCCTGTTCTTGCTGGGCAAGGCGGGCTATTCGACGCGGTTTATGAACGCCCAGTTCAAGGAACTCGGAGCCACTATGAATGAACGTTCCGGCACAGTCGAAGACTGGCTACGGAATCACTCCAACATCTCCGGACTGATCGACAAAGTCAAAGCACCCTGAGACCATGAGTAAAATCAACTCCGTCAAACCTAGGTGCTACAAGCTTCCCCTGATCGCCGGTCTCAGGCAGATGCACCAATTAGTCCTGGCAGATCAAGTCGAGGCCGGCGAATTAAAACTTGGCATTGCCGCGCAAATGCGCAGTGTGGACCGTATCCGTCCGGACCTGGCTGGCACATGCGCCAATGCGTTGGAACAATCCGACGCGCAAACACTGGCTGAGAACAATGTTCTGTCTCACTACGCCATAGGTCTGCGCGAAGGACGAGTCGTTGTTGCCCATCCTGGCGGCACGACTGGCGGACAATCATATTACGCACCTGGAGAATTGTACTTCAGAAGTTAACAAATCATGAACAACAACACCAACGGAACCATCAACCAGCAAGCTCTGCTGGTATCCTTGTCCTTTGGCCTGCCGCGGCAGAGCCGGCAGCTACCCAAGGAAGCGAAGAAGATCGAGGACGACAACCACGCGCAACATGGCGTGGCCAAAGTATCAGTGCATTACTTCCAGCAGCAGGTCGGGAAGCAAACCAACGACGCCTTGTTCAACCTGAAGTCCCACTTCAACGCCTGGCGCTCTGAGCATAACCGGATTACGCGTCCCTGGGACGGCGCTTCGACGCGGCTCTTGCCGGCGAAACTCGTCCCGCAATATCTGGATCTCAAATCGAAGTTCGAGGAGCAGACGCCGCAGAAGATAGCCGAGTTCGTCGATGCGTACCCGGACTGGGAGATCACCGCGCCATCGCGGATGGGCAGTCTTTATTCCGCGAGCGACTTCCCCACGCTCAGCGAGTGCAGGGAACGCATCGAGTACGACACGGCCATGATACCGCTGCCGGAGGCGGTGCAGTGGCAGAGGATGTCATTGATCGGTCCGCAGCTCATCACGCAGATGGAAACGCAAACCAACGAGCGCATCGCCAAGGCCGTCGAAGCCGCTCGCGTCCAAACCTGGCAGGACTTGATCGAGCCGGTGGAGAAGATCGTCCAGACCCTTTCGAAGGATCGCCCCAGGATTTTTGATAGTCTCATCGGGAACCTGAACGACATCGTTTCCCTGGTCGGCGCGTTCAACCTGAGCGGGGACGCGGAATTGACCCGGTTCGCCGAGGAGTGCAAGGCGGAGCTGGCCACGGTGAACGCGGATGACTTGCGGTCGGATCCCGCAGTTCGCTCGAAGGTCTGCAAGAAGGCTGAAGACTTGCTCGCCCGCTTCGGGAACCTTGGCGCCGGCCGCAAGTTCGCCCTCTGAAGTCTATGCGTATCACCGCTTATCCGCCGCCGGTTGACCCGATAATCAAAGACCTGTGCGAGCACCTGAATGAGTGCGCCAGGTCAAAATTCTACATCAAGCTTGAGACCGGCAATACCAGCTCTGGTTTCTACGCCCGATCGCAAACCTTGAAGGCAGCCAAGGCCGAAGCCAAACTGTGGCTGAAAAAATATCCGTCCTGGGACAAGGCCGAAGTCTGGACGTTGCAATGGATGCTGGCTGTGGAACGGAAAGCGTTAATCAAAGGAGGAACAAAGTGAATGACTTATGGGTCATTCGGCACGAGCACGAATACGGCGTCACCCTGGGCTTCATCGAATCGGACCACGAACCGAGCGAGGAGGAGTGTGTCAAAGCACTTGGCCTGGACTTTGAACCAGACAAGGGAGAGTTCATTGAAATACTTTATCTTGACCGGACGGAGATCGTTACCCTGCCGCCGACACTGGCAAAATAGAGGTTGACTTGTGTGTGCGAATCAGCATACAAAAGCACACATGAAAACACCTAGCTCGATCCGGTTCTCTTATGGGGCCAAGAAAATCCTCAACCGGCTGATGCGTAAACTTGGTGTCAGCCAATCAGCAATAATCGAAATGGCCATCCGCCGGTTCGATGAAACAAATAAGGTAAAAACCAAATGAAAGAAACCCAATGTCTCACTTGACGATCGGGGTAGTGTCCATAAAAGACCTCGCCGCGCTCGAACGCGCCGCCAAGGAACTGGGCGGCGTCTTTGTCGCCAACCAAAAGACTTACCGCTGGTATGGCCGGTACATGGGCGACAGTCCGTTGCCCGCTGGAGTCAAAGAATCTGACCTGGGCAAATGTTCGCACGTCATTCGCGTTCCCGGAGTGGACTACGAAGTTGGAGTCGTGCAACAGCCGGACGCTTCGTTCCGCCTGCTGTTCGATTATTGGGGCAGTGGAGCTGGATTAGTCAAGCAGTTCGGAAGGAACGGAAACAACCTGGACAAACTTATGCAGTCCTACACCCGCTACGCAACCATCGGAGCGGCGAAGCGCGCCGGCTTCTTTTGCAGGGAAAAAGTTCTCGCCAACGGCAGCATACAAATCCAACTGCAACGGGCATGAGCGCCGAAGACAAGGCCCTGTTCGACGCGGCCTCGCCGGAGAAACTGCGCGAGTATCTGCGCAGGCGCGGCGTATTTGTGCCGGACAGCACGCCGAAGAAAGAACTTCAACGCCTGTTTGGCTGGGGATTCACTTTCCAGGAATGGAATGAACTCACACAGCTCACCAAGAAAGCCAAATGAACATCATCCTCACAACAACCCTGTCCGAAGAACCCTTGGACGATAACCACGTCTTCGTCACCGTCGGCCCCAACTGCTGGGGTGCTGGCCTCACGCCCAAAGAATCCCTGCGGAATTGCAAAGTCAACGCTCCAAGTGGAGCGACCCTTTTCCTGACGCGGGTTGCGCCGAAAAGCTTCCGGGTTGACCCGATTGATGGAAGCATTGAGTGGACCGATCACAACGCGAAGAACTGCGAGTTCTGCTCTGTCGGCAAGGGCATCCGCGTCAACACCGATAAATCCTGGAAGGAAAAATGAGCCTTTATCACGTCGAGTTCGCCATTGAAGTTCACGCCAGAAGCCACAAAGAAGCGTGCCGCAAGGCATGGGCAACTCTCACTGGACCAGATGCGATGCTGCCCGTCGGCACCGTTTTGAAGTTTGACGGAATCGGCTGGCGGGTTGACGTAGACCTGCAAGAACTTGCGGAAAGGGAAAAGAAATGAGCCAACGAAAAACCATCACAGTGGTAGTCAAGCCGGATGGCACAGTGGAATTGAGCGCCGATGGCTACAAAGGAAAGTCCTGTTTGGAAGCATCCAAGTTTTTGGAAGAGGCCCTTGGTCTGCAAACCGGCAACCGTAAAAAGACACCGGACTTTTACGCAACCGAAACCGTGAAGCAGACACAAAAGGCGTAGATGAAGAAAATTGCCCTCAGTGGCGGCGAGTTTGCCATCGTGGACAACCGAGATTACGAGCGGCTCAGTCCACACCACTGGCGGGCAAAGCACGATGAACGCGGGAATCTGAAAAACGTCCAGCGCGATGTTAGAATCAACGGTAAGAAAAGAGCGGTGCTTATGCACCACGAAGTCATCGGCCACCCACTTCCTGGGATGGAGGTGGATCACGAGAACAGGAACCCGTTGGACAACCGCAGAAAGAATCTTCGCTTCTGCACAAGTGCGCTAAACAAGGCCAACAGTCGGAAGCGAAGCACGAACACGAGCGGATTCAAAGGAGTGGTGTTCTTAGTTAGAGGAGTAACAAAACCGTGGGCGGCAAGGATTCAGGTCGGAGACAGAATTATTATGGGAGGACGGTGCTTCGCCACTGCGGAAGAAGCTGCCCGCAGATATGACGAGCTTGCCACAAAGTTCCACGGCCCATTCGCACATCTGAACTTCCCAAAATGATAATCACGATTGAGTCAAATGGGGACATCTCCTTCCTTGGAGACCTCCCTTTCGACCTGCCAATGGCAAATCCAATCAAGCAGCGCGTCTCGAAAATAGAACCCCAAAAGTTCTGGAAGAAGAAAGCATTCCAAGTCTGCCGCTTTGTGGCGGGGGACACGGGGCGCGCCGCCGCCTTCACCCGGACCTGGTCCGGACCCTGGCGGGCAACCATCCTTGCCACCGGCGAAACCAAAACGTTCAACACCCGGGCCGAGGCCGTTGCCTGGGAAATACAGATCCTGGAAAGTTTATGACACTGACAGAACGCATTGAGGCCATCGCTCCAATGCTCCAAAGAACCCGAGAATCCATAAAGAGTGTCCAATATGTTGAGGCAGCGGATGCCATTGAGGAAGTGTTGGACTGCCTGGATGAATTCCAAAACACCCTGGTTGATCTTAATGCCTCCCTGGAGGACTTGAGAATTGAGGTGCAGAACATCCCGGCCAAGACAGACCTTCATCCATGAACCCACAACTCAAAGCCACGGTTGAAGAACTCGCTAACAAGGCGCGCGGCATGTTGAGGCAGCACGGGCATCTCATGCCGGTAGCGTTCATCTTCTACAACCAAAATTCCGTTGACATCTGCGGCTGTCCCTGGACGGACGATGATGGAAAAGAAGAGACCGTCGTTTTTCTCCGCAACATGGCCCGCCAGAAGAATGCCACGGCGTTCGCCATGCTGGCCGAGGCGTGGCACGCGAAGCTGGATGGGTGTAAAAGCCTGGCTGACTGGGACGGAACACCGGCCAGTGAGATGCCGAACCGGGAAGAAATCGTCCAGGTGTACGTCGAATCACTGGACGGCTATTGGTTCGGGATGGCACCGATCACAAGGGACACGGGCAGGCCGACCTTTGGTGCATTGGAATGGCAGCCCATGCGTGAACGGCACTATCTTGAAAGGTTCCAAAAAATCTTGGCGTGAGACTAATTCCAAGTGACAACCTTTATCTATTCGCTTAGTGACCCGCAGACGGCTGCAATCAGATACATCGGTAAAGCTGACGATCCGCATGATCGATTGTCCAAGCACATCAGCACTGCTAAACGCCGAAAGCATCACTGTGCCAATTGGATTCGATCGCTGACAGTGCGAGGATTGCGTCCGGTGGTTGAGTTAGTTGACGAAGTTCGGATGGAAGAATGGGAGGCAGCGGAGGCGGCGTACATCGAATTCTATCGGGCTGAAGGGTGTGACTTGGCGAACCAATCTCCGGGAGGACAATCTACTGGGTCGGGGAAAGATCACCCATGTTTCGGAAGGCCGGTTTCGCCAGAAACCAAGGCGAAGATCAGCGCCGCTAACATCGGGAAAATAATTCCAGCAGAAACAAGAGCCAAGCTTAGCGCGGCACACAATGGAAAGAAGATGTCTCCGCAAGCTCTGATCAACATGAGAATCGCGCAGAAAGGCAAGCGGAGATCCCAACAATGGAAAGAAAAAATGCGATGGATAATGACCGGACGAAAGGCTTCGCCTGAAACGATAGCCAAACTTCAATCCAGAACATTCTCACCGGAAACCCGTGCCAAAATTAGAGCCTCCAGAATCGGAAAGAAACGTTCGCCAGAAACAAGAGCCAAGCTTAGCGCGGCGCACTCGGGCACCAAACATCGTAATTTCGGCAAACATTTACCAGAGACAACACGCCTGAAAATAGGCGCGGCGCAGAAAGGTAAAACGCTTTCCTTGGAAACGCGTGCCAAGCTGAGGGCGTATAAAGTAGAAAAGAATTCAAGATGGGGAAAGAAACATTCAGCAGAAACGATTGCAAAAATGAGTGCGGCTCTGAAGGGAGAAAAGGCACACTGGTTCGGTAAGAAATTGTCCCAGGAGCATATCAACAAATTGAGAGTATCAGCGAAGCTCTGCTTCGAACGCAACTGCATGAAACAAATCCTCTCCGAAATGTGGTCGTGAAGACACTCACCACCAAAACAACAACCAAACCAACCAAACCCAATGTCAAAAAACAAAAAAGAACCGGGCAGCCCGAAGCCGGACGCAGAAAGTTCTTCCTTGAATAATGCGATGCCCAGGCTAATGGCCTACATCCGTAGCGGCAAAGCGGGCGTGTTCGTGCAGAGCTACGAGGAGAATCGCGTCGAGTTGGAAATCAAAACCATCGCCGCTGAGTTGAACAAGCCCCTTGAAGGACACGAAAAATGGAAGGTGCTGATATGGAGCCTGACCGAAGGGCTTACCAACATGTCCGACTCCCCACCGACGACCATCTCCGATACGGAGGATCCGATGGCCATGCTCCAGATCTTCGACAAATTGAAAGAGAGGAGCATTGTTGTGGCCAGGGATTTTCACATGCTGCTCAAGGAACCTAATCCAATTCTGATCCGCAAGATCAAGGATGTTCTTGGCACCGCGCAGACACAGAACAAAGTGCTCATCATCGTCGGTTGTCAGATCCACATTGTGCCGGAGTTGGAAAAAGAATTGGCTCTGGTGGAATTCAAACTGCCGGATCGCGCCTTGCTCAGGCTCACAATCGAGAGCATCGCAAAATCAGCCGGGATTGAAGTGCCGGACAACGGACAGATGGAAAGGCTGGTCGATGCGGCCAGCGGCCTTACCACAACGGAAGCATCCGACGCGGCATCCATGTCTATCGTTGAATCACTCAGCCACCTCTTGCCGGAGATCATAGCCAGAGAAAAATCAATGACGGTGAAAAAGAACGGTATCCTTGAGATCGTTGATACCGCCCTCACACTGGATGACATGGGCGGATTGGAACTCTACAAGGAACACCTGTGGAGCATCCGCAATTGCTTCACCAAAGCGGCCAGAGACTACGGCCTACCATCACCGCGGCCAGTTATCTGTTGCGGTCAGCCAGGCACGGGTAAATCAATGTCGGCAATGGCCTGCAAGAACGTGTTCAACCTGCCGTTGCTGCAACTCGAAGCCGGGCGATTGTTCGGCAGCTTGGTCGGACAGAGCGAAGCCAATTGGCGCACCGCTTTCACCACGGCGAAGGCCATCGCCCCGGCTATTCTGTGGATCGACGAGGCGGACGGCTTGTTCTCCGGGATGCAGTCATCCGGCCAGACCGATGGCGGCACAACGCAACGCGTGCTCAAAGCAATCCTTCAGGACATGCAATTCAACGCGGAAGGGTTGTTCTTTATGTTCACGAGCAATGACATTGACCAGTTCCCCGACCCGCTCATTGACCGCTGTGATGTGTGGAGCTTCGATCTGCCTACGCGCAAGGAACGCGAGGCCATCTGGAAAATCCATATCGCCAAGCGCAACCGCAATCCGGACGCATTCGACATCGAGCGACTGGCGGACAATACCGAAGGGTATAGCGGACGGCAGATCGAGCAGGTATGGCTCAAGGCAATGACAATTGGGTTTAACGACAACGGCAGGGAAGTCACCGATGCCGACGTGGACCATGCGCTGACGTTCTTCGTGCCAACAAGCGTTACAATGAAGGACGCCATCGAGCGTCGCCGCCAGAGATTGCAGAGCCGGGCGCGTTCAGCATCCACGGCGGAAACAAAAGTCCGTAATGCCGCCCGAAAACTGGCTTGATGAAACAGCGCCAACGCCAACGTTTCTGGGCTAGAGTGTTGAAGACCGATACCTGCTGGTTATGGCAGGGAGCGAAAGACAGGGACGGTTATGGCGCGTGCCGATTCGTTGGCGTGAAACGCCTCAAAGCCCATCAGTTAGCGTATGAAGATTGCATCGGTAAAATTCCACAAGGATTGTGCGTCCTCCATAGTTGCGACAACCCGCCGTGTGTAAAACCAGATCACCTTTTCCTAGGTACGAACATAGACAATCTGGCCGACATGCGCGCCAAAGGAAGACAAGTTCGCGGAGAATCACACGGCAGACGCAAGCTCAGTGAAGCCGATGCTATCAACATCAAACTCCTGAAACAGGAACGAGTGCCTCAGCACAAGATTGCCAAATGGTACGGCGTCACCGATTCCGCGGTGAGCAACATCATCAACGGCAAAAAATGGAGGCATCTTCCATGACAATTTTCCGGCAGGACTTTCGGGGCAGCAGGATTCGCCAGAGGCCCGGGCGCTTCGCCCGGCAAACCCTTGACGGCGCGTCAAGAGCAATCAAGGACTGTGAACTCGCTTCGATTGTCCTCGGTGAACAACTCCGTTCGTCGGACTCACTCCGTTGTTCGGCCTCGGCCAATCACGCGCGACTCCCCAGTCCTTTCGTGTCCTCAAGTCCTGCCGGTTTCATTTTCTTCGCCGAAAGTCCTGGGCGAAGATTGGCCAAGGCCACCGACCGGATGGCTGCACATGGCCATTCCACTCCGCTGACAGACCGGAGACAGGCATGTCTGTCTGGATTTGCATGAAGCACACCTACGTAACCCAAGAGATCACCGACAACGGCGACCGTGTTGTCTGCGACGTTTGCTCCGAGGAATTCCTTGAAGGCGACAAGCGCAGCGGTGGGTTTCTTTTCGATTCGTATGCCTTTTGCCCAAAGTGCGCCGTGAAGAAACTTCCTCGCATCAAAAGCTACCGGGAAGAATCGCACATCAAAGCCTGGTGCCCGGCCGGGATGCCGTTCAGGCAATGGGTTCTCAGGCTCAGGAACGGGAATAACAATACGATTGTTACGACCGTTGAAAGGAAGGACGAGCCATGATCAGGTATCTCTTCAGTTGCCCGATGTGTCATGGAAAAATCGAAGTGCGAGAGGCGCGAAAACGCGTTGACTGGACCAGCATTGACTGGACGCGAACCAACAAGGAGCTCGCCCGCAAGCTCGGCTGTTCATACGCGGCAATCGTAAAGCAGAGGGCCGCCCGAGGTTTTCCGGCCCCGCGAAAATGGAAGTTGCCCTGGCACAAGGCAAACTGGACGTTGCCCGACACCGAAATTGCCAGGGCCGTAGGTGTTTCCAGGCAGATGGTTGCCGTAGTGCGCAACAAGTACAACATCAGCAAATGAGCAAAGCTGAATACGATCGGGCCAAGTTCGACCTGAAACTCTGGAGGAAGGTTGGGCTGAAGCGCGACAACTTCACCAATATCCTGTTCTATTTGATTGCCAAGGCGGACCCGGGCAGAAAAGAAAAGTTGAGGACCGTCTTCCCGGTCGAGTGCCAGGTGTTCGACGATTGGCACGCGGCGAGCAGCAGTGACGAATTCTTTGAAACGAAACCATGAACCGCAAAGCAAACTACGAACTGGTCCGGCAGGACAACGGCTGCGTCCTGATCCGCGACGTTGGGCCGTGGGACAAGTTCCTCACGGTGACGAACGCGGCCGAGGAAGTCGTCGCCGAACTTCTGCCGATGCTCAATGGCAGGAGGCTGGAATATATCGACAGTCTCGGGGACCGAGCCGTGTTGCTCATCAGCAAGGACGGTAAATTTTCGGGCTTTGATCCGAGATGAATAATTTTTTAATGAAACAACACTGCCGCGCAGCAATGCGGAGATGTACGATGTCGCTCGTGTGCCCGCGATGTTTCGTCGCGCAAGCGGAAGGACGTCGCAGTGAAGGAAGCGAACAATCAAACCCTCGGAGACTCGGGTTTGATTAAGTGCGCGGCAGTGTTCCATTTATGAAAACCGGAGACCTGATCTCATTCGTTTCGACCGCCGGAAAGCTGGCCGGGCGCAAAGTCCTGGGCACAGTCATCCAGGCGCCCGGCGCTACGGACGGGTCGATGGTGATTGTTAAAGCGCTGGACGGCACCACGCACCAATTCGATGCGTGGCTCGATAAGTGGGAGACCATCAGCGACGCGGCAAGTCCGAAGAATTAGCATCAATGAGAATCATATCGTTGCCTAAGAAAAGTGGTGGGCGCCGCGTCATTTACGCGCCGAACCCGGAGGAGATGGCGATGCTCAAGGCGTTGGTGCCAGAGTTGAATGCCGCAGCCCTAAAGGCGGACAAGCACGGCGTCTCGCACGGGTTCATGCCGGGCAGGAGTCCAGTGACCAACGCGATGGCACACCGTGGCTACGCATATTCTCTCTCCTTCGACCTGGCTGATTGGTTTGATACGGTGACATTGGATCACCTTGGAGACACACGGGTAGGCGGCTGGCTATTGAGAGTTGACCGTGATCGTAAGCTGTCCATCTGCTTCGTTGACGGAGCCGCGCGGCAGGGACTCCCTACTTCCCCGGCCATCGCGAACATCGCCGCCTCACCGATGGACGCTGAGATCATGGCGCTGCGCGTTCGCGGCAGGTTCGGGTTCCCCTTTGAATACAGTCGTTACGCGGACGACCTAACGTTTTCGTATTCTCGTGAAGGCACTGCCAAGTGGCTCTTGAAGGTCATCCCGGAGATCGTGGAACGGCACGGGTTCAAGATCAACCCGGCCAAGACGAAGCTTCAGTGCGCCAGGGCAGGACGGCGCATGATCACCGGCGTTGCGGTGGATACTGAGGTTCACGCCCCGCGCTACATCAAGCGGAAGATCAGGGCAGCAAGCCATCGCATGGGGCGCAATCCCTGGGCGCGCGGTCAGCACCGGGGGCTGACGGAGTGGTCGAAGCTGAAGCTGCCGGCGGACTTCAACCCGCACTCACTGCAACCCATCACCGCGGCCATCGTCAAACTCACAACCAAAATCCTCAACGGGGCGGAGAAGTTCCTCCGTGCGCCTTTTACCCGGAAGTTTCACTTGGACTAATGAACATGAGCAACATACCAAAATCGGACTACTTGTGCCCTGTGTGCAAAGTTCCGCTGAGCAAACTTCCCAGCACAGTCGGGCGCGTATTGTTGTGGTGCCGAAATTTGCAGTGCTACAGTCAGGCCGCATGTGACGGCGAGAGCGGAGCTACAGATGCGGAAGCCTACGAGAAAATCCTGAGGGCCGTGGACAAAGAAGCAACGAGGAACCAGACGTGATCTCCTACCATCAACACGCGAAAGATTATCCGCCCTGCTTGGTCCGTTTGCTGGCACGGAAGAAAGGAGGCCCGCCGCTCACCACCGCTGAGATAACCACGAGGTCCGGTCTGTCCGAATACACAGTGCTGTCCATTGGCTGGTCGCTGTCCTGGGATCTGATCCCCTTTGGATGGATGACGGCATTTTTGGACGCCTGCGGCATGAACTTCGACGATCCCGTCGCGATGAACCGCAAAAAATGTTACCTACGGACACCAAACAAATTCAAGTACCTCAGGCGCTCTGCCGAATGGGATACCGTCCTGAAACCGCTTGTCGCCCGTTACCGTGAATACCTCAAACCCGTCATTCGATGACCGAAGAAGACCTAAAACAAATCGAAGCCCTGATAGTGAAACACCAACGAGTCCCGAATGGCGGGTCTGGGTGCCTGGTGATTTTGTTCATCCTTTTCATCCTCGGCATATTCAAAGGGTGCGGATACTAACTATGAACAAATGCAAAATCTGCGGCGAAAAACTAAAACCAAACAGCAATCGGCTGTCGGCTGCTCTCTGGCACTTCCGACTGATCGAACGTAAACAGTGGCCGTGGTTTCGCGGCACGATGGAACTCTTTGGACTGGATGCGGCCATCTGCCTGATGTCGCCAATCTACAATACATTTCGGCACTGGAAACGTCGCAAAGCAAAACTCACAAGCCAATTCTGCGCGCTCGATGATACGTCAACCACATGACTGAATCTACGGATAAAAACCTCACCTTCGACAAACTCGACCGGCTGCACGCCGCCGCCAGCGAGGCGTTCGGCAAAGCCATAGCGAAATCCGGCGGCTGTGCGTGCGGGATCGACTGTCCCGCCTGCTGCCGGGAACCGGTCTATGCCACCAAGCTGGAGGCCGAGCGCATCGTCGCTTTGCTGGACGCGGCGCAGCGGGAAGCACTCGTAATCAAACTCAAAATCTGGCTGAAGGCTTTCCATTCCTCCGGCCAGGGTGCCGAACATCGTCCGAAAGTTTACACCTACATCCCGGCCGTGCCGGCCTGTCCTCTCCTGAATGGAACGCGGTGCGGAGTGTACGAACACCGCCCGATGGAGTGCCGCGCGCACTTCGCGTTCAAGCACCGGAGCTATTGCGAAGACCTGGAGAAACGCAAGGAACAGAAGCACGCGGTTTTCTCCGATGAACTGATGCAGGACATTATGATTGAGCACCTGAAGATCGAAGGCCGCATGGTCACCGATCATCTTTGCGTCCTGCTGGCTGAAGTCCTGATCGGTCCGCAGCCGGAGACACGGGCCAGGGCGGAATACGTCCTCAAAACCGAAACCAAATGAACTTCCTGAAGTCAAAAAAAACCGGCGTCTGGTCCGTCCGGTTCCAGACCAAGACCGGGTGGAAACAACTCGGCACAGGTCAGACCGACTTTGAGAAAGCAAAGCTGGTCGCCAAAGAAGCTAACATCGAGGGCATTGAACTGTCCCGCCTCATCAACCTGGTCGCCAACGCGGCGTCCATGCACGCGCTCTGCGGCCGGATCGTAAAAACCAAGGTCGCGTTCAAGGAATGGTACGAGAACCTGAAGGCCACGCACCCGCCAAACACCACCAGCCGCTACCATAAGATCGTCCAGGCGTTCCTTCGGCGGCTGGGCTGGCCTGGGAATCTCTCAGCCATCAGGGCCTCGGACATTGACAAGTGGGTGAACGTGGATCCGGAGACCTGCCCGATGCACGCACAGACACGGAACGTCCACCGAGCGGCCTTGAGCAGCTTCTTCAAGTTCTGCGCAAACGAGGGCTGGTGCGGAAACCCGGTGGCCAACGTGAAGCTCAAGCGCCACCTGCTCACCCACGCGATGAACGAATCCAAACACCGTCGCCCGTTCACACCGGGGGAGTTCGAGAGGCTGATTGAAGTGGCAAAGGCTGAGCCTTCACCGTACTGGTACTGCGGAATTATGATTGCTCGGCACACCGGGTTGCGCTGGGGCGACGTTCAACGCATGGAAACCGCCTGCATCCAGGCTGATCGCATTGTTGTATGGACGGACAAGCGCGACAGGCGCGTCGAAATTCCCATGCCCGAACAACTCCCGCCCGTGTTCGATATGCTGGCCAAGCACCCGCTCAATCAGCCGATCAAGAGTTCGCTACCCGGAAGGCTATTCAACCAGCGCCCGGTCGAAGTCTGGGGCGGGGCATGGCGTGATTTCAAACGGTTGCTGGAAGCGGCCGGGTTGCCGCTAGACTTGAGCCTCCATGCGTTGCGCCACACTTATGCTGTTGAACTCGCCAAGAGCAACATCCCATTGCAGGAAATTGCCAAACGCATGGGGCACTTCGGGGATGCTACAACTCTTCACTACTTGAGGGCTTTGGTGCAATGAACAACACCGGCAGCTTCATCACGTTCGAGCCGTTGACGCCCAATCCATCTACCAAACGTTGGGCCGTGATGTCGAAGGACAAGGGGGAACAAATCGGCACTGTGGCATGGTATGGGGCGTGGCGAAAGTACTGCTTCATGCCAGCGGCAAACACCGTGTTCGAGCAAGTGTGTCTTAGAGACATAGCGAACTTCTGCGAGAACGAAACCAAGCTGCACCGGCTTTCAAAGCAGCAGCAATGAACCAACGCCAAATACTGATCAATGCGGCCCTGGAAAAGTTCAGCGGCGATCGTGAGCTTGCCGCCCTGGCTCTGGGGAAGACGCGGCACGAAATTGATCTGTCCATCTCGCACAACAAGGAGCTGAAGTTCCGGTGGGCAAAAGGGCCGGGTGGAAAACCCCTGGGCCATCCGCCATCCCAGTCCGAAACCCTGCACCGGCCACCCGCCCCGGCTCCGAACGGCAACATCGCCGAGCACGAAAAAAACCTGGTGACGGCCATGATCAGGGAGGACGCGCTCCTGGCTGAAGGAGTGGAACGGCTCGGACTCAGCCCCGAGGAGGCAACTCGAGCGGCGGGCATGGCGGAATTCGGCAAGGTCCACCTGGTGGACACCGTCCACATGATCACTTCCTGCATGACGGCGATCTGCCTCAAACTCGGCACCACGCAAATGGACGCGACGACCGATCGTCTGGCCAGCGTGCGCGCAGAGATTGCAAAGTGCCTCAGCCCCATCGCGCGATCCGAACTGGTCAAAGAGGAGAAATTTTTGATGGACTCACTCCTAGGACTGGCCGAGCAAGTCAAGAAAATGACTGACACCACGCATCGCGGCCTGATGCTCCAATCCATGATTCGTTTTAAGCTCGGCGGTGGCAGAGCTACCAAAGAAAAAAGTCTCAAACCTGGATTCAGTGCCGCTATTCCGATAGACTCGAGTTCCTCCAATGAGTGACACGACGTTTATTTACACCTTGGCAGATCCAGTAACACGCATGGTCCGTTATGTTGGAAAATCTGACAATCCGCACAGCCGACTTGACATGCACATCAGTGATGCAAGAACGAAAGGCCATTACTGCGCTAATTGGATTCGTTCTCTTTTACAGAAGAACCTGCGCCCGATCATTGAAATTGTTGACGAAGTTATTCGATCGGAGTGGCAAGCGGCAGAGGCCGCTTACATCATTTTTTACAGGGATGAAGGGAATGATCTTGTCAATTGGACGCCGGGAGGAGATGGAACAGGAAGCGGTTGCGACCATCCAAGATTTGGGAAAACGCACACACCAGAAACCCTTGAGAAAATGAGGGCAGCAAAGAAAGGGAAACGTCAATCGCAACAATCTCGCGCCAAGATGAGCGCAGCGCGTTCCGGAGAGAAGCACCATAATTTTGGCAGAATAACTCCTTCTGAAGTTCGAGACAAAATAAGAAAATCGCTCACAGGTAAAAAACAATCACCAGAACAGGTATCAAGGATGATCGCGGCAGTAACCGGGTTGAAGCGTTCACCTGAAACAAAGGCCAGAATGTCCGCATCGAGGAAAAGACTATACCTCCTGTCACCAGAATTCCGCGCCAGCTTTCTGGCGTGCAGGCTGTGCAAGCGCAAATCGCTTTCGCCAGAAACGCTGGCCAAGATGCGAATTGCCCAGCTAGGAAGAAAAGCCAGCCTTGAAACGCGTTCTAAAATGTTCGATTCCAGGATGAAGTATTTTTCAAGACAGCTTGAAAGGCAGTACCTCGACGAAATGTGGGATTGAAGTGAAGCATAAACTAACACCCATGACCAAAGCCGAACGAACCATAAAAGAAATTGACAGGATGCTACAGGAACACTGCTCGGGATATTTGTTGATCTGCTTCCACCCACAAACTGGCGAGCCGATGCTGGCAGTTTCTCCGGAGGACGATCCCAAAACAGATCTCGCCCTGGGCGCTTTGGCTTCCAGCATCCTGGCCCAGGGCGGAGCCGGCTTCGTGCGGGGCCAGATCGAAGCATCGAAGAAAGAACAAGAGGAAGAATGAAGAGTGGCGATGAGATACGGACTGTGGCCGGCACGATGGCAACGCTGCCTTACGCAAATGAGCACCCGTGCTTTGGGCGGCGACAGGGCTGGTGCAATAATCTTGCGACGTACCGATTGGAAGGCGAGCATGTCATCCTCCATTTTTGCGAGGAGTGCAAACAGCGGCCTGAGTTTGATAACCCGTGGAGCCGATGGAAGAAGTTGGAAGACCGGAGCCGGGGCAATTGACGTGCATCAGGGCGGTGGATGCTCAGGCTGCGCGTATGGCTTGGCGAACACCGCCGCTTGTCTCCCTTGAAAGTCCGCATCTTGTTCCGGGGTCAACTCGCCTTTTTTTCTAGCCTCATCAATCCATTGAGGAATCAATTTCGTGAGTTCTTCAATGACTGTGAATCCAGCCTCGATGGCTGCTACGCTCATGGTGCCTTTCGCGTTGTCGCTTCCGCGAGTTGTTGCGTTGCCGAGATCAGAAGTGAATTGACCGCCGCCAAAGCCGACTTGAGCTTGCTCGCGTTGTCAGGCGTCCGTGCGGATTGGTAAGCCGTAATTGAGGCCGTAAGATCGTCCAGATATTTGCGCCCGTCGCGCCTTACAATTTCGGCAGTCTCGTGAATCTTCGGGTTGAGCACGCGCAAAGCCGCGTCGTTATTTTTTTCCACGAACATGAACGAATCGAACACGCCAAGAGCCGCCTCGCGAAGATTCTGCGCTGTCACAACGGCCACGTCGGCGGCGGCGCCTGGGTCATAGACTCCGGTGGCTGGATTTAGCTGGCCCTTGCCCGTCGAGCAACCTCCAGCACAAACAAATCCGAAGCTCAAGGACAAGGCAAATACGACAAGTAAAAAAACGTCTTCAATGTGCCAACTGATCCAGTTGCGGAGTTTCTTCATGCCTCAGTTTGTTCCGCCGGACCGCTGGTTGTCAACACTGCCGCAAGAGCGTCCAGCAATTTCTCACGGTCGAACGGTTTACGAAGATTCGCATTCGCCGGCGGATTTCTGGGCGCATCCGTCTCGGACCCGGATATGTATATGATCGGCAGGTCCGGCCGCACTTCAAGCAGGGCGTTCGCCAATTGTTCTCCCGACATCACCCCAAGTCCTATGTCCGTTACAAGAGCCCAGATTCCGTCCATGTGCTCGATAAAGATGTTCATGGCTTCCGGGCCGTTCGACGCCGCGATGACCTTGTAATTCGCTTCCTCCATGAAAAGCGCGCACCACGTCATCAAGACTTCTTCGTCATCCACCAACAGGATCGTTCGCCCGTGGCCATCGTACTTTTTTTCCGGCTTGGCGTTCTCTCCGGCGATCGGCAAATAGAAATGGAACGTGGTCCCTTTAGGGCCGCTCTGCGCGTCCACCCGGCCGCCGTGCATCGCCAGGATGTTGCGGACCATTGAAAGGCCAATCCCGGTCCCTTTCCCGATCGCTTTGGTGGTGAAGAACGGCGTGAACAGTTTCGATAGAGTCTCTTCGGTCATGCCGGTTCCTGTGTCGCGCACTGTGAACACGACGAAGCCAAGGTCTTTTTCGATCTCAACGTTCTGCGCTTTGAGGGACAGTTCACCACCGGCCGGCATCGCGTCTCTTGCGTTCACGCACAGGTTCAGGAAGACCTGGTTGATCTGGACAGGATCACAACGGACCTTGGACGTGCCGGGAACAGTTTCGATTTTGACACGCACGTTGGCCGGAAACGTTCCTCGAAGCATCAGACCGATCTCGCCCATCAAATACTCCGCGGTGACGGTCTTGAACGCGCTCCCGTTGAGGCCGCGCGCAAAGGCCAGCATCTGGGTCAACATTTCCGCCCCGCGCCTGGAGCTGGAAAGGATGGCGTCAATGATTCTCTGGTCGGCTGAATTGACTCTTCCCCGCAGCATCTCAGCGCCGGCAATGATGACGGCCAACACGTTGTTCAGGTCGTGGGCCAGGCCGGTGCTCAGTTCGCCCAGGAGTTCCAGGCGCTGCTCGCGAAGGGTGTGCAGGCGCAATAAGTGGTTGTCGTGGGCAGTCTGGACGGCTTGGGGGAGACGTTCAATCCTGTCCTTGAGCAGAATGTCTGCCGCACCGTAACGGCAGGCCACGCTTGCGCCGTGTGCGTCGTCAATACTGCCGGTGATTATCAGAATTGGCGTGTTGGGTTGCGCGGTCTTCGCCAGGGCAATCGTTTGCTCGCCGCTGATTCCGGGCACACTCCAGTCTACCAGGATAATGTCGAATTCCGATTTCAGGTGCTGTTCGAATTTATCGACGTCTCCGCAAACGGTCGTGTCGGCAATGGCTTCGAGCTTGCGCGACACCATCTCTGCGTCACGCCAATCGTCTTCAAAAAAAATCACCTTCAATTTCATCCCAGGGTAGTCAGCCGTTGTCCTTGTGGCGGGTCTGGTGGGACGGGCGGCATCGTCTCGGACTCCTGCTGCTTTTGCCGCGCCCGTTGCCAGGCCGGATTGATGAATGAATACCATGTGAGCAGGGCGGCGCTCATCACCTTGATTCGGAACAATTGGTACTGGCGCTCGCTGACCACCTGCCCTTTGTCCTCGACCTCCTTGAAATTCCCTACCGCTTCGTAAGCAACGTTGAGGACTGAAAGCGCCACCAAGATCGTACCGATAAGGGTTGGCGTGGTGTAAAACTTCAGCTTGCTGCCGCTCTGCTTGAAGAAACGCGTGGTGTCGCTCTTGAACCCTGGAAATTTCCATAGGAAGTGGCGAAGCAACCAGCCGACCACCAGTCCGATTGCAAGTCCGATTACCAGAGTGATTATGGTTTTTGCCATTGCGAACCCCGCCCCGCAATATCGGCCAGATTGAACGAACGGGGAAGGAAAAGTTTTGACCGGGAGCACAAATTCTGCCAGAGTCGCAGCGACATCCGGTATGCGCGCCGGATGCCGCCGCTGAGAATAACATTGAACTTAACTCAATGCCATGCCCGATGAACCATCTCTCCCCGAGAAACCAAAGACAACCTTCATTTACGCGCTGACCGATCCTCGCCCAGGAGACCTGCACGTTTACATCGGGAAGTCGGACAACCCGCGAAGGCGATTCTCAAGTCATTTGTGCTCTGCGACGCTGATCAAACAGAAAAGCCATAAATCGAGTTGGATTCTAAGCCTAGCCAAACTCCAATTGAAACCTGTTCTGCAAGTGCTGAAAGAAATTCCGGTGCTTGAATGGGAGAAGTGGGAAACCGAATTCATCCGTTGGTATCGCGTCCTTGGCTGGCGCATCGTGAACTCGACCGATGGAGGAGAAGGCCCATCTAATCCAACAGCGGAGACTCGGGCCAAGATGAGATCGGCCAAGCTTGGCAAAACACAACCGCAGGATGTGGTGGCAAAAAGAGCCGCTGCCATGAAAGGGCATAAGGTTTCTACGGAAACACGTGCAAAAATAAGTTCTGCCAAGAGTGGCTGTAAGAACTACTGGTTTGGAAAGAAACGCCCAGCAGATGCAATTGCCAAGATGGTAATGTCAAACACCGGAAGAAAGCGTACCCCAGAAAGCTGCGCAAGAATCAGTGCCGCGATAACGGGACGGCGTTTATCAGACGAGACGAAGGCTAAGATGAGCGCTGCCAAATTAGGCCACAAAGCGCCCCAGGCAGCACGCGAAAATATGTCGGCTGCACAGGAAAAAAGAAGGGAATTAGAAAATGCCAGTGGCGGAAATCCTCGTCGTGGAACAACACATTCAAATGAGACTCGCGCAAAGATAAGCGCCGCCCTGGTTGGACGTGTAGCATCACCTCAGATGCGTGCTAAACTACGTGCTGCCAATCTTGGGAAGAAGCATTCCAATCAGACGCGTGCTAAATTGAGCGCGATAGTTTCTGAATGGTGGATAGCAAAACGCCTGATTTCAAAAGCCGTAAAGCCGTTGAGTCAGTGAAGCCCGGACGCTTCCAATGTCGCGTTGCCTGGGTTCGAATAGCGGCGGGGGTTTGGATACTTCCTTCTTACCTTCGTAGGTTGGAGCGCCGATGAAGTTTCCGAACTTCGCAAGCAACATCATCGCCATCTGGACATCCGATCTTCCGCTGGCCGGAAGCCTAGAAAGGAGCTGGCCGTACTCCGCCTCCGAAGGCGGGGTCACAAAAACTGTCCGCAACGGGTTCCGCGCCGAGTAAGCTTGCTGCACGTACTTTTGCGGGTCCGGCTTTCCGTCCTTGCGCGCTGCGTCAACAGCCTGCGAGTACGCCAGAATGAAGTCCCCCTGATCATCGGCAATGGCGGAGAGAATCATTTGGCCTATGTACATGGTCTCATGTGTTGGAAGCGAATAGGCACCCGCGCCGCGCGAAGTCCGAACGTCCAGGTTCATTTCCCTTCCAACAGCCCGCAGCCAGTTGCCAACATTTATCCGGCTTGTGACACGGGCTTCCTGGTTCGAAAGACTGAAGGCTCGGTTGACGGCCTGGGCCACTTGCAAATATCCTGAACCCCCAAGGCTTCCCAGCATTTGCCTATAGACCGTTGCGTAGTCCGCTTCGCCCTGGCGCGCAAGGGTCGTCACAGATCCGAGAAGATTTATTAGGGAGTTTGCGAAAACCACTCGCCCATCAAAACTTAGCCCGCGCAGGTCGCCGCTCTCTGCTAAATTTCCCGCCGTGTTCGCGAAATCTCCCCACAGGCCCCAGCTCCCCATACGTGCTGTTTGCTCCACGACCGCTAGTAAGTTATTCTGCTGGCCGAACCCCCTGACATTGCTTTTCTTCCCCGTAACCTTCTCATCGTATAAATCCATAAGCAGCGCCATGCCAAGTCCTACCCCAGTGACGAGCGCGAAGATTTTCATGCCGGACATAAACGCGCGCAGGCTTTTTTCCCCATTCGGTTCGTTGAAGGACTTGCGGAGTTGATCTGTGCGCGCGAACGACCATCTGAGCAACGGCATGGCGAAGCGTGCGGCTGACTGGTGCGCCCAGCGCGGCGCGGTGTTCGGCGAAGCTTCCAGGGACATCTCCTCCAGAGCCATCTCGGCCAGCGCTGAATAATGTGCGTCGGTAAGGATTGGAGCGCCTGGCTTCAGCGCGTCCTTGGATGCTTGTTCCAGGGAGATGCCATATCTCGCCATCGCAGCCACCTGCGCCTTGAAGCCCTGTTCATCGTTGAGAAAGATTCCTTTCTTGTACCGCAGGTCATCGGCTGAGAACCGGAAGTCCGGGTCGGAGATCATCGCCGGGTGCGCCCGGTAGAATTCCACGGCGCGTCCGATCATCCCGCGGCCCATGTTCCAATGCGCAAGAATCATGGAGAGATTCATCCAGGAGGAAATGAGCGAGAATGGCGCGAGCTTCAGTGTCGGAAATAATCCCCCTGCCTGTGGAATGCCAACCTGCGTGGCTGCTTTGAACGTTCGCAGTCCTCGGACCATTGCATTGGCAACCGGGTGTGCCGGCGGAAGCTCAGCGTTTTTTTCGGCGAGAAGCCTGTCCTTGCGCGCCACAAAATTGTCCTGGTCCCCGTAGCCAAGCCGGTTGTAGCGGAGCATGTCCTCTGAGCTTCGTTGGAAAGTAATGCCAATCGTATTGAACAACGACCCCAGCGCGCCATTGGCGAACCCGGCCCAGTTGTCCTTCACCATGCGGATCGCTTGGGAAGAAATCCCGAACTGAACGAACGGCCCGCCAGCAAGATCTTGCGAATTTATTAGTGCGGTACGAGGTCCTTGCACCATTAGCGATGAGATCAGGCTCAGCCCGTTCAGGAACACTTTGGCTTCGGTCACGTCCTGGGCTGGCAACCGGTTCCAACCGTCGAAATGGCCTTCGGTCGCGCGCACTACTTCCAGGTTCTTGGCTGCCGCCTCCATGAGAGCGATGTCCTTGGCGCTCTTCCCGTCCTTCGCCGCCAGTTCGCGGGCCAGGCGCAGTTTCTCCTTGCCGTGCGCCAGAGGATTGGCGGCGGCAACCTTGTCCTGATACTTCGTCCAGGATTCAATCCCGTCGTTCAGTTCCTTCTTCGCCGCCTCGAACTCAGCCAGGATCGCTTCTCCATCCCGCCCAAAAGCCGCGTGGAACGCCATCCGATGCACGGCTGAGTGCGCGTGGTTCTGGTCGAACTTCTGGTATTGAAGAAACTCAGTCGGCAGTTCCTCGGAAATGCGCGCGTCCATGAGGAAGCGAGGAACACCCGTATTCAGTCCGAACCGGTCATTGGAGGTCCGCCCGAAGATGTTCTCAACGCCGTTGAAGTAGTTCTGCAGCGTCTCAAGAGTTTCGCCGACGTGCGCCGGCAGCGTCTCCGGACTTCCCGCTTCCAGTTCGTGTAACCGCATGACAAAGGTGAGCACCCGTTCACCCGGCCCTGCCACGGCGGAAGCTTCCCGGTACGCCCGCGCCACGTTCTCCACGCTGGCAATCGTCCATTTGCCCGGCGCGTACATCCGCCCTGAGAACGCGGCCCGGCCCTGACGGTTCGTCCACGGCCCGACCCACCGCTCCCAAACGTCCTGGCCGAACATCGGCCCAATGGACGCAGCCAATGCAGCCGGGTCATCGGTGAATTTCCGGGCGATGTCATCCGCCTTCAGCCTGTCCCGCTTCGTCCCGTTCCACCCGTCTTTGAACTTGTGGAAGAAGTCTTCGAACGTCCCCCTGATCCCGCGCGGCCAGGCAAAGATCGGATCGCCGATGACATCGCGGTAAAGGCCCAGGTTCTCGTCCTTGATCCGGTTGCCCATCGCCTTTCCGATCCGCGCCTCAGCACGGTTATATTCCACGTTCGCTTCGAAGTAAGCCTTCACCTTGTCCCAGACACCGGGCTTGAACAACGGGCGCAACGCCGGGTTGCTCAGGAAAAACGCGTGCAGAGCGCCCAGAGCGGCTTCGTGGGCATCGGGGCGTTCCTGAAGATCCTTCCGTTTTTCCAAGTAGCCTTTGC
>Ga0137376_10000210_pt1 | contig 23336 bp, 22 predicted proteins | sample SagtaG_23_FD_104814 | JGI IMG/M metagenome (GOLD analysis project Ga0137376, IMG submission 104814) | Vadose zone soil microbial communities from Sagehorn Ranch, Mendocino, California, USA - Sage2_L_20_16 metaG | ecosystem: Environmental > Terrestrial > Soil > Vadose zone | place: USA...
AGCCCGAGAACACCGTAGGTGGAGGGCGCGACGATCTCTGTCGATACGACAACCGCGCCCGAGATCACGTCGACCACGGCGAGTCTGGTGACCCAGCCCTTTTCATTCTTGTAGGGCGTATTGCTCAGCACGAGGTGCCGGTTGTCCGGCGAGATCATCTCGCCGGTGAGTTGGTATAGCGACCCCGTGAAGAGCGGGGACCTCAGATCGCCATCGACGGTGAACGTCAGCAGGTCGTGGCCGCTCGCGAGTTCGCTGACGTGAACAACGGTCCGCGTCGCCCCATTTACTGACTCACTCCAGTAGAGCTTTGAACGGTCTCTTGAGATCGCGCCGTCCGGCATCGTGCGCAAAGTCGCACCAGTGCGGGCGTCGATCACGAGAACTGAGCCCTGCTCCGAGCCGCCGATCGAGCGCACGTACAGAACATCGTTTGCTGTTGTGCTCGGAGCTCCTGGGGTGGCGGCGGTCGTCGGGCTCTCGCTTGGCCGCGGTGCCGCGACCTGCGCGCTACAGCCAGGGACCAGGAAAGCGAGCGCGAGCGCGATCACACGCTTTGCGCGGGTTCCCACTGCCCCCAATACATCACAGGCCGGAGCACGGTTCCCGTCTCGACGAACCGTGCAGGCGCCCGGGCAGAGTCACCAGACGACATGACATCCCCGAGCAGGCGCCTCCACTGCGTCGGATGCCGGCCCCGACCGCTTGACTGTCTAGCGTGCTGACCTGTCGTGCCCCTACAAACGTAGGATTTGCGCATGGAGCCGCGGGAACCGGCCTTCCTGAATCGCACTCATGAGGTCAGGGGTTCGATCCCCCTCAGCTCCACCGAAGCCGCGTCACTGCGGGCGTTTGTCGCTACCGCCCTCAACTCGCAGCGCCACTAAGGGCTCTCGCCAGATCGGCGGGAAGCGGATGGCGCGCCTGGGGATTGCGCCACAGCGTGGCTCGCGGCGCGCCGAGGTCAGCGGTCAGCCACAGGGCGCCGCTGAGTCGCTGGTAATGCCGCAGAAAATCGCGTGCGCCAGCGAAGCCGTGCTGCTGGAACAACATCTCGTCTTTTTGTGCGGCGCGATCCTGCAGCCAGCGCATTGCCGGAGTCAGCGCATCCGCGGCGGACGCCGGACCGTCGGCGCCGAGGACCAGCACGTTGATCATCGCGGGCGGCAGCTGGCCCAGCTTGTCGCAGACGGCGCGGATCAGCCGGGCAGGATCCGCGGGCGGGTCGGGCGTCGGCGGGGGCCGTAGCCGCTTGACTTCGACGTTGAAGCGCTGCCGGCTGCGGAAGGTCACGCGGAAGTCAGGCGCGCGTCGGCCGACACCGTACGACTCGTACTCGAGGGCGAAGCGGCGCTCGTCGAGCAGGCGCAAGGCGATCGCCAGCTCGAAGGCCAGATCGCGCCGGCCCCCGTCGTCACGGAGCCCGCGGGCTTTCTTGCGGATCTTGTCGCGATACGTTTCGGCGAACGCCCGAAAGCGCGGTGACGCGACCAACCAGCGGCCGACCGTAGAGGCCAACTGGGAATCATCGGCACCGAAGAGGTAGGCGATCAGCTCGTCGAGCGGAATGGTCGGACGCAGCATTTGTCCTGGTCGCCGCGGCGCGACCTTGAGTTATCCGGCTCGCTTCGAGGCGGAGACCTTCGATCCTCGCCTGCGCTTCGCGACCTCGACGCTCGCCCGAAGCGCGTCCATCAGATCGCCGATACGGCTATCCCCGGCCGCCAGGGTCGGCTCCGCCTGTTCCACCGGCGTTTTGCGGCTCAGCAGAGCAAGGAGCTCCTCGCGGTAGGCGTCGGCGTGCCTCGACGGCGACCAAGCCGTCGCCATCGCACCGATGAGCTGCCGGGCGGTCTTCACCTCCCGGTCGGAGACCGCGAGATCCGAGAGGCCGAACGTAAGCTCATCGGGGCTTCGTACCTCGTCGCCAAAGAACAGCGTCTCCAGGGCCAGAGCCTTCTCCAGCGGGCGAATGGCAACAAGGTGGGGTTTAGTCCGAAGGACGAAACGGCCGATACCCACCATTCCTGCCGCCTGCATTGCCCGGAGCAGAAGGACGTACGGTTTCTCAGCGCCCGCGCCGCGCGCTGGCGCAACGTGATAACTCTTCTCGTAGAAGACAGGGTCGATGTCAGCCAGGTCCACGAATTCCTCGATCTCGATCGTCCGGCTCCGCTCCGGTGCGATCGAGACGAGCTCGGCCTCGGTCACGGTCACGAGATCACCGCCCGCGAGCTCCACGCCTCTGACGACATCGTCGGATGCGACGGCTTGACCCGCCATCATCGACTCGCCGAATGGGTGGCGCGCGGTGGGGCGCGTCGGCGAGGGTTCAGCTCGCTCCTCGGGAGAGACCCGCGGCGAGGCCTGCGGCTCGAACGTTGCCACCTCCTCGTCACGCGTCACACGCTCATAGCGCACCCGTTTGCCCGTGCGCCGGTCGTAGAGATGGAAGCGAACGTCTTTCGGCTCGGTGGCTGGGTAGAGCTTCACCGGGATGCTCACGAGCCCAAAACTGATGCTGCCGGTCCACACCGCCTGACTCATCGGCCGCCCCCTACGCTCCCGATTGAAGGAGCGCTTCGGCCCGATTCTTTCAGGAATCAGAGGCCACGGCCAGCGTCGCCGCGCGGGGCCGATTCTGTTTTCTCCGGCCCGGCCCGGGTGGCTAGTCTTCTCGCATGATTTTCGCCAGAATTCGGTCTGAATGAATCGCACCTTTGAGGTCGGGGTGTCGGCCCGACGGATGCACAAGGCTTAAAGGTGGATCGCTTTTCTCAGAACGATCCCGAGCGCGCCGCGAATATCGCGTTCGCGCTGATTTTCCTGGGCATCATCGCGGTGGGCGCCCTGACGATCTGGCTGTTTTACGGAGGCACGTTCTAGTCCGAGCGGCAAGCGAGCACGCGCTCGAGTAAGGGGGAGTCCCGATGGCCAGCCCGCTCCAGCTTCGCAATTTCATCGACGGCCGCTGGGTCGACGCATCGACCGGAGCCACGTTCGAAAACGTCGACCCCGCCACCGGCGAGGTGATCGCGAACGTTGCGAAGTCCTCCACTGCGGATGTCGACCACGCGGTCGAAGCGGCCAGGCGCGCGCTCGACGGCTGGCGGCTCTATCCGGCACCCAAGCGCGGCGAGATCCTCTATCGCGCCGGCGAGATCATGCTCCGGCGCAAGGACGAGCTCGCGCGCGAGATGACCCGCGAGATGGGCAAGGTCCTCGCCGAATCTCGTGGCGACGTCCAAGAAGGCATCGACATGACCTACTACATCGCCGGCGAGGGCCGTCGCCAGTTCGGTGACGTCGTTCCTGCCGAGCTCCCGAACAAGTGGGCGATGAGCATGCGCAACCCCGTGGGTGTCGTCGCCGCGATCACGCCATGGAACTTTCCGTTCGCGATCCCCACCTGGAAGATCATGCCCGCCCTCATCCTGGGCAACGCCATCGTTTTCAAACCGGCGTCGTACACGCCCCTCCTCGCGGTACGACTGGTCGAGATCTTCGAGGAAGCCGGGCTGCCCAAGGGCGTCCTCAACCTGGTCCTCGGCTCCGGCGGCGACCTCGGCGACCACCTCGTCTCGCACCCCGGCGTGGACCTCATCTCGTTCACGGGGTCCTCCGACACGGGCTCGCACATCAGCGAGATCGCGGGACGGCTCCTCAAGCGCGTGTCCTGCGAGCTCGGTGGGAAGAACGCGATCATCGTGCTCGACGACGCGGACGTCGACCTGTCGCTCGACGGGATCGTGTGGTCAGCCTTCGGCACCTCTGGCCAGCGCTGCACGGCGGCTTCGCGCGTGATCGCGCACAAAGGCGTGGCCAAGGACCTCGTCGACAAGCTCGTGGGACGGGCCAAGAAGCTTCGCCTCGGCAACGGCCTAGACCCGTCGACCGATGTCGGGCCCGTGGTGTCCTCGTCGCAGCTCGAGCGTGTTCACTCGTTCATCCCCATCGCCGAAAAGGAAGGCGCGACCGTCGCGGCCGGCGGCCGAATCCCGAAAGAAGGCCCGCTCGCGAAGGGCTTCTTCCACGAGCCGACCGTGCTCGTCGACGTGAAACCAAACATGCGGGTCGCGCAGGAGGAGATCTTCGGTCCGGTCACGGCGGTGATCGAGGTCTCGAGCGTCGATGAGGCGATCAAGGTACTGAACTCGACGAAGTACGGGCTCTCGAGCTCGATCTACACGCGCAACGTGAACAACGCGTTTCGCTTCATGCGCGACGCGGAGACCGGGATCGTGTACGTCAACGCGGGCACGATCGGCGCGGAAATCCAGCTTCCGTTTGGCGGCATGAAGGCGACCGGCAACGGCCATCGCGAAGCCGGGCGCGCCGCGCTCGATGTGTATTCGGAGTGGAAGTCGATCTACGTCGACTACTCCGGCAAGCTGCAGCGCGCGCAGATCGACGACGCGGAGGGCGCCAAGATCGCGCCATGACGACGCCGAAGCGGCCGCTCTGGCGGTGCCCCGGGTGCGGCCGCACGTTCGTCACTCGCAACATGTCGCATTCCCGCCGCCGCATGAGCGTCGCGGCGCACCTCGCCGGCAAGCCGCCCAAGATGCTCGCGCTCTATCGGTTCCTCCACGACCGGATCCGGCAGATCGGGCCGGTCACCGTCGATCCTCAGGGTTGAGGGATCGTCTTCCAGGTTCGCGCTCGCTCGATCGGCCTGGCGCCGCACGCGCGAACGGTGTGGCGCCTCATGAAGGAGGCGTACGCGGTCGGCGCGCAGGACGCGATCCGCCGTTAGGTCGATCGCGGCAATGTGAAACGGACCGCGGTGCCTTGCCCGAGAACGCTCGACGCGCCAATCGTGCCCCCGTGCGCCTCGACGAGCTGCTTGGCGATCGCGAGACCGAGCCCCGCACCCCGCGACTCGGCCGACTTGTAGAAGCGATCGAAGATGCGGCCCAGGGCATCGTTCGGGATGCCGGCGCCGGTGTCGGACACGACGACCGCGAGCTGTCCGTCTTCTTCACTCGCGCGCACGGTCACGCGCCCAGCGCGGGGGGTGTAGCGGATCGCGTTCGCGACCAGATTCTCGAGGATCTCCCGCGCTCGCACCGGATCGGCGTCGGCGAGCGGCAGATCGGCCGACGTGGTCGCGGCGAGCGCGACACCGGACTCCTCGGCTCGACCGGCGAACGACGCGATCGTCTCCCTCGCGAGGGCGCCGAGGTCCGTCGGCTCGCGATGAAGTGCGAGCGCGCCGGATTCCGCGAGCGAAAGTGTCCGCAGGTCCTCCACCAACCGCGACAGGACCTTCGTCTCGTCGAGGATCGCGAGGAGATGCTCTTCGTCAGGAGGGTGTACCCCGTCGACGATCGCCTCGAGGTTCCCCTGTACCACCGAGAGCGGCGTCCGCAGCTCGTGACTCACGTCGGCGAGCAGGCGTCGCCGCTGCTCCTCGCTTGCGCTCAGGCGGCTCGTCATCGCATTGAACGCACGCGCGAGCGCGCGTGCCTCGCGTGGTCCGCGCTCTTCGACGCGCGCGGAGAGATCGCCCTCCGCGACACGGCCCACGGCGTCGATGACGTCGCCGACCGGAGCGGTGAGCCGGCGTACGGAGCGCGCCGCCAGGCCGATCCCGAGGAGCACGATGAGCAGGGCGGCGCCGCGCGCGATATTGCCCGGGAGATCCGGGGCCCCCAGCGCGCTCGCGAGCGTCCAGAACAGGAAGGTCGCGCCGACGATGGAGAGGACCGCCACGACGACGAAGAACATGGCCATCCGCCGCACGAACCCGCCGCGCATGGGCCCGCCCGCCCAATCGCGACGCGGCGGAAATGGCTCGTTCTCCGGCCACCACGGCGGACGCGCGCGCCCCCCATGACGCCAGCCACCTCTCACTCGTCGAGCTCCGCGAAGCGATATCCCACTCCATAGACGGTGAGCAGATATCGCGGCGAAGATGGGTCATCTTCGAGCTTCCGGCGAATGTTCTTCACGTGTGCGTCGATCGCCCTCTCGTACGACTCGAACGCGACGCCGTGCACGGCGTCGAGCAGCTGCGAGCGCGTGAATACGCGACCGGGCTCGCGGGCGAGTGTCGCGAGCAGCTCGAACTCGGTCGGCGTCAGCTCCACGGCGCGGTCGGATCTCGTCACACGCATCCGTGGGACATCGAGTCGTATGTCGCCGACCGCGATGAGCTCGCTGGAGAGCTTCGGCCGATCAAGGCGCCGCAACACCGCGCGCACCCGCGCCACGAGCTCCTTCGGGCTGAACGGCTTCGTCACGTAGTCGTCAGCCCCGAGCTCGAGCCCGACGAGCTTGTCGGACTCCTCGCCGCGGCCGGTCAGCATCACGATGGGCACGTTCGATTCCGCTCGCAGCGTGCGCGCGACGTCGAGGCCGTCGAGCTCGGGAAGACCAAGATCCAGGATCACGAGGTCGGGGCGCTTACCTCGTGCGGAGGCGAGCGCGGCCTTTCCGTCGTGCGCGGTCACGACCGCGAACCCGGCGTGCTCGAGATAGTCCTGCGCGAGCTGGACGATCTTGGGTTCGTCGTCGACGACGAGGATCGTTCTCATCGCCGGCCAATCCTATGTAAGCGAAGACGCCGGACGGCGGTCCGGCGTCCCCGCGCTTGAGAGATGCTCAGCGTCCGCTGGGCGGCGTCTGCGCCGTGGGGCCGCTGTCGCGCGGCTTTTCGCGGTGCACTTGATCGTGCCATTCGTCAAGACGCGCCTTCGGGTCGCCCCAGGAACCGCCGCCCGGACCGCCTCCGTAACGCCTTCCCCACCCGCCCCAGAACGCGGCGCGGAGCAGGAAGAAGAACAGGAAGATGAAAAGGAGCGGAAAGAGGAACCCGAATCCGCCGAAGAAGAACGGGTGGTAGTAGCCATACGGCGCGACCGCGGTCCCGGTGGTCGCGAGCCCTTGCGCGACTCCCAATTGATAGGCGCCCACGCCGACGATCGCGGCGATGACGAGCGTGACGATGATGCCGATGCCTCGCATGTGCCATCTCCTTGATGTGTTGTCGTTCGCGATCGTCGCCGCAGCTCGTGAACTGGGTGTGAACGTCGTGCGGAGGCCCATCTAGCGCAGGACGCTATCGAGCCACCGGGCGGCCGCGACGACGGCCTCGGCCTCGGCCGCCCCGAGCTCGTGGCCGGCGCCGGCGATCGGCAGAAGGTCGATCCGCGGATTGCGGCCGGCGATCCGCTGGAGCACCGCGAGCGGTCCGAGCTCGTCGCGCTCTCCCTGCAGGATGAGCGTCGGACAGGTGATCGCGGCTAGGGTGGCCTCGTCCTGCGGACGAGGCCGCTTTGGAGGTGCGATCGGATGACCCAGGATGACAAGAGCGTCGGGCGGCTCGCGCTCGGCGAGGAACGCGCACATGCGGCCGCCGAACGAACGGCCGACGAGAGCGATGCGCTCCGCGTCGCCCAGCGCACCTCGCGCCTTGCGAAGGTCGTCGAGCTCGAGGGCGTAGTCCTTGCTCGGCCGCGATCCGCGCGTCCGAAACGTCACCGCCCGCGATTCAATGCCGAACGATGCGAGTGCCGCGGCCAGCTTCTTCAAGATTGGCTGATCCGCCGTCCCACCATAACCCGGCGCCAGGACCGCGCCGCGCCTGGTCACGCCTTCGGTTTTGGCAGCTTCTGCGCGAGCTCAAGTGAGGGCGTAAGGAGATCGCCGACGGATTCGAGACGCGTCGCCATGTTCGCGATCGTGAACGCGTCAGGACGCCCGAGCGAAGGGATCTCCTCCCAGCGAAGCGGCGCGGACACCGGCGCGCGCCGGATCGGCCGCACGCTGTAGGGACCCGCCGTCGATTTCATGCGCACGTTCTGTAGGTAATCGATGTAGATGCCGCGCCGGCGAGCCTTCGTGAACTCGAGCGTCACGAGCTTGGGCAGGCGCTCGCGGGCCAGCTCGCCCACGCGCAAGGCGAAGGCGCGCGTCTCCTCGAACGTGTAGCGGCGCGCGACCGGGACGAGCACGTGGATGCCCCGGGAGCCGGTGGTCTTTGGGAAACCCACGAGACCGAGGTCATCGAGGACGCCCTTGACCGCGTGCGCGACCTCCTTCACGTCGTCCCAGGTCGCTCCCTCGGCCGGGTCGAGGTCGATGATCACGTTGTCCGGCTTGTCCGGCATGTCGATGCGCGCGAGCCGCGGGTGGAGCTCGATCGCGGTGTAGTTCGCGAGCCAGACGAGGGTCGCCGTGTCGTTCGCGAGCACGTAATCGTTGTCCGGCTCCTCCGGGTCGCGCCAGCTCTTGATCCATCGTGGCGTGAAGTCGGGTTTGTCCTTCTGGTAGAAGCTCTGCCCGGCGATGCCGTCGGGGAATGGCTTCATCGAGAGCGGCCGGTCGCGCAGCCACGGGACCAGGTATGGCGAGACCTCGGCGTAGTAGCGGATGAGGTCGGCCTTGGTGTAGCCGTCCTCGGGCCAGAGGACCTTCTCGAGGTTCGTGAGCCTGATGCGGTGACCCTCGACCTCGAGGACCGCGGGCACGCGTTCGGGGCCTTCGCCGTCGCCTTCCTCCGGCCGCGCCACGGCCGCCTTCTTCGCGGACTCCTGCGCGCGCTTCGCTGATTCACGCCGTTCTTCGCCTGCGCTCTCGCGCGGGTCGACGTCCGGCCGTAGGCCGCGATAGGTGGGGTGCCGGAGCGTGCCGTCCCGCGTGATCTCGGTGTACTCGACCTCGCAGACGAGCTCGGGCATGCACCATCGCGCGGGCTGATTGGTGCGCGGCATCGTGGCGAACGGCGACGTCGGCGACTCATGCTTTTCGAGCATCGCGAGGAGATCCTTGAGCGTTCGCTCGTCGAAGCCGGTCCCAACGTGGCCGACCGGCTCCAGCTTGCCCTCGCGGTACACGCCAAGCAGCAGCGCGCCGAGGGTGCTCGCCCTGCCCCCCTGGCCGGCGGTCCATCCGCCGATGACACAGTCCATCGTGCGAAACGCTTTGACCTTGACCCACGCCGGCGAGCGCGCGCCAGGCTGATAGGTGGAGTCGAGGCGTTTCGCGATGATCCCCTCGAGCCCCTGCTCCTTCGCCGCCTCGAAGAGCGCAACGCCCGTTCCCACGAACCCCTCGCTGCGGCGGATCGCGCCCATCGGCGTGAGCGCTTCGTCCAGTCGGCGAAGGCGATCGCGCAGCGGCTTTCGCGTTAGATCCTCACCGTCCGCGTAGAGGAGATCGAAGACCTGGTAGATGACCGGCGTCGATCGCCGGAGCTTGCGAACCGTCGAGTCGTCACTCACGTGCATGCGCGGCTGCAACCGCTGGAAGCTGGGTACACCCTTCTCATCGAGCGCGACGATCTCGCCATCGACGATCGCCTGGTATGCCCCGGTCAAGGCTTCCGCGACCTGGGTCCCTTCGGGGTATTGCCGCGTGCAGTCGAGGAGGTTACGCGTCTGAAGACGCACCTCGCCGCCGTCAATGAAGGCGATCGTGCGTACGCCGTCCCATTTTGCCTCGTAGGTGAACTCGGGTGAGTCGAACGGCTCGTCGGCGGCCGCCGCGAGCATCGGCGCGATCTTCCCGAGCATCGGATCGTTCTTCGGGGGCGTGCCGTGCTTGATCATCAGCCAGTCGCGGCCTTCGTTCTGACGCGTTTTTACGAGCACCCATTCGCCCTGCAGCCGTTTGCCATCGAACCGCAGCTTGAGCTCGTCATCCTTTTCCTCGAGGGCTACGTACGTACCGGTGTCCCAAATCGTCATCGACCCCGCGCCGTAGCCATCGGGGATCACCCCATGGAACGTCAGGTACTCGATCGGGTGGTCTTCGGTGTGGACCGCGAGTCGCCTCTTCCCCGCCTCGAGGGGCGGCCCGTTCGGCACCGCCCAGGATGCGAGGACGCCGCGCATCTCGAGGCGAACGTCCCAGTGAAGGCGCGTCGCGTGATGGCGGTGCACCACGTAGCGACGCGTCTCTTCTTTCTTCGGCTGCCTGCCCTTCGGCTCGGGCGTGCGGCGGAAGTCGCGTTTGCGCTGGTACTCAGTGAGGCTCAATCTGTGACCTTCGCCATTGTCGGGGAGGTCGCATCGTGACGTCCGCGTCCTTTGCGTCGTTGGTCAAGGATTACCTCACCGAGCGGTACGACGAATCACCGTCCTGGGCCAGCTCGCTCGGTCTGACGGAATACGACGAGCGATCGGAGGACCTTTCCGCCGAGGCCTTCCGCCGGCGCGAGGCCCGGGTCCTGGAATGGACCAGGCGCTTTCGCGGCGCCACTGAAGCCGAGCTCTCGGCCGACGAGCGGATCGACCGTGACGTCGTCCTCTCTTCGCTGCGCGGGCGCGAGCTCACGCAGTCTCGTCTTGACTGGAAGCGGCAGCCCAACACCTATCTCAATCCGTCACTCGGCGGTGTGTTCACGCTCTTCCTCCATCGACTGCGTCCGGAGCGCGATCTCGCCGAGGCGGCGCGCGCCCGGCTTCTCGCCGTGACCCGGCACGTCGCGGACGGAAAAGCGAACCTCGACTTCGCCCTCGTCCCGCGCGTGTATGCCGACCGTGCCGTCAGCCAGGCAAAGGCCGCGGCGCGGTACGCGCGCGAGCTCGTGCCGGCGGAGGTGAAGGATCCCTCGCTCCGGCAGACGGTGGCGGAGGCGGGGGCCACCGCGGCCGGAGCATACGAGGACTTTGCCGCGTTCCTCGAGACGAACAAGCAGCGAGCCTCGGGCGATTACGCGATCGGCGAGGAGCTGTACACGGCGCTCCTCAAGGAAAAGGAGCTGCTCCCATTCGGAGCGCGAGAGCTTCGCGAGCGCGGCCGCGAGCAATACGAGCTCCTGACGAACGAGGCCAACAAGATCGCGAGCCAGATCGATGGCGGTGGCGACTGGACCGAGGTCTGCGAGCGCCTCAACCGCGTGCACGCGCCTACCCCGGACGCGATGCGCGCCGAGTACGAGGAATGGACGGATCGCGCGCGCTCCTTTCTCCAAGACACGGGGCTCGTCACGCTTCCACCCGGCGAGCGCTGCACGGTCGAGCCGTCGCCGCATTTTCAGCGTCCGATCCAAGCCGTCGCCAGCTACAACCAGCCACCGGCGTTCAGCGACTCGCTGCACGGCCACTTCTTCGTGCCATATCCGCCGGACAAGACCTCGCCCGAAGAAGTCCAGAAGCGGCTCGAGGGAAATTGCAGCGCCGGGATTCCCACGACCGCCGTCCACGAGGCCTATCCCGGGCACCACTGGCACCTGGTGATGGCCAAGCAGAATCGATCCGACGTCCGGCGCACGCACTTCACCTCGTATTTCGCCGAGGGCTGGGGCCTCTATGCCGAGCGCGTGATGCGAGAGCAGGGGTTCTTCAGCGATCCACGCCACCTGCTCTTCCAGTACGAAGCGACGCTCTTCCGCGCCGCACGCATCGTCGTCGACACGGGGCTGCACATGGGCGAGATGACCTTCGACGAGGCTGTCGATTTCATGGTCAAGAAGGGAAATCTCACCCCGCCCAACGCGCTGGCCGAGGTGGGCCGGTACTGCTCGTGGCCGACGCAGGCCTCGAGCTACCTGACCGGCATGCTCGAGATCGTCGATATTCGTACGCGCTGGCTCGCCAAGCGCGGCTCGGCGGATCGGAGCGCACTCCGCGCCTTCCACGACGCGATCACATCGAGCGGATCGATCCCCACGTCGCTGGCGGAGCGCGCCATCGCCGCCTAGCCGATGGACCTGACGGGCTGGGTACAGGTCGCGGTCGTCCTGATCCTCATCTGGACGCTGCTCATCGTCGTCCTCGTTGTCGTCGGCCACAGACTCCTCGCGCGCGAGCTCGCCCTGCTTCTGCCAAATCTTGTCCGGCTCTTCTCCGGTCTCCTCCGAGATCCGCGCGTGCCTCTTCCCGCGAAGGTCGTCCTCGGCATCGCCAGTTTGTGGCTGGCGTCACCGATCGACCTCATTCCCGAATTCATACCGGTCGTGGGTTCCTTGGACGACGCGATCGTCGCGGGGCTTGCGCTCCGCATCGTCCTCGGCGCGACGGATGAGCGGATCGTGCGCGAGCACTGGCACGGCGACCCGGCGTCGCTCGACCGGATCCTTCGCTTCGTCCGCCTGGGTCGTCGCAAACGGCCGCCGGCACTCCCTTGAACTGGGGATTAGACTCGCGCGGCTAGGCCGCGCGGAAGGGCCCGAGGACCGAAGTTCTCCCGGGACGAGCGGGCCGGCGAGGTGTGGAATGCCACGGTCGATCTGGCGCGGCGTGATGAGCTTCGGCATGGTCGCGATCCCGGTCCGGCTTTACCTCGCGACCGAGAGCAAGAGCCAGGTGTCGTTCAACCTGCTCTGCCCGGAACACAAGAGCCGCATTAAGAACAAGCGCTGGTGCGTCGAGGGCGATCACGAGGTCGCCTGGGGCGATGTGGTCCGCGGGTACGAATACGAGAAGGGCAGTTACGTCGAGCTCACCGACGATGACCTCGAGAAGCTGCCCCTGCGATCGAGCAAGGCGATCGATATCGCCGGATTCGTGAAGGACGAGGAGCTCCCCGGATCCCTCTATTACCAGTCGGCCTATTACCTCGAACCCGAGAAGTCCGCCGAGAAGCCGTACGCGCTCCTCAACAAGACCCTCGAGAAGACCGGCCGCATCGCGATAGCCAAGTTCGCGCTGCGTGATCGCGAACGACTCGTGTCGGTCCGTCCGCAGGACGGAGCGCTGCTCATGAACACCCTTCACTGGCCCGACGAGATCCGTTCGACCGAAGACCTCGACATTCCAGAGACCGTGAAGCTTTCCCCCGCCGAGCTCAAGATGGCCGAGAACCTGGTGAACATGATGGCCACCGAGTTCGAGCCTCAGGAATACAAGGACGAATACAAGCAAGCGGTCATGAACCTGGTCGAGGCGAAGGTCGAAAAACGTGAGGTGATCGAGGCGCCTGAGCCCGAGACCGAAACGACGGTCGTCGACCTCATGTCGGCACTCAAGGCATCCGTGGAGAAGGCCAAGAAGGGCGAGGCGAAGACCAAACGTGCGGCGCCACCGTCGCGTGCCGCCCGAAAGAAGGCTTCCTAGGAGCGCATCCGGCGACCGAACGTGCCTTTCACGGTCCTATCCTCGCTGAATGTCGCGCGAGAGCGAGCCGGACGAGCGCGGCCAACATCCCACGCTCATCGACGTACGCGAGACGACGAGCGGGCTGCCCCGCGCCCTCATCCCCATGCGGCCGCGCCTCGCACGTCGCGCCTTCAACTCGCCCGAATACATCTTCGAGCTGAAGTGGGACGGAATTCGGGCCCTCGCGGCCCGTGACGCGACAGGCCTGCGCGTCACCGACAGATCGGGAGGCGACATGCTCGGCCTCGTCCCCGAGCTTCGCGACCTACGCATTCCTGAGGGCGCGCTGATCGACGGAGAGATCGTGGTCTGCGACTCGCGTGGCCGCCCGAGCTACGACCTTCTCGCCGGCAGGCTCGGCCCGAAGGGCGCGAAACGCGGCCGCGGCCCGATTTTCGTCGCCTTCGACCTCCTCTACGAGGACGGACGCCCACTGATCGGGCGGCGGCTCGCCGAGCGACGAGCGCGCCTCCTCGGCGCCGGCCTCGGGTCGCGGATCCTCGCCGTCCCCGAGCATCTCGACGATGACGGCGAGCCTTTCCTCGACGTGGTCGCCGAGTACGGACTCGAGGGCATCGTCGCGAAACGTCGGGACTCCAAGTACGTCCCCGGCGCGCGGACCGCCGAGTGGCTCAAGTGTCACGTCACGCTCCGCGCCGACGTCGTCATCGGCGGACTGATCGTCGACGAGCGACGTGGTGCGCGCGCGCTGCTCTGCGGTTTCCGAAGTGACGAAGGCGCCCTGCTCTTCGCGGGCGAGGCCTATGTGCCGCCGTATCTCGGGGCGTGGCTGGATGGGGCGACGCGCGATTTCGTCGTCGAATCATCGCCCTTCGCATCGCCTATCGCGCTGCGACCCGGACTCAGATTCATGCGGCAGCGCCTTGTCGCCATCATCGAGCACGCCGGCCTTCACGAAGGTGAGCTTCGCGATGGTCGATTCCGCGCACTGCGGTTCGATGGACGGCTCGACGACTGCCGGCAAGATGAGCCCGTCGAGGTCCCGTCCTATCCGCCGCACACCAGCCGCGATCGGCCGCGACTCGTTGTGTTGAACAGCCTGCCGTTCCCCATGGAATGAACGAGATTTGATCCTCGCGAGCCTTCTTCGGCGGCGATGAGCGGAGTAACATAGAAAAAACCCCGGAGGTCCACGCCGTGCCGAAGTTCGTGTTCGTGACCGGAGGGGTCACCTCCTCGCTCGGCAAGGGCATCACCGCCGCTTCCCTCGGACGCATCCTCGCAGCGAGAGGCCTTACGGTCGCTTCGCTCAAGATGGACCCCTACCTCAACGTCGATCCGGGAACGATGTCCCCGTACCAGCACGGCGAGGTCTTCGTGACCGAGGACGGTGCCGAGACCGATCTCGACCTCGGGCATTACGAGCGCTTCATCGACCGCAATGTCACCCGCGCGTCGAACCTCACCACCGGCCAGATCTACAACTCCGTCATCGCGAAGGAGCGCCGCGGCGACTACCTTGGCGCGACCGTGCAGGTCATCCCGCACGTCACGAACGAGATCAAGGAGCGGATCCATCGCGTCGCGCGTGAGCAGCAGGCCGAGATCGTCGTGGTAGAGGTCGGTGGCACCGTCGGCGACATCGAATCGCTCCCGTACCTCGAGGCGATCCGCCAGTTCCGCAACGACGTCGGCCGGCAGAACGTCATGTACATCCACCTCACGCTTCTGCCTCGTGTCGCCACCGGGGAGCTGAAGACAAAACCGACCCAGCACTCGGTCCGGGAGCTCCGCGCGATCGGCATCCAGCCCGATGTGGTCATCGCGCGCGCTGACGAGCCGATCGATGATGACTTGCGCGAGAAGATCGCTCTCTTCTGCGATGTGAAGGCCGACAACGTGATCAGCGAGCCCGACGCCTGGTCGATCTACGGAGTCCCGCTGATGCTCGAGGAAGCCGGGCTGGGCAAGATCGTCGTCGAGGAGCTCGGCCTCGCGGCCGCACGGCAGCCGGATCTGTCTGATTGGAAGGCGCTCACCGAGCGGATCCGCGGCGCGCGAATCCCGCTCACCATCGGACTTGTGGGCAAATACATCGAGCTTCCGGACGCGTATCTATCGGTCGCCGAGGCCGTGAAGCACGCCGCGTGGGCCGCGGGCTGCGACGTTCGGTTGCAGTGGATCGACAGCGAGCATCTCGAACGCTCCGACGACGTGGAGCCGCTCGTGGGACTCGATGGACTCGTCGTCCCGGGCGGATTCGGCTATCGCGGCATCGAGGGCAAAGTGAAGGCGTCGCGGTTCGGCCGCGAGCGGCGCGTGCCGACACTCGGCCTGTGCATGGGCATGCAGTGCATGGTCATCGAGCTCGCACGGACCGCCCTCGGGACCGACGACGCGAACTCGACGGAATTCGACGCATTCACTCCGCATCCGGTGATCGATCTGCTTCCCGAGCAGCGCGACGTCGCGGACAAGGGCGGGACGATGCGGCTCGGGAGCTATCCCTGCGTGCTCGAGCCCGGCTCGATCGCGGCACGGGCATACGCCCAACCGATCGTGCTCGAGCGCCACCGGCACCGCTTCGAGTTCAACAACGCGTACCGTGACCTCCTGCAGAGTCACGGCATGCGGTTCACCGGTCTCTCGCCGGACGGACGGCTCGTCGAGATCGCCGAGATGCCGGATCACCCGTTTTACCTGGGCACGCAGTACCACCCCGAGTTCAAGTCACGGCCCAACCGGCCGCATCCGCTCTTTGTCGCCTTCATCGACGCCGCCCTGGCCTTCGCGCGGACGAATGGCCGCTCGCTGGAGGCGGCACCCCGACTGCAGGAGCTGTCCACATGAAGCTGTTCCTCGACACCGCCATCTATGAGGAGATCGAGCAGGCCGTCGGCTGGGGGGTGATCGATGGCGTCACCACAAACCCCACGCTCATCGCGAAGGCCGGCCAGGATCACGAGCAGCAGGTCAAGCGCATCTGCCAGATCATCGGGAACGTCTCGGCCGAGTGCGTCACCGAGAAGAAGGACGACATGGTCGTCGAGGGGCGGCGGATCGCCTCGTGGCACAAGAACGTCATCGTGAAGGTCCCTCTGACACCGGACGGGCTCGGTGCCGGCAAGGTCCTGGCTGGCGAGGGCATCCGCATCAACGTCACGCTTTGCTTCTCCGTCAACCAGGCATTGCTCGCCGCGGCGATCGGGGCCTACATCGTGAGTCCGTTTGCGGGACGCCTCGACGACATCAACGAGGACGGGATGCGGGTCGTGGCGGACATCGTCTCCGCGTACCGGCAGCAGGAGATCAAGACGAAGGTGCTCGCCGCGTCCATCCGCAACCCGACGCACGTCACGCAGGCCGCGCTTGCGGGCGCGGACATTGCGACCATGCCCTTCACGGTCCTGAAGCAGCTCTTCGAACATCCACTCACCGCGGCAGGGCAGAAGCGCTTCCTCGAGGATTACCGGAAGACGCAGGAGGCGAAGCCGGTCCAGGGTCAAGCGCGGGAGGCCGCGGCGAAGCGCTAGCCGCTCGTCAGCGGCGCGGCGGCTCCACGAGCAGCATGTCGCGCAGATCGGCGTTCGCGATCCCACAAAGACTGAGCACGCAGAGCATGAGCGCGGCGACGTCCGACTCCGCGCGGCCTGTCTTGATCACCTGATCGGTCGCGTAGATCTCCTCGTACGCGCGGACGATGTCGGCGCGCGTGACGCGCCGCGCGAAGGCCGTCGCTCGCGCGATAGCGAAGGGTGTCGAACGGATCGCCTTCGCCATCCGCTCCGCATCGGCGTTCGTCCGCATGGCTGACGCGAAGAGCAGCACCCGGAACTGCCACAGCAGGAGCGCGAGGATCTGTTGCACGGCGTTCCCGTCCGCGAGGAGCCGCTCGAGCGTGCCGATCGCGGTCTTGGCGTCCTTCCGCACGACCGCTTGGGTGAGCTCGAACACGTCGGACTCTATCGCGCCGCTGACGAGGGTTCGAACGTCCGCCGCCGTGACGGCTGCGCCCGCCGCGTACGCGCCGAGCTTTCCCAGCTCCTGCTCGATACGCTCGGTATCCCCACCCACCGCGGAGGCGAGCGCGGGGACGGCGTCCGCCGCGAGCGCGATCCCGTGAAGCCTGGCTCGGGCCAGGATCCAGGGGCCAACGTCGGGCGGCGAGAGGCGTTCGATCCGCTCGATCACCCCGCCCGCGGCCTCGACCGCGTCGATGAGCGTCGTAGCCGCCGCGGCCTTCGTCCGGGGTGCCCGACGCGAGCGGCTCGATTGAAGTCGTTCGACCGCGACGAGCACGAGCGCCGCCTCGGGCGGGAACGCCGCGATGAGGTCGAGATCCCGGAGCGATTCGGCGTGCTCGACGATGACCACACGGCGCTCGTCGACGGCATCGAAGAGCCCCTGCGACTGTCCCGAGAGCGTGATCGCCCCACCCGAATCGGTCCGCGCGTCATGGCGCGATACGCCGAGCAAAACTCCGATCCGCGGCTCGAGGAGCCCCGCGAGGTCCGACGGCGCCGTGGACCGACCCTCGAGCAGCGCGCCAACGAGATCACCGAGTCGCAGGCGCGTGCGGAAGGAATCCTCCCCGTGGAGGAGGAAGACCATTCGCGTGGGTGCGGGCGAAGAGCTGGCTGCCACCTTGATCGAGCTCCACCGTGCCGTCGCGGTCGGTGCGATACGTCGGAATCCTGCCGAGCGCCGCGAGCGTCTCGGGGGTGGGATGACCATAACGGTTCTGCGCGCCGACGGAGATGATCGCAATGGACGGTCGCACCGCGTCAACGAGCGCAGCGGCGTACGGCGTCGCGGCGCCGTGATGCGGCGGAACATAGATCCGCGTCGCGAGCGAATCCTTCGCGAGCAGGAGATCCGCCTGGGCCTGCTCCGTCGCGTCGCCCATCAGGAGCATCGAGAACGCACCGCGCTCGAGCCGGAGTACGAGCGACGGAACGTCGACGCGCGGATCGCCGTCGGGCGCAAGCACCGTGAGCGTCGCGTCGCCGATCCGCATTCGGACGCCGGCGGCCACGGCACGCCGTGGCACACCGGATCGTGCGATCCGCTCGCTCCAGGCGGTGGCGACCGGACCCGGATTGAGCCCGACCGGCTCGATCGCGAGACCGACCTCATATCGCTCGAGCACGCCGATGAGCCCGTTCGCGTGGTCGGCATGAGCGTGCGTGAGGGCGACGACGTCGATGCGGCGCGTCCATGGGGGCAGGCTCGCGCCGAGCTCCGCCAGAAGTCGCGCCGGGTCCGGTCCGCCGTCCACGAGCAGCGTCCGGCCGCTCACCTCGATGAGAAAGGCATCGCCCTGGCCGACATCGAGCGCTCGTACGCGAACGCCGCTCGCTGAAGGCCAGAGCTGTGTCGCCGCGATCGCGACGAGGACGATCGCCAGGAGGGTTGCGCCGGCCCAGCGCGCCCGCCGACCGAACGACGGTGGGATCACACGCGGGACGCGGAGGGCTCGTATCGCGCGCGACGCGAATGCGCGCGCCGAACCCAGCGCCAGACCCGGTCCGAACCGAACGGCCGCGGCGACGAGGCCCGCGTACAGGAGGCCGGCCAGCGGACCGTCGGGCACCGCAAGTGCGGCCAGGGGAAGCGCTGCCGACCACTCGACGATCACGCGGAGAAGCAAGGCGAGCCCATACGTGACCAGGGCGGGAACGCGCGCCAGGTCGACCGACGCGACGCCGATGGCCGCGCTCGCGGCCCCCGAGAGCATCAGCGGAGCAAAGAGCGGTACCGCGGCGAGATTGGCAAGCGGCGAGACGAGCGAGACGCGACCGAAGACCGCGGCGATGATCGGCAGGGTCGGGAGCGTCGCGGCCAGTGAGGTCGCGAGGCCTTCGCGGATCGCCGGTGGGAGGAACGCGAGTCTCTCTGATAGTGGATCGCCGAGGAAGAGGAGGCCTCCCGTCGCCGTTGCCGAGAGCAAAAAGCCTACGTCGCTGACCGTCGAGGGATCGGCGGCGACCATCGCTGCGACCGCGAGGGCGAGCCCGTTCACGGTCGCCCCGCGGCGGCCGAAGGCCAGGCCGCACGCGGCGACCGCGGCCATCAGCGCGGCTCTGATCACGCTCGGCGCGAGGCCGACAAGGATGCTGTACGCGATCACGCAGGCGAGCGTCGTCACCGCTGTCACAAGTGGAGGCACCCGCCCGCGCATCACGATGGCCACGCCGGTCGCGACGAGCGTCATGTTGAATCCAGAGATGGCCAGCAGGTGCGTGGTCCCGCTCCGCGCGAAGGCGGTCGAGAGATCGGCGTCGACGGCCGCGCGTTCGCCGAGGACGATCCCGCGGACGATCCCGCCCTCAGGCTCAGGTATGAGCCGGCGCAACGGCTCGGCGAGGGCGTCGCGCACGGCATCGAGCGGTCCCGCGTGCCGGAGATCGAACCCGGGAAGCGGCCCGATCACGGCGGCAACTCCGGCGATGGAAGCGAACACCGCCGCGGCCGACCAGCAGAGCCGCCGCGCGCGATCGTTGCTCGCGAGCGCCAGCCACGCGCAGGCCGTGGTGAGCCCGATGGCCAGCGCGGGCGCGCAGAGGGGCGCGATCCGGCTCACGAAAGCGACCGCGAGCGCGCAGGCCGCGGCCGCGACGAGTGGCGCCTGAAGGACGCGCGTCACCCCGCGGCGATGAGATCGCGGATGTCGCCGAACACGCGGGCCGACACGAGCCCGCGCGTCTGGAGCTCCTCCACCCTGGCAAAGGGCCGCGAGTTGCGCGAGCGGACGATCCGTGCCGCGGTCGCCGGACCGATGCCAGGCAAGCTTTCGAGCTCGCTTACCGTCGCGCGGTTCAGGTCGAGCTTCAGCTGTCCCTCGCCGGTCGCGCTGCCGGGCGGCACCGCCTCGCCCGGCCGCGGGACGTAGATCCGTTGTCCGTCGCGGACCGGAGCGGCTTTGTTCAGCGCGGCGAGGTCGGCCTCGCCGGTCATCCCTCCCGCGGCAAGCAGCGCGTCAATCACTCGAGAGCCGCCCGCAAGCCGGTAGACGCCGGGATGCGCGACCGCGCCCGAGACATCCACGACCAGATAAGGCTCAGGAGTCCGGGTCGGCGCCGGAGTGTCTTCGACGATGGCGACCTCCTGCCGGGCGCCCGCGTTGAGACGCGCGCCGACGAGACCGACGCCCACGAGCAGGGCGATCGCGATGCCGATGAGAAGTGGCCGGGGCATGGCGGGAAGCCTGGGCCGCACGCGCCGTCGTGGCTAGCCGACAAATGTGTCAGGGCTGTCGTCATTTTTGACGACAGCCCGTCATCAATTCGTGCGTCTGCCCTGTTGCTGTTGCTGCATCTGCACGATCGCGACCGGTAATCCGCCGATCGAGCTGCCGTCGACCTCGAGGTCGAACTTGTGGATGCCGTAGCTCGTGAAGCTCATATTGTTGAGCTCCACGATGACGTTGACGTCCTGCCCGGCCACGGCATGCACCGAGATCTCGGGCGGATTCGGCATCGCCTGCTGGCCGTCTGGTCGGAGCAGCCGCACGCGCACGGTGTGGGCACCGACCTCGAGGCCGAGGATGGCGACGACGAACATCCGGGGATGCTGCGCCGGCAGGCCGCTCACCGAGATGTTGCGGAAGATCCCCAGGAGGCTGACTTTTCCGTCCTGGCCGACGAGCGCGTGGTCGCAGAGCGCGGCGAGCCGGATCTCCGCCGTCACGAGCGTGGTCGCGTGACGATGTTCACGAGCCGATCCTGCACGAAAACGATCCGATCGACCTCGCGCCCGTCGAGAGCGGCCTTCGCCTTGCCGCTGGCAAGGGCCATCTTTTCGGCTGCGGGCTGAGGCAGTCCGGCGGCCGCGGTAACACGGTCACGGAGCTTTCCGTCAACCTGAATGACAAGCGTGACCTGGTCGGCCGCGGCGAGGGCTGGGTCGAAGGTCGGCCAGCTCTGCTGGTGGACAGAACCAGATGCCTCACGGCGCTCCCACAGCTCTTCCGCGATGTAGGGGGCGAACGGTGCGAGCAGCAGAATCAGCTTCTCCGCTGCCTCGGTGCGGCTGGGTCCGCGAGCGTGTTGCAGAGCGTTCGCGAGCTCCATCATCGCGGCGATCGCCGTGTTGAAGTGATACGCCTCGAGATCCCCAGTCACTTTCTGGATCGTCCGGTGCAGCGCCTGGTCGATCGCACGGTCACGCGGCCCGTCCCCCGCGTCGCCCAGGGCGATCGTCCAGACCCTCTTCAGGAATCGGTGCACGCCCTCGATCCCGGACGCGTCCCAGTCCGACCCTTCGGTCCACGGCCCGATGAACATCAGGAACATGCGGAGGGTGTCCGCCCCATACCGGGCGACGTACTCGTCCGGTGCCTGGACGTTGCCGCGCGACTTGGACATCTTTCGTCCGCCGAAGACGATGTTCCCCTGGTTGCGCAGGTGCCGGAACGGCTCGCCGAACCACAGGTAGCCCATGTCGCGCAGCGCCTTGGCGACGAAGCGCGCGTACAGGAGGTGCAGGATCGCGTGCTCGATTCCACCCGTGTATCGGGCGACGGGAAGCCAGCGGCGAGCGACCTCGGGATTCATGAACGATCCTTCGAACTTCGGGTCCGGATAGCGGTAGACGTACCACGATGAATCGACGAAGGTGTCCATCGTGTCCGTCTCCCGCCGCGCCGGCTTTCCACACGTCGGGCAGGTCGTCCGCACGAACGAGTCGACGCGAGCCAGAGGGTTGCCACCCTCGCCCGTGAACGGGGCGTCGCGCGGCAGGATGACCGGGAGATCCTTCTCGGGGACCGTAACGATCCCGCAGTCGTCGCAGTACACGACCGGAATGGGCGTGCCCCAGTAGCGCTGTCGTGAGATCAGCCAGTCGCGCAGGCGGTACGTGACCGACGGACCGCCGATGTCGCGGCGCTTGGCCTCTTCCGTGACCGCACCCTTGCCCTTCTCGCTCGGCATCCCACTGAACGGCCCACTTCGGACCATAACGCCCTCGCCGACGTCCGCTGCGGGCATCTCGTCGTGTTCTTTCCCGTCGGGCGAGATCACCTCGCGAATTGGCAGGCGGTAGCGTTTCGCGAACTCGAAGTCACGCTCATCGTGCGCCGGCACGGCCATGATCGCCCCGGTCCCGTAGCTTGCCAGCACGTAGTCCGCGACCCAGATCGGGATCTTTTCACCGCTGAATTCGTTCATCGCGAACGCGCCGGTGTCGACCCCGGTCTTCTCGCGCTCAGCGGAGGTTCGCTCTATCTCGGCCATGTTCCGGGCACGCGCCACGTAGTCCTCAACGGCCTGCTTTCGGGCCGCGGTCGTGATCTTCGTGACAAGCGGATGCTCGGGCGCGAGAACCATGAACGTCGCGCCGTAGACGGTGTCAGGACGTGTCGTGAAGAATTTGATCCGCTCCGCGCCGTGCCCCTCGACCGCGAAGGAGAGCTCCGCGCCCTCCGACCGGCCGATCCAGTTCGTCTGCATGACGCGAACCCGCTCGGGCCAATCGATCCCGTCGAATCGCAGCAGCTCGTCGGCGTACTTCGTGATCTTGAAGAACCACTGCTCGAGATCGCGCTTGATCACCGGCGTGTCGCAGCGCTCGCAGCGCCCGGCGATGACCTGTTCGTTCGCCAAGACGGTCTCGTCTTTTGGACACCAGTTCACGGGAGCTTTCGCGCGGTACGCCAGTCCCTTCTCCAGGAGTTTCAGGAAGATCCACTGGTTCCAGCGGTAGTAGTCGGGATAGCAGGTCACGACTTCGCGCCGCCAGTCGATCGACGCGCCCATCATGCGGAACTGATCCCGCATATGCGCCATGTTCATTTCGGTCCATGAGGCCGGATGCATCTTCCGCTTGATGGCCGCGTTCTCCGCCGGAAGTCCGAATGCGTCGAAGCCCATCGGAAAGAGCACGTTGTGGCCGCGCATACGAAGGAACCGCGCGGCCGCATCGGACGGCGCCATCGCGTACCAGTGGCCGACATGGAGCTCGCCGGACGGATACGGGTACATCGTCACGAAGTAGAAGTTCGGTTTGTCGGACGTGTCCGGCGTGTTGTGTAGCCCCGAGGCAGCCCACCGCTCCTGCCACTTCGGTTCGATGGCGGCAGGCGCGTAGCGTTCGATCTTCTTCGTCACTTCGCTCGTCATGTCGACCTCCTTTCCCAAATGAAAAAGGCCTTTCGTCCGAGAGGACGGAAAGACCTTCCGCGGTACCACCTCAGTTAAGAGCCCAGGCCTGCGGCCTGGTGGAGCTGGCGGGATTCGAACCCGCGACCCCCACACTGCCAGTGTGATGCGCTCCCACTGCGCCACAGCCCCGATGCTCTTCGCTCGAGCACGCTTCTAACGGGCGTGA
>Ga0137376_10000211_pt1 | contig 23315 bp, 21 predicted proteins | sample SagtaG_23_FD_104814 | JGI IMG/M metagenome (GOLD analysis project Ga0137376, IMG submission 104814) | Vadose zone soil microbial communities from Sagehorn Ranch, Mendocino, California, USA - Sage2_L_20_16 metaG | ecosystem: Environmental > Terrestrial > Soil > Vadose zone | place: USA...
CGCCGCGCAACGCCGCGCGCTGTTCCGGGGTCGTCATTTCCGCTACGCGCAGCTGGATATCGGGATGCCGCACCGCGCAGCGCTGGCTCACCTGCGTCAGGAGATCGGTCGCAGCGGCGGTGGCAACGACGCCAATGACGCAACGCCCTTCCACGGCCCGCCGCGCCCGGCTCACCTCTCGCACGAGGTGCTCGGTGGTCTCCAGGATGGTCGCGGTATCGGCGGCGAGAGAGGCTCCGGCCGCCGTCAACGCGACGCCACGCGCCGATCGCTCGAGTAGGGTGAGGCCCACCGCATGTTCCAATGCCCGCAGGCGGCGCGAGAGCACGGGCTGTGTGATACCGAGCTGAGCGGCTGCACGACCGATGCTTGGAAGCGTGCTGACGGTGAGGAGGGCCCGCAGTTGCCGGAGCTGCAGATTCGCCGGCACGGTGCCGGCGGGCCGCGGCATGCGGAACAGGAGACTGCGTGACCGGAGCCGCCCGCCGGAGGCAGGACGCACGCGCGTGTCGGGATAGTGGCGCGCCACATCGCGCATGCGCTGCAGGACGGTATGGACGACCGGGCGCCGTTCCTCCCGCCGCCACACCGCCGTCATGTCTACGGCGAGCGCGACGCCCTGGATCGTCAGGGGAACCGTTCCTTCCGGCGGCGCGTGGGCGCGCGCGCGCGAGATCAGGGTCCAACCGCGCTCCGTCGCAACCGCGAGATGGGCGGCGCGCAAGTCCCCATCCAACGCCATCACGGGCGACCGCAGCCCGGCGCGGTGCAGTTTCTCCGCGATCTGCGCCTGCGCCGCCGCCGACGCCGTACCACGGGCAAAGACAAAGGGGAACGAACTCAGGTCTTCCAGGGTGACGGCGCTGCGGGTTGCGAGCGGATGGTGGCGCGAGACGATCACCTGATCCAGCGTCTCGACCCACAGGGACTCACTCTCGAGTCCCGCTGATAACTCGCTCTCGGTGCACACTGCCACGTCCGCGCGGCCCTGTGCGACGGCCTCGGCTGGAGAGGGTTGCTCGACGTCGCGGATCACCAGCGTGATGCCGGGATAGTCCGATCGAATCGACTCCTGCACATCGGTGGGGAATCCGCGCGCGGCCGCGCCGCGCGTGGCCGCGAGCACGACGCGGCCCCGGCGTCCGGCCGCGGTTGCTTCCGCGCGGTCGAGCGCCGTGGCCAAGTCCCCCAAGAGTTGTTCGCCGCCGCGCGCGAACGCGACGCCGGCCGGTGTGAGCCCGACACCCTTCGCGTGCCGCGTGAGCAAGTCGACACCGAGCTCCCGCTCCAGCGCGTGAATGCGACGGGACAGCGCCGGCTGAGCCAGGCGCACATGCCGCGCGGCACGGCTGAGGGCCCGCATTTCGACGACGGCGGCGAAACATTGCAGATCTCTGAGCTCCATGCTGTCTCCGCATGGGTGTCCTTCGCGATCGGTATTTGCAACTGCCCAACGTCTCTGGCTATTTGCCCAAAGACATACGATGGGAGCTTGCTGTGCCTGCGGACAAAAACGGGCTACCGCCTCATGAGGGTGATACATCTCTCCTGCTGCCGGGTCATGGGGAGCTGGTGCTCGTCGTGGACGACGACGACAAACTCCGTGCCGCACTCGGCCGGATGCTCAAGAGTCTTGGCTTCAACGTGGTCACGGCCGCCAATGGACAGGATGCGCTCGACCTCGTGCACACCCTCACCACGCCGATCGATGCCGCTCTGGTGGATGTCGTGATGCCGAAGCTGGGGGGACCCGAGCTCGTGGATCAGCTCGCGCAGCGCGGCATTCACCCGGCGGTGATCTACATGTCGGGCTACGACGACCCGGCCCGCCTCAGCCGCGTGTTGGAGACACCCAGCATGACGCCGTTACTGCACAAGCCCTTCACCCTGCACGCACTCGTGTTGGTGCTGCGCAACCTGCTGGATCGCCGTGCCAGGCGCTGAGCTGCCGGTGGGTGTGGGATCGGCTGGCTGCTGTGGAGGAAGAAAATCAACCGGGGATGATCGCCACGTGGCTTGAGGCTGGCCGTCACAGCCGCCAAACCAGAAACGTGACGAGACATCCCCGGCTATTCTGCAATGATTGGGAGTGCGCGCGGCCGCGGAATCACTTCCCCCGTCTCGGCTGTCACCCACTGCTTCGCCGTTGCGACGCCGCGGCCGACGCTCACCCTAACTTTCCCTTCCAGTGGACGAACATACCGCGGCGTTCGCGTCGAGGCCGTTGGCCTTTGGTGTAATGCTGTATTGAGCGCGGTCGATGTACAGCGTCAGGATCTTGTCCGGTGGTATTGCTTCCTTTATATGCGGAGACAATTGCTTCCCCCGCGAACGCTCACAGCGTGATGCGGTAGTTTCCCATTAGCAGGAATGACACGCGGCCGATGAACCCAACCTCTCCCCGCAGTCCCCAGTGCCGCCCCACATCGTAGGTGCCGCCAATCAGCAAGTTCCACGGATCGGCCACCTTCTTGTTCAGCGTATAGTTCACGACGGTCGTGTCGAGGCCGCCCCCGAGTCGCTGCACGAAGTTGTCCACGAGTGTCTTCTGGGCCGGCGTCAGCGCCTGATACCAGGCCGAGTTCTGATAATTGTTGAACAACGTATCCATTCCCGGCGGAACGACATCGGAGAGTTTGATCGAGCCCACGGTTTCGTTCTGCATGCCCTGGTACATCGTTCCCAGCCAGAACGTCGCGCGCATGCGTTTGGCGCGCTGCCCGACGCGAAAGGCCTTCCCCAACCGCATGCTGAGAACGTTCACCGGTACCGGATTATCGAGCAGGCTCGAAAATCCCCATTGATGGTTGAAATCCACGACCACGAAGTTACGGCGAAACCCAAATGCGCCCGTGAGACCGATTCCGGCGTTCGTTCCTTTGAAGTCCGCCGTCGTCGTGAACTGCACAGGTGCGGAGATGTGGACCGTCGTGTGCCCGTTTCCCGTCCCCACCATGCCGTAGACATTGAGGAAGGGGAACAGCCACAGATCCGTCCGGACGTTCACGTTCGTGAGTGTGGCCTCCGCGCCCGCAAATTGGATGAAGCTGACGGGCGTGGCCGGGCTATTGAATCCGAGTCCCAGATCAGAGATGAGGATATCCTGGTTGGCGTAGAACCCGCCGAGGTTGAATCCAAGAGGGTTGGGAAGATCGAACCCTCGCTCGATGGCCTTGCGACCCCAGATCGGGAAAATCTGGTGATAGTGCGCGAGCACGCTGTCACGCTCGGCGTCGGTGAGCGCGAGATCGGGATTCCCCTGCGCGAAGACACGCAGTGGCATCAGCAGCGCCAGGAGGCTGATCAGGATTCGGTTCATTTGTTGTGAGACTCCGTGTGGCGCGGACCGCCGATCGGCAACCCGAAGCCCACGCCGATTGTGTCGTTAGTGCCCGGCGCGTCGGACAGGGCGTCTCCGAACGCGTGATACCAGACGACCCGGATGCGCATGCTGCGGAGGCCGAGCTGCGGCGCGAGGGAGAATTCGCCCGTTGCGCTGACACCGCTGTCCCAGCGATTCACGCGAGACCACAGGCCGATCGTGTAGGACAAGTCAGCTTCGCGCTCGACCGTGCCGGAATAGCGGTCCTCGGCGCGCACGATGTATCCGAGCTGTGGGCCAATGCCAAAACCGAAGCGACCCGCTTTCACCTTCAGCAGGATCGGAATGGTGATGTAGCCGAGCCTTCGCGTAACGGACACGCTCGTTGCCGTCGCGAACGCGCTGTCGATAGCGGGCTGCCCGGTCGGAGCGAACGGCAAGCCGCGCGCGCCGGCGGGGGACTTGAACGTGAACTCCGGCTGAATCGACCAGCGGCCGCCGAGCTTCACTTCGATGAAACCGCCCAAATCCCACGACCTCAGGCGCTCCGCGTCGGACAGTCCGGAGAGCGTGGTCCAGACGCCGTCGAACTTGATCCCCCCCTGGACGTTTTCGGACGCGAACTTGTCGCCGAAGAGCAGGACGAGTAGTGCCTGCGGCCGGGCCGTGCGCAGCGGCAGGAGGCAGAGCATCACGCCGAGCAGCGCTCGGGCGGTCAACCGTGCAATCAGGGGACAGTCTCCGGTGACCTAACCGAACGGTCCGACGCTGAACACGACGCTGACGATCGCGACGATGCCGATCAGGAGCAGGAGAACCGCGGTGATCAGTGTGGCGGAGACCGGAAACGCGCCCTGGCCGTGGATCAACCCGTCGGCCGTCAGCTCGTCGCGCAGCCCGCGGAGACCGAGCATGAACCGCACGTGATAAACTGTGCCAAGCACCAGGAGCACCAGTCCGAGCATCACGAGCGCCGCGCCGAAATTGCGGGCGGCGTGCTCGCCTCCCGTCACGACGTCCGCCGTGCGCAACCGCGTGAACAACAGGTCGATGGCGAACCCGAAGCCGATGAGCGAGAGCGAGGTCCTGATGACCGACATCAGTGTGCGATCGGCGCTGAGCTGCGTGCGCTGGAAGGACATGCCGGTCTCGCGCGACGCGAGCTCGATCGAGATCCGGCTCGCTTCCGAACCCGCGGTCACGCGTGGCTCTGAAACGTTTTGTCTCATGTCTTGCGCGCGATGCAACGAAAGCCCACGTGGCCCGCCGGCGTGTCGACCGGCTGTGCGCGCCGGGCGGCGGGCCGATAGCGCGTGCAAAAATTTGGCGCGCAGAGGTGCGAGCCGCCTTTGAGGACCTTGCGTGGAATCCGGATCTGGGGCTGGTGCGGGTCGTAGCTGTCCGCTTCGAGCCCGCCCGTCGCCTCGGCCGTGTGCTTGCTGGTGTACCAGTCCGTGGTCCATTCCCACACGTTGCCGGTCATGTCGTACAAGCCGTACCCGTTCGCCGGAAACGCCGTTACCGGAGACGTGCGCTCGTATCCGTCGTGCCGCAGGTTTTGGTGGGGAAAGGCGCCCTGCCACGTATTGGCCATGTACCGGCCACCGGGCAGGAAGTCGTTGCCCCAGGCGAAGTCGGCGCCGTCGAGTCCGCCGCGCGCCGCGAACTCCCACTCAGCTTCGGTCGGCAGGGTTTTCCTCGCCCACAGCGCGAACGCCTCGGCATCCCGATACGCGACGTGCACGACGGGATGGTCGTCCTGCCCGTCGATCGAGCTGGAGGGACCGTACGGATGCCGCCAGTTGGCGCCGACCCGGAATTCCCACCACTGCGTCCAGTCGCGCAGATCGACGGGCCTCTTGGGGGGCGTGAAGACGAGCGAGCCGGACTTGCCCTTCGGATCGGACGGGTGCTCGGCGAGCGTCGCGTAGCCGGTTGCCTCCACGAACGCCCGAAACTGCCGGTTCGTCACTGGAGTGCGATCCATCCAGAATCCATCCACCCGGACGCGGTGGACGGGCGCTTCCTCGGGGTAGTGCCGATCGGAGCCCATTCGGAACGTCCCGCCGGGAATCCACAACGCGTCCAGCCCTGGCTCCCAGACCGGGTTGTGCGCAGCGCCGGGTGGCGCCTCAACCGGCAGAGTCATGAAATCAACCTTCGCACGCTGGGGCTACGACTCCATCGCACCTTGGGGCAGTGACCCTGACCCCAAGCCCGCTGTTGCTACGGTTGTTCGTTCTTGGGCGTGGGCACGTTGTGGGAGGCCAGCACGCGACTGATCGCATCGAGCAGCGCGGTCTCTTCGAACGGCTTGCGCAGATACACCTGCCCGCTCGCGTCGATGCGCTCCCGCAACGCGGGATCGTCGTGGGCGGTAATGAACACGATAGGAAACCGCAGACCCACATCCGCCAGGTAGGACTCGAGGTCGAAGCCGCTCATGCCCTCGAAGTGAACGTCGAGCACCAGGCAGTGCAGCGTCCACGCTTGATGGGTCTCGAGGAACAACTCGGTAGAGGCGAACGGGATTACGTAGAAACCGGCGGAGCGCAGCAGCCGCACCAGCGCCTTCAATACCGATGGATCATCGTCGATGACACCGATAACCGGCCGCAACGGAGGCGTGTTGGGCGTCATGACGGCCCCGGGTGAAAGTCCCTGACCCCGCGGCGCTCCCCGCGCCGCGGTAGGATGATGTTTACGCTCCGGGGTGCCGCATGCGAATATGACCTTAGGTCAACCTGAGCCGACCCGGGTTCGGTTTGCCGGCGGCAGTCGCGGGCCCGGGCTGGCCATCGACGGCTGATCCGAGCTTGACGGCCATCCGCACCAATTCGGCGACCGATCCCGCCTCCATCTTCTTCATGATCCGCGCGCGGTGCACCTTGATGGTGCGCTCGCAGGTCCCCAACTGACCCGCGATCTGTTTGTTCAGCATTCCGGTCACGACGAGCGCAAAGACCTGCCGCTCGCGCGGCGTGAGCCGCGACAGCCGGCCGGTCAGCATGCTCATCAGGCTCTTGAGCTGTCGCAACTCCGCGTCCAGCGAGAGCCCGCGCTGCACCGCGGAGAGCAGCTCGTCCTCGTCGATCGGTTTGGTGAGGAAGTCCACCGCTCCGATCTTCATAGCGCGCACGCTCGACGTGACGTCACCGAATCCGGTCGAAAAGACGATCGGAATCGTCGATCCCGTGTTCCGCAGGGAGGTTTGGAGATCGAGTCCATTGAGGCCCGGCATCCGAACGTCGAGTATGAGGCATTGCGGTTCCTCGGCCGGGAGTTGGGGACGCGCCAGAAACGCCCGGGCCGACTCGAATGTCTGGACGCGATAGCCGGCCGCGCTGAGAAGGCGGTCGAGGGATTTACGCACCGACGCGTCGTCATCGACGACGAACACCAGCGAGCCCATGGCTCGCCCGGACCGCTCCGTGGGACCTGGTGCGTCGCCCGGCGCTGCCCGCGACATGGTTCGTGCCGTGCTACTGCTCCTCATGCTGCCCCCTTTCGCGAGGCAATCGGTAAGCCGACGTGGAACGTTGCCCCGGCGTCCGAGTTATTCGTCGCCCAGATGCGCCCCCCGTGCGCCTCGACCACCGAGCGCGCGAACGAGAGCCCCATGCCGAGCCCATCGGGTTTTGTCGAGAAGAACTGCTCGAACATGCGGTCGAACTGGTCGTGCGGAATTCCGGTTCCGGCGTCCCGGATGGAGATGACACAGCACCCGTCGGTGCCTCCACGCGTCCGGATGATCATGCGGCGGTCCCCCGGCACGGTCTTCTCCATCGCCTCGAAGCCGTTCATCACCAGGTTCAGGAGCACGTGCTCGATCCGCACGCGATCGCAGCGGATCGGCGGTAACGGCGCCTCCAGGTCGAGCACGAGCGCCACGCGTCGCAGCAGGCAGTCCCCGTGCAACAGCCGCACGACGTCGCGAATGATGTCGTTCACGTCGAGCTCGACGGGCTCGACGTCGTGATGATTCAAGAGCGCGCGCATCCCGTGAATCAGCTCGCCGGCGCGGCGGTCGTCGGCATCGATGTCGTCGATGATCGCGCGCACCTCGTCGATCGGCGGATCAGGCCTGGCGAGGAATCGCCGCGCCGCCTGCGCGTTCGCGAGAATGGCGGAGAGGGGCTGATTCAACTCGTGGGCGAGCGATAATGCGAACCCGCCGAGCGTGCGCACGCCCGCGAACCGCGCAAACGACGGCTCGGCGCGGACCGTCGCCACCGCCGCCTCGACGGGATGATGGTTGCCGTTGGACCCGGCGCGGTCGTGACCGTCGAGGGCATCGGCGAGGATCGCCCCGACGAATTCGAGCCGCTCCACGATCGCGGTCGACCACCGCCGCGGTGTGCCCGCACTCAGCGCGAGCGCGCCGAGCACCGCCCCATTGTGACGCAGCGGCACGAGCAGGACCGACTCGATGCCGTGGCGACGAAATGCTTGCCGGTCCCGCGCCAGCGCGGGCGGGAGGACCTCGAGACTGTCGAACCGGACGACCTCACCGCGTTGCACGAGCTCGGTGAGCGCGGTGAAGTCGGCGGCCGGATACGCCGACGCGCGGCCCCACGGCGTCGCTGCCGCAAGCGCGAGCGGCGCAGACGGGGAGTGTCCGTTCGTCGCCGGCAGCAGATTTGCGCGATCGACGTCGAGACTGTTGGCGAGCCGTTGCAGCCAGCGCGTGATCAGCGGGGGCCGTTCGGCACGATCGACCATACTGAGGCGCGACGACAGCTCGGATACGAGGGTTTCGAATTCGAGGCGCTGCTCGAGGAGGCGCTCCGCCTGGCGCCGGCGGCGGCGCTCCAACACGAGACCGGCAATCAGGATGGTCTGAGCCGTGACGACGATCCCTTCCAGTAGCGTCGTTCGATAATCGCCGGTGATCGCCATGAGCGTACGTCGAACGGTGGCACGCGCAACTCGACTCTCGCTCCCGGGGAGGGCGTCCGCATCCAGGCATTGAACCGACGTTCCGAGGAGCGTCCAAACCAGCATGCGCGTGATCCAAGGCAGCAGCGGCATAGAACGCTTGGCAGATTCTAGGCCTCCGCGCTACCTCCACTAGATGCAGGGGATAGTCCTTTGGGGCAATAGGGGGTTGTCCCAAGGTCTCACTCCGTTTTCCCGGCGACGGCGCCCACCGGTTGGTCGAAAGTCTAATACCACCCCTCTCGCTCCCCTTCGACATTGCCGCATCCAACGTTGAGAGGATTTGACCAATGCAGACTCGTTATGCGCTTTTGTGCGCTCTGTTCGGGGCTCTTTCGGTCGGATGCTATCCCGGAGAAATCCAGACCGCCGCACAAACGGACCTGGTGGCCACGTTCCACAAGAAGGACGCCGATTTTAAAGCCAACAAGACGTTCGCGATGCCCGATTCCATCGTGGACATTGGCGTGGCGGCAGGTGCAGGCTCGTCCTTTAACCATGCGCACGACGCTGAGATCCTCGCAAAGGTGGCGGGAGAGTTCGTGGCGCTGGGCTATACGCGCGTCGATCTCACGAATCCGCCCACCGTTAAGCCCGACGGCGTCGTGCTGGTGTCGGCTGTCTCGGTCGACAATTACGATATCTGGTACTCCTATCCGTGGTGGGGCTATTGGGGCTGGTGGTACGGATGGGACGGCTACTGGCCGTACAGCGCGTCGTCGAGCTGGTACTATCCGTGGTCGCCGGTGACGGTCACGGGCTATACCACCGGCTCGGTATTCATCCAGCTGGTCGATCCCGACGTGCCGCCCCCGGACTCGACGCAAGCAGCATCGATTTGGGCTGCCGCGATCAACGGGTTGGTGACCGGCACCGATCAGCAGATCGTGGCGCGGATCAACAACAACATCCATCAGGCATTCCTTCAATCTCCCTACCTCGACACGCACTGAGGATGTCCATGCGTATGAGACTCGTCGTAGTACTCGCACTCCTCGTTCCCTCGATCGCCGCGGCGCAGCGAACGGGAGACAAGTGGTTTGGAATGACCTGGATCATGGCAAGCCCCACCGCCAACAGCAAGCAGTTCACGAACGACTACAGTTTCCGCGGCTTCGGCATGGAATGGCGCCAGTTCAAGGGCAGCACGACCTCAGTCGGGCTCAGTCTGGCCTGGAATGGTCTGAACGAGGAGACGTTGGAAACGTCGAGCGTCGGCCAGGTGGACGTGACAGGCGATCAGTTCCGCTACATCAACGCGTACTCGATCCTCCTCGAGGGTCACAAGTACCTCGGAAGCAACCAGGGCTCCTCGCGCCCGTTCATCGGTCTGAAGACGGGCACCTATTACATCAATCGCCGCGTGGATGTGGGAATCTGGACGGTGTCCGACAATACGTGGCATTTCGGACTCGCACCGGAGCTGGGTCTTGCCTTTCCATTGCGTCACACCGTCGATGGGGAGGCGTTCTATGCCGCCGTCCGCTACAACTACGCCTTTGCGGCGGGTGGCGCACCCTACCAGAGCTGGATCGGCATCGACATCGGTATCGCCACGCGCCGCTTCTAGCGGCGCGTAACGCCGGCGGCGCTCTCTACCGAATCTCGGGGAGCGCCGCCAGCACCTGCAGCTCCACCACCCGATTCAAGAAGTTGTTGAGCTGGAAGAAGTGCGCCACCGTCTTGGCGGGCAGCCGCTTGATAAACTTCCCATACTGATCCCGGGCGAGCTTCGCGCGGCGTTGATCGAGATCGAGCGCGCGCTCCATGAGACTCCGCGCGTGGCTGTCGTTGAGACTATCGTAGCCGGCGACGTAGTCGCGAATGAGCTGCACGCGCTCATCGTTCAGTTTGGCGGTTTCGGCCTCGTACTCGCGGTAGAGCGGCCAGAAGATCGTGGCCTGGGAATCGGGCAGGGCGAGCGCCCGGCCAATGATCGTTGCCTTATCCGCGCGCACATCCGACCGCATCAGCTGGATGGCGTTGGCGACCGACGTATCCCGCGGACTCTGGGCCTGAAGTGGAGCAAACAGGCCGCAGAGCACCAGCGGCAGGACGAGATAGCGGTGACGTGCAGGCATCGTCGTTCCTCTCAAAAAGCCTCGGTGAAGTTGAAGTAGACTCCGGACGATCGTTCTCCAAAACCAAAATCGACGCGCACGTTGGACCGCGGCTGTATCTCAAACCGGTATCCCACTCCACCGTTGGGCAGAAAACCGTGCAGGTGCGGGGTATCGGGTCCCAGCGTCCCGCCGCCGGTCCAAACCACGAAGCCGTGGCGCGACAGCCGGCCCTGGCTGCGGATGAATGTGTAGCGGTACTCGGCGAGCCCGAGCAGCGTCATGCGATCACGAAAGCGTCCTTCGACGTAGCCGCGCAGATCGTAGCCGGTGCCCAGCATCGACAGCTCGGGCCACGGAACGTTGTGGATGCCGATGCGCGACTTCACTTGCCACGCGAGCGTGCTACCGAGCCGCCCGATCGTCTGGTACTGGCGATAATCGAGCAGGATCGTGGTGTATTCGTTGTCACCGCCCAGGACGCCGCCGTAGTTCGTTGCCGTGATGGCGGCATACATCCCATGCCACGCATTGGCCGCTACGTCTCGGCTGTCGTACTGCAGCACGATGCCGAGCCCCGCGTTGGCGTTTTCGTTGCCGTACTGCTGGTAGGCGGGATCGGCTTCCATCGTGGGGTTGACCTGCGTCGCCAGCGTTCGGTTCAACTCCAGCACTCCACCGATGAGCAGGTGGGGCGCCACCCCGAAGACCACCCGCGGACTGAACTTGAACCATTCGCGGTGATACTTCGTCGTCGAGTCCCCCTTCGTCGGGCTGAGACCCGCCTGATAGCCGACGCCCCAGTAGTTGTCGGGCATGTCCTTGAACGAAAGGTCGGCGTTGATGCGCAACCGATCCTCATTCCAAAAAGACGAGAGCGACACGCTCACGTTGACGGCACCCGTCGAGGAGAGCGAAATCGTTGACGACATGGTCGAGCGTTGCACGCGGAGGGGATTGGCACCGACCTTCCACGACAGGAGAACGCCGCCGGCGATCAAGTACTGCATTTCCGGGTTGTAGGCGGGGGCGAGGAGCGGGGTAATCTTGAACTTGCCGCTGTCCGGCACCGGCGCGAGCACCGTGGGGGGGCTGCTGTCCGCGCGTGTCTGCTTGGGCTCCTGCGCTATTGCCGGCACGGTCAGAAGCGGAGCCAGCACCCAGCCAAGCGCCGTCGTGATCCGTTGCACCCGGAGCAGTTTCGCGGCGCCCCTCCGCGGCGACTATCGCACCTAGGGGAAACTAGGCGGCGTGCGGACTCCCGCGCAGCACGATATGGAACGTGGCGCCACGGTCGGGATTATTCGCGGCCCAGAGTGCGCCGCCGTGCGCAGTGACGATCGTCCGGCAAATCGTCAGGCCGAGACCGAGCCCATGCCGCTTGGAGGTGTAGAACGGCTCGAACACCTGCTCCTCCTTGCCCGTGGGGATCCCGGTCCCCTGATCGCTGACCGCGACCGCAACTTCACCGCCGGCGGTGGAACGGGTGACGATCGTGACGTTGCGCTCCTCGCGCGGCTGCTCGTTCATCGCCTCGCAGGCATTGAACACGAGGTTCATCAGGACCTGCTGCACCTGCACGCGATCGGCCGGCACGCGCGGCAGGTCGGGCGCGAGCACGGTATGCAGGATCACTTCGCGCCGGATCAGCTCGCTATGCACGAGCTCCACGACCTCGTGCACGAGCTGGTTGATGTCGAGCGGCTGGAGCTGCAGCTCGCCGCGTTTTAGCAGGGCCTGCAGGCGATGGATGACTTCGCCGGCGCGCCGGTCGTCGGCCACGATGTCCTCGAGGATGTTGCGGACCTCCGTCTGATCCGGCGGCTCTCGCGCCATCAGCCGCTGCGCGGCACGCGCATTCGCCATGATGGCGGCGAGCGGCTGGTTCAGCTCGTGCGCGAACGCGGCGGAGAGCTCCCCCAGCAACGCCACGCGGCTGAGATGCGCGAGCTCGGCGCGGTGCTGCATCAGCTGCAGCTCGGCCCGGCGACGGTCAGTGACGTCACGGACGACAATGAGAAAGCATTGCTCATCGGCCATGGACACCGCTTCGGCCGTGACCACGGCACGAATGACGGTGTTGTGACGGGTACGGAGCTGTAGCTCCACGTCGCGCAAATGCCCGCGCGTGGCGAGATGCGTCGTGACGCGTTGGCCGTCCGCGGGATGCAGGAAGAGGTTCAGCTCGAGCGGCGAGTGACCGATGGCGGAAGATCCATTGATGCCGAACATCGATGCCCAACGTTCGTTGATATCAACGATGGTGCCGTCACTGCGGCGCACGATCGCCAGGGCATCCGGGCTGGCCCGAAACGCGACGGCGAAGCGCTCTTCGGAGCGCCGGAGTGCCAGCTCGCCGTGCCGACGCTCGGCCATTGCCGCGCCCAGTGTCAACATCGGGATTTCCGTGAAGAAGAGAAACAGCTGGAGCCGCAGCACGTTTTCGCGGGGCGACGACGTATCGAAGGGAGGTTGGGAGTGGATCGTCGCCCACAACGCAAACAGCGCCAGCACGAGGAGTGTCGCCGCCGAGCCGCCTGGTCCGAACCGGACCGCGGCCCAGAGCAGGAACGGGAACGGCGCGTACAAGAATACAACGGGCGTTCTGGCTGCCGGGAACAGATGGGTGAAAACGAGGACGCAGGTCAGGAGCAGACCCGCCGTAAGGATGGCGGCCTCGAGAAGACATTTCCGTGAAGTGTGCCACCACACCAACGGATCGACCGTGGCCGCCTGGAGGATCACGGGCACCAGCGTCATCGTCGCGAGCGCGTTCGAATACAAGCGGATGCGCCAGAGCCTCCAGTAGGGAATCGATCCGAAATGGTTCCACGTCACGAACGCCGCATCGAGAAAGGACGAAAGTAACGGCGCGAGGACGACGCCGCCGAAGAAAAAAACGGCGAGCTGCTTCAGACTGTCGAGCCGTGCCGACCCGGATATGCCCCTGACGATGCAGGCGCCAATCAACGCCTCACCGCAGTTGCTGATGAACCAGCACAACACCATCCGCAGCGGAATGCCCTCGAACCACTCGCCGGCGAGATGCGCCGGAAACGCGGCGACCAGGACGAGCCACCAGATGCGCGTCGGAGTGAGCACGAGTGCGGCGAGGAGAATTGCGTTCGGGGGCCACAGCGTGGAGACCGGCTCGGTCGGCATCGTCAGCGCGAGACCGATCCGGACGCCGAGGTAGTACGCGACGGCGACGGTGACTACCACGCGAAGCGTGCGCGTAGGCGTCCACCCGGACTCCGGGGGGGGAAGCGCGGACGACATCGCGGTGTACGATGAAGAATCCCGCGCCGGTCGGCCAGTCCCGATGGTTCCCCGGTAGTCCTTTAGGTGCATGGAATGGCTTTTCGTGCGACAAACCGGCGAAACGATGACACGAAGGGGCAACTTGCTGGCCTCCCGGCCCGAGTCGATTCATTCGGCGTGTTCGTCGCGCACTCTCACAAAAGGACGGCGTCCGTGGTCCGTATTCTCAGAAGGGCTCTGGTCATCGTTGGCATCGCGGTCGCCGTGGTTGCGGGTACCGCTCGCCCGAGCGTCGCACAACAAAAGCGCGGAGCGCTGTTCGCGATCGCCGGTGGCTACTTTCCCACCGATCTGTACGTGGGCCTCAACATCAACAACAAGGTAGGGTTCAGCGACTCCTGGACCTATGGCGGTCGCCTCGTAGTCATGCCGCAGGAGCGCTACGGCGTCGAGCTGAGCTACGTCCGGGCGGTCTCGGACGTCAGCACCTCGAACGACACGGTCTCGTTCGGTGAGCCGACCAACAAGGGCACGGTGGCCTTCGATCAGATCGACATCAGCGGGCTGTGGACCGGCTACCGTAGTACCGCCACTGGATATGTCAGTCTTGGGCTCGGCACGACGATCATCACGCCGCACATCCCCAATGCCAATACGGATTCGCACTGGCGGTTCGCCTTCAATGCCGGCGTCGGCGCGATACTCCGGATCGGAGAGTCGCTGGCGGCACGGATCGACGGGCGCTATCGCGGCGTCACGACGAACCACGCAACCGGATCTGCCTCGTACTGCGACGGCTTCGGCTACTGCTACGGCTACGCCTCCACGGTCTACTGGAGCGGCGAAGTAACAGCGGGCCTCGGCTATCGCTTCTAAAGCCAGTACACCGATGTATGCGATACGTCCCGCTGGTCCTGGTGGTAGTTGCCTGCTCGGCTGAGCCGACCGCACAGACATTCCGTCCGCCCGAGCTCGCCTATTCGCGAAGGTTCTGCCTCGTGCGGGCAGTCGTGGAGAATCAGGTCCCCGGCCACTGGCGCGCCGTCAGCGAGCCCGACAGCCTCGCCGGGGACTGCGCGCGTTGGACATTCGGCTCGAATACGGACTCGGTGCTCTTGAGCGGCGACGGACGACTCGACGTCGCCTCCACCGTCTCGGTGTGGGCGCATGTCTACGACAGTACGTCGGTGCCGCCGCGAGCCGTCGATGGGTGGCTCTCGATCCTGCGTCCAGGCGAGGATGACTTCTCATTTCATCGGGATTCGCTCGACCGCCTCAAGTTCGATGGCGTAGCCGAGGCCCAGGCCGTCAACTGGTGGCCTTTCGTGGGCTGGTGGCTCGAGCCCTCCGACTCCGCGGCCAACGCGAGCTACTGGCACGGCGATTCGCTCACGACGCGGCTGCACCTGTGCTACGATGAGGATTGCACGGATCACCTGTTCGTGGATGCCACCTGGCGGCTGATGCAGTCGCCGTAGCGCCCTCGTCAGACGGTCGCCGTTATATTCGTCGGGTGACCGACACTCAACGCAGACCGACCGTCGTCGTCGACATCGGCGGCGTGAAGGTGGGCAGTGCCCACCCGATCGTCGTCCAGTCGATGACGAACACCGACACCACCGATGCCGTCGCCACCGCCGCTCAGGTGCGCGCGCTGCACGCGGCCGGCAGCGAGCTGGTACGGGTGACGGTGAACACGGACGAAGCGGCGCGCGCCGTCCCCGCCATCGTGGCCGAAGTGGATGTCCCGGTCATCGGGGACTTCCACTACAATGGCCATCTGCTGCTCACCAAATTCGCCGCGTGCGCGCGCGCCCTCGCGAAGTACCGCATCAACCCGGGCAACGTCGGTACCAAACGCCGCGACGACAACTTCCGCACAATCATTCAGGTGGCGATCACCGAGGGCAAACCGGTTCGCATCGGTGTGAACTGGGGAAGCCTCGATCAGCAGCTCCTCACCGAAATGATGAATGCCAACGCCCGCCTCCCCGAGCCGCGCGATGCGCGCGACGTCACGATGGAGGCCATGGTCGAGAGTGCGATGCGCTCAGCCGAGCTCGCCGAGGAGAGTGGGCTACCGCACGACCGCATCATTCTGTCCGCCAAGGTCTCCGGGGTGCAGGACCTCGTGGCGGTGTACCGGCGCCTCGCCGGCCGCTCCGACTATCCGCTTCACCTGGGCCTCACCGAGGCTGGGATGGGAACCAAAGGAGTCGTGGCCAGCACCGCCGGACTGTCGATCCTGTTGCAGGAAGGGATCGGGGACACGATTCGCGTGTCCCTCACACCGCGGCCCGCCGGCGATCGGACGGAAGAGGTGCAGGTTGCCCAACAGGTCTTGCAGTCGCTCGGGCTCCGCAGCTTCACCGCCCAGGTCACCGCGTGTCCTGGTTGTGGTCGGACCACCTCGACGTTCTTCCAGGAAATGGCCGAACAGATCCAGACCTATCTGCGTGAACAGCGCCCCGTGTGGCAGGCGCGCTATCCCGGCTCGGAGGAGCTGCGTGTGGCCGTGATGGGATGCGTCGTCAATGGTCCAGGCGAGTCGAAGCACGCAGACATCGGCATTTCGCTGCCCGGCACCGCCGAAGAGCCGCGCGCTCCGGTGTACGTGGACGGTGCGTTGAAGGTGACCCTAAAAGGGGACACGATCGTCGCCGACTTCCTCCGGATCCTCGCGGACTACGTCGAATCGCGCTTCGGCAGGGGTGCCTCAGCGGATGGGGGAGCCCAGCGGCACATCGCGGTCGGGGTGCACCAGGCAGATGTCGCCCTCCCCAAGAATCACGCCTAGCGTCAAAACCTCCGAAAAAAACGTAGCAATCTGACGCGGCGGGAAGTTGACGACGCCGAGGACCAGTTTCCCGACAAGATCTTTAGGACTGTAGTACTTGGTGATCTGCGCGCTCGAGTTCTTCACGCCAAGGGCGGGACCGAAGTCGATCCGCAGCTTGTAGGCGGGTTTGCGGGCCTGCGGGAATTCGTCGGCCTGCACGATGCGGCCCACCCGGACATCGACCTTCGCAAAATCATCGTAGCTGATCTGTGCCATTTCGGCTCCTAACGTCCCTTTTTGAGGGCAGCCTTATGACTCCCGCAAGGCGGGGAAAGCTTGGCACGTGCATTGCCTTTCCGCTACGCCGCAGAACATCTCACTCTTACAGGACGGCGTTATGGGGAGAATCAGCAAGGCGGTGCTGGGCCTGGCGTTCGTAGCAACTCCTCTGTGTGCTCAGCGCTCCGCGCTTCGCGAGGTGCATGAAGAGCCGCGCGGGCAGTTCGGCGCCAGTTTCGTGGCCGCGGAGCCCTTGGGCGAATTCCGCCGCAACAATGACTTCGCGGCCGGGCTTTCCGTGTTCGGAGTGACGAGCGGTGGCGCTCTTGCGCTCCGCGTCGAAGCTGGTTGGATGACCTACGATGCGCGCTACCAGAACTACGGCGTCTCCACGCTATCTCAGATCGGAACGCTCAGTGCCGGCCCCCAGCTGACGCTGGGGAGTGGCTCGTTCCGGGTCTATGGATTCGCGACGATCGGTGGCTCGGCGTTCTGGAGCACGGCGAGCTACCAGGGCTGCGGTTGCTACGGCAAAGACTGGTACCTCAACGGTCATACGACGATGACGACGTCCGCGGGCGCCGGCGTGCAGCTCGCGCTCTCAACCGGTCGGACGCCGATCATGCTCGACGTGGCGGCTCGCGGCCAGCGCCACGACCGTGTGGAGTACGTCCCCGCCAACGGCTTGACTCAAAACCCCGACGGGAGCTTCACCGAACGGCAGGTCAAGGGGCCCGTCGATATGCGAGTCTATCAAGTCGGGGTGTCGATCGGTATTCGGTAACCTCCCCTGCCGTCTCCGAGCTTCACCCCTTAACCTGGCCCCGCTGTCTGGGGGCCAGGCTCTTTTTCGAGGATCTGGCTCAGGTATCGTTCCGGCGCGTTCAAGAAGTCGCGCGTGATGCGCACGTGATCGAGGTCTTCGTACGCCACCGCACGAACCGGTATGGAATCGAAGCTGTAGATCTGCGCAGCGGGGAACGCGAGCAGCAGCGGTGAATGTGTCGCGATGATGAACTGCGCATCCTGCGCGACCATGTTGTCGATCATCGCGAGCAGCCCGAGCTGGCTCTGCGGTGAGAGCGGCGCCTCGGGCTCGTCCATCAGATACAACCCTCCGGGCACAAATCGCGACTGAAACAGCTTGAGGAAGCTCTCGCCGTGCGAATTGGCGTCGAGCGAGGTGCCGTAGCGTTTCTCCATCTCCGCGATGGACGCTTGGAGCGGTCCGAGTTTCAAGCCCAGCGCCGCATCGGAACGGCCGCCGGCCTTGTACTCTTGGACGGCTTCGAGCTTTTCGAGCTGCAGTTCAGCGCGTAAACGTGCCAGACGTTTGGTGAACCCAAAGAAGTCTTCGGCGCGGAGGAAGAATCCTCGTGTCGTTCGCTTCGCCCAGCTGAGCCGCAGCGCTTTCCCAAGACGACGCTGTGCGTCGAGCGTGTCATCGTGCTGGACCTCGGCGCTACCCACGGTCGGGAGGCGCGCTGCTGCAGCGATGCCCTCGAGTAGGGTCGATTTGCCGGACCCGTTTTCGCCCACAAAGAAGGTGACGGGCCGCTCGAGCGGTAATCCCTCGAGCGTCCGGATGGCGGGCACTGTGAACGGAAAGGCCTGATCATCGCCCCCGCGACGGCTGAGCGAGGCTAAAAAGAGCGGACGCACGGCTCCAAACATACCTGATGCGGGAGTGTTTCATCGCGCTTACAAAGGTACTGCACGCGATCAACAACCTGATGGGGCTACGGCGCTTACCGAGGACAGGGGTGGGTATGGGACTTGCCCGAGCACGTCTATGGAAGGAGGGTTTTTTGGCAGAATCGCATCCAGTCTCGGGCCCGCGGCCCGCCGGTCCGCCGCCTTATGAGCCGGTCGTCCGTCTCGGGACCCTCCCGGCGGTCGGCCCGGGGACGAGCCATCCCAATCACCCGATCCTGCTTCCGGACGAGGATGGTGATGACGATGTCGCTTTCGTACCGGCGCACCAGACGCCCGGGCGGACGGTCGCCCCCAAGCCGCGCTGGTATCGCGGACTCGGTCGCCCCGCTGCGTACGTCGCCTCCGGGATCGGCGGTGCGGTGCTGGTAACCGCCTTATACGGCCTTCTCGGATCAGGCACCGGTTCGTCTGGCAGTCACGCCGGCTCGGACGCCGCGCCGGGTGCCGCGCTGGTTACGGATCCTGTGGTGCTTGATCGCCGGGCCGACACGTTGGCGCTGGCGATCTCCGCGTTCAACCTGCGCGCGAGCATGTACGATTCGCGCCGCATGCCGTGCAGCGGCCTGCAGCGTGGACTCACGCAGGTGGAGGACGCCTGGCTGAGCTACAACCTGGCGCACAAGGATTTGATGGCGGGCTCCGACCCTGTGCGCGATGCGCGCGACAAGGGGCTGTATGCGGACGTACGCGCGGTGGAGGTGCGGTTCGAACGCTCACCCTGTGCACGGCCGTAGCATGCGCCTCCTCGGGTCCCTCGCGCTGGCGTCATTCGCGGGTGTGAGTACGCTAACCGCGCAGGCTCCACCGCCGCTCGACAAGACCGAGTTGATCCGGCTGCTGACCAACCCGCTGTTTGCACAAGCCGAAGTTGCTGACGTCGTTCGCCGCAGTTGTCTCACGTTCCATCCCACCGAGCGCGACTGGGCCGATCTGCGCAGCGCCGGCGCCGGCGGTGAAGTGATTGCCAGCGCCGCCACCTGCGACAACCGCCGCAGCAGCGGCGGGGGCGGCTCCGCCGCGACTGCCGCAGCGGCGGAAGCGCCGCAACCGATCACCGCCGTGGCACAGCCGAGCGAGATCGTCACGACCGCCGGGATGCCGGCGAGTGTCCGCATTCGTCTTAGCCGGGGCCGCGCGCCGCTCCGGCGCACGACGCTCACGCTGCGCGGCACCACCTCGCTCGGCCTGGCACGCGATGTCTCAGCGGTGACGGACGACAGCGGCATCGCGGTTTTCCGGCTGCCCGCGGTCGCCCGCGCGGGCTCGCATCAATTCGAAATCCGAACCGGCACGGGCGGCACCTTGCCCGGTCAGCCCTCCGTGCTGTACCTGGTGCGCTCGGCCCGCCCCGGCCGGGTGCGCCTGACGCCGGACTATATCGCGTTCCGTGGCACTGATTCGGTGGCGACCATGGTGGCCGCGGTTACGGACTCCCTGGGCAATCCCGTCTCGGGTGAGCCTGTTGACGTGAACGGCGGCATCGGTGCTCCACTCAATGCGGTTACCGACTCGGCCGGTCGAGCCACGTTCACGGTGCAGGCCAACAATGTGGCGCGCGGCGGCACTCTTCAGGTGCGGGTGCGTGGCATGGCACCGGTCGACGTCGAGATCGCGGCAGCGGCGGGGCTGTCGGGCGTAAACACGGGCTTTCTCCCGATCGCGTCCGCCTACGGACCCGTCGGCAACCCGCTCAGCGAGCCGCTGACCTTCCGGGCGCGCACGGTGCAGGGCACGGCGGCCTCTGGCCGTACCGTCCGCTTCCGGGCGCTGAATGCGCGCGTCACACCTGAAGTCGCCGTACTCGATTCGACGGGGCGGGTCAAACTCGATGTCGTGCTGGGCGTGCGGACGGGTGAGTCGGCGGTGTTCGCAAGCATCGACTCGGTGGAGCGCGTGATGACGCTGCGTGCCGAGCCCGGGCCGATCGACTCGCTCATCCTGGAGCGCAATGGCGAAGTCGTGAATGGGCGCGCCATCGTGGTGCAGGTGGGTGTGCCATTCTCCCTGCGACTGCGTGCGCGTGATTTGTACGGGAATGAGACGTCGATCGACGCGCTGGGCCAGGCGCTCAAGGCGGGGCGCGCGCGGCTCAACGTGCGCCAACAGGACTTGCAGTTCGTCAGCCTCGAGTCTGCCGATTCAGTTGCTGTCGTGACGTTGAAAGCGGTGAGGAGCGGGAGCTACCAGTTCGTCATCGGGAGCGGCATCACGGCGCAGGTCCGCGTCGACGCCATTCCCAAGCCGTAGCGGTCAGTCGGCGGCGGCAGGCTCCTCGACAGGGCGGCGTGCCTTGCGGTCGAAGCGGTGTTGCAGGGCGTCGAGATACGTATAGACGACGGGCGTCACATAGAGCGTGATCAACTGTGAGAACGCGAGCCCGCCGACCACCGCGAGACCCAGCGGCCGCCGCGACTCCGCCCCCGCACCCCAGCCAATCGCGATCGGCAGCGTACCCATCAGCGCCGCCATCGTCGTCATCATGATGGGCCGGAACCGCACGCTGCAGGCCTCGAGGATCGCGTCACGCGGTGATTTGCCCTCGCGGCGCTCGGCATCCAGCGCAAAGTCGATCATCATGATCGCATTCTTCTTCACGAGACCCACCAGCATGATCACGCCGACGTACGCGTAGATGCTCAGCTCGGTGCGGAAGATCAGCAGCGTCAGGAGCGCGCCGAATCCCGCGAAGGGCAGACCCGATAGAATCGTCAGCGGGTGAATGAAGCTCTCGTAGAGAATCCCGAGCACGATGTAGATCACGACGATGGCGAGCAGCAGCAGGAAGAAGAGGCCCTTTTGGCTGTCCTGGAACGCCTGCGCGGTGCCGGAGAATCCGGTGCTGATGGTCGAGGGCAGCGTCTGGCGCGCCGCCTTCTCCACGTCGTTCACCGCAGTGCCGAGTGAGACACCGGGCGGCAGGTTGAACGATAGCGTGACGGAGGGGAGCTGGCCGCTGTGGTTCACGCTCAACGGCCCGACGTCGTTCGAGGCCGAGGCTACGGAGGTGAGCGGAATCAAGGTGCCCTTCTGCGAGCGCAGATAGAGCAGCTGCAGCGCCGACGGATCGCGCTGGTACTCCGGCAGCAGCTCGAGAATGACCCAGTACTGGTTGTTGGGCGTGTAGATCGTCGAGACCTGCCGCGACCCGTACGCGTCGTACAACGCCTGCTCGATCTGCTGCACCGTCACGCCCAGGCTCGTCGCGCGATCGCGGTCGATGCGCACGCTGACCTGTGGATTCTTGATCTGGAGGTCAGTCGCGACATCCGCGAGCGTGGGTATGCCGCGCAACACGCGCTCAAGCTTGGCCGAGTTGTCGTACAGCGCGTCGATATCAGCACTCTGCAGTGTGAACTGGTATAAGGTCTTCGTCGGCCGGCCGCCGATGCGGATCGACTGCGGCAGCGACAGGTAGGTGCGAATTCCCGGCACGCTGTTGAGCTTGGGCGTCAGCTCGCGCACCACGGCGTCGGCGGGCAGCCGGTCGCCGCGCGGCTTCAATCGAATACTCAGGCGTCCCTGGTTCATGGTGCCGCCGCCGACGGTCGACATGAAGTGGGCGACGTTGGGATCGCGGCCGACGATATCGGCCAGAACGAGCTGATGGTCGCGCATGTTCTCGAACGAGCTGCCCTCCAGCGTCTCCGTCGTGCCCTGGATCTGCCCCATGTCTTCGGTTGGGATGAACCCACTGCGGACCAGCTTGGCGAGTACGACGGTCCCGACCAGAATTAGGCCCGAAAAGGCCAGCGCCAGCCAGCGGCGGTCCATCACCCACCCGAGCGATTGCTCATACCACGCCAGACCGCGCTGATAGACGCGCTCGGTCGCCTCGTACCAGCGCCCGTGGTGCTCTTCTCTCGGCGGCCGCAGGAAACGGCTGCACAGCATCGGCGTGAGGGTGAGGGACACGAACCCCGAGACCAGGATCGCCACGCCGATGGTTACAGCGAACTCGTGGAACAGCCGGCCGAGGATGCCGCCCATCAGCAGCACGGGGATGAACACCGCCGTCAGCGACAGCGTCATCGAGACAATCGTAAAACCGATCTCGCGTGCGCCGTCGAGCGCCGCTTGCATCGCCGGTTTCCCCTTTTCCATGTGGCGCACGATGTTCTCGAGCATCACGATCGCGTCGTCCACGACGAACCCCACCGCCAGCGTGAGCGCCATCAGCGACAGGTTGTCGAGGCTGTAGCCCATCAGGTACATCACCGAGAACGTGCCGATGATCGAAAACGGCAGCGCCAGGCTCGGAATAACGGTGGCGGAGAGATTCTTCAGGAACAGGAAGATGACCATCACGACGAGGGAGAGCGCGATGAGCAGCGTCACCTGCACGTCGTTGACTGATTGGCGGATCGAGATCGAGCGGTCGTAGAGTGTATTCACTTCGACCGATGCGGGCAGCTGGGACGACAGCCGGGCGACCGTGGCCTTCACCGCATCGGCGACCTGCACCGTGTTGGTGCCGGGCTGGCGCTGAATGGCGAGGACGATGGCTCGCTTGCCGTCGTACCAGCTCGCGTTGCGGGGGTCCTGCACGTCGTCGAGCACCCGCGCGACATCGCCGAGCCGCACCGGCGCGCCGTTCTCATAGGTCACCGCGAGCTGCCGGAACTCCGGGGCGCTCGAGATCGAGCCGTCGGCCAGCACGGCGTAGGCGCGCTGCGGGCCCCAGAGCGTGCCCGTCGGCAGATTCGGATTGCCGGCCGACACGGCCGCCGTCACTTCGTCGAGCCCGATCCCGCGCGCCGCGAGCGCCTTCGGATCCACCTGGATACGCACCGCGTATTTCCCCGAGCCGAAGACCTGCACCTGCGCGACGCCGTCCACCGTCGACAGACGCTGGGCCAGGAACGTCTCGGCATATTCGTCGAGCGCGGGGAGCGGCAGCGTCCCCGACGTCAGCGCGAGAAAGAGGATCGGCGAATCCGCGGGATTCGATTTGTTGTACGAC
>Ga0137376_10000230_pt1 | contig 22700 bp, 21 predicted proteins | sample SagtaG_23_FD_104814 | JGI IMG/M metagenome (GOLD analysis project Ga0137376, IMG submission 104814) | Vadose zone soil microbial communities from Sagehorn Ranch, Mendocino, California, USA - Sage2_L_20_16 metaG | ecosystem: Environmental > Terrestrial > Soil > Vadose zone | place: USA...
GCTCTTTCTCCTGACAGGACAATGATTCTTTAGTATCCTCAAGAAGGAGTTCTTTATCCCGGGCATTACAGAGGAATCCAGAGTTGGATTCAGAAGTGTTAAGTTTTTATACGAACGCTGTTCCACCTGAACGCGGAATCTCAGGTGTTCATGTGAGCTTGTTCAGAGGAAAGTTACCCGCCCAATTGGTAATTCTGGTAGCGTTGTCATTATCAACTGTTGTTCTTGTTCCAACCATTCATAGGGCTCACGCTCAAGCTACTACCCTTACCATTCAACCGCCTAACCAAGGATCGTTGGCCGTCGGTGCTACTTTCAAGTTTAACGTGACCGTCACGAATACGCCTTTCAACTTTGCGGGATGGGACATTACTGTTGTCACTAACCCGGCTGTTCTCTCTCCGCAGTCGATTGCTGACTGCAACACCAGTACGTGTAACGCGCCGTACTCTGATTCTGGTGGCACCAACTTCATGCCGGGGGGTACTGATGCTCAATGCATCAACGGCACACCATCAGGCGCGTTCAATCCCTGCACAGGTAATGACGGTCCTGGCGTCGCTCATGACGCATTCGCATCCAGCGGATTCACAGGAGGCGCACTTCTACTCTTCACCATAACCTACACAGTAATAGCTTCTGGAACCACGAACGTAGTTTTAGGTCCTGACCTTGCACATCCAGAATCTACGACAGGAACGACTAATCATATCTTCGATACAAGCGGGCTCGACATCGCTGCCGACGAGACCGGCGGCTTTTACGGTTCAGTAGCGCCCACGCTGATATCAGTGGTCAGGGGAACCGATGGTGCACTATATTCGAGTTCGTTCGCATCAGCCTGGAGCGCATTCACACCCCTCCAAGGCTCCAGCCCCTCTGCACCTTCACTCTGCGCAGTAAATCCAGCTACAGTCGAGATAGTGGTCAGAGGCACCGACAACGGCATCTATCACAAGACGTTTTCCAGTGGTACATGGTCAGCCACTTGGGACAAGAACCCGACCGGTGTAACCATCGACCAGCCGGTCTGCGCGATTCTAGGCACGACCCTCTATGTGGTCGTTAGAGGAGCCACCAGCGAGCTATTCGCGACAACATTCGATCTTTCCGCTAGAACTTGGGCAGCTTCCTGGACGGACCTCAACGGAGCCACCTTCTCCGTCCCGGCATTGGTTGCAACTTCATCTGCTAGCAGATTGGACCTCGTCGTAAGAGGCACTGACAACGGGATCTATCACAAAGCCTTCACCGCGGGAGCTTGGGCAGCAACATGGGACACCCCAGCCGTACCACAGATAGATGCCACAATCGCCACCCCGGCTATCGCGAGCACTGGCTCCAGCCTCGCAGTCGTCGTGAGGGGAACCGAGAGCCAAGTGTACTACGCCACACTAACCTTCGCTGGCGTCTGGTCAGGCTTTACTCCACTAGGCGGCTCGACCCCAATAGCGCCTACACTAGTCATTGACTCGGCTGGAACCCTCCACCTTGTCCTCAGAGGCTTCGACAATGTGATCTATGAAAAGGCGAAGACTTCAACGGGAGCCTTTGACGCTACTTGGAGCACAGCAGGCGGAGGCACACTCAACAAACCAGCCGCAACCGTAAGAGGGACGAACATTAGCGTGATTGCTACGGGGTTTGACAACCAACCCTACAGCAACACCTTCAACGGGACCACTTGGTCAGGATGGGTTGGCCTCGGCGGAGCCTCAACGGTGAATCCGAGCGTCTCCGCCGTTCCCTGATATGAGCGGCTGAAACCTACAGCGTGCGCGCGAAATATCAGTGGAAATCACTTGTACTTTGACGGAACTAGGACTGGCCTCGTTCTCTGGCTCGGTTTGGGTTCTATTGCAGTTAACGTGTGCGAATCCAAATTGTGATTCCCCGTATCAACGCCTAACTTCCATGTGGCGCGTGCAAAACAGTTCCCGATAATTTGGTGAAGGGTTCAGCTTTCAATTCATAACTGGGAGATGCCCCCGCCCAAACATCAGAGCTTTCGGAATCCGGAGCAATCGTGATATAGATGAATTGCCCTTTTTTGCTAAATGATCTTTAGCTGTAATGCCGGATCGCGTTATGCAACCGTAGGCAGTTACGTGCTAGTCTAGCTGTGTACATGCTCAATTGCTTCGCCAACATTCAAATTGTCAGTCTCATCCTTCATTGATCGTATGTACGAGAGGTGTTCTTTTTTCGCCACAACCTTCGACGTGACAGCTATTACCTGGGCAGCCTCATGAACAAACCTCCTAGGTTCCACCCCCTTTACCCCATGCCCTCGCAGCGACCCCATCGCTCACCAGACTAGACCTAGTAGTCAGAGGCGGTGACAACCAGATCTATCACAAAGCCTTCACCAGTGGGGCATGGGCAGCTACATGGGACACGTCTAACAGCACACCCGTCCCCGACAAGGCAATCGCATCACCCGTCATAGTAAGCGACGGAACTACCCTACACGTCATCGTAATCGGAACAGAGAGCAACATATGGTACGCCACCCGATCCTTCGCAGGAGGCTGGTCCACATACACATCACTCGCCGGCTCCACCCCGTTCCCCCTGCACTAGTCATTGACGGCTCGAACAATCTACATCTAGTCGTGAGAGGATTCGACGCGCAAATTTATTCAAAATCGAAACCCGCAGGAGGAGCATGGGACACAGCCTAGGTCAACGCTGGGGGTGGTCTAGCAAACGCTAGCCCCGCCGCGGTAGTTTCAGGAAGCTCCACCGCAGTAATAGTCCAGGGCGTGGACAACGGAGTATGGTACAATACACTAACAGGAAGCACCTGGTCGGGATACGTGTTCATGAACGGCCAGACATCACATGGCGCGCGCCTCTCAACACCCTAAGCCGACCAAACAATCCCAGCTATGTCTGCACCAAATCGGTGCCGACACTCTTTCCTATGAACCGAATTGCTTCGAGGATAGGTTCTGGAATCTTTGCCTGGACAGGCGGCCGCGCTATCGAATAGTTGAGTTGGTTCCCTCTAATACGCCGATCTCGTTTCGAGAGTGGCATAAGGGCTATAACAACGGAAATGATTGAGGGCGAGTGGATTCGATGCAAAGTACTCGGCTGGCTGAATGGAAAAGGCCCGCAACAATAATGGCCATAATCGCCCTAGCTATCTCCGGCTTTGTAGGAGGTCTTGAGATTCAAGAATTTCTAACACCCTCAACAACTACTCCCACTGTTCACACGACGACACAGACCGTCTTAGTGAGCAGAGGAACCATACAGCTTGTGGGAGCCGGGTCCGTGACTTACATTAATTTCACCGTTCCAGGCAGTCTAGTCAGCGCAACGCTCAACGCGAGCTTCACGGGATCACAAGCCAACACCACTAGACTTTCTCTTCTCAGCTCGACTCAGTATCCTGTATTCAAGAACTGCAACTGCATATTCGCTGGAAACTATACCAGCGTATCCACAACATGGTCGTCTCCGATGTCCCACCAATACGCTGCCCAATTGGACGTCCCGTTCAACGGGAAATGGATCCTGGCCTTCCAGCATGAACCTGGAAATGGGAACTTTGAAAGCATTGATGAAACGATCTCGTTGACGTATACCGTCGTAACCTAGCGACCTATCAAATTATGAAGCTACCTTCCACGACAGGGTAAGCTTCAATTCTGATGTACGTATCGAATCGCTTCGCTCACGGTCAGGTTCTGAATCTCTCCCTTCTTCGAATGCACGTATGATAGATGTTCCTTCAGCGCAGACTCCGAACAGCTGTAGAGATAGCCAGGAGAGTCGATAGCATGGAAGACCTCAACCAGCCAGAGCCCTTCGCGAATAGCATGGTTCACCCACCGGTCAGCAGTCTTCGCAGTAGTATTTCGATCCCACATCTGAGTCCTAATAGTGTACGGCTCGATACGGTCGAAATTGTTGAATCCAAGAATTGTCGTTCTCGCCGAAGTATAACCAGTGTCTCTCACCAGATTCTTAAGCGCCGAAGTTAACTGTCCCCCGGGATACGAGTAACTCTCGCATGGCCTCCCCAGCTGCTTCTCAATCTCGAGTTTCGAAACTGCAAGCTCGTCCTGTTCACGCAGATGCTCCACCGGATACTCCTCCTCGGATCGGAGAATCGTGTTGGTAAGCTGGCGTGCTGAATAGACCAAGCCCTTGTGCCTTGCCAGTCGAACAAGCTGCCCCGCCTTCGTCATCATGCTCCCACTCGATACTTTGTGCGTGAACGAATGGGACCCTACCTCGTGACCTTGAGCTGATATCCGACGGAGCGCATCCCAGTCGATAAACCTAAACCCGTTAATCTCCTTCCCCACAAACCCTGCAATCACGTAGAAGACTCCGCTAAGCGACACTGACCGAAAAGCCTCATTGAACCGACGAGCATGACTCTCCCAGCAGTCATCAACCGTCATTGTCACAATGGGGCCCACTTCTCCTGCAGAGCCTATCTCGCCACCCTTCCCAGGGATTTTTGATCGCATCTACTTGACCGTCTCCCAAGAGACCTGAACTAGTTCGCCTTCCAGAAGCCTGAACCGCCCTGTCAACCGTTTAGCAATCATCTCTAGTTTCAATCCGTCCCTCTTTCGATTGCTACAATTTCATTGGTCACGGGCACTTCGATGTGAGAAACGGTCCTCGACGATAGAGCCACCTCGGTCCGGATCCTTCTCCTATAGACTAGGATCGACACTATCAGCGATGCAACCAATCCTCCAGCGGACACCCAACCACCATCGATAAAGTAGCCCTGCAGCGCATAGTACAACTTTATCGTCAGCGTCCCAGTCAGGCTTATCACGAAACCGTCGGACAAGCCGTAGACGGGTACCGACGCCAGCTGACTGCCGTAAAGAGAGGCGCTCCAGAGCGGATCATACGGTTCCGCAAGCACAAGAACGAACGGAGCCGTGGCATAGACCGTCACGTCAAATTCTACATTGCTCAGCTGATCAATCTTCGTAACGGTTGCAGCGGATGAGGAAAGCGTGGTCGTGTTGCTAGCAAGAAGGCTAGTTACGTTATGGCTCGGAGCTACGCTGAGATTCTGGGTGAAGACTGATCCACCGAAATCATCATTCTTGAAAATGAGAAACTGGTTGGTCATCCGATCCGGAGTGAGTGTGAGCCTAGCTACGTAGAAGAGCGGGGTCAGTTGTCGGTAGCTCCCGTCATAGAAGTTGGCATAGAGATCGATCGAGGATTCCGGATAATTCCCGGCCACCTCTATCCCGCTGAAAAATGCAGACCCTGTCGTGTCGCTCGTCTCGTTCTGGCGAGCGACCGTGGCGAAGAAGATCCTGTTAGACAAGTCGACCGTTCCAGCGGGAAACCCATGAATCATAATCCCGAACCCATCCCAGAACTGCCCGTGAAATCCTTGGTCGACAAGCGTCTGCGGAATTGTGTATTGCATCGTCAGATTGGCCACGCGACCTCTGATGAGACCAGACGCTGACGTATGGAATGGAACATCCGAGAACTGAGCCGCAGCAGAATCGATTGGAAGAGGGTTCTGAGAACTGTCTAGCGGCTTGAAACTGTCATTGTACGACTGTACGATTGTAAGATCTTTCTGCCCTAACAGACTCTGTAGAAACAGAGAGTTGGGATAGCCGATAGAGTCGTTGTGGTAAACGACGTATTCTACTCCCAGAAAAGATAGTACCCTTCCGATATGGTCGGTGGAGTTCAATGGGCTGGGATAGATATTGGTGAACGCAACCGATGCCTTTGGCGAGTATAAATCAGGAAAGCCGGTGACGTCGTACGGCTTCCAATCGTATGGGCCTCCAGTTGGAACCCACATGGATTTGTAGCTTCCAGGCTGATCGACAAGCCAGCTGTTCAGAGAGTTATACCGGTCTGGAATCGAGGAGGGATAGTATCTCGGCCAAGTATAACTCTGAAGATCGAGGATGGTCCCGTAGGCTATAGGCGCAAGGATCAGTAACACAAGCGCCAGAGCTATCATGGGATGAACCAAACGTCTCATCGCGATCCTGACAGTAGGCCTTTCTAGAATTAGTTTGGGCAGACCCATTGATCTAATCTTTGAGCTAAGACTCTGGAGTACTGGAGATCGCAACAGTTTGCCTTTTACAATCGACAAAGCGATCCTCCCCTGAGAGTAGATCCTGTGGCTCGCGGGGATTATCGATAGTCCGAGAAGAAACGCGTAAGAGAATACTACAATGGGAACAAATTTCGTAGGATTTCTCAAGATAGCTCCTGCCCCATATGGAAGGCCGCTAGCCAGCAGATAGTAGAGGAACCCGAATGGCTCATTCGATCCACTCGTGACGAAAGCCCCCATTATCAGGATAGCTCCGAAGAGTATCACTTGCGGGCTTCTTCGATACGCTACGAGCGCCGCAACAGCCAGCAGGGGGATCGGTAGGCTCAGCACTCCATAGTTCTGAGGATGATACCAGAAGAAATAGTGAGCGCCTTCTCCCAACAGGAGCACCTCAGTAATGTTCCAGAAGCTGAGGAAATCGAGGTCCGGCGGGCTAATCAGGCGCGAAGTAGTGTAGAGCTGGAAATTGGAACCCGCACTCAAGATGTAGCCCGCCAATATAGGAATGATCCAGAATGCGTTGAACACGATAGCCACTCCCACAGCTAAGGAAGAATTCTTTGCAAGCTTGGCTAGATCCGACAGGTGATGATTCCGGATTATTGAGAAGACTAGGTAGGATAGACCCACTATTGCGACTAGAAATGGCCAGAAAGGCTGAGGACTAGCAAGGATTGACGAGATTCCAAAAACGAGTAGTTCTCGTATTTTTCCAGTGTCAAGGAAGATGATGAAAGACGAGACTAGAATAGGGAAAAACGCGTAGTTCCACACGAAACTGTTTGAGCCCGCCACGATGGCTTGGTTGCTGAAGAAGATTAGGTAGGCAAGGCCTCCAACTGACGATGCAAGTTCTAGGTGTAGCCTCGATAGTGTCAGCCGCCAGTGTGTCAGAAGCGACCTGATTGAAACATAGGGGATTACTCCGGACAGCCAGGCCATAAGCAGAAGATATCCCTTGACGGCGAATTCCTGTCCCACCAGAAATCGGAGGCCCACAAGGGTAATCGTCGGAATAATTGTTAGCATGTCAGTCGACGGACCCTTTCCGGAGGCCCAAGTCTGCAAGTTGTACCGTTGAACGGTCGCGACCGTCCAAGGAATGTAGTAAGTCTCATCTCCTTGAAAGGGAATGCCGGAGGGAACTAGCAATGGATAGAGAAGCAAGAAAGATGCGACTAGCGTTACGACGGGAAACAGCAGACGAAGTGCCGCGTCTCGACTAAGAAGTCTTGGTCGCATAGAACAACACGACGTAAAACGGATAGTAGCCGAGTGCTATGTTTCCAGCGAATCGCCAGAGATTCCACCAGAGTGATCTATATGGAGCAGTTCTGCCCCCGATGTAGGCGTCGACCCGGAAGCCGAACGTTTCAAAATAAGCTGCCTCATCCTCTAAGGCTAACGGCCTATGGGACCTGTCTCTCTTGAAGAACTCGATCAGGTTGAGGTTTGCAATGTACGGGGCGTCAACGATCAGAAGGCCGGATCCAGAAAGTAGCTTATGCGCTCTGGCCAGAAAGCCCTCTCTCTCAACCTCCGTTAGATGCTCGTACGCTTGAGAAGCGACGATCAAATCAAAAGATCCTATCTGGGAATCATCGTTGCAAAAGTCGTAGAAGTAGCCGTTCTGCTTCAACCAAGAAACGGCGTCGTCGCCAACATCATAGCCCATGTACCTCCCTTTCCCATCTCTGTTTTCTGACTGGAATCTTTGGTAGAGGGGAGCTTCAATGTCCGAACCAAAGTCAAGTACAAGTTTGTCCTTCAGCGTGAACAGTCTGTCATAGAATCTTCCCCAAGAGCCCCAAACGGGTTTAGGCCTTATGCCCTCCTTTCGGGCCTTGATCTTATGGTAGGCCTTCTGATAAGAAAGGCTCACTATGAGACCTCCTCGTAGGCCCGAAGCGCCCTATCAGCGACCCGCTCCCAAGTAAACTTCTCAAGTACGCGACGTCTTCCTGCGACGCCGATCTTTTCAGCGATTTCGTGATTGTTGAGCAACAGTTGTAATCTATCGCTCAACTGTCTTACATCTCCAGGGGTTACTAGAAAACCAGTCATACCGTCATCGACCGCGAAGGGTATTCCCTTGGCTCTATTCGCGATGACTGGCAGTTCACAAGCCATTGCCTCGACGAGAACCAGTCCGAAGAGCTCCCCTGACGACGGCAGGACGAGAGCTAGTGAAGACGAATAATAGCGGACCAGCGATTCATCAGGGACGGGTCCAACGAACCTAGCATCGACCCCGAGTTCGCGTGCCAGCCTTTCCATAACGGCCTGATATGCTGGGTCCACGGTAGGTCCGATCACAACCAACGTTACGCTGTCACTGAGCAGAGAAATGGCCCTGATTATGTTATCGAGGTTCTTGTGAGGGGTTATGCGTCCTACGAAGAGGACTTGTCTACGCCGGTCTCCATTAATCGGTCTGAAGATTTCAGGGTCAACACCGCCAAACAATGGTTCGAAGACTCTAGCGGATCTTGAATATCCTGAGAACGAAGGTTTTGACACTGGTAACAACCCATCGAATCCTGAGAATCTCATCAGGGATTTGTAGCTCGCAATAATGCGCGCGAAGGTGAGGCCGCTCCAACCATGATCCGTAACGAAGATACGGTACTGCTTTCCCGTGACTTTCCTGATAGCTGGGAGTAGAAGAGAGATATCGGCAGCCACGCTATGGGTGTGAACGATCTCGTATCTAGCCAGCAAGTCCGCGAAGTGCAGGGGTAGCGTTGGAATCGGGTCGAAGTCTCCATTGATCCCGCGAAAAAAGCGCCTAGCCTTAACCGTGAGAATCGGGACGCCATCCACTTCGCTTCTGCTCTCTTTCTCGGAAAAAACCATTAGACTGCTATCGTGACCAATCTTACGTTGAGCTCTACAGAGACTAACAGCATACCTCTCCGCCCCTCCCATTCTCTCCAGATTAGGAATGGCGTCAACAGGGACGAAGCGTGGAAGGATTTGAAGAATCTTCATAGCTCGATCGGTATCAAGTCTTTGCAATGGCTTCTCTAGAGTTCGGTGCGAGACTCCGGTAGACGTCGAGGACTTGACTAGCAATCATTCTCTGATCAAAAACAACCCTACATTTCTGCAGCGCCCGTTCGCCCATCTCGGTTAAGAGGTGCGACTGGTTTCGAAAGGTGAGAATTCTCTCGGCGATTGCCGACGGATCTCCAGGTGGGACTAGGAAACCAGTCGCTCCATCGTCTATTATCTCGGTTAGTCCTCCTGCCTTCGTGCCGATAACCGCCCGGCCCCTGCTCATGGCTTCGACAGCGACTCTTCCGAACGGTTCAGGAGTGATTGTCGGTACGACTACCATGTCGCACCAGTCGTATAGCCGCTCGAGCTCCTCCCAATTTATGTGACCTGCAAGCCTAATTCGGTCGCCAAGGCCAAGCCTCGCGACGAGGGATCGAAGCCTTCTGAGATAGGGTCCCACGCCTACAAAGACAACCTCGACGGGTACACTATCTTCCCGAAGTTTCTTTGCGGCAATTGCCACGTTCTGGAACCCTTTGTGGTACTGCATCGTTCCCACACAAAGTACCCGCATAGTAGAGTGCTCGGATGGGCGTGCAGGCTTGCCCCGCAATGATATCGCCCCTCCAATGTAGATCGGCTTGACTAGCGCAGGGGAAAGGCCTGCCTCAATCAGGCGCTGGGCGACATAGTTACTAGTGGCGATTGTGAATGAACATTCTCTCGCTGCCTCTAGAACTCCCTTGTCTCTCGAATCCAGCCATGAACTCAAGGGGAAAGGTATGCTGTATGAAGCATTCGGCACGTTGAGGTTGTTGTGGAACGAGAGAACTAGAGGAATTTTCAGTTGCTTAACAACCCTCGCGGCCGCTCGCAGAGCGTACGTATCACTTACATGGAGCAGATCGATGCGGTGCTCCTTCAGAGACTTGGAAATTGACCGAGCCATGATCGAGTTTAGCCCGGGGAATCCAGAGAGTCTTACAATCTTCGGCGTACGTCCTAGGTGACCAATCTTCACAATACTACTGTTCGAGTTCGATGTGCGACGGGACGGGGTGAAAACGATTGGGTCTATGCTCAATTTGCTGAGACCATCTAGCAGGACTCCTAAGCTGACTTCCGCACCTCCATGGATTTCAGGATAGAAAGAGGTCAGGATTCCTACTTTCAAGTCACGGTCGTCCACGTAGCGATGTTTAGGGCTATTCTGCGAGGGAGAATCGAAAGGGTGGCTAGATAAGCTCTGTGAGAAGCCCGAAAGCTGCAGAGATGTACTTCACTGTATCATAGAGGATTAGACCGAGTAATAGTTTGGGTTGACGAAACCATGTTACTCTTTGACGAAGCAGAGATCTTCGGACTGGGAGGAGCTGGGTTGAGGCGAGCGATGGATACTTCTTCGCGTAGAGATGCGCTGTCTTTCCATAATACCAGTGTTTCGCCGCGATTTCGGCAAGCGTTCTGGGCTCACCGATGTGCCATTCAGCTACGCCAACGGCACGCGATATCTTGCCTTGCTTGGACACTCTATTGTGAAGGTCATGCTCTTCGTAGGCGACAATGTTTGGGTCATGCCCTCCAACTTTATCGTACACATCTCGCCTGAAGAAGCGAGCTGCTTCGATCTGGCTTAACCCAACGTAAGATAGGCGCTCGAAGAAACGTACCTTTGACCAAAAACTTATTTTAGGGTCTGACAAATTTGGGATTATTACTCCAACCGCGTTCTCCTCTAAAGCAACATTAATTGCCTTCTCCAGTACGTTAGGTTCCAGTACAAAGTCAGAATCAATCTTGTAGACGAAATCGCCCTTGCAATGAGCTACTCCAAGCTTTACTTGGCTGCTCCTTTCGGGTCCTCCCATTAAAACTGTGTCAGCATACTCCTTCGCGACCCGGACTGTTGAATCACTTGAGAAGTTGTCAACCACAATAATTTCGACGTTTCCATAGGTCTGCGCACGTACACTCTGCAGACACTCACGAATAGTCCGTTCAGAGTTCTTTGTGGGAATTATTACAGATATGAGTGCAAGTCTGGTCTGCTCTCTATCGGTACCGTGGTACTGGGTTGGGGTCATAGGAACGGCCGAAGACCTATCAGAACCCATTGGAAACGCTCTTCAAGATTTCCTGGAATTCGAGAGCTGAATCTTCCCAGCTGAACTTCCTTGACCACTCGACTGCGTTAGAAGAGAGTTTTTGCCAAGTATTCGAGTCTGACAACAGCCCTTCGAGGGCCTTAGATAGCGCTTCGTAGTCTGAAGGAGGGACAAGTAGTCCAGTAGCGTTGTCAACTATTGAGTCTCTGAGGCCCGGGACATCGTAACCGACGGCCGGCGTTCCCTGTGAATTAGCTTCCAACACAGATATTCCCCATCCCTCTCGGACAGAAGGGGATATCAACACATGAGCTCTCCTTAGCAGACCGAACTTGGCATTTTCGTCAACACGACCGTAGAACGTAACCCGCTCCGGTGCCTGTTTTTCTAGCTTGTGCCTAAGGTACCCATCACCAACCATCCAGAGTTCGGCATCAGGGATGGATGATCTAACCCGTCTGAATGCTTTGATCGCATCACCGGGAAGCTTGGAACGGACGAGTCTCCCTAGGTAAATCATGACGGGATGATCTTCCTTCTTACCGGTAGGTCCTATTGACGCTGGAGTTCCGTTGTGGACTACGTGAACCTGTTCGAATCCTCGAGCCAACAAGTCTCCCTTCGTCGACTCTGAAACCGTGATTGTGGGGATCTGCCTATACTTTCTCAGCCAGTAAGGCTCAAGGGCGAAGTACCCTAGCGCATTGAATGGAAATCGAGTTTCATGGAACCATATCTCTCGAGCTAGCTGGTGTATCAAGGCGACAACGGGTTTTGTCTTTGCGATGCCTGCGATTTGAAACGGCACTGTGTTGATCTCGTCAACTATAATGTCGAACTTTGAGAGATGTTGCCTGACGAAGTTACGCGCCTTGAAATATACCGTGTATCGTCCACCCTCGCGAACGATCCGCATCCCCAGCCTCTGCGTCTCAGGTTCGGACCCCTCAAAACGAGAAGTGAATATTGTAACCGAGTGTCCATAACTAGCTAGTCTTCGGCCTATCTCTTCTGTGAATTTTTCCGCGCCTCCAGCTCCAGGATGGGAGGTGTCTCGCCAGTTTAGAAAGAGAATGTTCACTTTTGGGATCCCGTCTCTAAACTAGCCCTTTTTGTGAAGGATTTGGATCAAAAGGACCCATTGTGTCTCTCAAAAGAGAGGAGAGGATTATAGGTGTGTGTCGTGAGGATGTAGTTTCTCTGATACCATCTCTTGATTCGTAGCCTGTAGGCTATCCCGAGAAGATCGATTAGCATCCGCATTACCTGGGTAGGGCGGAACGAAGCCTTAAGATCGATGTCGACAGGTAGCTCTTTGATTCTCAAACCGACGAGTGACGCAACGGCAAGCAGTTCTGCGTCGAACGCGTACCTTTTGACTGCGAGAAGTGGCAGAATCGTGTAGAGCGCCCGGCTTCGCGCAGCTTTCACTCCTGCCTGAGTGTCCGACGCTTTTACGCCTGTTAGCAGTCTTTCCAGCAAGTTAAACCCCAGGCTGAGAAATCTTCGCATTACCGGAGTCCGGACTCTAGAGAGGGGGTGCCTCTTCGATCCAATTACTATGTCTGCTGAATTCAGGGCGGCGATGTAAGTGACCAATTCATGAGGCCAGACTTCCATATCACTGTCGATCGTGAATGCGAGTTCCCCGGTTGCGTGATAGAGACCCTTCTTGAGTGCGTAGCCTTTCCCTTGATTTCTCGGGTAGCCTATCACCTGAACGTTTTTCTGGCCTAGATTCTCAACAGCGGTCGAGGTTCCATCCAAGCTACCATCGTCAACGACGATGATCTCGTAATCCGGACATACCGCCCCGAACTGTTCCTTGACTCTGAAGATGGTCGTCGAAATGTGGTCTTGTTCATTGAAGGCTGGAAGTATTACTGAGATTCTACCCTTGACGAAACCGTCGACATGTTCTAGAAGCGGTGGTACACGTGGTTCCGCGAGGGTTTGCTCTAACATCTCAGTTTCACATCAAGAATTGACCGGAGCTTTCGGTGGCTGAGCGACCGACCACACCGGCCCCAAGAGAGAGGTGAAACGTATTGTCGAGGCGCCAGCTCAGCGCTGAGCTGTTCCCCCAGCCAACTGCGATCCCGCTCAAGCGAAACGCTACGTCGCGTCCCCTCCCTAGAAAAACTCCAAGAGGCGACACCATAGCAAACATCAGTTTCGATAGTATTCGACTCAGGACCAGTCCGAGTTGCTCGTTCCTTACCGTGTTGACCCAGCACACAGCGACGTCAATGAGACCCCTTTCATGGGCTTCTAAGACCTTGAACCATTGTCCCTGTCTAAGTGACCTTGCCTTGAGCTTAATCATCAGTTTGCGCGTGATTGGTCGCTTCCTGAGTTCCCTCGAGAGTTTGGATTGGCTTGACATAGCTCTGGTTGTCCTAGCGCCAGGCCCTGTCTCACTATGGTCGTGTCGGCAGGGCGACTAATAGATAAGAGGTTCCGTCCTAAATAAGGAGGCGGCTTACCGCGGAAGTCCCGCGCTACCTCGATGTAGCGGGAGTAGTAGAGCTTGGTAGAGCGGCTCAGAAAGGTGCGGCGACCAGATTTGTTAGGGCGCTGAGGACATAGTTTGCGTTGAAGAGCAACACCAATAGCAGAAGGAGATTAGAGAGAACCGACCTGCTGCCCGAATGCCGGATCAGGAAGAGTAACGATAAGCCGGTCATACTGGGTAGGGGCATGTCGTAGACGATTCTTGTTTGGAGTGGACTGGTTAGGACTAGGAACGGAATCGAGCTGAGGGCGACCCAGAGTGTGAGAAGGCGTTCAAACCTGTCTCTGAACTTGAGAAATAGCATCGTAATTGCTGGGAGTCCTAACAACACCGCGTTTCCGAGAAGGCCATTGTAAAAAGTGAATAGCGTTGTGATCAGGTTTTGCCACAAACCTTGGGAACTTAGAAGACCAGCTCCGGACAGAATGGGTGCGGTGTCCTGAGAGACGATGAGCCCTCCGAAGATTTGGCTCTTAGCGACTTCAAGAACTATGTTGAGAGCGACCAGGACGAAGAGGGCCTTTGCTTGCGTAATGCTCCTTTCCTCTCTCCAAGTGATCAGAACGAACAGAGTGGTTACTGCGAGAACTATCGCCCAAGTCCACGGGTGTGTTAGGAGAATCGAAATCGACAGGAGCGTTAGGATAACGAATTTGGACGCCGAGGCTGCTCTTGAGAATTTGAGAAAAATCGTCAGGAAAAGGTAGGTCTCTGAAAGAGCTAACCAATTGGCGTAAAAACCAGCCCACATGCCCACAGTTGTATTGAAGGACAGCACAGAAAAAATCGAAGCTACGGCAGCGATTTTCTCATCCTTGTATCCTTCGCGCACGAAAATGAACGTCGACAATGCGAGTAATGGTCCTAGAACGACGGGAAGAGCTTCGAATGTCTGAGTTACTGATACTAATCCGGTCGCGGCGATGAGATACATGGGCACTAGCAGTAGGGGTCGGGAGCCTTCCCATGCGAATCCCATGGCGTAAGAAATTGCAGCAGCGGGAGACTTTCCCAGCATTTGGTTTACATAATCAATGTAGAAGTGTGCGTCGACTCCAACCGGAGACATCGATGGGTTGAGTGTCGAACGGTAGGGGATGAGCCCCACGAAGCAGGCCAAGGCCATTGCTAGTGCTAACAACAATCGCGGGCGTCGAGTCAGGGTAAGTCCGGTGATGGAGCTCAGAGAGTATGGACGAGCCAGTAGATATAGTGATTGCGCAAGACGGTTAAAGTAGGATTTCAAGCGCATTGAAAATCTGTTGTCAAGTGAAATAGCCAATCTAACCGGCCAGGTGTACAGTAGGAAAATCAGAAGTGTCGGAGAGAAAGGAGCAAGGACCGCGAGAATGGCTGCATTCGCCCGGGCGAAGACGAGGCCCTTGTCAGGGAAGTACGGATAGACTGCCCACTCGATAGTGGAGATTGTCTCTGTGGCAATCGCCACGAGCAGCAGCGCGACTAGTACGTTATACTTGGAAATCTTCAGCTTTGGATCACTAGAAACTTAATCCTCGGAGCTATTCTTTCATCCGACCTCAAACTGTGAGTGATTGAGTAATTGTGTTGGATTTTTCCTTGCTTGCTTCCCGTTGACCATTCCCTTGATCCGGAAGGGCAGAATCTTGATCTGGTCTATGAACACTATCATACTCGGACAAGTGTTTCCTAACGTAGGATCTAGCCATTGGAAAAGCGCTGTATTTTCCGCCCCGTCTTATGACTCGCGTGCCGAAGCGGTTTAATTCTTTTTGACAACCAGGGAATCGCGAGGCGAAAATTGTCACATGGTTTCCATCCTTAACGAGTCTCTTGCCGATCTCCTCCGTGAAGCTTTCAGCTCCTCCTGCCTAGGACTTGCCGCATCACGCCTATCCAGAAGCAAGATTCTCGATCCCTATGCCTCCTTACGAGTGGCGTTTTGCAGGCTTCATTGTACCATGCACACGAATAAACACTGGCTCCCTAGAAAAAGATTAGAGATTGAGTGAGTCCCGAATCACAACCGGCGTTATCCTCGTATCGCTGTGGAAATCGGTTAGCCGCCAGCGCTTTCGGTCCCCGCCTGTTTAGCGGTCGCCAAGAAAGGGAGATGAGTCATTATCATGAGTACATTTTTTGACAGGAACTCTTAATGCTCAGCAGTCGCTAGGATGGTATCTGTCAAAGGGTAGCCGTTCTTGTGTGGTATTTTCGGTTGTGTTCTTCAGGAAGGCTCTCAAGCCGCCCCGTTGATCCATTCTGCGCTGAAGCGCCTCGAGTATAGAGGATACGACTCTGTTGGAGTGGTTACTGTCGACGAGGAAAAGCTCACTGTCAAGAAAGCTAGTGGGCGGTTAGAGGAGGTTCATGCAAAAGTCAATCTTGATGATCTTCCCGGACCCGTCGGTGTTGGCCACACTCGATGGGCGACCCATGGAAGACCCGCTTATGAGAACTCGCACCCTCTGGTCGATTGCCAGTCAAGGATAGCAGTCGTCCATAACGGGATCATCGAGAACTATCTCGAAATCAAGAAAGAACTAGAAGCGAAAGGGCACAGCTTCAAATCGAGAACTGACACAGAAGTCGTTCCGCACATGGTCGAGGACTACCTCGCCCAGGGAATGTCTTTGGAAGATGCGTTCAGAAAGACAGTAAACCGGCTCGAAGGAGCTTACGCTATGGTTCTAACGTGCACGGAACAGCCAAAGACGATACTGTGCGCCCGCCAAGAAAGCCCCCTCGTGCTAGGAATAGGGGAGGGCGAATACTACTGCGGGTCAGACTTTGCAGCGTTCCTTCCACTCACTCGAAAAGCGATTCTTCTAGACGAAGGGGAAATGGCAGTCCTGAACCCAGGCGGTGTCCGGATTCTGAAGTTGAAGAATGCGGCTCCTGTCAAGCGGGACCCGATTACAATAGGGATCCCGAGTCTGCAAAGAAGCAGGGCTATCGACACTTTATGCTCAAAGAGATACATGAGCAAGCCCAGTCGTTGAGGGATGCTCTGAGGACGGAGCAGGTGTACTATGACGAGTTCGCCAAGAAAATCATAGACGCGGACAAAGTGTTTGTCGTCGCGTGCGGGACCTCATTTCACGCAGGTCTGGTTGGAAGCCTCGCCCTTACCAAGCTTGCTGGAATTGACGCGAGAGTAGTCATCGCGAGTGAATTCTCAGAGGAGGCCCTGGATTTGGTCTCCTCGAAGAGTGTCATACTCGCAATAAGCCAATCTGGTGAGACGATGGATACGCTGAACGCGGTCCGGGACGCTAAGACCAAGGGTGCCACGATTCTGAGCGTCCTAAATGTTCTAGGCTCAACTCTCATGCGTCTTTCCAATGTCTACATCGATCAGAACTCGGGACCAGAAATCGGAGTTGCTTCAACCAAGGCGTTCACAAGCCAGATAGCGGTTCTGCTCAGAATTGCTGCAACCGTCGGCAGAAAAAAGGGCGAAGTGTCCGCGAAAGAGATTACGGAGCTGGAGAGAGAACTCCACAGGGTTCCTGATCTAATACAGAGCATCCTCAACACGAAAATCGATGAAATTCGAAAGATTGCGCAAGAATGCGATAGCGCCTCAAGCATCTGCTTCTTGGGACGCGGGATCAACGTTCCTACAGCCCTTGAAGGACGGCTCAAGCTTCTCGAACTGAGCTATGTGCCCGCAATAGCCTACCCTGCTGGCGAGAGCAAACATGGCTTCATCGCACTAATCCAGGAAGGATTCCCAGTCATCTTTGTTGCACCAAAAGACGACACCCACAAAAGGATCATCGGCAACATCATGGAGATGAAAGCAAGGGGCGCTCGTATCATCTCAATAATCGAGGAAGGAGACGAAGAGGTCAGAAACCTCTCCGACCGAGTAATCGATATCGGTGAATCGCTGCCCTCTCTCGTTACGCCACTAGTCTATGTCGTGCCTATGCAATTGCTCGCGTATTACTTGTCAGTTATCAAAGGACATGACCCCGACTACCCGCGCAACCTCGCAAAAAGCGTCACCGTAGAATAGGGCGAGGGTCGGTCCCTAAACCAGGCAGAGGCTGGCCGGGACATAGACTCCGAGCAACCATACATTCACCCGTCGAACTTGGTCGCGACGGAATGCTTTCGCCAAGCCGAGGTTCTTGTTTATGATCTCGACGCTCTACCTGTCAACTTAGATTGGACGCCTGCGTGACTATCACGAATTCGGCTCACAAAGGGAGGGGCTTCCTGGGTCGTCTTCGAGTAATAGATCAACTAGCCAGCAGTTACCGAGGTTTTTCGCTGTCGGTCGGATCCAAGTCCACCAGGCTTGCCGATGTAAACATTGACATCAACAGGAAGGTCTCGCCTGACATCGTTGCAACTGTTTTCTATCTACCGTTGAAGTCGGAACTTTTCGACACCATACTATTCACCGATGTAGTACAATACCTACCGATCAACACAGAGACCCGAGCTCTGGTCGAACTGAAGCGATCTCTCAAGAAGACCGGGAAAATAATCCTGAGCGCGCCTAATGCAATCGCCCTCTTTACTCTGCTTGACCCTGACCAATGGCTGCTTGGCAATCGTCCGTTCACGTCAGACAGGTTATCTGCAATCATAAGGGACGCCGGTTTACGAGTTGAATATTCAGTTGCAGCCGGAGGCATTTGGGAGGCGATTGGTCTTCTGGTCCATTACGCCATCGGCTATCCACTAGGCAGGATTCTGCGGACGGAAATACCATACCCGAAGAGGCTCGCGCTGATGTCTGACACACAATACGGTCTCGCGAGCAGGAAAGGTTACACAGTTTTCATTGTATGTTCGAAATAGCGTTTCATACAAGCGCGACTATGCTGGGGCTGAGATTCATGGGTCCCTGAAGAGATAACCATCCGGACCAAAAAGCACCGTTGAAGCTATTGTATCCAAACTGAGAGTCCAAACCGTCTCCATGTTCGGAGATGGCTTTCGACATAACCTACGTTGCCTATGAGACGACTGGAACTGATGCCGTCACGGACATGACACTAACTAGGATGATGATTGGAGATAACGAGAGCGAGCGTTTCAAATGTGAAACTTCGCTAAGCCTCTCCTGTCCGTCGGCCAAAACAGAATCTTTTAGATCAACGAGATCGTTCCTTGGAATCTCAAGGAACCGTTGCGATGCTTGGGTCAAGGTTCGTAGTACCGCCTAGGAGTAGCCACCCTGACCAAGAGGATCCGTCAAAGCTGTTGTACCACAGCTGGGAGTCCAGTCCCTCAACGATAACTCCTAAGGTCGATCCTGATGTCGCCGCAGCTGGTCGGTCGCTTGCCTCCCCACCAGAATTGCTCCAGGATGTATCCCAACAGTTTTGGCAATTGGAAGTGCCCATCTTCGTTTTTCTCTACTACAGTATTATCAAAGCCACGGACGACTAGGTGAAAGGTTCCCACCGAGTCGCTGGTTATAGTCGGGGCTACAGGCGAAGAGCCCGAGAGAGGAGAGAAGCCGCTGATGCCGCCTGAGCTGCCACGCGCGAAGTACAGGCCACTGTCGGTTCCTCTTACAACGACTTCGAGAAACGAGCCTATGCCACCAACCACCGCGGAGAAAGCAGGTGTATCGATAGTAGCAAACATTGCTGGGGGCCCTGGCGTATCCCATGACGTGGACCAGTTTCCGGAGACGAAGGCCTTGTGGTAAATTCCATTGTTTGATCCTCTTATGACAAGATCTACTGAGGTGGGAAAGATCTGGCTGACCGGAATTACGGTGACTGCTGGAGGGGGGGGACTGGAGCCCTGAAGGTCAGTCCATGCTGAGGCCCAGCTCCTCGTGGTGAGGTTGAAAGTAGTAGCCCAAATATTGCTGGTCACTCCTCTAACAATCACAAACATGTTCGTGCCCTGGACGGCACAGACTGACTGATCAATAGTGACCCCTGTTGGATTCTTGTCCCAAGTGCTCTGCCATGTGCCGTTCGAGAACGACTTATGGTAGATACTGTTGTCATAGCCTCTCACCACAAGCTCTACCCCTCCACGGCCAGACGAGCAGAGGTATGGAGCTGAAGGGCTCGCTCCCGCTAACGATTTCCAGGAACTCCAGCAACATGCGTTGCCGTACATGCCGCTCCAATAGAGGGTACCCTCGACTCCAACGACCACCGATAGGAAGATCGGCGAGGGCGCTCCATAGGTCGCAGTCTCAATATTTTCGCCGACCGGCGTACCAGTATTGTCAGTGACGGAGATGCAAATGTTCGTCGCGGGGACACTGCTAGGTGAGCATGTTGCTGCAGACGGATAATCGATAGGAGTGCTTCCGGTGGCCTGTCGCACGACGTAGGTTATGTTGAAGGCCATTCCAGAGCAGGGGGCCGACGGGCACTCGTTGGAAGCGCTGCTCTCCGTTGTAGCAACTTCAACAACACCCGCACCATTAACGGTTCCTAGAGTGCAGGACCCCACAGCACTAACCCCGTTTATGCAAACAACGGTGGATGAAGGCGATCTGATGAGTGGACCGAGTACTACCTTGGCGGGTGCCACGATCAAATTGTGGACTTTCACATAGATGTCGAAGCCGTGCATGGATCAGAGTTCTGAATGGAAACTCCCACTGTAAAGTTCTGGTTGACCGCCATGTTGGAAATGTTCGGTGGATGTGCAGGACAACTAGTAGCTGTTCCAGACGTCGTTATGCAAACTAGACCGAGCCCGGGAGAGGCATGAACTACCTGCCATGGCGATGAAAGGAATAGGACAGAGGTGACTAGGATAACCGTTGGAAGAAGAGCCAATGGCTTCTTGCGCAAGAATACCGAGCTCTATTTTACTCGGATTTCCCTATTCGCTGTAATGGGATATAACGGTACCGATTGGAGTGCACATTCTCCTTCAGTAAGCCGTGGATAGACGCCAATAGACTATCAGAACCGCCGATATTTCTCAATCTATGACTAGATGCAGGCAGGGATGCGAAATCCGCCATTTACCCAGGGTTGACGGTCCGGGAATCTGTTTTTCCCATTATTGGATCTCCGGCTCTTTTCGATCTTGAGACCATGTCGTACGCGTACTGACCGCCAAGCGCTTGAGAATCGTAAGGCATCGCCTGGAGAAGACGGGGAGAGCGTTCTCAAGCAGTTTGAAGTCATCTTCGTTGAACGCCGAGAAGATCCTTGCCGCTATGAGAAAACAGACCCCGAATGTTACCAGTAACAAGGCGAGGCGGGGGAGTGGAAGGACGTGGAAGGTGGCTGTCAGAATCTGTTCGACGGCCAAGAGAGGAAAAGCGGTAAGAAGCGTTAATGTCAATCCTTTCGATAGGCCCGATGTTAGTGGCGTGTCTATGATTCGACGTAGCGAAATCCAGGCAAGGAGCGACATTGTAACAGCCAGCAACGCTCTGCCGATTGCTCCCGCTGTCGTCCCGATCAAACTAGCTCCGAGACCTACTGTGACGAGGTCGACTAAAGCGGCGGCGAGACTGATGCCCAGGATATGAGCTGTCCTGCTGATAGACTGGAGTGTTGTGATCAACAGCAGGCTTTGAGCGGAAAAAATGATCGTCACGGCGAGTATTGCAAAGGGGACCGCCTGGTCCGCTAACGAGCCTCCAAAGACTGCCCCGAGGGCGGTTGGCGCAATGGCCCCGAGACTGATGCCTGCAGGAAGAACCGTTAGATTGACTAGTCTTGTTGCAACGCCAAGTTTGGCTGAAACTGCCGCCGGTCCTTGACTTGTATAGCTAAAGGAGAGTGATGGGTAAAGTGCTCCGGCTACCGGGGTCCAAAGGATAGAGAGGAAGGAGATACTGGAGACGACCAAATAGTATGCTCCAGTCGTGCTGAATGCCCCTAGAATTGCTTGTAGGAGGGCAATGTCTCCCCAGTTTTGGAGAAGCGTGACGATGGTGGAGGCAAAGAGTGGCAGACTGAAGACGAGCAAACGCCGTGCTGAGAACGTGTTGGGATGTGGTAGACTTCCCTTCCAGAGATAAAGCGAGAGGATGAGGGTTGCGAATGCTCCAATAGCCCAACCGATTGGTATTCCAAGGACTCCGAGCCCTCTGCTGGCGAGAACAAGCCCGAGGCCGCGGCTTAGAGGATAAAATAGAATATTCTGGAATGCAAGATCCGCATAGCGTCCTAGACCCAGGAAATAGCCGCCGAGGAGGGCGGTGAGGTCGAGGAGAAAAGATCCGGCAAAGGTTACAATCAGAGCCGTCGGGTCGGAGGTCTTGAAGATCGTCATTCCGACCAAGGGAGAGACGAATATCGCGAGTAGTAGTGCTGGCCCCGCAGTTGTTAGCAGAAGTCTAAGACTCGTCCTTGCAACTGCAGCGGCATGAGAGGCATTCTGGATTCCCATGCTAGCCGACATGAAGCGGGTTGCGGCAGCCGGAAGTGCCATCTGGCTGAGCGTCGTAAAGATAACGAGAGCCGCTGTGAGAAGGGAGATCTCCCCGATCTGGGAGAGATTCAGAACCCGGACGAGGAGGACGTAGTAAACGAGCGAGGTAGTATAGATGACTATTTGCTGGATGCTAATGTAAGCCGTGCCCCGAGGAACATTGAAGGTAGTTGCCGTCTCTGCCAATGATGAACGGGACGGAAGATTGGCTTATTCTTGTAGATTGTGCTCGTGTTGTGCGGGACGAATACAATATTCTCTCTAGGGTTCTCTTCTCAGTCGAGCGTTACATTCTTGAACTTAGGTTGGTACCAGAGTGGGAATCGCAAGACTCTTCCGGTTGCTAAGGCTGAGCGAATGGGAAAGAAGGAGGTAGCTAGCATCGTATGGAGCTATCCAATGGTACCGATCGGAGAGAAACTTTTAAATGTCGAACCGGAGCAGTCGGCTCGTTTAACATGAGCTCCAGCGCTCGACTACGCAGTCCGGGCAAGCTCGGTGCCGCCATTGCCTTGATTGCATTCGTTGTCGTGGGCCTCGGAGTTGGCTACTACTTCGCGGCTGCAAGTACTCCTTCGTTCCAGGTAATGTGGAGTGTGAGGCCCCTAAACATTAAGTTCAC
>Ga0137376_10000231_pt1 | contig 22694 bp, 19 predicted proteins | sample SagtaG_23_FD_104814 | JGI IMG/M metagenome (GOLD analysis project Ga0137376, IMG submission 104814) | Vadose zone soil microbial communities from Sagehorn Ranch, Mendocino, California, USA - Sage2_L_20_16 metaG | ecosystem: Environmental > Terrestrial > Soil > Vadose zone | place: USA...
CTTGAGAAGCTCTCCGGTGACGGCCCGAGCACGGTGGTCTTCGAGCTCGCTCACAAAGCGACGCCGCTTGTAAGCGGCCACGGTAGCGAGCACTCGTGCAACTTCATTGGGGAGCGACGCGGCGGACGACACTGCCGATCCCGGCTGGAGAGCCTGCTCGAGTCTATTCAGTTCCTCTGTGAACTCGGTCAGCAACTGTGGCACGCCAGCGTGCTGCCCAACCGCGCTCGTGATGGGGTTCCGTAGACGAAACTCCACATGGGTCTTCAGGTCTGCGACTGCCTCACGAATCCGGCGGCCTTGTAGGCCGTCTAATTCGATCGACACAGGGAGACTCGGGCTAGTGCGATGTTCGTCATAGGAAGTTGGTGCAACCTAACTAAGCTGCGGGCCAACCTCCCTCAACACAATGTACGCCGGCTGTGGTGGGCGCGTGGCGGCCAAGGAGAACACAGAGTTGGCGGCGCAGTTCCAGCCGCCCTACCTGTTACCAGTAACTTGGCTTTCACTGGAGCGCGGGTGATGCTCGAGAAGGCGACCGTGCAGAAGGAACTCGCCCCGATCCCCGCGCCTCGTTTGACGAGCACTCTTAGCTGCCGTAGTGTCTTCGCCCTCATGACGAGCGTCCGTAACGCATGCCCTGGAGAGCTCAATGGAGAGTCATGATACGTTCGACCTGATGAAGGATCGGATTTCAGCCTTAGCTAGGCAAAATGGCCAGACCGAGGACAAGGCTTTCATCAAATGGTTCGTGGATCTTTTCTACAATGATGTTCATGACTTCCTAATCTCCGATGGCCAGGGTGACGGCAAGATGGACGCGTCCTGCCACACTTTGGAGGACGGGAGCGCCAACTTCCACGTCATTAATGCGAAGTACACTAGAGCGTACAATCAGGCATCGCCCGTTCAGTTCTATGAAGAGTTGACTGCACTTGTTAAGCCATTCGTTTCTGCCTCGGATCGCCCGGGATACTTGGAGACGGTGAGACCACCACTGAGAGATCGTTACGAATCGATTCTCACAGCGTATGATGAAGGCCGGGCGGATCTCCTTTTCGTGACCAATCACCGCAAGAACGAGAATCGGAGCCTGTTGCTGAAGGAATCACCGATCAAGCTGCTCCACCTGGAAGACTTGATTCAATTCGTCATCGATGACATCGACGGGGCGATGCCGCTGACGAAGGATCTGTTACTCTCGGACATTCACGCGGTACTCAACGCCGATCGTGAGGATACGCAAGTTGCAACTTCGATCGTATTCGCTCGAGCAGTTGATTTCATCAACTACATGAAGTCCGATCCTCACGATCTCTTATTCGCGCGGAATGTTCGTGTATTCCTAGGGTCGGGAAAGAAGGGTGTGAATGCACAAATTCGACAGACATTCGAGGATGCTCCGACGGAGTTTGTCTTCAGTAATAATGGCATCACGATCCTGTGCGAAAGGCATTCGTATGAGGGCGGCCCGAAGGAACTAACAATCAAGAACCCGCGGGTCGTCAATGGCTCTCAGACTTTACATACGATTCGCCACGCGACTAAGAAATCGCATAACGCAAGGATCATGGTGCGGATCATTCAAATACCTGCTCCGCACAATGCGGCGGAAGTCGAGAAACGCAGGGAGATTATCGATAAGATCGCGGTCCGAAGCAACCAGCAGAATCCCATCAAACGTTGGAACCTAGTGTCCAATGATGAATACCAGCTTGATCTATTCCGTTACTTCCGTCGCAAGAACCTGTTTTATGAGCGACGAGTCAACGAATGGAAGCATCGGCGCACCTATCTCAAGAATCTTGGAGTACAGCATGGACCAGAGATCCGATGGTTAGCGCAGGCGATTGCGAGCTTTCATCCTCAAACCAAGGGCTTGGGACCGGCGGCTGCGCAGAGTGGTGTGACGAAACTATTCGAGGATCCTGCATATTCCCACCTGTGTCAGGTACCTCCGATGAGAGCGTACCAGCACTACTTGGTCGCGTATAATGTCGACGACGTGGTTTGGCGAATGCGGCAGACGAACGGCCGAGGTACGCAACTGCTCAGCTACGCTACTTGGGCTTTGGTGGCGCTTGTCGGCAAGTGCTTGCAGAAAGGCGGCATGATTTGGGGGAAGGAGGGCTTGACCACGTTGTTGGAGGCACAAGATGAGGGATGGGAAACGAAATGGCACAAGGGATGGCTTGCACTTGTGAAACGGCTCTTCGGAAGCGTGCGGAAGGAATTTCGCTCGGCACAGGTCGTTGCGCGCGGACGTGGCGAGGACTTGACGGCAGCCAACTTCTTCAAGTCCGAAAAGCAGGTGAACGCTTTGATTGCGAAGTTTGCGACCAATAGCGAGGCGAAGTTGGCCAAGCGCGCCCTTCATGGAAGTGTGGCGCGAAAATGAGTGCCGCCCGGACGCGAGCATGTCCGTGTGAGCGCCGATCTCGAGGCCGTCGCCGTCGCGCTGGTCCAAATACCTGAGCGCTCCGCCCTCGCTCGCCTGTGGGGCTCTGCTGACGGGCGCGCCTACCAAGTAAGGAATAAATTCTATTTGCGACCCCTCCTGCTCCCTGACCAGCCTTCGGCACTCAGGTCTCCTGTTGCGGCCGCAGCTGAAGAGCGCACCTTAGGCGTCACGACACCTGCCCGTATTGTCTGTGGTCGCATAGGAGCGCGCCGCTGTGAAACGGCCCCCTCAATTCAAGTCGGATAGCACCCAAGGAAATCTACGTGGAAAGCAGGGACAAGAAGGCGCTAAGTGAGGTAGACATCTGCGATCTGTTCATCAGCCCTGCGATCAACAACGCCGGCTGGGATCCGATGAAGCAGATTCGGCGCGAAGTCACATTGGCGCCGGGTCCGGTTGTCGTACGGGGCAGTATGTCCGCGCGGAACAAGAGAAAAAAGAAGTTCGCGGACTATATCCTCTCCTGGGAGCCCGGTATTCCAATTGCCGTCGTTGAGGCCAAAGACAACAATCACACCGTCAGTCACGGCATCCAGCAAGCATTGGGTTACGCTGAGATTCTCGAAGTCCCTAGCGCCCTCAGCTCGAACGGCGACGCCTTCGCTTCGCACAACAAAGTGCCAGCGCCTGGCGACGATATTGAGACAGAGCTGCCACTTGAGGCATTCCCGCCCCCGCAAGAGCTCTGGAAGCGCTACAAGCAATTCCGAGGCATCGCTGACACGGAAGAGAAATTCGTCGTTCAGCCCTATCACGAAGACGCGACGGGTAAGGAGCCGCGCTACTACCAGATCGATGCCATTAACCGGACCATTGAGGCCGTCGCACGTGGACAGCGCCGAGTTTTGCTTGTCATGGCCACCGGTACCGGCAAAACGTATACGACTTTTCAAATCATTTGGCGCTTGTGGAAGCCGGGCGAGGTGAAGCGCGTCCTCTTCTTGGTGGATCGGAACGTCCTAGTCGACCAAACGCTCGTCAATGACTTCAAGCCATTTGGCTCAGTCATGACCAAAATCAAGAACCGCAAGATCGACCCTGCATACGAGATCTACCTGGGTCTGTACCAGGCCATCACCGGCCCGGATGAAGTCGACAAGATCTTCAAGAACGTCTCACGCGAATTCTTTGATATGGTCGTGATTGACGAGTGTCACCGGGGCAGCGCTGCGGATGATTCCGCGTGGCGTGAGATCCTCGATTATTTCTCTGATTCCATTCAGGTTGGACTGACCGCGACGCCAAAAGAAACCCGGTACGTCTCTAGCACGAACTACTTCGGCGAGCCCGTTTACACGTACAGCCTCAAGCGCGGCATCGAAGATGGTTTCCTCGCGCCTTACAAGGTTGTGCGCATTGATATCGACAAGGACCTCCACGGGTGGACGCCTCCGCTAGGCATGAAAGACGATCTCGGCCAAGAAATCGAGCAGCGCGAATACAACCAGAAGGATATGGACCGGATCCTGGTGCTAAACCAACGGACGAAGCTTGTTGCTAACCGGGTCATGCAATACCTGCGCGCCACGAATCCGTTCGACAAGACGATCATTTTCTGCGAAGACATCGACCATGCCGAGCGCATGCGCGCCGCCATCGTCAACGCGGCCGGCCAACTCGCGCTCGACAATCCAAGATACGTAATGCGCATTACCGGCGACTCGGTCGAAGGCAAGGCGGAGTTGGACAACTTCATTGATCCAGAAAGCAAGCTCCCGGTGATCGCTACCACGTCCGACCTGCTCACGACTGGTGTCGACGCCAAGACTTGTAAACTCATTGTGTTGGATAAGACAATCTCCTCGATGAGCGTGTTCAAGCAGATCATCGGTCGTGGCACTCGCATCGACGAAGAGAACAACAAGTGGTTCTTTACCATCATGGATTTTAGAAAGGCGACCGAGTTTTTTAGCGATCCCGACTTCGACGGCGAGCCCGTCGTGATATACGAGCCGGGCGATGACGATGACCCCGTGCCACCGGATCCAGAACCCAGTGATGGTGAGGAGATCGTCGATGGACGAGAGGTTGTCACGAAGTACCGCGTCGGTGGCATCCCCGCGAAGATCGTGGCCGAGCGCATCCAGTTCATGGGTCCAGACGGCAAACTGATCACCGAGTCCTACAAGGACTTCAGCCGCAACCAGATTCGCTCCGAATTTGCTTCACTTGACGATTTCCTGACGCGCTGGAACAGTGCAAAAAGAAAGCAAGCAATCATCGATGCGCTGGAAGAGCACGGCATTGTACTCGATAACCTCGCCGCCGAGGTTGGAAAGGATTATGGCGACTTCGATCTCATCTGCCACATCGCCTGGGGTCAGCCGCCTCTCACCCGTAAAGAGCGGGCTAACAGGGTCAAGAAGCGCAATTACTTCGCCAAGTACGGGGAGCAGGCTCGCTCGGTGCTCACGGCGCTCCTCGAGAAATACGCGGATGAAGGAATCGGGACCTTGGAAAGCGCCAAGGTGCTGCGCCTAGACCCATTCCGTTCCATCGGGACGCCAGTTGAGATCATCAACGACATTTTTGGCGGCAAGGACGAATTCGAGGCCGCCGTCCAGGAGCTCGAGCAAGAGTTGTACAAACAGGATATGAGTGCATGAGCAACGTTTCCACTATCATCAAGTCCATCCAGGACATCATGCGCAAGGATGTCGGCGTCGATGGCGACGCACAGCGCATCAGTCAGTTGGTGTGGATGTTCTTCCTCAAGATTTTCGATGACCGAGAAGCGGAGCTGGAACTTCTCGAGGACGCCTATAAGTCCCCATTACCCGAGCAGCTGCGCTGGCGCAATTGGGCGGCAGACCCAGAAGGCACGACAGGAGAGGCTCTTAGCGCCTTCGTTGATGACCAGTTGTTCCCGACCCTCAAGGACAAGCTGGTCACTCATGGTTCTACTGGCGAACGCGCCCGCGTGGTCCGCAGTGTGTTCGAAGACGCGTACAACTACATGAAGTCCGGCACGCTGATGCGCCAGGTCATCAATAAGATCAGCGAAATCAACTTCAACGACACGAGCGATCGCCACACATTCGGCAGCATCTACGAGCAGATCTTGCGCGACCTTCAAAGTGCGGGCAACGCTGGCGAGTTCTACACCCCGCGCGCCCTCACCCGCTTCATCGTCAGTCGGGTCGACCCCAAGCTCGAAGAGACTGTCCTTGATCCTGCCTGTGGCACTGGCGGTTTCCTCACCTGCGCCATAGACCACAAGCGCGAGAAGTACGTCAAGACCAAAGAGGACGTGGATACTCTAGTCAAGTCGATTCGTGGCGTGGAGAAGAAGGCCCTGCCGCATATGCTGGCTGTGACTAACATGATTCTGCACGGCATCGACACGCCCACCAACATTAGACACGACAACACCCTGGCACGCCCCTACAAGGATTACGGCAACACCGACCGCGTCCACGTCATTGTAACCAACCCGCCCTTCGGCGGCATGGAAGAAGACGGCATCGAAAACAACTTCCCCGCCCAGCTGCGGACGCGTGAAACGGCGGACCTGTTCGTAGCCCTCATGATCAAGCTGCTCAAGGAAGGTGGCCGCGCCGCTGTCGTTTTGCCCGATGGCTTCCTGTTCGGAGAAGGCGTGAAGACGCGCCTCAAGCAGTCGTTGTTGGAAGAGTGCAACCTGCACACCATCGTTCGCTTGCCCAATGGCGTGTTCAATCCGTACACTGGCATCAAGACCAACCTACTGTTCTTTAACAAGGGCCATCCCACCAAGCACGTTTGGTATTACGAACATCCCTACCCCGAAGGCGTGAAGAGTTACAACAAAACCAAGCCCATTCGCCTCGAGGAATTCGAGACCGAGATCAATTGGTGGGGTGGCGAGGCCGATGGATTCGCCGCGCGCGTACAGACCGAACAGGCCTGGACGGTTCCGGTGGCCGACATTGTGGCCCGCAATTACAACCTCGACATCAAGAACCCCCATGTCGGCGAACAGACTAGCCGCGACCCGAACGAACTACTGCAGCGATACGAGCAACAGCAACGCGCGATTGCTGATCTGCGCAACCAGCTCAAGAACATCCTGCGGGAAGCGTTGTACCGGGACGAGGCGTAAGGATGCCCCAAGTCACTACCAAGTACCTTGACCTATGGACCTCCGCGCTATGCGAGTCGACCGCAGGTCGTGGCGGCAACGGGGAGCGAGAGGCCTACGGAATCAGGAAACTGCGCCAGCACATTTTAGAATTGGCGGTGCGGGGGACACTCGTGCCGCAGGACCCTCAAGACGAACCTGCCGCTTTTCTGCTGAAGCGGGCGTCTGAAGAGAAGCAAGAGCTCATTGCCGCAGGCAAGATCAGAAGCGAGAAGGCGCCTCTGGCGATTACTAATGCCGATGAACCATTTCCGGTGCCAAGCAACTGGGTATTTGCCCGTCTTGGCGAACTACTGCTGTCCATCAAAAGCGGCGGAACGCCAAGTAAGCACAACCCCGACTTCTGGAATGGCGAAATACCTTGGGCAAGCGTCAAGGACTTGGGTTTTGGCGAGCCCGTTTCTAGCACTCAAGACCACATAACGGAAGCCGGACTGGATGCGGGGTCGGTTCTCGCCAAGGCAGGTTCGATCCTAATCTGTACCCGTATGGGGCTTGGGAAAATTGGTGAAGCGCAGATTGACGTGGCGATCAACCAAGATCTGAAAGCGGTGACGCTTGGTTCAGCAGTAGCACCACAATACTTCATTAGCTACTACAAGACGATTCCTATCATAGGTACAGGCATGACGGTGGCCGGGATAAAGCAGGATGAGTTACTCAACTTCCTCGTTCCGTTGCCGCCGCTCGCCGAGCAACACCGTATCGTCGCCAAAGTGGATGAACTCATGGCCCTGTGCGATCAACTTGAGCAACAACAGACACAGAGCATCGAAGCCCATCAGACCGTGGTCGAAGCCCTGCTCGGTACCCTCACCCGCGTCGGATCTGTACAAGAACTGACCGCAGCGTGGGAGCGGATCGCCGGCCGCTTCGACACTCTCTTCACCACCGAGCGAAGCGTCGACGAACTCAAACGAACCATCCTCCAACTTTCAGTCATGGGCAAACTAGTCTCACAAGACCCAGGCGACGAGGACATTCAAGCTCTTTTGGCGGAAAGCGACCAGCGTCGTCGCGAAGTCGCGAAAACGGATAGAAGAGCGAACGTCGACCCAATGCCAATACTTTCGGCAGAGGACCGCTGGGAAGTCCCGAAGGCATGGACTTGGCGGGGGTTAGCAGATCTAGTGTTGTTTGTTGACTACCGTGGCAAGACACCAGCCAAGCAATCAAGCGGGATTCGCTTGTTGACGGCAAAAAACGTCAGATGGCGGCGGATTGATTTGTTTTCGGAAGAGTTTTTGTCGGAAGAGGCCTACACGGCGTGGATGACTCGCGGGTTGCCCAAGCCTGGCGATGTGCTCTTCACGACCGAAGCCCCGTTGGGGAACGCTGCCGTCGTGCATTTGAACGAACGCTTTGGGCTTGCGCAGCGCGTAATCTGCTTCCAAGGCTACGGCGCGTTAGATCCTTCGTTCCTTGTTTTGCAACTCTTGAGTCCTCAGTTCCAAGCCATCCTGGAGAAGAACGGTACTGGGATGACGGCAAAGGGCATCAAAGCGTCGAAGCTCAAGCAGTTACCCATCTCCGTGCCGCCGCTATCCGAGCAACACCGAATCGTCGCCAGAGTCGACGAACTCCTGGGCCTCTGCGACGCCCTCAAGGCCCGCATCGCGGACGCCCAAACCATCCAAGTTTACCTCGCCGACGCCGTCGTCGAGCAGGTCGTGGCCTAGCTGGGACCGTCGCCATGGACGCCAAGGCCGAAACCTGGTGCGACCGGGACCAACACAAACGGTTCGAGTATTACGTCGACTTCAACGAGTGGCTTGACAGCGAAGAGGCGCTAAGCGCGCGCGAAACCTACGGCGTTGATGCTATCTCGGTCCCAAGCAAGGCTTTCTACGCCGGCGACAAAGAAGCCTACGAACAAGTCTTCAAGGAATACCGCGAAAACCGTCGTAACGAAGCGCTGAGCGAACGCTATCTCTGCGACCAATTCACCGACAACCACTGGTTCGAGCGCAACCTGCAACGCTTTGACCAACTCGTCGAGGTGCTCGAAGCGGGCGACGTGGTCCCGTTCATCGGCGCCGGTCTCTCGAAGGCCGGCGGCTTTCCCACCTGGGAAGACCATCTTCGTTCCCAGGGACGCACTGCGGGTATCGACCCGGCACACATCGAAGAGTTGCTCGTCCGAGGGGAGTACGAAACCGTCATCGCGGAAATCGAGGCCAACCGCGGTCGCGATGTCTTTACCCAGGAAGTCCGCGACGTTTTCTCCCATACAGGTAGCATCACCGACACAACCCTGCTCATTACCGAGCTATTCACCGACACCCTCATTACCACCAACTATGACCGCCTCATTGAACAGGCGTTCGACACGGGCGCCAAGAACGCATTCCAAGTCATCAACGGCCTAGACGCATTGGACGATTCAGGAAGCGACCGCATTTCGCTCATCAAGCTGCACGGCGACATCACGACGCCCGGAAAGTGCATCCTCAGCAAGAAGCAATACAACCAAGCCTACGGCGACGGCGGCACCGATCTAACCCGCCCCATCGCAAAACTGCTAGAGTACTACTACAAGAACAGCAGCCTGCTCTTCCTTGGGTGCAGCCTGAATAACGACCGCACCGTGCAAGTTTTCCGCGCCATCAAGCAAGGCGTCGGCGATCTCGATCTGCCACAGCACTTCGCTGTCGAACAAGCCCCAGAAACCGAGCAAGAACTCAGCGACCGCAACGCGTATCTGCTTCAGCTCGGAATTACGGGTATCTGGTTCGAAAAAGGACAATTCGAGTTTGTTGAAGCGATGCTCCGGCTTGCGCGCAATGAGCTACACTACAGGGGCGTCTTTCCTGGTATGACATTATCGGCAATCGAGCCGGTCAATGCGGAGCCACCAAGAGCAAGCGAGCCAAGTTGGGCGAAACGGCTGTGGAGCCACCTCTTTGGATAGGCGACGTGGGTGCGAAAAGTCATGTTGGAATTGGCGCCGCGGAACCTGGGGTGCTTAATGGCACAGCCTGCAGTTGTGTTGCTTCTCTCGGGTGGGCTTGATTCGATGGTCGCGGCGGACGTGATCCGCGAGCAGTCGGGTGTTCGTCTGCTTCCCTTGTTCGTGGATTACGGTCAGCCCGCGGCGCTTCGCGAGGGGGAGGCTGCGCGGACTTTCTGCAGGCTGCGCCACCTGCAACTATCCAAAGCTCAAGTTGCGGGATTCAAGAAGCTCGCCGACGTCGCTGCGCATCGACCAAGACTGCAACCGTTCCTACCTGGTAGAAACTTGGTGCTCCTCACGATCGCTGGCATCGTGGCGCTGTCGAAGGGAGCCCGTTTTGTTGGCATTGGGGCCATCGCCGACCGGGCGTTCCCCGACACCACAAACAGCTTCTTCAATGCATTCAACGCGATCGGCCCAATGGCTCTCGGCCATCAGGTGAGCGTCATGTCTCCCCTTGTGCACTCATCAAAGGCCGCGGTAGTGGAAATGGGTAAGCGACTCGGTACACCACTGCTTGCATCTTACTCGTGTTATGTCGGACGATCCCGCCCTTGTGGGAGGTGTCTGGGCTGCAAGCTCCGGGCTCAAGTGCTTTCGTGAAATGGACCGTTGTAGCTGCTGGACCGGCGAAATCCCGCGTGCTGTTGGGCGAGCAGGCTCCGGGTGTCGAACTGCTAACTCCGGTTTACGTCCCGTCTTTTTCGTCTTTTGGCGATCCCGATCATATCCGTCGTTCGCTCGCTGTTCTACGTTCGGTCAAAGGTGCTGTGCCAGCATCCGCATCAGGTTTCCTCTTCTCTGCGCACGACCTAGCCGCGTCGGCTCGGAGGGGCGGTGTTCTCGACAGTCAGCTCGAGGACCTTCTGAAAGAGTGGTCCCTCTGGTGGTTGGACAATGGAGCTTTCGAACAGTCCAGTTTTGGCATCCCTAGCTGGGCCGAGCGGGAGTTTGAAGGTGTCGTTAGGAGGTTCAAGCCCCCCGTCGTGGTTGCATCAGAGTATGTCGCTGAGAACGTGACGCCAGACAGTTTGGCCGACTCCCTTCGCTTTGCGGTTGAGTCGGCTGAGCGGCTTAAGGGCCTGGCTACCTCAATCGTGGTACTTCTCCGCCCTTATCCAGGGAGCGATCTCCGTGCGCTGGTGCAGGCGCTGGACCTCCCAAGGATCCTTGACCAAGGCGACACCGTTGACGCGCTTGGTGTTCCGGAGGTGAGTCTGGGCCCCACTTTGGACGTCCGGCTATCCGCTGTCAGCCGCCTGAGAACGGAGCTCGACCGGCTGGCCATCCCGAAAGGCCTTCACATCTTCGGTGCGTCGGACCTGAGCTGTTTAACGGCCTACACCCTTGCTGGAGCCGACATTTTTGATGGGGTCAATTGGTCCAGGTACTGGATGGACGTCACGAGCCCATCGTTCCGCGACAGGAGTCTATGGTCGCCGCCACTCGGGGCTGAGGGTTATTCTCCAGAGAATCATGACGTTCACCTCGCAATTCACAACATCGCATCGGTCCATGGGTGGATGAACAGCCTTCGTGATCTCGTGTTGGGAAGACGCGATGCCTCGGCCGACGAACAGTCGATAATCAGCCGACTAAACGCTGTGGGCTCGGTAGGCGCGTAGTCATGGGCGGCAGCGGTGGTGGCGGGCGGTATCACCCTTTGACGCCGGCACAGGTGGGTCAAGAGTTTCTGTCAGCAGGCTCTGAGATACAGCGTCAGTTAGACCAGGCGCTCCTTGCTCAGAAGTTGGAAAAGCTACTCTCGCTCCCCCCGAGCGATGATCTCAGATGCCTCTTTCTCGATGCTGGCCAGGGCAACTGCGCGGTGGTTCGGACCCCCGACGGTCGAACTATCGTGATTGACTGCAACATCGAGGGGGCGAACGACAACGTAGTTCGAATGCTCAAGAAGGCGGGGATAGCTGACATCGACGTGTTAATCGCTACGCATCCGGACTGGGATCACGTAAGCGGCCTCGCTTCTCTGGCGAAGCACTTCAGGGTAGGCGAGCTGTGGAAGGTCACCTTTTCAAAGACACCCGACAACGCATCGCCGGAGAGTGTCGAGGCATTTCGGGAGTATCAGTCGGCTGTCGCGGCCCTCCGAGAGGGCGGTACTCGGATCGTGAATCCGACGGTGGACACCTACGATCGTGTGTTTGGCGGCGCGCGTGTCGAGATTCTTGCGCCGTTCTCGCGTGATGCCGCGGACTATCGTGACGCAAACGATGCGTGCATGGTGGTCCGCATAAGTCATAAGGAGAAATCCATTCTGTTCGCGGCCGACACGACTCAGGCGACGTGGAAGGAGCTGATGAATCGCGGGCAGGTCTCGGCCACAGTTCTCCACGCCAGCCATCACGGCTCGGAGACAGGGTATGTCCCGGGCCTAATGGAGGCCATCAACCCGAGCCTTGTTGTAGTCTCGGTTGGTCCGAACCCGCACGGTCATCCCCACGAGGGTCCGATGAGCGCGTACTCCAAGGCGCCTGGCGGCGTTCGCCGCACCGACGATGGGTTGGTCGGGCTCCAGATTGCGCCTGACGGAACGCTAACCTTCGCTCAGTAGCCTGCTGCTGTCTTCAACTCTGTCATGTAGGCTCTCTTGAGCGTCGCGAATCGCCATAGGACCAGATCGACGACAGGTATTGATACGCCTGTCTCTCTAGAGATGCGCGCGCACAGATCCTGTGGGGATTGAAAGCCAAGCGCTGTCGCGATTCGGCTCAGGTGTCGGTCGGGCTTTGCGACCTCCATCCCGAGGTTCTTGGCTAGATGGTACTTCGTGACCTGACCAATGTACGGGAGCCGCTCGAGCGCTCCCAAGGGATTCTTGCCAAAACCGTGCCTAAACGACCCGAAGCCGACGTTGGCGATAAGCTGGGCGACAGACAAGATCGCATCGATCTTGGGTCCATGATTGAAAATGCCGAGGGCGAGCCTTCGGCAAGTCTCTGCGGTTGTAGTGATGAGCGAAGCGGACTCCCAGCGCCAGAAGCATAGGCTGAGCTCCCCAAACCGCTTCCTTACGACGCTCTCTCGCATGCCACAGTTGAGCACGACCCAAGCGTATTCACGCAGGAACTCCGGCTCGGTCACAAAGTCGAATGAGACGGACTCTTGCCAAGCGATCTCAGGCAGATAGCCTGCCTCGACAACAGCTCTCCTAGCGGTGGTGAAGAGCTTCGAGAGACCTGCGACGGACCCCATGTCCAGGGGGACAGGCGTTGTCACGGCTCTAATTGGTGGCGGGACGATACGTGGGGAGAGAGGGGTGAGCGAGCGCGGGCGCAAAAAGCGCCACAGCGCATCCGAGACCTACGTTCCGAGTCTTGAGCTAGGCCGATGCTGCCCTCCTTCAAGGCTTGGAAGCACTGCTATTAGCAAACATTGCATTGTCCCCCGGTCCTGTCGAGTGTTCGTTCCAATCGGGAAGACCTCAGGGGCGACGAGCGTGCTGCCAGACTGGCACGTCGACCACGTCTTCGAGGATCGAGTGGGAATCCTTCGTCGGCGGATTCAACCATCATTTTGGTGGGAGATATCATGATCGCCCGCTTTAGCCTCTATGACTTCATCGCCGTCGTCATGCCCGGGATTTTTTTCCTCTGGGCGATCTCGACATTCCTTGGCGTACACCTCCCCTCCAGTGTGGGCCCGGCGGCGGGCGACCTGGCGGAGACGTCTGTCCTGATCGTTGTTGGTTATGTGGTCGGTCTTCCCCTGCAGGGAGTGAGTCACAAGTCCCCCGAAGGAGCACTACTGACGGCGTGGGGAGGTTTCCCGTCAGCACGTTGGCTACTGGCTGGAGACAGCAGGTTCACCGTGACGTACCGACAGGAGCTCGCCAGCGCTCTATTAAAGAGGTTCGGGATCACGCTACCACAAGGCGCCGTGGAGCCCCATAATCGTTCTGACGTGATGAAACGCAATCAGGAGATCTTCTACCGATGCTATCGCTCGCTGGAAGGTACCAGTACTCTTCCAGAGACGTTCAATGCACAGTATGGTCTATTCCGTATCCTCTTAACGACTTTCATTCTCCTCGGTGCGGCAGCGCTCATCCGGGTCACGGAAGCCCTTTGTGTCGACCCGGCACTTCGCTCCAACAGCCGCTTCCCTCGTCGCCTTTAGCGTCGTCGCCGGGCTGATCAGCTACTGGCGCGTAACGAAGCGCGCCGAGGACTTCGCGAGGTCGGTCTACGACCTTTTCCTAGCGCAATCGGCGAAGGAGCCGGCAGCGGTGCAGAGTTCTAGGTAGATCCAACGATGTTCATCGCTACCTCAGTTCTGTCGTCGGTATCCCATAAGCCACTAATCCGATAAGCCCACCGCAGGAGCGAAGGAGAGGGTGTGAAGTTCCAGATCAGCGACGTAGGTCACGGGCTTTGTGCCTTCGACGAGCGCTACTTTGAGTCCGTTCGGTTCCTTCAGGACGTAGTCGACCTTCTTGGGCATCTTGCGTCGATGCTCGTCCCCCACGAGGTACAGTCGGCCCTGGGTGTAACAGAACTCGCGCCGGATGCAGGTTTCGTCCCATCCGGCGGCTCGAAGCTTCGGGTCGATCAGCTTCGCTCGTGTCAGCTTCGTTGAAGGGCATTCTCTTACTCTGGAAACGTCTGAGGGCTGGAGCCTAGGCTCTTTAGCGGAACCCGAGAGCACTTGCGTGTCGCTCCGGACGGTCCGGAACCGCAATGAAGCTAGTCAAGGAGTGCCGGAAGATAGATGGAAACTAGAACTCGTGTGAGCTGCTCCCCTCGTGTAGAGAGCCTGTCGATCCACCGTTGCTTCATTGGTGCAAAGTTGGTTGGATAGTTCACGACGTCGCCACGTGGCACCAAGGCGCCCGGCTTCCAAGGCAGGCGTTCGTCTTGTTGACCCAAATAGGGCAACGCGAATCCCTTTATCAATCGTCCTTCCTTCAATTGGTGAAGGCGGCGCATCGCTGAATCCTGCACTCGGCGATGAACAACCTCAAAGGACCGACCAACCCTCGTCAGGAAACCTGTTGGGAGTGCGCCACCAGATTCCTGACCTCGGCCGGCGTTGCAGGCGATAAGGTAATCGCACGGGAAGGCGTGCAGACTGACTGCTGGATTGCGGCCCGGCTCGATCACCTGTATTCCAAGATTATCGTAAATCCCGCCGTCGGTTAAGAGTACTCGCTGTTTCGTCTGCTGACCGTTTTTCTGGAAGACCAAGAGGCGATCGAGTGCTGGAAGAAGGATGGGGTACGCAGCTGACGAAGCGACGGCGAACGCGACGCTAACGTCGCCGTTGACGATTTCTCCGTGTCGCCAGTCCCCCGATTTCTGGTTCCCGAATCTGAATGCCGTACCTGTGCGCAACTCGCAAGCACCAATGACCATCTCCACGTTGTTACGTCTCGGCGAGCTCATCGTGAGTCCGCGAAACACGTCGCGCTCGAGGACCTTTCTGAACAGGTCGGTTCTAGATCGATACCTTCGTAGTCCGGTGTTCCAGTGGATCAGCCTTCCCGTCTTGTCAACCCGCGATGCGAGAGAGCTCGCGAAGCAAGCGAAAAGGTTATGCGGTTTGGCCAGCTCAAGTGCGATCCTACCCTGGAAGCCTCTTCGCAACTCGTTGCGGAGGAGCGACTCGAAATCAGGGAATGACAGTTGAGGCGTGTAAGCATAAAGAGCTCCAATCACAGAGCCCCCGGAGATCGTGGAGAGGACGCCGATTCGCTCCAAAATGCCAAGGTCGTCGAGTGCCCTCAGGCAGCCCAAGTGGAACGCCATAGCCCGGGAGCCGCCCCCCGAAAGTGCCAGACCAATCACAGAACGCGCTTTCGAAGGCGAATCTGCGCTTCGCGAACCGAGAGGACATCAGCAGTTCCAACGGTCCCTTCGCTCTCGTAAACGTAGATCCCGGCGGTTGGCGTACCCCCACTACGGCCGAAGATGATCATGATCGCTCTCTTGCGGTTTTGAGCGAACGTAGAAACGACCTGCGCCATTCCCGCCGTGTCCGTTATGCTCTGTTCGGAGGGCATGTCAGGATGCGTATGCCACATTCCCACGAAGCCGCAGACCCCGTGGCTGCTCGCGACACGGCGTTCATGTTCCTCCCGTGTGCCTTGGACGCCACAAACAAAATGAGATGGATCGTGAAGGCTGTGGCGTGGTGGCCCCGAAGCATCCAGGACCCAGATGGCTTGAACCGCGTCATCCCAGAGGCCCCACAGGAGGCCCCCGGTCTCGTGATTCGGCGACCGTTCCCTAGAGTTGTGGCGAACCCAGGCGGCAGCCTGAGTGTACACATTCGAGCTAACCCGCACGCGGTAGTCCCCGACCTTAGCGTCTGCAAAATCGGGCAATTCGATAACGTCGAGCGTACCAACGCCGTCCTCTTCGCTATGAGCTGAAACGGCAATTCCCAACGCGCGAACACCCGTAGCAACGCGCGATATGCCGAGGTTCAGGACCGTCGCAATTAGACTGAGAGTGTCAGCGGCTGATCCCGAAAAGGTGGGATCCGAGCAACCCGGCTCCGGCTGGAACAGGTCGCTCGTGGCGTTCTCCGAGTAAAACGCATCCACGATGCCCTGACGGTTCCCATCAAGACATAACCTGTACTTCATCCGCACAAAGGCGTCCCAGAGCCCTCCGGAAGAATTGCGACCAACGACCACTGCCAGGGCGCTTCTAGCCTTCGCATCGATGATGACTGAAACGACCGGTGGCGAGTGGTGCTCGAGAGCTGCCCAGTCCCTTTCCAACTTCATCTGGAAGATCATGGAGGCCGTACAGTCGATAACCACATCGTACTTGGCGAATCGAGCTGGGTCCTCCATGACAAACCGGTGTGCCTCACGGGCGAAGTGCTCCACGGTTACATGGGATGATATTGCTTGGAGTCGTCTAGCGAGCGCCTTGGCCTTGCTGGAGCCGATGTCCTCGAGATTGTAGTTTTGACGAACGAGAAGCCCGGGCTTGACCACCGAGTTGTCGACGAGATGAACCACGGCCGACCTTGCCCGAGCGAGAATCTCTGCGGCCCACGATCCAAGAGCACCACAGCCTAGTACCAATACCTTCTTGTCACGAAACCATGCGATCGGGCGGCCCACATCACGCTGGACGACGATCTCGGCTCTGTCTTCCAGGACTCGGCACCACGTAATCACCTTGTGTTCAAATGCGGCATAGAGCGCGTCGGCAAGCTCCCTCCTGAGCGTGCGTAGTTCATCGGTGTCGGTGTCTTGAGGGAGTGTAACACGCAGCGAATTGGTAGAGTCCGCGTCTAATGTCCAAACCGCAATGTGTGATCGAAGGGAGCCATCAGACGCACGCCTCATTGGGATCCCTAAGACCATATGCAAGGGCTCTCCTTTCGGAGTCAAGTACGCCGCGATAGCGAGGTACCTCAGGATCTGATCTCGATCGAGTTCCTGCCGTGTGAGCTCTTTGAAGAAATCGCTCCCTTGCTTCGGAAACTCCATCGGCAACGGCTTGGGCAGAAAGATCGCCAGGGCAGGCCTTCGACCCGTCGGCCATGGTCCTGTGAGGTTATTCCATCCGATCAGCTCAAAGCGATTCGCGTGGGTCTCGATTTCGGCCAGTCCCAGCCAGCGTTCCCCCGCTGGCACGGGCGCATCCTTACGGATGACGAACGAAGGTTGAGAGGCGTCGATGACGTGATGGGGAGGCTCGAGGGGTCCCTCAACCGGGTCCATTTCGTTGGTCGCGGCGCGGCCTAGCCAGACGCTCAACCTGTCGAAGAACCCGTAGAGACCGTCCGCGGGGTTCCACTCTACGTGACTCTGATAAAGGCAAATCCAGCTCGACCAAATGACATGGGGGAAGTGCGCGAATCGGTCGTGGTCGAGAAGGAGGGTAGGGTAGTCGAATGGGAAATCAGGCGGAACGGAGAGAACGAATTGCTCACGGTCTCTGAGCTCGAGCCCGCCCTCCCTTGTCTCGATCGGGCCAATGCGCAAGCTGACCTTAGCGACTAGGCGTCCGTCAACCTCTTGCGGACCTTCTACAACTTCAAAGGCATCGGGATCAGCCGCTTGAATGCGCTTCAGCTCGCGCGTGGCCCTCTCTTGACCTGGTGTCAAGTGTGCCCGAATCCTACTTGAACAGTAGGGGGCTGCGCCCCACCGCGAGCAGCTCCGACTGCAGCCGCGAGTGCAGCTGGCCCTTGGCCCTTCGTTCTTCCGTCATCAAAGCCAAAACCATCGTCGCCGATCGTGAAGACGATCGGTTGTGGGCTGTCTTCGGAGGGATACTCGTGTGTACAAACAAAGTGTCCTGCCTTCACGATCTCCTCGTATTGGTCCCTCGCCTTCTTGTGGGGCGGGTTCTTGCCGTCCTCATTGGTGAAATCCGAAAGGGAGCTCGCGATGATGTAGCCCGATCCCGCTCGCGAGTACTTCTTGAAATAGTCCATGATGTCCTTCTTGAATGTCTCATGTTCCTGGTCCTCGTCCTGCCAGTACATCACGGCCTTGGAGCAGTGGTGCGCGGACAGCATCACGTCCCAAAAGAGATAGGTTTTCTGCTCGTTTTGCTCGGTCGTCTCGAAGATTCGCTTGATGGTCGGGTACTCCCGATCTCCGAAAAAGAAGAACTGGCCGTACTTCTCGCCTTGAGTGATCACAACATTGAGTGACAGGCTCGTGTTGTTCCTATCCTTTCCCTGATCATCCTTAAACGGCGCGTGGATGAAGGCGTGGAAGTCCTTCGCGACGTCGGCTCCATCGACGACACTCACCTTGTCGCCTGGCCTGGACTTGCATGCGTCTGGGAGGCGCTTGTACTCATCCTCAGCCAGGATGTCGTCGTGTCCAATCACACGCAGCTTATCGCCCGATTGCACGGCGCCTGGGTTATCGAGGATTGCCTTACGCCTACGATGCGCCTCCTTCCGGAATGCCTTGGCGTCGTCGCAAAGGGATTCTTGATCCGACTGATCACGAAAGATCTTTGGCGTGTGCCAAAGTTCTCCAATCGCCACCTTCTTGAGTAGCTCAGCAAAGCCTTGGATGTGGTCTTTGTCTGGGTGGGTCAGAACGAAAGTTGCGAGATAGGGCCGATTGTTTCGCCTGGGCAAGAGTCTGACGAGATGATCTATGATCGGCCACTCTGGATTCTCAGCGTCATCCGCCTTCTCAAGATGCCGGAGATCGATCTGCATCACGATTTCGCGTGGCCTCAGCACAAGAGTTGTAGAGTCCCCAGTCCCGATGGGCCAAAAGATGACCGCCTTCTTATCCGGAAACTTGAAATCGGTGGCCATGCATGCCTCGTCTTGCAGTTGGACCGATGCTCAACAACAATGAGCGCGGGCGGCAAGTAGCCGGCCGTGTTCGTGCCGAAGTGGGGTACAAAGCCGCAGGCACCTATAGGAAATGTCGATAGAAGCGTGTTAGGTCACACCATTCGCTTGGGCATGCCCGCTCTCAAGCCTGGTCCCGGAAGATTCGTCAATCGATGGTGACCTGGATAAATCGATTGCCGTTACCGCCGCTGCCAAACTTGACATTAATGACCCCATCACTTCGCGTCGTAACCACTTGCCGGGTCTGTTGCCCGCCACTTCTCTTGTGAACGCTCCAGCCGCTGGTGACCGCTGCGTACTGCGAGACTGCGGTTGTTTCGGTGGACGGACCATCGGAGACGATCGTGAGTCGTGGTTTGAAGTACTGAAAGAGGTCCGCGCAGTACCCAGCTCGCCGACCGTGGTGGGGGGCGACTAGGATGTCACAGCCCTTGAGGACCTGGCGAAAGGTCTCGTCCCCGAGGAGCTCGCGCCAGGCTGGTTCCTCGTTGTCGCCGGGGATGAGGATTTTCGATTGGGCAAAGGTCAGAAAGGTAACAACGCTGTGATTGTTTAGGTTAGTCTTGGAGCACGTTTTTGGCACGAAAGTCCGCACCTCCACACCTCCGTTGTTCTCGGGTGCCGTCGGATCGTTCTGTGGGTCAACTGGGTGGTTATAGCGGCGGTTGATTTCGAGATACTTCTCGATGATTTCTCTGTCAGCCTGTTTGTTGCCCGCCCAGATTTCGGCGTCGGAGAGGTGATTGGGCCTTACCAAGACCTTGGGATTCAGGCCGTCGAAGTTGAATACATCGTCCAGATGATCCCTATGGGGATGAGTGATTGTCACTTCATCCAATGCTTCAACGCCGTACTTTCGTCTTAGGTGAAGAAGTGGACTGAACTCTCTGTTCTGTTTCGCTGACCCAACACCCAGATCGATAGCAAAGTGCCGCCCATTGGGTGTCCGAGCGTACGTTGCAGCGCCGTGCTGAACATCCCATACTGTCACATCCAGCGTCATAGCCTTCCCTGCTGAGAATCGGTCGCCTTTGCTCTAGGTTTAGCACGCGCGAATGGTCTTGCTCCGCGTGAGACCAAGTATGAGCGTGGCGAGCAATCGAGATTAGGGCGTTTTTGCGGCATTGAAGGGCAAATTTGCGGCACGTGGACCTCGGATCCGACCGGACGCTCCGCCGTCGCTGGTCGCTATCCTGGGTCGTAGGTTGCACCGTGTCTCACGGTGCAGCCATCACCCTCTACGCCTCGGCCCCAGGGGAAAGCGGCGGCAACCGCATCTCGCTCTAATGGCGCGAGAGCCGCTGGCCTACAGAGGGCCTATCGGACCCTCGAAGGCCGCGCCATCTTCGCCCCGTGAATGAGATCTCCTTCTCGGCTGTAGAGCGTCCAGCCGTCCCGCGCCGCTGGATGTAAGGCTTGCTCGACGGATCAGCACCAGTGCCTCCGGAATCGCTTCTGATCCCCGTGATCGTCGACTCCGTGAAACGATACCCCTCGTTCGATATGTCTAGATGCAACTACCTGTCTATCGACCTGGATACGCCGAGGCCTGGCTGGGCAATTCAAATCCGTCAATTCGTTGTCCCCTTCCTGATGCTGCGACTTGGCGGAATCCTCTTCGAGCCAATAGGAGGCGGGTTATTTGATTCGCCACAGAAGATAGCGGAGCTTTTTGTGTACCTGGAAGGAGAAGGTACGCTTCTCGTCGACATGGAAGACGTGTGGCTGCCGAACTTCGTTCTTCGCCGTGGGGACGCTAGAGTGGGTGACGTCTTTCGCGTTTCCAGTCAGCTGTTCGAATCTGCTCTACTATTTCGTGAGGGTCGCCTCAGGGTGCGCGACTTCATTGAACGTTGCGAGCGCGACCTGGAGAACGTGAGGTACAGTGAGGGCGAAACGGCCGCATTTCTGAAGTGGAGAGAAATGGAAATCCTAGCCGCAAGGGAGCAGTATCCGAAGAGCGATGCTCTCGCTTTCAGATCGAGCGAGCGTTCTGGTGGTCTGGAGCGGCTTTGAAACATGAGCCTTCTTCGAGTAACACTGATCGATGTGGGCTGGGGCGACTCTCTCTTGCTGGAGACTCAGGATGGCGCAGGGCAATGGCAATACGCATTGATTGATTCGAACGACACGTCAACCCTCCGCTCGTCACACATCTTCCTAAAACGGTTTTTCGAACGACGGGCAGCAGAAAGTGGCGCACAGTTCGACCTGCCTAGTCGTCACGCGGTCTTCGACTGGGTGCTGTTGACGCACGCCCATGCTGATCACGGACAAGGACTAAAGCGAATCCTTCGGGATTTTGGGACACGGCGCCTGCTATACCCGAAGTCGGCCAGCACGTCTGCGTTCTTCACAGGTCTCATCAGGTATGCAAGAACGTCCTCAAAGGTTGAGCACCATCAGGCGATCGATTCCACGAAGATCTTTAGCGGTTTTGGTGACGTGGCAATCGATATTCTCTGGCCGCCACGGGACCTACTGCCCGCGAACGAGAACAACAACTCTGTGGTGCTGACGCTGACGCTTCAGAATGTGTCGTTTGTCCTCACTGGGGATGCTGAAGCCGACGTATGGACCAAAATTGCGAAGCGAATTCCCGCGGAGACGCTTTTTTTCAAGGTTCCACATCACGGTTCCGCCAATGCCACGTTTGACGCTGGTGGGGGTACGCCTTGGCTAAGTCAGATTTCAAATTCTGCGCACCTTGCAATAAGTAGCCACGTTAGGCCATTCAGGCACCCGGATCAGGACGTTGTGAAATTACTCGACGCACGGGGCCAGACGTACTACAGAACCGATCAACACTACCATATCACTGTCGAGACTGATGGGCAGGTCTTGTCGTCCGTGCGATATAGTCACGTCTGAGGGTTGGGCGCCACCTTCGGCCCCACCTTCAGTCGACTGCAATGGTTCTTCATAGAAGGCTCGCGGGCTGAAGGCCGCTTCGAAGAACCTGCTCCAAGCTCACGGCAATACGGATGCTGGAGAGCACTGCGACGCCTGGCCCCCGCGACCGGTGTCCCGGACTACGAACTCCGTCGCATTACTTCATAACCACTCCGCCACTCCCCCATGATGCGAACACGTCCCCTGCCGATGTCGGCTAAAGCTGAACGTCCCATCGCGACATTTCGCTGACGCACCTGTCGGCGGCTGGCCATCTGCTGTTCTCGTCGGCGACGGCACCCACTCGCCATCCACATTGACGTAACCGCGACCCTGCTGTGTAGGGGCAGTCGCCACCTGCCGTGGTGGCTTCGCTGTGAGGTACTCCTCGAGCGCGTAGCCGGCGAGTTTTTGAATCGATACTCCGCACCACCCCTCTGAGCAATGATACAGGCGGACTCGAGTACCCTGACCAAGAATCGCGACCGTCTCCGAGGTGACCGACGGCCGTTCGCGCATGCGAATTGTTGCGGTGGCGTACGCGACCGTGTCTTGGGAGGAAAACGATTGTGCTGAGGCGGCTGCAGCAAACGAGGCGAGGGCGAGAAGCGACAGCAGGTGGCGGCGCATGTTCCCTCCTAGTAGGGAGCGCCGAGCCAATACGACCATATAACACGCCGAGTTGCAAGGCCTCGGCACGGTTGCGATGTCCTATCCATGCTCACATAGTCCATTCATGCCGCACCGCCTCTCCAAATCCCGCTATACCGCCGGCGTCCAATGCCACAAGCTCCTGTGGTGGAAAGTCCACGAGCCCCTCGCCGTCGAGCTGCAGCCTGACAAGGTCCTACAGGACCGATTTGACCAGGGTTCGCAAGTCGGCGCGCTCGCGCGAGACCGCTTTCCGGGCGGCGTGCTCATCGATCTGCCACACAAGGCCGTCGACGAACGCATCA
>Ga0137376_10000235_pt1 | contig 22489 bp, 21 predicted proteins | sample SagtaG_23_FD_104814 | JGI IMG/M metagenome (GOLD analysis project Ga0137376, IMG submission 104814) | Vadose zone soil microbial communities from Sagehorn Ranch, Mendocino, California, USA - Sage2_L_20_16 metaG | ecosystem: Environmental > Terrestrial > Soil > Vadose zone | place: USA...
GTCGTGATCCGCATTGTCCAGACGCCGAAGCGCACGCTGGTGGACGTGCAGGGCAAGCGCATTCCGGCGCCACCGACAACGACCTAGGCGCCTAGGATTCCCGCCGGAGGAGCGGGAATTGGAACGGCGGTCCGAACGTCGCCTGGTGTCATGCGTCTTCATCGACATCGTCGGGTCGACGGACATGGGGCAACGTCTGGGTCCCGAGCGGATGCAGCGACTACTGGCCGACAGCTTCCGTGAGATCAGCGCGATCGCGACCGCTGCGGGTGGAACGATCGAGAAGTACATCGGCGATGAGGTCTTCGTCCTGTTCGGTGCGCCCGCGGCGCACTCCGACGACGTGATGCGAGCCCTGCGCGTTGCAGAGTCGAGCGTGCGCTGGGCGTCGACGTCGCCGAGCCCCGTCAGCGTCCGCGTTGGCATCGAGACAGGCGAAGCGCTCGTCGACCTCGAGGCCGTCGGGGAGCACCAGCGGATGGCGGTCGGCGCATGCGTGAACATCGCCGCGCGCCTTAAGGCGCAGGCCGATCCCAACACAATCGTCGTTGGTCCGACCACGTATGCCGCGGCGAACCGGTCCGCCGAATTCGACGACCTCGGATCTCGAGAGCTCAAGGGACTGGGCCTGATGCCCGCCTGGCGCCTGAGGAGTACGACGAAGGCCGACGAGGGACAGCTTCCTCTGGTCGGACGAGAGCCCGAGCTTGGGAAGCTACGAGCGGCGTTCGAGCGCGCGGCACGTGGCCGCGCGGCGCTCGCCGTGGTCACCGGCCCGCCCGGGATCGGCAAAAGCAGGATCGTCGAGGAGTTCGGTCGGTCCGTGGCGAACGATGCAACAGTTCGCGAAGCCCGCTGCCGTCCTGGGACCGAAGTGGGTTCGTCGCCTCTGCGTCAGCTGCTTGCGAACACTGAGTCGGACCACGTCCCCCCGGCCATCGCCCACAGCGCTGGATTGCGATCGGATCCGCGGCTTCTCGCGCTCCCGACCTTAGACCGGCGCACCGAGATCCAGAACGCGTGGCACGACTACTTCGCGGAGCTGTCGCGCGAGCGCCCCGTGGTCATCTGCCTCGAGGACCTGCACTGGGGGGAAAGTGAGCTCGTTCGCCTCATCGATCGTCTGACCCTGGCGTCCGGCCTCCGGCTGATGGTGCTTGCGACCGCGCGGCCGGAGTTCCCAGGCATGCCCCTGCTGCGGCCGAGTGACGACCGCCTGTTCATCGAGCTGCAGCCGCTCGACCAATGGTCGGCCAGCGCGCTGGCGCGAGCGGCCGGGGCTCGGGATGTCGACGTCGGCCGCGCTGAAGGGCATCCGCTCTTCATCGTCGAGCTGGCACGGGCACGCGGACCCGCGGGGGCGCCGCTTCCGGTCACCGTACAGGCGGCGATCAGCGCTCGCCTCGACGAGCTCCTCCCCGCCGACCGGGAGCTCCTGCAGAGCTCGTCGGTCATTGGCGAGACCTTCGACGTCCAGGGCGCCGCGCTCCTTGCGCAGCGCGATCCCCCGGAGGTCGCCGGGGCCCTCGGCCGGCTCGCCCACCTCCGATATGTCCACCCGGTCGACGGCCACTTCCGCTTCGATCACGCCCTCGTACACGAGATCGCGTACGGTCGTTTGCCGATCGGCACGCGTCTGCACCTGCACGCGCAGTACGCGCGCGAGGGTTTGCGTCCCGATGACGTCGAGACCCTGGCGCACCACTGGTGGCAGGCGCTCGGTCCGGATGACGCCGCATGGGTCTGGGAAGGCGATCCTGGGCGCGAGGCTATGCGGTCGGACGCCTTTCGCGCCCATCTGGCGGCCGGGGCCAATCTTGCGGATCGTCTCTCATTCGATCGAACGAGCGAGATCTTCAGCCGCGCGGCCAAGCTCGCGGCGAATCCGGTCGAGGCTGCACAGGTGGAGGAGGCCTTCGGCCTGGCGTGCGCGAGGAACGCGAAGGGCGACGAGGCGACGGAGCATCGGCTGCGCGCGATCGAGCTCTACCGAGAGGCTGGAGCGCAGCCCCCCGTCAGGCTCTACGCCGACACCCTCGATCTGCCCGTCTTCAATTGGGGGTACTTCCAGCGCATGCGGACGTTCGAAGAGGTCGCTCGCCTGATCGACGAAGGCATCTCGAACGCTCGAGAACGCTCGGATCCGGCCAGCCTTCTCCGGCTCCTAGTACAGCGAAGCGTCTTCTTCAACAGCGGGGAAGCGCTGCCGGAAATCTCGCAGTTGCTCGAGAGCGGTGCTGACTTCTCAACGAGAGCGGATGCGCTGTGGCGACTCGCTCTCGTTCACTTCACCGTTACTGAAGATCTGGATCAGGCGCTTGGTGCACTCGACCGCGCCTTCACCTTGGCGTCGACGGGCGCGGGCTTCAACCTTCCTGAAGCGCTCATGTGGCGTTCGAACGCCTACTTCCACGCGGGGGATCTCGCACGCGCGGGTGCCGATGCCGATCGGCTGCTGGAGATAAGCCGCACGCTGAGTCCCCACACGCGCCAGCATGCAATGGGTACCAAAGCACGGGTCCTCCTCGGCAGAGGCGACTGGCAAGGCGTTATCGAGCAAGCCGAGAACCTGCGCGCTCTCGTACGGGAGTACCCGGACGATAGCTTCTGTCTCATCGGCGCGAGTGGCGTTGCGGACGGCGCGGTCGCCGAAATTCTTGAAGGCAGACGAGCCTCGGAGGACCTCGCCGCTCTGGTGCTGCGGTTGGTGCCCGAGTCGCCCGCGATCCGCGCGGCAACTCTTCTCGTCCCGCTCGTCATGTCAGCGCGAGAGGTGGCCGAGGACGAGGCCCATCGCGCGTACGCGCGCGACACGCCGATCTTCGACCGCCAATCGATCTGGGATCTCACAGAGACGTATTGGGCCATCGCTCATGTCGTGCGCGAACAATGGACAGAGCTCGAACCGCTTGTGGCCCGTCTCGACGCGCGGGCGGGACGCGGCGCGAAGTTCGCGGGGGCGCTCGCCGCCGCGCTGCGCGAAGAAATGGCCGCCGCTCGTGGCGGTCCGAGACCGAAACACGAATTGCTCCGAGAGCTTGGCTACGACGGCATCAGCAAGCTCGTCTCATATCGCGCCCATTAACACCTTCGCGCGATAGCCTTAGACCCTGATCTTCTGGGGTCGCCGACCCGGTCGCGTCGAGGCTCCGCCGGAACGGCGGCAGCTCCGGCGGGTCCCGCGCGTCCTCGCCTCGTCGTTCAAGCTGGTCTGGGAAGCCGCGCCAGGCCGCTTTTTGGCGTCGCTCGCGCCGCAGGCGGTGAGCGCCGTCGTTACCGGCCTCCAGCTCATCATCACGCGCGACCTCATCGCCGCGGTCCTCGCGACCGGCAGCGGCGGCGATCTCGGTCGAGTCGGTTATCTGCTCGGCGCGATGATCGGCCTGAGCCTGGTCTCGAGCGCCGCGGGACTCATCCAGGGCCAGCAGCAATCGATGCTGGGCGCGATCGTGGAGAGGCACACGAACTCGGTCCTCCTCGACCGGATCATCGCGATCGACCTGAAACGCTTCGAGACACCCGAGTTCCAGGACCTGCTCCGGCGCGCGATGAACGCGATGGGGCGGATGATGGGCGTGACCGGCTCGGCCATCGGCCTTGCGCGCAGCCTCTTCTTGATCGTCGGCGTCGCTGCCGCGCTCTACGTGCTTCAGCCGATCCTCCTGGTCCTCGCGATCGTCGGCTTCGTACCGATGTGGCTCGCGAGCGCGGCGACCAGCCGCCAGACGTACAGCTTCTGGAAGTCGATGACGCCCAACGAGCGCAAGCGCAGCTACATCTTCGGCCTGTTCACGAGCCGGGAGTACGCGAAGGAGCTTCGGTCGTTCGCCCTCGCCCCGTACATGCGCGCCCTGTACGAGAGGCTCTCGAACGAGCGGCTCAAGGAGCTCGCAGCGAACCTACGCAAGCGCGCTCGCTACTCGATCCTGAGCACCGGTGCGTCTTCGGTCGTCACCGCACTCACCTACGGCGCGCTCGCCTACCTCGTCATCGAGCGCCGGATCGGGGTGGCGGAGGCTGGCGCCGCCGTCGCCGCGAGCCAGCAGCTCTCCGGGCAGCTCTCGAGCCTCGTGAACAACATGACACAGCTGTACGAGGCGAGCCTCTTTCTCGAGGACTGGGAGGAGTTCAGCGGGCTCGCGCCGACGCGTCCGGAGCAGGCGCTCGAGCGGGCCACGCCGTTCGAGCGGATCGAGGTCGACCACGTGTCGTTCCGTTATCCCGCATCCGCATCGAGCGACGGGTCGCCCCCGCAGCCCTCACGTCTCGCGCTCGACGACGTCTCGCTCGAGATTCGCGCGGGCGAGGTGATCGCGCTCGTGGGTGAGAACGGATCCGGTAAGACGACCCTCGCCAAGGTTCTCTCAGGTCTCTACCGCCCCGACTCTGGTCACGTCCGCTGGGATGGCGTCGACGTGACGGCGCGCGACCAGAGCTGGATCTTCGAACGAGTTGCGGTCCTCTTTCAGGACTTCGCGCGCTTCATGCTGACGGCCCGAGAGAACATCGGGCTCGGTCGCGTCGAGCGCCTCGATCAGCTGCACGAGATCATCCGTGCGGCCGAGCGTGCGGGCGTCGACGGCTTCGTCAACAACTGGCCGGACCGCTACGACACGATCCTCGGGCCCTACTTCATGGGCGGCAAAGATGTCTCGATCGGTCAGTGGCAGCGGATCGCGCTCGCGCGGGCGTTCTTTCGCGATGCGCCGCTCGTGATCCTCGACGAGCCCACGGCGGCGCTCGACGCGCGGGCCGAGCACGACCTCTTCACGCGGATGCGCGATCTCTTCAGCGAACGCTCGGTGCTGCTCATCTCGCACCGCTTCTCGAGCGTCCGCTCGGCGGACCGGATCTACGTCCTCCACGAAGGCCGGGTCGTCGAGAGCGGGTCGCACGACGAGCTCATGCAGCTCGGAGGGCGCTACGCCGAGCTCTTCACGCTCCAGGCGTCCGCGTATCTTCCGCGCGCCCGCGAAAGGGTGGCCTCGGCTTAGTCGGCCGCGGCGACCAGCACGGGCTCCCGCGACTCCGCCGGGACCCGCCTGCCGACGATGAACACGCAGCCCGCGGCGGCAAGGAGCAGAACGACGATCGCGACGATCGCGGTCGGGTGCATCGCCAGGATGAACGCGTTCTCGAAGACCTCGCGCGCGATCTGCTGGAATTGCGCGACCGCCTGCGCGGGAACGTTGGCCGGCAGCTGCGCACCCCCGCTCTGGCCCACGCCGACCTGAAAGCCTGAGCGCGAAGCCTGAGCGAATCCGCTCACGAACTGATCGCGGAACTGCGGCGGCAGCTGCCCTGACCTCGCGGCGGCCTGCGCCGGAAGATCGATCGCGAGCTGCGCCTGCAGCACCGCGCCGATGACCGCGCTGCCGACGACGGCGCCGAGCTGGCGCATCGTGTTGAAGACTCCTGACGCGGCACCGGTGTCACGCGTCGCGACGTCTTTCATCGCCAGGGTGGTCATCGGCGCGAATACGCAGCCCATGCCCAGGCCGGCGACCATCAGCGGCGCGGCGAAGGTCTGCCAGGTGGAGTCAAGAGACGCGAACACGAAAAGGACGCCCGTGCCCGTGGCAAAGAGGATGAGCCCGGCCATCAGGAAGTACTTCCCACCGAAACGGTCGGCCAGCCGGCCGGAGAAGGGTGCGACGAACATCGAGACGAGCGACATCGGTGCGACCGCGAGGCCCGCCTCGAGGGCGGACATGCCACGGACCGATTGCAGGTAGATCGTGAACGGCAGGAAGATGCCCTGCATCGCGAACGCGACGGCGAGTGAGGTCCCGTTCATGAGCGTGTAGTTGCGATGGTTGAAGAGGCGCAGCGGCACGAGCGGCTCGGCCTGCGAACGCTCCCAGGCCAGGAACGCGACGAACAGCACCACGCCGACCGCGAGGATCAGCGGGATGGAGATTACGCCGCTGATGGTCCCCCACTCGTAGCGCTGGCCTTCGATGAGCCCGTACACGATCGCGAGAAGCGAGGCTCCCGAGAGTACGACGCCGACCACGTCGAAGCGGTGCAGCCGGCCGGGACGAACGTCCGGGACGATGAGGAATGCGCCAACGAGCGCGACGATGCCGATCGGAACGTTCACGAAGAAGATCCAGCGCCAGTCGAAGTTCGTGACGATGAGCCCACCAAGGGTCGGGCCGGCGATCGTGGAAACGCCGATGACCGCGCCCCAGAAGCCGAGCGCGGCGCCCATGCGCTCGCGCGGGAAGATCGAGGTCAGGATCGCGAGCGACTGCGGCGCGAGCAGCGCACCGCCGACGCCCTGGACGACCCGGGCGGCGATGAGCTGACCGACATCCTGCGAGAGACCGCAGAGCGCCGACGCGCCGGTGAACACGACGAGCCCGGCCGCGAACAGAGTGCGCGGACCGAAGAGGTCGCCCAGGCGGCCCGCGGTGATGAGGAGAACGGCGTAGGCAAGGAGGTATCCGTTGAACACCCAGAGGACCGAGTCGAGCGAGGTCTGCAGGCTGGTCAGGATGCTCGGCGTCGCCACGTACACGATCGTCGTGTCGAGCATGATCATGAAGAAGCCGAGACAGACGATGAGCAGAGCCGGCCATGGGTTACGAAGGGGTTGGGGCAATTCGGAACCTCCTGTGGTCACGTATAGGAACAACGAAGATGCGGCCGCTATTTCGACCGGGTCAACCCGCGCAAACGTGTTCTGTTGCGAAGATCACAGAACGGGCGGGGTCGACTGTGCAAAGCGCAAGCGCAGGAAGCGTTTGATGCCGAGCGCGCTCAAGGCTGCGCGCTCCCACATCGCGAACGCCGGGAGTACTGAGTCCTCGATGATCTCGGGCTCGATCATCTGATGCTCACGGCCCTTCCAGCGGATCACGCACGCACCCGCGGCGCGCACGTTGCGGCACCAGTCCGCGTCCGCGCCGAAGGGCAATGGGACGATGAGCGCGTCAGCGGTGTGTGTGACTGCCACCGGTGTCGCGTAGAGCCGGCCTGAGCGGCGGCCGCGGTGGCGGATGATCGCCCAGAGCGGCAGATACCTACTTCCTGCGAATCGCACGACCAGCGGATTGAAGATCTGAGCGAGCGGACCGAACACCCTCGCGATCGGCGCCTGCCGATCGTGCGAGCGAGTTGCGGCCTCTGAGTTCGCCATCACAAGTCTCCCCAAAAAAAGAGTTCGTGTATGATTCAATCATCTGATTGATGGAAAGTCAAGGACGCCGGCGAAAGACCGCCGAGCCCCGACGCGACGAGCTGGTTCGCGCTGCCTACGGGCTCCTCGCGGAGCGTGGGTTTGAAGGGCTTCGCACCCGTGAGATTGCAGGAGCTGTCGGCGTGAATATCGCGACACTGCACTACTACTTCCCCACGAAGGAAGCGTTGGTGAAAGGCGTCGTCCACCATGCGCTCGGGCGATTTCGGACCACGCTCACTGCCGAAGGCGGCGCGACCGATCTAGTGCGATCGCACTTCGAAGGCCTGCGTCGGCTCGGCCGCGAGGAGCCGCAGCTCTTCGCGGTCATGGGTGAGCTGGCGCTGCGGGCCGTACGAGATCCAGGGATCGCCGCGATCATGAGAGAGATCGACGAGACCTGGCACGCGACGTTGCGCGGTCTCTTGCGCCGTGCTCAGAAGGACGGCGCGCTCGACAAGAAGATCGACCCGAGTGACGCTGCGGCCCTCATCGTGGCGACGCTCAAGGGCGTGTATCTCCTGCCCGCGGGATCTCTCCGGCAGGAGCGACTGACTCAGGCGCTGCGACAGCTCGAGCGGTGGCTCGGGATCACGAGAGGCCGGACGAGCTTGGCGTCGGTCGCACCTAGGAGAACGCTGCCTCGACCGGTAGAGTGATAGCGGATGAGGATGGGCCATCGGAGCGCGCCGTTGATCGTCGTCACGGCGATCGTCGTGCTCCTCGTCGGATGCACCGCACCGGCGGCCGCCCCAAGTCCGTCGCCCGAACCTTCGCTCGCGGCCGCGACAGCCACGGCGATCCCCACGCCGGACGCGACCACAGATCCCGCCTCCCCCTGCAAGGACTGCTGGCCGCTGACCGGGAAGCCGGCGAAGCTCGGCGCGGTCGACAAGCGTCCCCTCGTGGTGAAGATCGACAACGTTCCGCTCGCGCGGCCGCATTACGGGATCACACAGGCCGACATGGTCTTCGAGATCCTGGTCGAAGGATTCGTCACCCGGCTCGCGGCCGTCTACCAGTCGCAGGACCCGCAAACGATCGGGAACATCCGTAGCGCGCGCCTCGCGGATCGCTCGCTCACGCCGATGGTCCGCGGCGCACTCGTGTACTCAGGGACGTCCACATACGAGAAGCCGCTCATCCAGGGTGATGCCTCGGATGGGAAGTACCTCGACCTCTCCGCCGACTACACGAGCGGCTATTACCGGGTGAACTTCCGCCCGGGTCCCTACGACATGTTCACGAGCGCCACCGCGATGCGCCAGGCGATCGCCGCCAAGGGCGGCGACGGTCCGCAACAGGTCCCGTCGTGGGGCTTTCTCGCGGATCCCGATCACGCGTCGACGATCGCCGGAATGAGCGCCGCAACGGCGGCGACGGATATCACCATCCCGTACCGCGAGGACAGCTCGCGCGTCGAATACAAGTACGACCCGAAGACGCGGACGTATGCGCGCTGGCAGAACAGCGCGAGCAAGGCGGTGCGCGACGTCGACGGCGTCAACAACCAGCCGGTGGCCGCCTCCAACGTGGTGATCGTCCACACCGAGATCTGGGAGGTCCCGCAGATCGTCGACGCCGCGGGCGCGCACGCGCACGACATGCGTCTCACCGGCACCGGGACGGCCACGATCTTCCGCGACGGGCTCCGCCAGGAAGGCACATGGTCGCGGGCGACCGACAGCGACCTCTTCACCTTTAAGAACGCGGCCGGCGAGCGGATCCTCTTCGATCAGGGCCAGACGTGGGTCCACGTCGTCCCGAACGGCTGGGAGATCACGAGCTCCTAACGGAGCGGATCCAAGCCCGCGGTCCAAACGTAGAAGATTCGCCATCGTCCATCATCGAGACCCACCACGAAGAAGTTCACCGGCGCCGGACCCCACGCGCCGCCGGGCGGTGACTCAAACGACCATCCGGCCTGGATCTGCATCCGACCGCCGAACTCCGAGACCCGATCCAGCCGGAAACCCGTGGCGTGTGGCAGATCCGCCCAACCACCCCAGCCCGTTCCCTCGGCGCCGAGCGCGTCCGACGCGAAGCAGTCGAGTACCGCATCGCGGTCACGGCTGCCGATGAGCGCCACAAGGCTCCGGACCGTGTCCTCGGGCCGCGTCTCCGGCTTCGCGCATGCGCCGGCTTTCGTCCGCGTGAGTGGATACGCCGGTGACGGAGCACCGGTCGGATCGAGCGACCACGCGATATGCAGGAGGTCGTCGCCGCTAAACCGCTCCGACGCGATCTGCAGCGTGTATCTGCTCTCCTGCCAGCGAACGCGGCGAAGCGCAGGTTTGGCCGGGTCGGTATTGACCGAGTATGGGAAGGCGACGACAGCCGCCACACCCCGGACGCGTACGCCGAGGCCGGACTCCTCGCCGAGCTTGACGTCCGGCGCCGGCCCGAGCGCGAGGACGATCTCGCCCCCGCTCGACGCGGTATAGGCGACCGCGTAACGCGGATCCTGCGCATCCGCGCTCAGGACGCGCAACTGCACCTTCGACCGATCGATGGATGAGGGCATCCACGTCGGACGCGTGAGCGGAGCAGCGCTCGGCAATTGGGCGCGGACGCGAGTCCAGATCTGCTCCTCGTCCGCGATCAGCAGCACCGCCGTGGCCGCGGTCGCACTCGAACTCGCCGATGCGATCGCGGTAGCCGCTTCGGTCGCCGGAGGCTTCGACGCGGGTGAAGTGCAAGCGGCGCCGACAAGAACGAGGCCCGCGATCGCTCTCTTCACGATTGGAAAAGACCTTACAGGCAGTTCGCCTATCGACGGAGCCGAGCTCCGAGATCGTCGTCCGACCCAGAGCTTCAGAAAGTCGGCGTGTCGCCAAAGCGAACGGCTTGTCGCGAAGACACCCTATTGAGAGGACTACGTGGGGGTCCGAGGGGGTATGCCCCTTCGAACGCTGTAGCGTTCCGCTCTACTCCTCGTTGTGTAGTTCGTGGGGAAGAACGCCCCGTCCGCCGCGGGTCCGACCCGCCGGACGGTGCTCGTGACCGCGCTCACTGCGGCCGCCGGCGTGGCGACAGCCCGTCTTCTGGGACTTCGCGATCTCGGCCGGGTGGCCAGCGCTCTAAATATCGCGGCCACCGATCCCATGACCGACGCGATGGCCGGCGACGAGATGGACATGGGCACGACGACCATGGATCCCACCGATCCGATGGACATGTCATCGCCCGAGCCGATGCCCGAGGCCGCCCCGACGTCCGCTCCCAGAGCCGCACCGGCGGTCGCGCCGACAAGGGCGCCGATCACACGGCAAGAGCTGGTCACCGGCATCGCTCCGCCCGACCTCGCGTCGGGCCTCGACTGGGTCGCGCCGCTGGACAGAGAGAGCGCGAAGGTCGGGCACCTCCTCCGCCGAACGACGATCGGCGTAAGCGCCGCGGAGCTCGATCGGGCGATGACCGAGGGTTACCAGAAGACGGTCGCGCGGCTCGTGGACACGCCGGTGGCCGAGCCGCCCGCCTTGCCGAGCGCGGAGAACGCGACGAGCGCGGCCTACGTGAAGCTCGGCGACCTCCAGACCTGGTGGGTCGACTGGATGGTCAAGTCACCGACGCCGTTCGCCGAGGCGCTCACGCTCTTCTGGCACGGCCACTTCACGAGCGACTACCGCAAGGTCGGGCTGGGCTCGCCATTCATGTACTGGCAGAACCTCACCTGGCGACGTATGTCGCTCGGCAAGCTCGGCGACATGCTCTTCCAGGCCACGACGGATCCCGCGATGCTCCGCTACCTCGACCTCCTGACGAGCACAGGGAAGTCCCCGAACGAGAACTTTGCCCGCGAATTCCTGGAGCTCTTCACGATGGGAGTCGGGAACTACATCGAGGACGACGTCAAGGCTGCGGCGAAAGCGCTCGCCGGATGGCGCCAGCCGCAGACGCAGGCGATGGTGGACGCGAGGCTCGCGGCGCTCGCGAAGCAGAACAAGCCGCTGCCGTCGAACCCGCCGAAGGCGGACCCGGTCAAGACCGGCATCTTCGATGCGACGCGCGCGTACACCGGGACGCTGACGATGCTCGGCCGGACGGGTGCATTCGACACGAAGGGTGTGATCCAGCGCGTCCTCGAGCAGGACGCGACCGCGACCTTCATCACCAGGAAGCTCCTCACCTATTTCGCGGCACCGGCGCCTTCTCCCTCGTGGGTGGCGCGACTCTCCGGGAGCTACCGCAGGTCGGGGTACGACACGCGCGCGCTCGTGCGCGACATGCTCCTTAGCCCCGAGTTCACAGCGCCGGAAACCTATCGCGCGCTCGTGAAGTCACCGACCGAATACATGGTCTCCGCGGCCAAGGCCGTGGGCTCACAGACGCTCACGCGGACGATCCTCGTGAACGCGAACGGTCTTGGCCAGACCCTCTTCGATCCGCCGAGCGTGGGGGGCTGGGGCGACAACGACTACTGGATCTCGTCGAACACGATGCTGCAGCGCGCGAACTTCATCACCACCGCGCTCGGCCAGACGAAAACGCTGCCACTCACGGCCGGCGCTGATCAGCGCCTGCTCGAGGGGGTCCTCGGTCCGCGGACGGCCGCAGAGCTCGCGGCGACCAAGGACGAGCGCAAGCGCTGGTACGTGCTGCTTGCGAGTCCGGAATTCAACCTGAAATAGGTGCAGTGATGGCATTCGAGACCGGCATCAACAAGATCTCGCGGCGAGAGTTCATGAAGAACGGGCTCGTCTTCGCCGCGGGGGCGGCGGGTCTTGCGGCCGGATATGCCGCGGTGCCGGATGTCTTCGCGCGCGCCGTCTACAGCGCGAAGAAAGACGGCGTCATGAACGACAAAGTCCTCGTGATGATCCAGCTCGCCGGCGGGGCCGATGGCCTGCAGACGGTGATGCCCCTTCAGGATCCGCGGATCCGCACGCTCCGCCCGCGCCTCTCGGCGGCCGTCGATCAAGCGCTTCCGCTCGCGAACACCACGCTCGGTCTCAACCGCAACCTTCGCGGGATCAAGGGTCTTTACGACCAGGGCAAGGTCGCCATCGTCAATGGCGTCGGCTATCCCAAGCCATCGCTCTCGCACTTCGACTCGATCCGCGTGTGGGAGACCGCGGACCCGACACGTAAGCAGATGGATGGGTGGCTGGGCAAGACGATCGCGAAGAACTACGACTCACAGGGCCACCCGCTGGTGGGCTGCGCCTGCGGCACGAGCGAGACGCCCGGCGCGCTCCGCGACCTCCAGGCCACGCTCAGCGTGGTGAATGGCGAGAACAGCTTCAAGTTCAACGGCCAGGATGCTGACCGGGTCATGGGCGCGGTCTACAACGGCACCCCGGGCATCTACGGGGCGCTTTTCGACACCTCCGTGTTCACAGCGCGCGACACCGTCGCGCGCCTCCGCACCGCGCACGAGCGCTATGTCCCGAAGGCGAAGTACAACGACAACGTCGGCCTCGTCTACAGCTCCAAGAACCAGCTCGGTGCGGCGCTGCAGCTCGCGGCGGAGCTCGTCATCTCGGGCGTCGGCGCAAAGATCCTCCACGTCACGCTCGGCGGATGGGACACGCACGACCAGCAGCTCAACCGGCACGACCAGCTGATGGCATATGTCGACCAGGCGGTCACCGCCTTCCACGAGGACATCGCCGCGTACGGGATGGCCGACCGTGTTCTCGTCGCGACGTGGTCCGAGTTCGGCCGCCGTCCGCAGGAGTCCGCGAGCGCCGGGACCGATCACGGGACCGCGTCGAGCATGTTCATCGTGGGCGACGGTGTCCGGGGCGGCGTGTACGGGCAGATGCCGAGCCTCGCCGCGCTCGATCGGGGCGGGAATCTCCAGCACACGGTCGACTTCCGCTCCGTCTACCAGGAGATCCTCGCGTCCCACCTCCTCGTCGACCCGCGTGAGGTGCTCGATCAGACCTTCGAGCGCCTCCCGTTCGTCAAGACGGCCTGAGCCGATGCCCGCCTGGGCTCTCCGCATCCTGGCCATCGCGATCTCCGGGCTGACGATGCTTGGATCGTCTAGCTATGTGCTGGCGCACCCGTTCAACTCGGCCGCGCCGCTTCGTCCGCCGGTGGCGAAGGATCCCGAAGCCCGGGCGACACTCCAGCCGACTCCGACGCCGACCCCATCTCCCACGCCGAGTCAGACGCCGTCACCCACGCCCACGAAGACCGCCGCGCCGACGAAGACCGCCCTGGCGGTCGCGAAGGCCACGGCAACGGTCGTGCCGACGGTGCGGACGGCGACACCCGCCCCGCGAACACCCGTCCCCACCCCCCGGCCGACGCTCGTGCTCAACTCAGGAGTGAAAATGACTGCTGTGCCGAAGGTGACGCTCACGCATAGTTCGTAGCGTTGGACGATCTGACCTTCTGGTTCGCGGCCCGCGCGACCGGACTCACGGCTTTCGCGGCCATCTGCATCTCGGTCGTGTCCGGAGAGGCGCTGCGCACCTCGGTGCTCGACTTCCTCGCGTCGAACCGCGCCATCCGGAAGCTGCACGACTTCACCACGCCGCTCTGGATCCCGCTCGTACTCGCGCACATCGTCACACTCGTCCTCGACAAGACCGCACGGATCGCGCTCCGTGACGCGATCGTGCCCTTCCAGGTCGACTACGGCTGGTGGCAGATCGGCCTCGGGACCCTCGCGTTCGACATCCTCATCGTGGTCACGGTGACGAGCTGGCTGCGGAAGTACATGAACAACACGCTCTGGCAATGGATCCATCGCACGAGCTACATCGCGTTCGCCGCGATCTTCTTCCACGCGTTCTTTTCGGGGACGGACTTTGGAGCGCCGCTCGTGTCGGCCATCGCGTGGTCGTCCGCGCTCGCGCTCGCGATCTTCGGCATGGCGCGGCTTCTCTGGGGCCGGCTTCCCGCCTGATGCCGGTCGTCACGCATACCGGCGACGTCGCGCTGGCGCGCGCCGAATACGACCGCCGATCGGGCGCCAATCTCCGCTACGCGCTGCGGAAGCGCTTCTCCTGGATGCAGCGCTACCTCGGTCCGACGGCATTCGCGGTCGAGGTGGGATGCGGCGCGGGCTTCAGCGAGCGGTTCCTCAAGGTCGGCCGCCTCGAGCTCACCGACGCCGAGCCGCATCCCTGGGTGGCGCGCGTGGTCGACGCGACGGACCTGCCTTACGCCGACGCGAGCGTCGATGTGCTGATCGCGAACAACGTGATCCACCACCTGGCGTTCCCGGATCGCTTCCTGCGCGAGGCCGGGCGGGTGCTCCGACCGGACGGATATCTCCTGGTGCAGGAGTGCAACCTCGGTAAGACCACCGAATGGGCGCTGCGGCTCACCGGGCATGAAGGCTACGACTGGTCCGCCGATCCATACGACGCGAGCCGTCCGTGCAACGATCCGAAGGATCCCTGGAGCGCGAACTGCGCGATCCCGAATCTGCTTTTCGACGACCTCGCAAAATTCACGCAGCGCTACCCGATGTTCGAGGTGACCGAGGCGGGCCTCTCGGAGTTCTTCATCCACTTCAACAACGGCGGCATAAGCGCGCGCGTTCCGTACCTTCCCCTGCCTGAGGCCGCCCTCCGTGTGATGGACACGATCGACGACGTCCTCGTCGCGGTCGCCCCGCGTTTCTTCGCGGCGCAGCGCCGCATCGCTCTTCGCCGCGTCTAGCGCGAGCGGAGGCGCCAGACCGGCCATCCGCTCTGCCGGAGCACCCCGACCTGTTCGTAATTCGCGTCGACGAAATCGATGATGCGTGAGGTCTCGGGAAGCCACGCGTACTGCGGCTCGGGCGATGTCCACGCGGCGAACCCGGTGCGATCGAGCGGCGGCGTGACGAAGCTGTCCTTCGATGCGTCGATGATGAGGAGCGGCCTCTCGCGTGCGAGGTCGGCGACCAGCTCGTCGATGCGCGCCGGCGACGCGTAGCCACGCGTCGCGAGCGCCGCGTACTGGTACACCAGGCGCGTCGGCGAGCGGCGCTCCGCGAGCACGAGGATTTCGGCGCGCGAGCCCCAGACCAGCACCGGATCCGCGCTCGTCGTGACGGAGTCGATGTACGTGGCGGCCTCCCTCGCGGCACCGTCGTCGCGGACCGCGACGAGCCTGCCGATGAGCAACGAGGGAACGATCGCCATCGAGACGCAGGCGACGAGCACGACAAAGGAGAACCGGGACCCGAAGCGAGTGAAAAGCTTCCAGCACAGATATCCCGCAAGCACTCCCATGGCCGGGAGCCACGGCAAGAAGTAGTAGTGGTAGGCGCGCCCGGTCGAAGCGAGGACCAGCTCGATCGGCAGCGCCGCTGCGGCCAGGAGGACGATCGGCGGTCGCGGCGCGGACACCGCGGCCACCCACCCGGCGAGCGCGAGGAGAACGAGGCCCGACGGAAGAGTGAGCCGCAGGCCGAGGGCGATCGCCTCCGCGCGGCCCAGCGGGGTCGCGAATACCGAGTACGCCGCGTTGTACCGGAGCACCTGTTCAACCGCCTCGGGGAGGGCTCCCGCGATGGCGAGCCAGGCGATCACCACGAGAGCGACACCGAGGAAGGGCACGGCGATGTAGAGCGCCCGCCGAACGAGGTCCCGCCACCTACCCGAAGTCGCGCTGGTGAACAAGAGCACGAGCGCGATCGCCAGCCAGATGCCGAGGACGGTCGGCTTCAGGATCGCGGCGGCCGCTCCGAGCCCGCCCAGCGCCGCAGTCCGCCAGGTCGGCATATGCCGGGCCTCTTCTTCGGCGAATAGGCCGAGCGCTCCGAACTGCAGCGGCAGCGCGTAGAACTCGGGGAAGTTCGTCTGCAGGCCATCCTCGAGAAAGAGCCGCGGGACCGCCACGACCCAGGCGATGGTGCCGAACACCGCACCGTATGGACCGAACCCGCCGCGCGCGAGCGCTCGATACGAGAGCCAGATCGCGGTCGCGAGCGTGATGGCCTGCAGCACGAACACGCCCCACACGTTCGCCCCGGCGACGAGGTCCAGGAGATACACGCCCGGAGGCTTGTGATCCCAGACATCGCGATAGGGCATACCGCCCGCGGCGATCGTGCGCGCGACATAGAGGAAGACGCCCTCGTCCTCGCTCGGGACGCGATTGGCTGGGAGATTCGGAGAGAGGACGAGGAGCGCCCCGACGACAAGCGCGGCCGCCATCGAGATCTGCGGACGGCGCCCCATCTCGCGCATCCTAGGTGCGATGCCGCGGCGGATCGCCATCGTCGGAGCCGGCGTCACCGGTCTCGTCGCGGGCAGGGAGCTGGCCCGGCGCGGGTTCGCGGTGACGCTCGTCGAGCGCTGGCCGGATGTCGCGGGTCAGGCGAGCGCGTTCGAGGTCGCGCCCGGTGTCTGGCTCGAGCGCTACTACCACCATCTGTTTCCGAGCGACCGCGCGATGATCGAGCTGCACGAGGAGCTCCTTCCGGGCGAGCTCGAGTGGCACCCGTCGTCGGTCGGGATCTTCACCCGGGGTCGCGTCTATCCATTTGTCACTCCCAGGGATTTGCTCACATACGCGCCGCTCCCGCTCGCGGACCGCGTGCGGCTCGGCTTCGTCGTGCTGCGGCTCGTCGGTCGCACTGACTGGGAGCGCATGGACGACATCGGCGCGCTCGACTGGCTTCGACGCACGTGCGGCGAGCGCGCTGTCCGTTTGGTGTGGCTGCCGCTCATGCTCGGCAAGTTCGGCGACGACGCGGAGCGGATCCCGCTCGCCTGGCTCTGGTCGAAGTTCGTGCTCCGCCGCGGGAAGGGCGCGAGCGCCGGACGCGAACGGCTCGGATATCCGCGGGGGTCGTTCCGCGCCATCTGCGTCGCGCTTGCCGACGATCTGCGCAAGCGTGGCGGCGCGATCGAGCTCGATCGCGAGGTCGTCGCCGTCCGGCCGGAGGGAGATGGCTTCGTGCTCCATTGCGCGGCGCCCGGCGCATACCGCCGGCCTCTCGGCAGCGGAGAGCCCGATAGCGGTCGCGACCTTCGCGCGGACATCGTGTTGCTCACGACTCCGACCACGTCCACCGCCGCGGTGTACGAATGGCCCGCCGAGTACCGCGCTCGCCTGGAGGCGTGGACCTATCGCGCTGCGGTCGTCCTCCTTCTCGAGATGCGCCGCGCGTATCTCGACGTGTACTGGATGAACGTCGCCGACTTGGACGTCCCCTTTCTTGGGATGGTCGAGCACACCAACCTCGTCCCCGCGGATCGGTACCCGGCCCGCTACCTCTACGTGTCCAACTACGTCGCGCCGGACGATCCGCTGACGCGCCTCGGACCCGAAGCGCTGCTGCAGCACTACCTCGCCGCGCTCAAGCTCATGAACCCGTCGTTCCGTCCGGACGACGTGCTCCGTTACTGGGCCTTCCGCGAGGACGCCGCGCAGCCGGTGCCGCGTGTGGGTAACCGGCATCGCCTACTTTCGTTCGAGACGCCGCGACCGGGCGTGTTCGTGGCGAATACGACACAGATCTATCCGGAGGACCGCGGCACCAACTACAGCGTGCGGCTCGGTCGTGATGTTGCGGAAGTGATCGCGAAGCGCCACGGCTAGCATCCGATCGATGCGCCTCGGAGTCATCGTTTCGCCCGCGGCCGGGTTCAGTTACGAGGAGATCCGCGAGCTCGCCGTGAAATCCGAAATATCGGGGTTCAGCTCGTTCTGGGTCAGCGACCACTTCTTCGGCGGTCCCCGCGGCATGCCAGACCGAAACTGTCTCGAGGCATGGACGCTGCTCGCCGCGCTGGCGCGGGATACGCAGCGGATCCGCCTTGGCGTCCTCGTCGCGGCGGTCCAATACCGAAACCCGGCTCTACAGGCCAAGATCGCGGCCGGCGTCGACCACATGTCAGGCGGCCGACTCGAGTTCGGCGTCGGCGCGGGATGGAAAGAGGATGAGTACCGGGCATTCGGGTACGACTTTCCGCCACCCGGGGATCGCGTCGATCAGCTGAAGGAGGGACTCGAGATCACCAGACGCCTCTGGAGCGAGGAGCGCGCGACGTATCACGGGAAGCACTACCGCATCGACGACGCGGTCTGCGCGCCGAAGCCTACGCAGCGCCCGCGGCCGCCGATCTGGGTCGGCGGCGAAGGACCGCGTGTGATGCGCCTCGCGGCCCGGTACGCCGACGGATTCGACCTGGGCAAGCACGGGCCCGGCGGGGCCGACCTGACGAACGAGGAGATGGCCGCCGCGTTCAACGACCTGGGATCGACGGAGCGGGCTGCGAAGCGCGAAAAGCCTCTGCTGCGTTCGCACTGGTCATCGAGCACGCTCGAGGGAGACGGCACCGCTCTGGTCGAAAAGATCCGCGGATATGCGGGCGCCGGGCTCGATCAGTACCTCTGTGGATTCCCCAAGGACCGCGCCGCCGAGATGATCGAGCGCTCGCGCGCCCGACTGATCCCCGCTTTCAGCTAGCTGATCTCGGCCTGTTCCATCCACGGCCCGGGCGCGTCCGTACACTGTTTTCAGGTGGCCACTCCCCAGACCGTCTCACGTCCCGAATACGAGGAACCCATCGGCGGAGCGCCCTTTTCGTGGCGCGCGATCTTGGAGATCGTGCAAGCGCTCGCTCTTGCGGTCGTCATCTCGGTCGTTCTCAACCTGTTCGTCGTACAGGTCACCGAGGTCCGCCAGCGATCGATGGAGCTCACGCTGGAGCAGAACGACCGCGTACTCGTGAGCAAGCTCGATTACCGGTTCGGCGGTCCGCAGCGTGGGGATATCGTCGTGTTCAATCCGCCGACCGATTCGACTATCCCTTACGTGAAACGCGTCATCGCCGTTGGCGGAGAGACGATCGACCTCCGCGACGGCAACGTTTACGTCAACGGGAAGCCCATCGAGTATGCGGAGACGCGCGGGCAGCGCACGACGCCGCAGGCGGCGAGCATCACGTACCCGTTCACCGTGCCGCAGGGCGCCATCTTCGTGCTTGGCGACAACCGGCAATCGTCGTCGGACTCGCGTACGTTCGGTTCCGTCCCGGTGCCGAACATCATCGGCAAGGTGATCCTGCGGTTCTGGCCGTTCGACCGCCTCGTTTTCTTCGAGTGGTAGTCCTCGGACCTAGCGGTCCTGTGGTCTGCTGAGCCTCAGGCCGAAGAGCTTGCTCTTCGGCCACCTCAGTGAACCCAGGCTAGCCAATCGGGCTCCCCAGCTCGGCATCGCGATCCGGCTCCAGCAGCACCACCCGGCCGTCCTCCTGCATCGCACCCAGCGTCAGGACCTCACTCTCGAACGTCGCGATGCGCCGCGGTGGGAAGTTCGTCACACAGACCACCAGGCGACCTTCGAGGTCGGCTTTGTCATACCAGCGTCGCAGAGCCGCGGAGGATTTGCGGGTGCCGTGGGGTCCGAAATCGATCGTGAGCTTGAACGAGGGGTTGCGCGCCTCGGGAAAGTCCTCGACGCCGACGATGCGGCCGACACGCATCTCGATCTTTCGGAAGTCGTCCATCGTGGCCTGCACGTTCGTATCATCGAGCCAGTGGCCGATGTCTTCCACCGCCCGGTGGGCTGGGAAATAGTCCCCGACGAGCGAACGTTTCGGGTCCAGTGGGACGACGGAAAGGTCGCCGAATACGACTGGGAACCCCTGCGTCGCGCCTGTCCCTGCGCGTATTGCTCCGGTGAGGGGGCTTTCGCGGGCAACGTCAATCCCGACACGAAGTTCAGCGAGGCGCAGACGACCTTGAAGGAGGTCTACGTGGTGGGCCGCTATGGCCTGACGCCGGAATGGGCGGACGGTCACGACACCGGTATCTACACGTTCAAGCTGTTGCGGCGCGCCGCGGGACTCGACTCGTGAAGTTCTTCACCAAGAAGAGCGAGCTCCCTGCGGAGATCGCGGCGCGCGTGCCTCCCGGCCAGTACCTGACCGAGAAGTGGCCCGTGCTCCACTACGGGTCGATCCCGCGGTTCGACCCGAAGACCTGGGACTTCCGCGTCTTCGGCAAGGTGCTGAACGAGTTCAAGCTGAGCTGGGACGAGTTCCGCAAACTCGACGAGACGACGGTCGTCGCGGACATGCACTGCGTCACGACCTGGTCGCGCCTCGATCAGCGTTGGGAAGGGATTCCCTTCTCGAAGATCGTTGAGCTTGCCAAGCCGCTCCCCGAAGCGAAGTTTGTCATCGCGCACAGCGAGCAGGGCTTCACCGCGAACACGCCGATCGAGTTCTGCCTTCGCGACGACTGCCTCATCGCGCTGCGCGCGAACGGCGAGCCCCTCACGCCCGAGCACGGCGCGCCCGCCCGACTTGTCGTCCCACGGCTCTACGCGTGGAAAAGCGCAAAGTGGTTACGGGGGATCGAGTTCAGGTCTACCGATGCGCCCGGGTTCTGGGAGAAGAATGGGTACCACAATCGAGGCGACCCGTGGAAAGAAGAAAGGTATTGGGGTGATTGATGACGCGAGCTAGCGCAGCTCCTGGATCGCCACCTTCCAGTCGCCGCGATCCGCGTTGATCTTCAGGAAGAACCTTCCGTTGCCGGACCAGAAGCTCGAATCGGCGCCGCCGTTCTGGGTGCCCACCGCCTCGTAGAGCAGCGCCCGAGGCTCAACGGAATAGATGAAGACGTGAAGACTGCCCCCGCCCTTCGCGGGGCTGAAGATCCAGTCGACACGCCAGTGACCCGCCATGGTGAGCTCTTCCGTGTCCCGGCTGTCGCTTCCCTGCCACACCTTCGTGGGCGTCCAGCTCTTGCCGGCATCCGCGGGCGCGTTCTCGGCGATCAGCGTCGGCGGAGGTGCCGCGGGTCGGGCGGTCGCGACGGCAGGAACGGTCAGGCTGATCTGGCTCGTGTTGGATCGTCCGAGCGAGCCGCAGAGATTCATCACGCTCGCGAGAACGACCAGCCCGGTGATAGCAAGCGACAGCTGCATCCGGCTCGTCTGAGCGCGCCACCATGCAGTCAGGCCTCGCCATGGTTTGGTCTCGAGCCAACGCTCGAACTGGAGGACCGCAGCCTCGAGGGCCGCGCCCTGACCACCGGGGTTGTTCGTGGACATTCGCCGTATGAACGCACACCCGTACGGTGCTTTAAATGGGTGGCTTGGGGACGTACCGAGGTACGGGCCGCTAGTACCACCGGGACCTTTATTGGATGTTCGCCTCCGGCGCGTAGTTCGGGTCGGCGTAGTGCGACCGGACGAACTGCACGACCTGGATCTGATCGACGCTCTGGAGCTTGAGTAGCCAGCGCCACGACGTCAGCGCGACCTTCGCGTCACCCAGTGGCGGATAAGGCTCGAGGATGATCTTTCGGTACGTTCCGCCGGTCAGCGCGCGCACGATGCTCTTGAGCTGGTCCGTCTCAGCCTGCGTCAGGTTGTTGTAGGCGATGACGATGCCGCCGTGCTCGAGGTTATGGGTCGTGACCTCGTTCGGGAGCATCGCGTCCTTGACGCCCCATGGCGCGGGCGCCGCCGGCGCGCTCGACGACCAGTGTTCTCCTGACGTCGGCGGCACGCTGTTGTACGTCGCTTTTTGCCCGACCGGGATGTGCGCGTTGCCTTGGTCTGGTTGAAGAGTGCCGATCGTCGCGCCCGCCGGCACCTGGAATTCGGACGAGTTCAGGTCGAGCGGCTTGGCCGGCGGCTCGAACACACCCGCAGCGCGAAGCCCGAGGACCACCAGAACGATCGCGCCCATGATCGCTCCGCCGATGAGGAGCTGACTCCCGAAACTCCCGGGGGAGCTGCGGCGCTGCTGTCCCTGGTGGCGCTGCCGCTGACGCTTCTGTTTGTCGCGCCGGTCGCGGCGCGTTCCGATGGCCATGCATATCCAGAATACCGACCTAAACTGACCTCGATTTGAGCGTCCGTCTGCGCTTCGCCCCGTCGCCCACCGGTGCTCTGCACATCGGGAGCGTGCGGACGATCCTCTACAACTACCTTTTCGCGCGCCAGCGTGGGGGCACGCTCGCCCTGCGCGTCGAAGACACCGATCGCGAGCGTCTGGTCGCGGGGGCGATCGACTCGATCTACGACGGCCTGCACTGGCTCGGCATCACCTGGGATGAGGGCCCGCGCGAGGGCGGCCCGCACGCTCCGTACGTCCAGTCCGAGCGGCTTCCCCTCTACCAGAAGCACGCGCAGGAGCTCGTGGTGAAGGGCGCGGCCTACTTCTGCTTTTGCTCGAAGGAGCGCCTCGCCGCGGTCCGAGCGGAGCAAGAGGCGCGCAAGGAGCTCACCCGCTACGACCGCCATTGCCGCACCATCCCCCCGGCCGAGGCGGCGGCGCGCGCGAAGACCGAGTCGCATGTTGTCCGCCTGAAGGTACCCGACCAGGGCACGCTCGCGGTGGACGACCTCGTCCACGGACGGATCGAGTGGCAGGCCAACACCATCGA
>Ga0137376_10000238_pt1 | contig 22370 bp, 29 predicted proteins | sample SagtaG_23_FD_104814 | JGI IMG/M metagenome (GOLD analysis project Ga0137376, IMG submission 104814) | Vadose zone soil microbial communities from Sagehorn Ranch, Mendocino, California, USA - Sage2_L_20_16 metaG | ecosystem: Environmental > Terrestrial > Soil > Vadose zone | place: USA...
ACCCGATTGCCATCGATGGCCGGTTCGATATCGCGGGTGAAGTGGTCGGCGTCGGCCGTGTCGACCTTCCCGGCGAGGACGAGCCGCCGACCGGCCAGGCGGGCAGCTTCGATCGCCCGCATCGCACCCTTGTCCGGCATGAACCGACCGAGAAAGAGCAGATAGCCCTCCGGCTGCCGGCCAAACGAAAAGCTCTCTACATCGATCCCGTGATGGATCGGCGGCAATGCGCCGCGGCTCGGAAAGGTGGCGGCGCTCGCCGCCGAGACGCCGTGATGGGCCCACGGGTAGGCGTCCCAGATCGGCTGGGTCTGAGGAACGAAGGGGTTGTGGTTCGTCGTCAGGACGGGCGTTCGCGACGCCGCCGCAAGGACGAGCCCCTCGATCCCCGCGTGGTTGTGGACGATATCGAACTCGCCACCGGCTGCCGCAAGAAAGCAGGCCTGGGCGTTCGCGAGCTGGAGATACTCGGCATGGCGAAGGCCGTCGGTGATGTCGCCATACCGAACGGGCACGGGCGTGACGCTTCGCAACCCGGCGTTCGTCACGGAGTCACCGCTCGCGAAGAGGGTGACATCGTGGCCGCGCCGGACCAGCTCCTCGGTGAGCAGGTGGACGATGAGCTCGGTGCCGCCGTACGCCGCCGGCGGTACGCGCTCGTATGTGGGTGCAAGCTGGGCGATACGCAAATGATCCTCCCCCTGGGTCGCCCGATTTTACCCGTCCTGCTACGCTCCGCCGCGATGACCGATCTACGCCGCCCGAGCGATGTCAGGCCGGCGCCACGCGACACGCGGCCGCCTCCGACCGGGCCCAGGGTCGGATCCCTCTCGATCACCCCGACCGGCGTCGTGTTCGTGATCGCCCTCATCGGCTCGATCCTCTATCTCGCCTACGCGATCACGGTTCGCGACGCGTCGCAGATCCCGCTGCTGGCCTCCGGTGCGGCAGTTCTCGGGTTCGTCTTCGGAGCGTTCTCGATCATCGGCCTGGTCGCCACCTGGCGATCGAGCGTTCACGGGCGCGACGGCCGAGCCTTCGGTCACGCGCTGGTCGGCGGGATCTCGTTCCTCGTCGCCGCCGGTTGCTTTGCAGCGGCGATCATCCTCGGGATCCTGGCGCGCGCGCCTTAGTCGCGTCTGCAGAGGCCGCGCGTCGGTCAAGCCCCTGCGGCCAAACGCGCCCGCGGCCAAGCGCCGAGGAACCCTTTGATACACTCGCCGACGCTCGCTGCCCCCATCGTCTAGAGGCCTAGGACGCCACCCTTTCAAGGTGGAGATCAGGGGTTCGAATCCCCTTGGGGGCACTCCCGCTGCCATCCAAAGAACGGGCCGGCCGCTGGAACCCACTCGATGGTCTCCGGCTGCCGGTCCGCCACGACCACCTGCTCGATGACGATCCGTAGCGGCGTCCCCCTCTGCCGCGCGGAGGCCGCTCCGCCCAGGCCACTCCTCCGCGGCCACTAATACCTCTGACCCGCCTTGTCGGTGACGGCGCTGACCCGCTTGTCACATCGGGTCGCTCGTCGCGTCTAGATTGCAGGCGCGGCATCGCATGGAGGTCAAACGCTGATGGTTTCCTTTGTCAGATTGGTCATCGTCATCCTCTTGCTTGCGGGCGGGCTCGCCGGGTGTGAGAGGGCGACAGCGATCCCATCCGGCGGCCAGCAGGTGCACGTCATTGCAAGCGACACCGAGATCCATCTGAACCCAACCGCGGTGCACGAAGGGGACGTCTACCTTGTGCTCGACGTTCCGCAGCGAGGCGTCGAATTGACCAGGGGCAGCGGGCAGGCCGGCGTCAGCGGTGCGTTGACCGACGACGACCTGGCTCGAGTGGCGCAGAACGCCGATGCGGAGGGTATCGACATCGAGATTCTGACCGTCTCATGCTGTGGCAACGTCTACAAGGAAACCCTGGCATCGGGCAAGTACGCCATCCTCCTCCTCGACGCTGCGCCGTCCGTAGGTAGCCCTCCGGCATCGCTCGCCGTCCTTCAAGTCGTGCCCTGACGCCAGTCATCGTTCCTCACGACCGAGGGCGTTGACGACCGGGGACACCGGTGAAGGCGCTGTTCGCGACGACGGCCGGTGTCGAGCGAGCGTTCACATTCGATCCTGGATAGCCGCAGGTCGTAGGTTTTTGCCTGGGCTCCCCGGACGCGGTGCCTGCCCGGTCGGTCCTATCGCGCAGGAGAAATCGCCGTGCCCAACGGGCCCCTCGGCCTGTTGCTCAATCCAATCATCAAGCCCGCCATGCTCCGCAGCGCCCGATCCGATCTTGCCCGACTCAAGGCTGCGCTGGAGAATCGCAATGGTGGATGAACTCGACCCTCAAGGACAGTGCAGCCGAGGGGATCTGGAAGTTCACGCAATACATCAATGGTTAGCTCTTCCAGTCATTCAGTGGCTGGGTCGAGGTCATCGACCACTACAACGGCACCTGGAATTGCTACTCCAGCTAGACCCGAGCTCACGTCGTACCTAGTCGAGGCGCGGGCCCGAACACTAAGATTGGGCTCGCGCCATTGTCTGCCGCTTTGAAGGGGTCAACCTGATGGACCGACTCGATCCGATCGTCGCCCTGCTCGTGTTTGCGTTGGTCGTTGTGCTGCTGTTCGTCATCGTCACGAGAGGGACGAGGGTCGTGCTCGGCCCGCGTCGACGCCTCGAAGAAGGCGTCGGACTGGCGGTGCTGGAAGGTCGACTGCGACGAGGCGAGATCTCCCGCAACGAATTCGACCTCGCGTCAGATGTCATGTCATCTGAAGCGAAGCGCACTGGGAAACCGTGACCAGTGCGCGTGCGATCGAGACGCGAGACCTCACGCGCCGGCGCCCGCCCCTTAAGGTGGAGGCACGACGAGCTCGGCGATCGCGAGGAACGGTTGCCCGGCGCATGATCACGCCAAGCCGGAGGTCGAAATGAACCCCGATGATTTTCCGAGCCCGAGAGACGGCTTCGTTATCACCCATTTCCTCGTGGTGTCCGACCAGGACCGGTCTCGCGCGTTCTACCAGTCACTGTTCGACGGCCAGGTCCTCATCGAACGCGACCCGGTCATCATGAAGGTCGCGAACACCTGGTTGATCCTGAACGAGGGCGGCGGCCCGACCGACGATAAACCCACCGTCACGCTGACGACGCCTCCCGACCCCAACCGCACGAGCGCGTTCCTCAACGTCCGGGTCGCCGACATCAGGAAGGTGTACGAGGAATGGTCGGCCAAAGGCGCGGAGTTCCTGACCGAGCCGAAGGACCACGGACGCGAAATCCGCGCCTACATCCGCGACCCCGACGGTCATCTGATCGAGGTAGGTCAGACCGTCGGCCCTCCCAGGTGAGCATCAGGCTGCCGGCGGCCAGGGTCTGGGCAGTCACGCCGAGCGATGTGTTGGCCGTAGTCGGCCTTGCGAGGACGAGCAACAATGGGCACGGGCATCAAGAGGATGACCAAGCTCAAATCTCCATGGCCGGCCGGTCAGGGCAGTGCCGGCTTCGGTAGGCTCGCGGTCCGATTTTCGAACCTCCAAGCACGGGACGTCGGGGTCCACCGGCCGACCAAGGTCGCTACGTCGTAGGAGCGACCCTACCCCTGATATCCGAGGCAGACGCCAACGGCTACCCGTCGCAGTCGCAGCGATCTACTTCACGGCGAGCGGCGCGGCGGCGATGGCGTGCTTCATCGCGGTGTCCCAGAGGACGACGGTGTGGTAACCCATCGCGCCCGCGGTCATCTCGGCCGGCACCTTGTAGTCCTGCATCCCAGTGGTTCCCGTGAGCGGCCCGAGATCGACGATCTTCGTCTGGTCGATGTCGGCATCCTTGGTCACGTCCGTGTTCGGAACGAGGATGACGTTTGTGTGCTCGGCGTTGGCGACGGTGAACTCCTCGAACACGACGGCGAAACTGCCGTCCGCGAGATGCTCGAAGGCGACCGTTCCACTGGCGTCGGCGTCGACCCGATGGAACGTCCCCATAGCCACCGTCGTCGGCCCGGACGACGCCGGACTGGACGCGACGTTCGGTGCGGTCGACGGCGGCGGCGACGCGACCGGAGTCGTTGTTGCGCCGCTGGCGCAGGCGGCCAGAACAGCGGTTGACACGATGACGACAACTGAGCGGGCCGCGCGGTTCATCGGAAAGGCCTCGTAGCGTTCAGGAAATCGAGCATGCGTCGCCGGCGTGACAATCAGATGAACGCTCGATGACGGCGCGTGGACGTAGGCCCGCTGCCGGCACGCCCAGTCGGGCTAACCGCGCACACTGGCTATGCCATGGCTGACATTGAGCATTGGGTCCGGACGGCAAGGGACGGCACGATCATCCGCCGCGCGACGCTAACCGCGTTGCTCGTCGGGACCATACTCACCGCCGTGAATCACGGCTCGGAGTTCCTTCGCGCGGGCATTGAGCCAGGACATATCCTGCCGATCGCCTTCTATCTCGTGCCGTTCGTCGTCAGCCTGGCCTCGAGTGTCTCTGCGACGCGTGCGAACGAGCGCCGCAGGGATCCGGCTAAAGGGGCTGCCCGAGGTCTTCGCGACCGGCCGCCTTACCCGGCTGCCAGCGCCTCAAAAGCAGGTCCTGACGAGGAAATCGAGCAGCGGGAGATGCCGCCATGAACTGGTCCGAGGAGGCGCGTCGTGAGCTACCCGACCGGGCCAAGGGTCGTCGGCTTATGCTCGACTATTTCGCGGCGCGCTGCTGCGGGCGCAACGTCTCCGTGGGTGACCTCCATCTGCGTTGGGAGGCATCGCGAGAGCCGGTCGCCATGGAGTTCCTGCCAGTGCGTGCGCCAACCGGCATCGGGGCCTACGTGCAACGAGATCTCGTCCCCGTCCTCGAGGCCGCTGGAGGACAGATCGTCATGCGTGGCTGGGGACCCTTCCGGCGACCGGTCGTCGAACTCGCGGACGGCGCCGTCTGGCTCGACTTCGTTGGCGCCTGCCGGCCACGCAGCCCGCTACGTCACTGAGTCGATCCGGCGCGGCTGGGGACCATTTTCAGTTCACGCGGCATCAACCCGCGCGCTGGTACTCTGCTTCTGGTCCAGAACTCCTTGGATACATCGCCCGACGGGCCAATCGCGGCTGGGAGGGCCGAATGCGTCTCCAGCGACGGCGATTCAGTGAACCAAGCGACGTGCGGACGATTCCGCATGGTCGGATCGACATCGTCGATCTCGACGATACGGTCGTCGGCCGGATGACCTATGAGCCTGGATGGCGCTGGTCGGTGGACGTCCAACCGATTGCCGGCACCGACACCTGCCAATACCACCATCTGGGGATCACGCTATCCGGACGATTGCGCGCCCAGATGGCCGACGGCACCGAACTCGAGCTGAGTCCGGGTGACGTCTTCGAGATCCCGCCCGGCCACGATGCCTGGGTCGTCGGAGACGAGCCGTGGGTTTCGGTCGACTTCGAGGCGATGCGGACCTTCGGCCGACAGCGTGACGCCCGGGATGAACGGATCCTTGCGACGATGGTCTTCACCGATATCGTCGATTCGACCCGCCGTGCGGGCGAGTTCGGCGCCGCGCGCTGGCGCGACCTCGTCGGCGAGCACAACCGCAAGGCCTCGGCGGCGATCGATCGGCATCGGGGACGACTCGTAAAGACCACCGGCGACGGCGTGCTCGCCCAGTTCGACGGGGCCGAGCGCGCTGTCCGCGGTGCGGCCGCGATCCGCGAGGCGGCGCACCGCCTTGGCCTCGAGGTTCGCGCCGGCGTCCATACCGGCGAGGTCGAGCTGACCGCCGACGACGTCCGCGGGATCGCGGTCCACACGGCAGCCCGAATCATGGCCGTCGCCGGGTCCGGCGAGATCCTCGTCTCGGCAACGGTTATGGATCTTCTCGACAGCTCCGGGTTGACCTTTAAGGACGCCGGGGTCCATGAGTTGAAGGGCCTTCACGGGTCCCGCCAGCTGTACAGCCTCGCAACGCTTGGGCACGACTGAGCATCGGTCCCTGGCCATTCATCCAGCTCAGCGGCCGGTGGGGGAGCCGCAGGGTAATCGCCGTCGCCTTGCTGCGCTCCCAGCAGGGTTGGCTCGCAACGGCCTTCTCAGCCGGTGGCCCTCCGGCGCTAGGGCCATTGCTGTGAGTCGGTGGTGGGCGGCATTCGCGACCAACAGGACCGCCGCGCCCGCCGTTGCTGGGATCCTAGACGGTGCTACTGCGTCGCCTGCGGATGCGCCGCGTCGTCATAAGCGCCGGACCGGACGAACTGCCGAGCCGCGTCTTCAGGAAAGTCCATGTCGGGGTGGACGGATGCTGCATGTCGCATGGCTTCTTGGACGAGTTTCTCGTCGTCCTCGGCGTGAAGATGGGCGCAATTCGGGGCGGCGCATTCGATGCCTCGCATGGTCGTTCTCCTTTGATTCATCGTGGCGACAGAGCCGCCCACGCAGTGGCACCCTACACCGCCATCGTCGACTAAACGACTCCGTCGAATGCCGCTTCGGGAAAAGGCGTCCGACTTGGTCCCGCTCGCCGAGCCCAGTCCTCCTCCGCCGCCACAATGCGCTCATCGTGTCGCCTTCGCAGCCGTTCCATGCATTGCTAATCAAACCGCTCCGACACCGGGGAGGCCAGGTCGCTGGAGCCCGCCTGGGTTGAGCCGAGGATCGTCGCTTTCTTCGCCTGGAACTCGGCGTCGGTCAGGACGCCCGCCGCGTGCAGGTCGCCGAGCTCGGTGAGCATCACCTGCGGATCGGCGGTTCCCGGCATGGCGGATCGGCCGCCGCGCCGGGCCCACCAGATGAGTCCGATCCCGAGCCCGCCGACGGCAATGAGGACGAGGTACTGCCAGAACGCGGCGATGAGCGCGATGGCGATGATCAGCAGGACGAAATAGCCGACCCCCGTGCCGTCCGAGGTCGCTCGGGCCTTCCGTCGCCGAGAGCGGGTCGTGGTGTAGTAGAGGCCGGTTCCCGGGACGCCGACGGTCCTGCGGACGCCATGCGGACCCACCGTGACCTTCGCGCCGCGGGGACCGAAGGACAGTGACAGCCCGGACTTGCTCGCGTTCAGGCTGACGCCGGGTCCGATCTTCTTCCGTCGAAAGAGCCGGAGGTAGCCCACTTCTTACGCGAGCTCCGATTCTGACAATGCATTGGAGCCCCGAACGTGGGGGGAGACACCCGGGGCTCGCAGAACAGAGTACGTCGATGGCCCAACAAGGAGCATGAGACTGCTCCCGTCGGGCGGTACGCGGCGGCCCCGTCGCCGTCGCCTCGAGCTGGCCGGTCGGAGCCTGGATCGTCGTCGACGCGCGGAGCGGGCCGCCCCACGTATGGTTGGTCCCACCCGCCGACTCGTAACGATTTCCGGACGGGCCGGTGGTACGTTGGACCTGGGAACGCACCTGTGGTCCAGATCCCGGTGGCAAACGCCCCGGGACCTCGCAAGGAGAGGTGGGACGGTGGCTTCCACGACGAGGCTTTGGTTCCTGCGCCGGTTCACGACCCACGTCGTCAACCCGATGACCCTACTGTTCTTCGGCCGGCTGCCCGGGTGCGGCACCCTCGCCCACATCGGCCGCACGAGCGGACGCCGCTATCGGGTCCCGGTCTTCCTGCTCGGGCGCGGGGACGACTACGTGTTCGCGCTGACGTACGGGTCGAACGCCCACTGGGTGAAGAACATCCTCGCCGCGGGAGGCTGCGAGCTACGCGCCCGTGGTCGCGACGTCCGGCTCGTCGAGCCTGAGGTGTTTGTGGATCCGTCCCGGCGGCCGATGCCTCTTCCCTACCGTCTTGCCGGCCGCGCGGTCGGTGCCACGGAGTTCTTGCGCATGCGTGCGGCGTGACCGTCGACCGCATCGGAGGGTGCCGATAGTCGATCCCAAGCTGCGGGCCCGACGACCACGATTTCGTCCGCGTCACGACCGAACGCCGGCGCGAACATGAAAGAGTGATCTCTCCCGCGACCCCCGATACGATGGGTTCATAGTGTCGCAACGCGGGGCCAGCCATGAACGTCAGAGGGTCCGATGGTTGAGTCGAGGGCTGCCCGGTTTGCGCCCAGAGGCGGCCGCCTCATCGCACTAGTTGCGATCGCGAGTCTGGTGAGCGGGTGTGTCGTGGCCTCGTTGGCGCCCGGGTCGAGTCACGCGACATCTAGCACGAGCCCTGCTCCGACCAAGCTCGGCACGTCAGCCGTGTCCTCGGCGCCCTCAGCTTCATCGGGGGCGATCGTCTCGTGGGTCGACCGCCCGGCCCCCGCGTATGTCGAGCCGACCCCCAAGCCGTACCCGACTGATGCGCGCCCGTGCGGACCGAGGGACCTGAAGGTCTCGGCCGGCGACGTTGGCGCGGGTCTCGGGAACATCAACCTCCCGGTGACCTTCGTGAACAGTTCCGGCTCGACGTGCGTCCTCAAAGGCGAACCGACTATCGGCGGCCTGAAGGCGGACGGGATCCTCGTGCCCCTGGCCATCACGTTCGGCAGCTACTTTGGCGACCCAGGGCCACCGGCCAACATCGCGACTGGAGAAGCCGCAGCCCTCAACATCTCCGGGGCCGACGCCTGCTCAGCGGCCTTGAGTGGCAAGCAGCCGGTTTACCCGAGGCTCCGGATCGGCCTGCCAAGTGGCGGCGGCGTCGACGCGGCAGCCCACGGTTTCGATACGGCATGCGGGGTAGCGGTCAGCCAGTTCGGGGTGCCGGCCGATGCCGAACCGGCCGTCGACCCACCGCTGTCTCCGCTCACCGCCCAGATCAGCGCGCCGCCGACCGCCGCTCCAGGCCAGATCCTCATGTACACCGTGACCCTGACCAACGCGGGCAATACCGACGTCCCACTCAGCCCATGCCCGGCCTATGATGAGTTCGTCGGCTCAGCATCGACCAAGACGTGGGTGGCCACCGTCCTCCACTATTACCTGAACTGCGACGCGTCGCCGGCGATCCCTGCGGGCGGCTCGGTGACGTTCGCGATGCGCCTGTCAATCCCGTCCGATCAGCCGGGTGGCATGGCCAAATTCGGCTGGGATGTTCAGGGCGGTGGTGGTCCCTGGGCGAACGCGCCGCTTACGGTCAGGGCCGCCGGAGGCTGACACCGGCCCGATTGAGACCTTGCCGCTCGCTGCGACTGGCCAGGCTGGACGGGCCGTCAAGGAGCACGATCCGCTCGTATTGTGCAGATCCCGTGGCTTCGCCTCGCTAAGACCCCAGCCGCACATCCGCGTGCTCTGTTCCGCAGCCTTGCAAGACAGAGACGGTGATATGACAGGCCAACGCTACGCTCCGCCGACGGCAGGGTGGCACAGGAGCTTGTTGGGAGTTCCCACCAGTATGGCGTCAGGATGCGGTCGCCAATCCGTCGTGCTGGGCCAATGGCGAGACCGACTCGTCCGCGTGCGGTGAGAACCGCCTGGAGGAGACATGCGCGCGCGTGGAACCAAGCGATCGCCTGCACGAGCAGCAACAGCGTTGATCATCTTGTCCGCGGCGCTGGCCTTTCCTCTTGGAGATGCCATCGCTGCCGTGGGGGATATCACCTCCTATCCACTCCCGACCGCCAACAGCGGTCCATTCGCGATCGTCGCTGGGCCGGACGGCAACATTTGGTTCACGGAGGACAATGTGAACCAAGTCGGCAAAATGACAACCTCGGGTGTTGTCACCGAGTATCCCATCCCCGCCGCCGCCAGCCGCCCAGAAGGCATCACGGCAGGCCCGGACGGCAACCTCTGGTTCACTGAGGCCAGCGCGAACAAGGTCGCGAAGGTGACTACCACGGGGGTCATCACCGAGTACGCGGCGCCGACCGGCGGCGGTTAACCCTTTGGCATCGCGTCGGGTGCGGACGGCAACCTCTGGTACACCGACTACAACGCCGGCTTTGTGACCAAGGTCACACCCTCGGGCGCCTTCACCGAGTACCCAATTCCCAGTGGCGGTGTCGGTCCGGCTGGCATCGCGGCCGGGCCGGACGGCAACCTATGGTTCACCGAATGGAGGGTGAACCAGGTGGCCAAGGTCACAACCTCGGGCGTCTTCACCGAATACCCGGTGCCCACCGCCAGTAGCACGCCATGGGGCATTGCGGCGGGGCCGGACGGCAACCTCTGGTTCACCGAGTATGCGCAAACCGCGAACCAGATAGCCAAGGTGACGACCTCTGGAGTCTTCACCGAGTACCCCATCTCCAGCGCCAATAGTTTTCCGTACGCCATCGCGGCCGGGCCGGATGGCAACCTCTGGTTCACGGAGGTGGGCACGGAGAACGTGGCCAAGGTGACAACGTCGGGTCTCGTGACCGAATATCCCTGCTGCGTTTCCTATGGCATCGCGGCAGGGCCGGACGGCAATGTCTGGTTTACCGGGAGCCAGACGAACGCGATCGACAAGATCGAAGCTGGCGGCGCCACGGATGTCGATCTGTCCATCGCGACAACCGATTCGCCAGATCCGGTAAATACCCACCAACAGGTGACCTACACGATCGCTGTCTCGAACCTCGCGCCCTCCATCGATGCCACCGGTGTAACGGTCATGAGCCCCCTGTCTGCTCACGTCACCTTCGTATCGGCGATCCCGAGCCAGGGAACCTGCAGTACCTCGAAGGCGAAAGGGGCTACGACGGTCACGTGCGCCATTGGCACGCTTGCCGGCGGTGCCTCGGCCACGATCACCCTGGCGGTGAAGCCGCTGCAGCCGGGAACGCTTACGAATACGACGTCCGTGGCTTCAAGTGTTACGGACCGGAATCCGGCCAACAACACGGCCCAGGAACTCACATCGGTGCTGAAGTGAGAGGCGCTTAGCCGGCCGGCTCGCGAATTTGCCGTCCGCAACTCGGCTGGCGAGTTGAGGTATTACGATCGGTCCATAGTGTGCGTCCGCTGACGAGCTCAGGCCCTTGGCAGAGTCCGAACCGCCTGACTGGTCCTGGCGCACCGACAGAACCAGGTCGAAGCGCGGAGTACGCCGCCCGTCATTGGTCACACGATGCACTGATGGTGTCTAGTAGCTGGCGGCCTCTCGACCGGTCTTGACTACAGGAGCCAGGGAGCCGATCCCAGCGGGGGAAGGCGCTGGTCCCGCCTCGTCCGACTCGACGATGGCCAGGAACAGGGGTGCCAGGCCGGGATCGAACTGATGGCCGGCCGCCCGTGCGATCTCACTCAGCGCCTCGGCGATCGGCATCGCACCCCGGTACGGGCGATCGTGCGTCATGGCATCGAACGAATCGGCGAGGGTGACGATTCTTGCCCCCAACGGAATGGCGTCTCCAGCCAAGCCGTCCGGGTAACCCGTTCCGTCCCACTGCTCGTGGTGATGCCGGACGATCGGGGCGAAGGAGCGGGACAGGGTAAGAGGCCGGCAGATCCGCTCGCCGATCTCGGGGTGCCTCCGCATGACCGTCCACTCGTCCGCGGTGAGCGTGCCTGCCTTCGATAGGATCGCCTCCGGGATGCCAATCTTGCCGACGTCGTGGAGGAGCGAGCCGTAGGCTAGCGCTTCGAGCTCATCGGGTGGCAAGCCGACTTCGCTGCCGAGCCGGGCCGTCATTGAGGCGAGACGCTCACAGTGCAGCTCGGTCGAAAGGTCCTTGGCCTCGACGGCGTTGGCCATTGCGGCCACGACCGACTGCGCGGTCTCCATGCCGACCACGGCCCGGCGCATCCGGATGGCACTTCGGAGACTCTTACCGCGGTTCCGGCCTTCGCAGGAACGTTGGCGCTGACCGAGCAGGTGTGGCCCGGCAGGCGTTTTGTTCCGCTTCCCGCCGACAAGTACGTCGTGGTCGTCATCCCCGCCGAGATGGCCGCACGGTACATCGCTGCGTTGGCTGCCGGCGTGGTCTCCGGTGTTCTTGTCTATCTCGCCATCGCTCGCTACGCGGCCGCGCGCCAGCCTGGGACTGCTGACGCCCTCGTGCATGATTCCCCAGAGGCCACATAAGGCGCCGTAGCGCCGTTTTGAGCCCGTAACCCATCCTGTGACGCGGATCGATGACCTCGACAGTCCCCAGCGAATCCCAGTTTCTACGTTGCAAACGGACGCCCTAGACGAGGGGCCCTCCCACCTCTACCCTCGCGCAATGATCCGGTCAGTCGACGTCCCGTCGCCTTCCCTGTCCGAGGCCGCGCCGCGGCCCGTCCGACTTTCCTTTTTCGTCTTCTGCTCGCTGCTCGACATGTTCATCGTCGTGTTCGCGGTGGTGACCATCCTCGGTTACGTTGGCCTTCCTCAAGTCTTTGACGGGCAGCGCGCGGGCGTTGAGGTCTGGGGAAGCCGCTATAGCCTGAATCCGCCGACCTACCCGTGGATCGCAGGCGCGCTCGGAGCGCTGTCGGTTGGTGGGGCCTGGTTCGCCCGGGATGGCCGGCGGTTCGCGTTCGTTCTCGCCGTGGCGCTGGCGTGGGTGGCTCTTGGGTTGGCCGCGATCGCGACCGGTTCGGGTGCGGGACTGCTGGCCCAGAGAACAGTTTGGGCGCTGCTCCTGTTCACCAGTCGCTCCTGGTTCAGGAATTGAACCGGCATCGAGACCAAACTTCACACTGAGACCCACCGGAACGGCTCCCCGGCGGACGGTCGGTCAATGTCGGGTGAGGTCCACGGTCAAGGTCCAAGGACCGACAACGGCTGCGAGCGATCGCATCGGGTACGGATCGACGAATTCATCGACGCGGACCCGCAGCATAGTTGCTGCCGTCGACGGTGGCGGCGCGAAACGGACCTCAAACCGCATCCGGTCGGGCGATCCGCTGGTACCCATCGCCGCAGCGACATAGGCCGTGCCGAGATCATCCTCGACTGAGACTCGAGCAAAGGAGCCGAGGGTTCCGTTTGGAGGCTCGACCGCGGCGGCCAGGTGGGCAACCGCACCCGCTGCCCTAATCTCGAGCGCGATCAACTCGACCGCGACACCACCGGCATCGGCGACGGCGCCCCCAGGGATCACCCGAACCAAACCACCGTGGTCGACACGTTGGACGCGACCGATATCGCGGAAGATCTCGGGCATCTCCGTCGGCGCCCCCTCCTCCAATGGCGAGATGTTCATGCTGCCGATCGTCATGGAGCGGCCTCGGCCCCGAACGCCGAGCCAGAGGCCTGAGAACAGCCCGACAACGCCCCCGAGCACGAGTCCGGCCAGGAGTCCCACGCCTACCGGAACGCCGTATCCGGCCAGAAGCAGGACAACCGTGAGGATCACTAGGGCAAGCAGGATCAGGCCCGGGGCGGCGGTCCGCCACCTCCGCGTCATCGGTCGGTCGCCTGTTCCGAACCAGCTCGAACCAGCATTCACGACCGCCTTCCTGTCAGTGGCTCAGGCCGCGGAGCTGGTAGCGGGGCAATCGCAAGACCGCGGCCTTGGTAGCCTGGCCAGCGATGTACGCACCCGTGGAGCAGGCAGCGTAGATCAGGAGCCTGAGCAGTCCATCTCCTGCGCTCGGCAAGAGTGAACTCATCGTGACCGCAAAGACCACGGAACCGACAGCCAAGCCAACCAATGATGGGCCGGCCGGTTGTTCCTCGACCAGCTCTCGCAGCGCTCCCGACCCACGCTCATGACGAGCCTCCCGGATCGCGCCAATCAACCATAGGAGGGCCATTCCTCCGAGCCACAACTTCGCCGGTATGTCCTGCGCCACCAAAAGCGCCCCGAACAGGGCAACCCCGACAATGGACAGCATCAGAGGGATCGTCATCCTCGGTGGTGCAGACCCGCGGTTCATCGTCCGCGATCGTACGGCGATGCCCTTGCTTTGGCTATTCAACGGTTGGGTTTACGGCAGGGTCACCACTGGCTCATCGGAAGCCGCGGCAAGTGCGCTCAGGCGGGCCGTGACATCGATAACGCAAAGCTCGTTCCCCTGCCAGGGACCGTGGGCGGTCGGGGCAGCCAGGACCCCGGTCGACGAAACCTCGCCGCCGTAGAACTCTCGAGAATCAAGTTCGCCGCGCAGGTGGCCGGTCGCGAGGTCGAGTACGGTCAGCCGTGACGTCTCGGAGCGCTGATAGATCACAGTGTCGCGTGTCGGGGTGAGCGTAGGTTCGCGCCCGGCGTAGCACGGGAGCGGGAGCCGCCGGTCCTGGCCTCCGTGGCTCACGACCACCCCGCCTGGACTGCCGGGACCGGCGTCCTGAATCCAGATGATCCATTCGCCGGTCCGGTCGATCCAGACGTCGGAGGCTCCCTCCATCCAGCTGGTCAGCCCGGTCGGTTCTGAGGCCGGTGCGGCAAGATCGAGGCGCACCGGTCGGGTTTGCTCAGGGGGGACCGATCGCGAGTTCCATCGCTGCCGGGGCTCCGGCAGCCCACAGGAAGTTGAAATATCGGCCGTCGGGGACCCGGTCGAAGATCGTCCCGTCGTCCTCGATCGGGATTGTGTCGCCGGATTTGAGGTATGTCTCCGCCTGGCTCAGCAGCCCCATGCCCGGCCAACCGAAGATTCGCATCTGACCCCGGTAGTTGGAGGTGGTCGTGAGGACCGCCAAGAACTGACCTTCGCGGGACCAGGCGACCGATTGGACCGTCTCGCCCAAGAACGACCGGCACCCCGCACCATTTCCGTCGATCGTCAGGGCAAGGCCGCTGTGGGTCCACGCGACCATCGCCGGGGCCGAACAGACCGCCGCGACCCCAAGTGCGATCGGATTAACGTGATACTTCACGATATCTAGTTTGACAGCAGCGCACGCAATGTCAAAGTGTCGATGCGCGGCGGTGAAAGCCTCAACCGAGCCGGTTTCTCGAGGATCGCGAGCGCGCGGCGAAGGACGTGAGATGCTAGTCGGGTCATGGCCGCTGATATGGGAACGGTCGCCCCGCGCTCGCAGATCAGCGTGGGCGTCGAGCCGAGTCTCCGAGGTTCGCTCGCACATCTCGCCAACGGCCGGGCGATCGTCATCGACTACTTCGCGAGCCGCCGCTGCAGCGTCGTCATCGGCGACCTGACAGCCGACTTCGAGGAGATGCCACTCGATGCAGGGTTCGTCGAAGTCGGGAGCGTCGAAGGAGCGCGCGTCTTCGCCGAGCCGCGGTTGCTCGCGGTCCTCGCCGATACCGAGTCCAGCCTACGGTTGAGCGGGCCCCCATTTGCTCGGCATCTCGCGCTCGACCTCGACCGGCCGGAGCGCTGGATCGACTTCCTCGAGGAGCCTGGGGTGCTCGCTGGGAGGCGCCGGTTCAGGTGGCGTCGACGACCAACCTCGTAGAACAAATGTACGGACTTACGGTCGCGTTCGATGCTGCCATGTTCATCGGGCTCGAGATCGAGTCCATCACCTACGCCGAGAATGCGATTCATCTGTCCCTGAGTGACGGTTTCGCGATCACGTCGATGACGGGGATCCGGTACCGCGGTACGGAATTGGGCAAACCTCGTGAGGACCGGCTACCCGTATCTGAATCCAGCTTGATGGGAACGGTCGGGACTGCCGTCGCCGGAGCCGCTAGGACGGCGTCCGGTGGGCTGGTACTGACCCTCCGGAGTGGAGCCGTCATCGAGTTCGAGGACGATTCCGACCAGTACGAGTCCTATTCGATTACCACCCCATACGGAGAGATCTTTATCTGACCACGGTAGGGCTGTCGGCGGCGAGGTCTATGAAAACCGTAGCAACACCATTCACTCATAGTGTCGGGTCCAGACGGAGGTCGAACCGCGCGATAAGTTGCGGCTAAGCCACCCGCCGCACACCAGGGATGCCCGCCTCCTCCATCGGGCGCAGCTCGACGTTATGGAAGATGACCACGAAGCTCTCACCGGCGCTCGGCTGCGTGACTACGCTCTGCGCTCGTTCGGATCAGGGGAGGGCTTCGGATCGCTCGCTGCCGGCGGTCCGACTTCCTCAAGCCGCCCAAATAGAAAGGCACGTTCGGCGTCGCTCGGGGCGAGGTCGGCCGCACGAGCGTAGGCCCGCGCGGCGTCGGCGGGTCGTCCTTGACGTCGCAGCAGGTCGGCCCGCGCGGCGTGAAAAAGGTGGTAGTCGTCGAGGTCGAGGTCATCGAGGATCGCCAGGGCGGCCTCCGGGCCCCGGACTTCGGCGAGGGCGATGGCCCGGTTCAAGGCGACCACGGGCGTGGGCCACACGGCCAGCAGTTGGTCGTACAAGGCCAGGATCTGGTGCCAGTCGGTCGCCTCGAACGAAGCGGCGTCGGCGTGAACTGCGTTGATAGCGGCCTGCACCTGGTACGGGCCGGGGCGGTTCCGGCGAAGGCAAGCGCGCACGATGGTCTGACCCTCCGCGATCATCGCCCGGTCCCACAGGGCGCGGTCCTGATCGCGGAGCAAGACCAAGGAGCCGTCCTCGGTGAACCGAGCTGGCCACCGCGACTCCGTCAGCAACAGGAGCGCGAGCAGCCCGGCCACCTCGGACTCGTCGGGCATCAGGCCGGCGACCGCGCGAGCGAGCCGGATGGCCTCCTGGCGTAGGCCGTCGCCGCCTGGTCCGCGGGTGCCGGCGTTGTAAGTCAGGTAGACGACTGCCAGGACCGGATGGAGCCGCTCGGGCAGTTCCGGCTCCGACGGCACTCGATACGGGATGTGCGCCGCCTTGATCTTGTGCTTGGCGCGGACGAGGCGCTTGGCCATGGTCGGTTCAGCGGTGAGGAATGCACGCGCCACTTCGGCGGTGGTGAGGCCACCGAGCAGTCGCAACGTCAATGCGACCTGCGCCTCGGTCGAGAGAGCCGGATGGCAGCAGGTGAAGATCAGACGGAGTCGGTCATCCTGCACTGGCCCGTGCTCCTCTACCGATGTTGGTACGGCGTCGTCGATGACCATCGCCAGGAGTTCGCGCCCGCGCGACTCGCGTCGGAGGTGATCGATCGCTCGGTTGCGGGCGGTCGTCGTGATCCAGCCTCCCGGGTTCGGCGGCAGGCCCTCGCGAGGCCACCTCCGAAGGGCGAGGGCGAACGCCTCCTGGACGGCATCCTCGGCGATGTCGATGTCGCCGAAGATGCGGATCAGGGTGGCCACCGACCGACCGGACTCCTCGCGGAAGATCCGGCCGATCAGCGCGTCGCCGACGATCGGCAAGGGTCAGCCGCCGGCCGTGTCCGCGAAGGGCCAGACCTCGATCGGCGCCGAGATCGTCCGGGTGACCCTCGACGCCCAGCCGAGTGCCGCATCCAGATCGGCCGCGTCGATGATGTAGAAACCGCCCAAATGCTCCTTGGCTTCCACGAACGGGCCGTCCGTCGTCACGACTTCGCCGCCGGAGATACGCACGACGGTCGCGGTGTCCGCGTCATGCAGGCGGCCCGAGAAGACCCAGGCGCCGGCCGACTTCATCTCGGCCTCGAGGGCTTGGATCTCCTGCCAGGAGTGCTGCATCTGCTCGTCGGTCATCGGCTCGCGGGCCTCGCCATCGACGGTGTGAGCGGAAAGTAGATATCGCGGCATGTGGTGGTGCCTCCATGGTGGCTGGCTAGTCCAGCCTCTCACCTCACTACGAACGACGTTCGAGCGGATGGACACCAAGGGCCAGGACACTAGGTCGCTAGACGGCAAAGAGCCTGGACATCAAAACGTTCGGGGTGATCCCTCAATCCCGTTCGATCGCCCGGATGTCAGGAGGGACTCGTGGCGGCTTGTGGCGCCGTTGTTCGCGCCTTGACGGCGAGTCGGACGGCGAGCCAGAAGAGCACGAGGGCGAAAACCGGGTGAAGCGCGGCCACGACCGGGTACGACGCCCGCACCTCGGGCAGGCCGGTCTGGAATAGATAGAAGAGCAGCACGCCAGCGGACAGCCTGACGAGTGGCAGTCGGCCGAGCCAGGCGACGATCGGCAAGAGCAGGCTCAAGAGGCCGACAACGATCCGCCCGAAGTCGACGTGGACCGCGAACGTGGCTGGATCTTTGAAGACGGCCAGCCCGGCGAGGAAGACCTGGATGAGCAGGCTGGCGACATAGAGCCAGGCGAGCCACGGGAAAGCACTTCGGGCCCAGGCTCGAATCATGTCCCACCTCCATTGGCTCGGCCGGTCGGCCGACAACCGCGTCTGGGCGGCATTCTGAGGGTGCGTCCGACGAACTAGAAGAGTACGCGCCTCCCGAGCGGGTGCGACACAACGCGCTCATCGTGGCAGACGCATGCTCGCCCGCCTGGCGGGCTGACGGGGTGGCGCCATATTCGATGTAGAGTGCGGGCATCCTCAGGCCGCGCTGCCGCGTCGAAGGAGCCCCTCGATGGCGACTCCGAACAGGACCACCCACCGAGTCGCCGTCGTTCAGCGGCCGCCGGTCCTGCTCGATCGCGAGGCGAGCGTTGCGAGGGCTCTGGCCTCGCTCGATGAGGCGGTCGGCAACGGAGCCGAGCTGGTGACCTTTCCGGAGACCTATGTACCCGGCTATCCGGAATACATCTGGGGTCTTCGGCCCGGCGACGACTCCAAGTTGTCGCAGGAGCTGCATCGAAGATTGCTCGCCAACGCCGTCGACCTGGATGCGGGTCATCTCCGCCTGCTCCAGGACGCCGCTCGTAACCACGGAACCGTCGTGATGATCGGCGTTCACGAGCGCGACTCGTCGTTCTCACGGTCGAGTCTCTACAACGCGCTTGTCACGATTGGACCGGACGGTTCCCTTGTCAACAACCATCGCAAGCTCGTCCCGACCAACGCTGAAAGGATGATCTGGGCCCCCGGCGACGCAGAGGGGCTTCGGGTGGTACAGACCCCGATCGGCCGAATCGGCGGGTTGATTTGCTGGGAAAACTACATGCCCCTGGCCCGGTTCTCGCTCTTTGCCCAGGGCATCCAGGTCTACGTCGCCGCAACGTGGGACCAAGGCGATGTCTGGCTGGCATCGATGCGGCATATTGCCGCAGAGGGTCGCTGCTGGGTCCTTGGCAATGGTTGCTCGATGCAGGCTCGCGACATCCCGGCGGACTTTCCGGAGCGCGACCGACTCTACCCGGATCTCGACCAGTGGCTGAACCCGGGCGACTCGATCATCGTCGCTCCGGGCGGCCGGGTCGTTGCGGGTCCGCTTCACGAAGCGCATGGAATCCTCTATGCCGACGTGGATGCGGCCGCCGTCGATGCCGCTCGCTACACGCTCGACGCCGCAGGCCATTACAACCGCCCCGACATCTTCACGCTCACCGTCCGACGCGGACGGGCGGCCCCGATCACCTTCGAGGACGATCTGGCCCGGGTCGAGGTGGATGCTGGCCACGTGCCTGCGGAGTCCTCGCTGCCGGAATGAGCCGGGCGCTCCCACGGGCGCGTCCGATCCAGGTGCCTTGAGCTGCGGCTCGCGGCCTGTCAGCGGGACGTGGTGAGGAAGCTCGCTAGGCCCGCTTCGCCCTCACCACGTAGCGAGCCCGCTCCGCGACGATCTCGGGCGTCACGACCAGACCGGCCTGGGCGCCGAGCCACCGGAGCATCGCGACATCGAGATCCTCGTCGATCGTCCCGCCGGCACGCTCCCCGAGGGTGTGGATCGCCAGCTGGTGGGCCTTCAGGACGTTCGCTGGCGATGGCTCCGCGAGAAGCGCCGTTCCGTTCGGCGACGCCAGCATGGCTCCATATCGATAGCTATGTCGCCGCAGGACCTCATCCGCGGTCCGACCTCCGCGCACGAGCGCGGCGAGCAGATTCGCGCCCAACAGCCCACCGCGGTACGCCTCCGACGCATCGCCGCCGATCCGCCCACCTGGTTCCCCGGCGACCAGAAGACCCGACGTCGTGTGAAGACCTTGCATGGCGCCTCGGAGGCGGTCGGCCTCCGGTGAGGCCGGATCGACCGTCGCAAGCTGGCGCTCCAGACCTGTTGCGAGCGCGTCGAGCTGCCGTTGGCTGCGTGTCGTGGCGACGGTCTCGACATCGCCATCGCGCTGCGATGCGATCTCAGCGAGGCCTGCCAACCGGCGCTGGCGCCATTCGGCGAACCGACGATCGAGCTCCGGCGTCCGGGGAATCGCGAGTTGATCCGCGAGCCAAGCGAAGGCGGCCTCCTCGGCCTCGAGTGGCAGATCGCCGCGCTCGGACGCGATCGCGCAGGCGTAGAGGTGGGTCTTCAACAGGTTCAAGGGCGGCGCCTCGATCAAGTGGCGCTCCGCCTGCGGGCTGACGAGCGACGCGGCGTACGCGGCCATCGGGACGAGGAGCCCGCCCGACAGGCGGCCTCGCGTCCGGATGATGTGGGCGTCGAGGTGACCGGCGAGGAACCCAGCGAGGAACTTCCGCGACGCGCCCTGCGGGTCGACGGGAAGCATCGCTCGACCGCGGGACTCCGCACCTGCGATCTGGCCGCGCAGCGTCTCCGAGCCCGAGCCCGAGCCCGAGCCCGGCTCGCCGGCCTGACGCTCCCGGAGCAAGGCGAGGAGGTCGGCCACGTTGGCGACTTGCTGGCGCGATCCGCCACGTCCGAAGCGCGGTGGCAGCGTGAATGGCATGACGCCATCCTAGGGCGATGCCGGTTCCACACGTCGCTCACTCGGCGCGCACGAAAAATCCACACCAGGCTTTGACCATGGCCGATCAGGCTCGTTCCGGCCATCCTGGCCGCACAAGACCTGAGCTGGAGGACAGTAGCAAGGGGGCTTGACACGGGCGGGCCCCGGGATAGGCTCAGGCGATCCGCGGCCCATCGTGTGTCTCGTCGGATACCCCGCGGACGGAGGCGGGCCATGCCCAAGTATTTGTTCATGGGCAGCTACACTGCGGAGGGCGCCCGGGGCGTCCTCAAGGAGGGCGGCACCGGACGACGGGCGGCCACCGAAAAGCTGGTCCAGTCCCTCGGCGGCACGGTCGAGGCGTACTACTTTGGGTTCGGCAGCGACGATTTTTACCTGATCGCAGACCTGCCGGGTCACGCGGCGGCGGCTGCGGGTTCGCTCACCGGCGCTGCGTCGGGTGCGATCGGCACACGGACGGTCGTCCTGATGACGCCGGAGGAAGTCGACGCGGCGACCAAGCTCTCGCCGAGCTACCGCCCACCGGGCAAGTGATCTTCGGCCCCTGACATCCATCGATAGGTCCATCCCACTCGCGCCAGACGCGAGTGGCAAGACCGCCGTACCGCGTCGAGAGCCTCTGGGCTCCCTGCTACCATCCCGCTCGATGGAGATCGACGGCGTCCGGATCACGACCATCGTCAAGGACAACGTCGCAATTCGCTGCGATGGCTGCCTCGACATCATCGAGGGCACCCCCTGGCGGGTGAACCTGCTAGACATCGTGGCGACCGAGAAGCCGTCGAGCTGGAACGAGAGCCCGGCGATCAATCCGGGTCCCTTCCAGTTCCATTCCGATCCCGCCTGTGTCCGCCGCTGGATGGCGGCGAGGGACTACTTCTTCTGCCGGCGCGGCCAGGTTCGCGAGATCATGCGCCCGGTCCCGATCCCGACCGCCGATGGCGGCAAACTGCGCTGGGGGCTATGCGACGGGATCCATCGCGACGACCACGAGTTCATTCCAGCCTGACGGTTTGAATCGGGTCGCCTGACGGCCGAACCCGCCGCGCGGCGAACCGGATTGACGACGGCAGCGGCGACTCCTATCCTGCGCCCGGTCGGACGATCCGATCCGTGCCAGATTTACCCACATTCTTGTGAGCGGAGGCGTGATCGCAGTGTCCCGGTCCGCGGAATCGCCTGCCGGTGAGCGCCTGTCGCTCGGCCCGGCCAGCCGGCTGCTCGGCGTCGACCCCGACACGCTCCGGCGCTGGGCCGATTTCGGCCAGATCGAGGTTTTTACGACACCCGGCGGCCACCGGCGGTTCGAGCGTCGAGATCTCGAGCGACTCGTCGAGAGCCGTCGGTCAAGCGCTCGAGCGCGGCCGCTGTCCACCCTGGGTGCCACGACCGACCGGCTGACCCGCGCCTACCGGCGAAGCTATTCGACCGACGGTGACGACGGCGGTGCCCGCCAATCGGTCCGGACGGCCGACCGCGAGGCCTTTCGAACGGATGGCCGAGGCCTCGTGACCTCGCTGCTGGCCTACCTCGACGCCGTCGACCCGAACGACCGCGACGTGGCCGAGACGGCGGCGGCGACCCTCGTCGACGACCTCGCCCGGCGCCTCGCCGGGGGCGGCCTGAGCCTGACCGAATCCGTCGGCCTGTTCGTCGCCGCGCGGCGGCCGTTCCTCGCGGAGCTCGGCATCATCGCCCGACGGCGGGCGCTCGGCTCCGACCGCGTCAGCGCCTTGTTCGAGGAGGCGTCCGGTCTTCTCGATCGGCTCCTCATTCGCCTGATCGCAACTCACCAGGAGGCCAGTCGCTAGTGCCGTCCCCGCTCCTGCCGTCGATGACGGCGCTCCTCGCCATCGTTTTCGCGATCGCCCTGTTCGACCAGTGGCGCGATCGTCGCCACGGGTTCCAGCTCATCTGGGCGATCGGGATGCTGTTCTACGGAATCGCTTCGGGCTGCGAGGCGATCGCGGCGGC